>SAMEA104315437__coassemble_105_pt1 | contig 169693 bp, 151 predicted proteins | sample SAMEA104315437__metabat2_low_PE_023 | metagenome-assembled genome bin SAMEA104315437 (sample SAMEA104315437) | gut metagenome | biome: Monkey gut; feature: monkey-associated habitat; material: faeces | place: China | collected 2013 | reverse complement strand
CACGCAAGCGTGTTTTCGCTCCGCTCACCCTTCCAATCCCTAACGTTGTAAGCTCGCAAGTTAGCACCGGGGCTGCAAGCAGTCCCTTACGCTGTAAGCTCGCAAGCAACTCAAGCTTTCCACGCAGCAAAAATTCCTTCGCCTGCAAGCTTCTCCAGCCCACCCATCAATTTCTCAATTTTCGCCCTTAAAAACTATTCCGCCTCGTTCACAATTCTTATTGCGTTCAAGCTCCGCGGATATCCAATATATGGAAGAATCTGTGTCACAACCGCAAGCAAATATTCCTTCGTGTTTCCAAGCCCGATATTCGCCTTTGCGTGCGCCCCAAGCTGAGGCTCGCATCCGCCCTGAGAAGCAAGAAAACAGAACGTAATAAGCTCGTGCTGCCTGTCGGTAAGTCCGCCGCGTGTGTAATAGTCGCCGAAACAATTGTCCGCAAGCCAGTAGCTTACAATTCTTCCGTTCTCGTCGCCTTTCAGCCAGGATTCGCGTATTCCCCCGCCAAAATATTCAATCTGCTTCTGGTTTCCAGCCCGCAGCCTTGAATTTTCGCCGTCATCATTGTCATTCACTGTTTTCTGCCCTTCAATCGGAAGCTTTATTCCCCGAGCCTTCATCACCTTGTTCGCCGCATCCAAAAACGGACGCACTTTTCCAAATCCAAGATACGCCGTCGCCTGGTAAACAACTTCCTTCGCTTCAACCGGAGTCACGATTTCGCCAGCAAGAGCCTTATCCAGAGCCGCTTCAAATTCCTCTTTTCCCTGAACGCCGAGCAAAGCCGCAAAAACCGCAAGATTCCGCTCCTTTTCCGCAACCTTCACCGGATTTCCGTCCTTTCCGTTCACGTACGCAGGAACTTCCTCATCCGAAAAACTGCGGAAAGTCTGCATAAACTCCGCGTCAGTCTTAAAAAGCTCCGAATCAATATCCGTTTTCATCTTTGATTTTTCCTCTATTTCAGCAAGCCTTCAACATACTTTTTAATTTCATCCGCGCCCGCCCCGGAATTGAACCTTTTTCCGCCAACGAACTCGCCGCCAGAAGCAACTTTCTTCAAATCGTCAGTTGTGCGTCCAAGCCCGCTTCCGCCCGAAGTGCAGAGCAAGACAATTTTCTTTCCCGAAAAATCGTAGCTTTCCATAAACGTGTAAATAATTTTCGGCGCATTGTACCACCAGATTGGAAATTCAACCACAACCGTGTCGTAACCGCTCAAATCAGTTTTCTGAGCAATCGCCGGCCGTGCAGAAGGATTGTTGCATTCAACCGTCGAACGGCTCTTCCTGTCATTCCAGTCCAAATCCGCCGCCGTATACTTCTGAGCCGGAACAATCTCAAAAATGTCCGCGTCCAGAGCCTTCGCCGTAGTTTTCGCCAGCCGCTCAGTGTTTCCAGTCGCCGAAAAATACGCCACCAAAGTTTTCGCATTCGCCTGCGCCATAATCAAACCTCCAGTCAAAACTGCAATCAAAAATTTTTTCATCACAAAACCTCCACTTTCTTCTATATAATTGCAATATTTTGGGCGTTCCGGCGCCGGTTTCGACATGCTCAACCACCGCCGTCGGGCTTTCCAGGGCTACGGCTTCCGCCTCCGACCACGCAAGCGTGTTTTCGCTCCGCTCACCCTTCCAATCCCTAACGTTGTAAGCTCTCACGCAAGTATCGGGGCTGCAAGCGGTCCCTTACGCTGTAAGCTCGCAAGCAAGCACAAAATCCGCAAACCGCTATTTCTTTCCGCTTTGCAAAACAAGCGCAGCATTTCTTCCAGAAAATTCCTTCAGAAAAGTGCAAACGCTCTTGTCGGCAAATTCCCCGATTTCAACCGCATCAAATTCTCCTAAATCGTGGTCGGCGTAAGCCACAGAAATCGCCTTGTAACGCACATTGTAGTAAACGTGCCCAGCCTTGTAGAGCAAAGTCCGCTCGTCCGCAGAAGACGCGCTCAAAGTTGTGTACGAATAAAACTCAAATCCGCTGAACCTTGACATATCAATGCTTTTTCCGGTAGCCGCAGAAACAAAACTTTCCGCCACGCCAGTTTCCGAAAGATTCAGCTGAAACATCTTGCCGCCAATTTCAACATTCACGCTTTTTGCAAAAACAGTCGCCCCGCAAAAAAGCGCGCACAAAAACAAAACAAGCTTTTTCATAGCAAGCTCCTTTTTTTTCAAAACTATTTAAGCTCCACAAGAGTGTAATTCCTTGTGCCACCATCAATCTTTTCAAGATATTCTATCATTCCAACGCGATGGGCGTTTTTCCATTCAGCTTTTGTCGCATCGTCAATATCCGCTTTTTCAATCAAAAAATCCGCAGTGCATTGCTCCAGCGCAACAATGTCGTTCGAGGCAATAATTCCAATCTTCCCAAGGTTTTTCGCTCCTCGGCAGCCGTCGGCAGGCGCAATATCGTCAAGCACATTGATAAAAGCCCAGTTTTTCTTGTAGTCCAGAGCTGCTTTCGCGGCATCGGCAAAACTTTTCATCAGAACATCGGAAGGAGTATTGTGATAATGATTTTCGTCTGTTCCGCCAGAATGAATAATGCATTTTCCGCTCCGGTTGGCAAGGCAAAGCGAAATATTCTTGATATTTCCGTCAAAAGCCGGAAGCATATGAATCCGCGGACGAAAAACCGAAATCAGCGTGTCAAAACCGTCAAATTCTTTTCCAGTGCGTGCGTATTTCAAAAGATTTCCGTCCTTCACCGGCAAGTTGATAAAATCCGTGTCGCTCACCATAATGCACTTCCCGATTTCAGTAAAACCGTGCTTTTCCGCATACGAAAGATTCATCGCGGAAGTCCAGCGGTTTCCAGAAAGTCCGTTTCCGTCAAACATTGTTCCGCCGGTCGCTGCCACAAGACCACGCAAAAGCTCCGGCTGCAAAACCTCTTCGTCCGGCCCGCCAAAACTCACCTTGATTCCAACATTTCCCTCAATTTTCTGATTCAGTGCGCCGTAAACCTTCATAAGACCTTCTGAAGAAACATCGCGCGTAAAATAAACAACACTCCGCTCACCCTGCGCAAAAACCGCCGCAGCACCAATCACCCAAAAAGCCGCAAACACCAGCCAATTTTTTTTCATAACAACCTCCACTCACAAAATCCAATTCGCACAATTAAAATATAAAACGCCGAAAGTAGAATGTCTAATATTTATTTCTTATTTCTAGTTATGCAAAAAGTGAATAATAATTTTGGAGCAAAGCGAAGCAAATGGGAAATAACCGCAAAATTAACGATTTTGAAGGAATTTACGGTTTCAAATTTGACGATTTTGAAAAAATTCGCCACTTCAAAATTAACGATTTTGCAGAATTTTCGCATTTTAAATTTGACGATTTTGTAGTTTTTTACTATTATAAAATCAACGATTTTGGGGTAAATAAATGGTATTTAAAAGAAAAGTCTATGACAAACTTCTTGAGTGGAAAAATGTTTCGCAAGGAAAAACCGCCCTGCTTGTAGAAGGTGCTAGAAGAATTGGAAAATCCACAGCCGTAGAAGAATTTGCTAAGAATGAATACAAAAGCTACATTCTCATTGATTTTACAAAAGTTTCTAAAACCGTTTTTCAACTTTTTGATGATATTTCTAATCTTGATTATATATTTCTTCAACTTCAATTAATTTTTAATAAAGACCTTTACACCAGAAATTCTCTTGTTATTTTTGATGAAGTTCAGTTCTGCCCAAAAGCACGGCAAGCTATAAAACATCTTGTTGCAGACGGACGCTACGATTACATAGAAACCGGTTCTCTTATTTCTATCAAAAAAAATGTAAAAGATATTTTAATTCCGAGCGAAGAACGAAAAATCGAGATGTTTCCAATGGACTACGAAGAATTCTGCTGGGCTCTCAACGACACACAAACTTTTCCGTTGCTAAAAAAACTATGGGAATCTAAAAAAACTTTTAGCGACGACTTAAACAGAATTTTTATTCGGAATTTTAGACTTTATATGCTTATCGGAGGAATGCCGCAGGCTGTAAGTGCATATCTTGAATCAAATAATTTTAGAATTGTCGATGAAATAAAACGTGATATTCTTAACTTGTACGAAGAAGATTTCAAGAAGTTTGATTCAAGCGGAAAAGCAGGACTTTTGTTCAAAGCAATTCCTTCTCAACTTGAAAAAAACGCTTCCCGATACCAAGTTTCTTCTGTACTTTCAAACGAAAGGTCCGCTACGATTATAGATTTAATTTCCGAAATGGAAAATTCCAAAACAGTTTTGATTGCTTACAACTCGAATGATCCGAACACCGGACTTTCAAGAACAAAAGATTTGGAAAAATTCAAAATGTTTGTATGCGACACAGGACTTTTCACAACAATGATTTTTAAGGACAAGAATTTTACTGAAAATATCATCTATGAAAAACTTCTGAACGGAACACTCGGAGCAAATCTTGGTTATCTTTATGAAAACGTAGTTGCACAAATCTTAGCGGCAAACGGCAATCAGCTTTTTTATTACACATTTATGAATGAATCAAGCCGCCATAACTACGAAATTGATTTTCTTCTAGCAAGAAAAAATAAAATTTGTCCAATGGAAATAAAATCCTCAGGCTATAAAACACATTCTTCGCTAGATGCCTTCTGCGAAAAATTTTCATCAAGAATTCTAGAAAAATATCTTGTTTACACAAAATCACTCAAAAAAGATAAAGACATTCTGTGCGTTCCAATCTATATGATTCCGATTATGTAAATCATCTTAAAACAAGTATTTCCCTGCCACCAACTATTGAAAGATATTTTATTTTCATTATAATTAATTTAATAGCGATGGAGCTGTGTATACAAAATGCACGGCTCCATTTTTTTTTAACTAACCAAAGTTTGCGCTGCAACTTTTTACAAGGGGATACAAAATGGAAAACGAACAGTCAGAAAAACTCAGTGCGGTTTTCGATGAACTCATTCAGGACTACGGCTCTCTTAGAAATTCATTAAACGAAATATACAATGAATCGCAGAATATCAGGATTCTTTCTTTCAACTCTTCAATTGAAGCGGCAAGAGCGGGCGAAGTTGGAAAAGGATTCCGTGTAATTGCAAATGAAATCAAAAACATCTCCGAAAAAAGCGACTCGCAGAATCATCTTTGCCAGAAAAATGTTGATCAAATTGAAACAAAAATGCACAAGCTGATTGGAATCCGCACCGCAGAAATGGCGTTCGACACAATCGATAAAGTGGACCGAAATCTTTTTGAACGTTATTGCGATGTTCAGGCTTGGGCAACATTCGGAAAGATAATCGCCTGTCTTGAAAATCCGAGCGAGGAAAAAAGAATTTCCGCAGAACACACAATAGAAAATCTTGTCAGAATTTACGAAGTTTATCACGACATAATTCTAACCGATTTAAACGGAACAGTTTTATGCGTAGGAATCAACAAAAATCTCCGCGGAAAATCAATGCAAGGAAAAAGCTGGTTCAAGGAAACACTCAAAGATAAAACCACAACTTACACAGATATGTATTACTCAGAATCTATAAAAGACTGGACTGTGGCATACAGCTGCCCGGTTCGTGCGCCAAGCGGAGAAATTCTTGGAATAATTTCAACAAGATTCAACTGGAAATTCATACTGAACATAATTTCAAGCGCGAAAGTTTCATATTCAGGCGAAATATTCATCATAAACAAAGACGGACTTGTAATCGCCTCAAAAAACAAGGATGATATTTTAAAGAAACGACTTTCAACCTGGGAAGCGTTCGAGCATATTTCTCAGGGACAAAATATGGGATTCTACACAAACAAAGCCGGAAAAAGACTAGAAGTGTTCGGATACGCAAAAACGCCGGGCTACAATTCCTATCAAGGAAAAGAATGGTCAGTCGTGATAAAAGAAAACTACTAGAGATTTATGATTTTTTTAACGCTCGTGCGGAAAGAAAACAATCGAAAATTCTGCAGAACTGTGTTATATTATAAATAGACACAAATTAGGGGGTAAAAAATGATAGCAGTAAACGCATATTATGATGGCAAAAATTATATTACCTTGGGAAATGTTCCTGTAAAACCTTATCAGAAAGTTATCATCACCTACCTTGATGAATTTGAGCCTGTAAAAAGAAATTTAAAAAAATATGTCGGAAAAATCAGCAAGGAAGATTCCGATTTAATTTCTCAAGCTGTTGAAGAAGGACGAAAGGTAGATAAAAATGAATGGTAAACTTCTTGATACAAATGTTATCATCCGCTATATCAAAGATGAAGACAACCTCGATGATATTTTTGAAGAAGAAAAACTGTTTTATTCTTCTATAACATTTGGAGAACTTCTTTTTGGCTCGGAGTTATCAGCAAGAAAGCAGAATAATGCTAAAATTTATTCAGATTTTTGCAAAGAACTAGAAGAAATAAAACCTGACTCTGTTGTTGCCCCTTTCTATGCAAAAATCAAAGCACAGCTAAAAACAGACGGTCATCCTATTCCTGAAAACGATATTTGGATAGCCGCATGTGCCATGGCTTACAAACTCACAATTGTTACTGCGGACAAGCATTTTTCCTTTATAAAAGGAATCTCCATCGAAAACCGATAATCTCTCCGCCCTTGCCCCACTCGCTAAAATCTGTATATACTAAACTTATGGAACTTAGGGTTTTACGCTATTTTTTGGCGGTTGCGAGGGAAGAAAATTTTACGAAAGCTGCAATGTCGCTCAACGTAAGCCAGCCGGCACTTTCACGGCAGATTGCACAGCTTGAAGATGAGCTGGGGCAAAGCCTTTTTGTGCGCTCGAGCCACAGCATTATTCTTACAGACGCAGGACTTCTTCTAAAACGCCGCGCGGAAGAAATGCTTTCCCTTGAAAACAAAATCCGCCGGGAGTTTTCCGACGACAAATCTGAAATTTCTGGAGAACTTTCGTTCGGCTGCGGAGAATATCTTGGAATGGGTGAACTTTCAGAAAAACTAGCGGCTTTCCAAAATAAAAATCCAAAAGTTACTTTTAGAATTTACAGTGCAATTGCTGATGATATAAAATTCCGCCTTGACCAGGGAATTCTTGACTTCGGGCTTATGGCAGAACCGATTGCAATTCCGCATTATGATTTTGTGCGCCTAAAAACTATTGAACACTGGGGAATTCTTGTGAGAAACGACAATCCTCTTGCAAAGAAAAAATCCGTAACGCCACAAGACCTTGCTTCAATTCCGCTTTATATTCCGTGGCGAACAACAATGCGGAGCGAAGTTTCCTCTTGGCTTTCCGACTACGCCGAAAAAATCACAGTCGCTGGAACATTCAATCTGCCGGGAAATATTGCTCATCTTGTAAAGGCGCAAAACTATGCCGCTGTAACCGCAGAAAACATCAGAAAATACGAAGAGCTTTCCTTCGTGCCGCTCGAAAAAGCAAACCCAATGACCACCGTTCTCGCCTGGAAAAAATCCGCAAACCTAAGCCGCACCGCAAAAGCCTTCGTCGATTTCTTCAAAAAATGAATTTCAGAGAACTTTATATTTGAGAAACACCTTTTCAAAAATAAAAAACTAACTCAAAAATTTTCTCGGAAAATAATTTTATTGTAGAAATGATTTTTAGATGTTATTTTATAAATTTGTAATTTGTTTAAGTATGATTTTAGGAACTGTTTTTTTATTATAAAAATTAGAGTATGTAATATTCCCAATGATGATGATAAAAAACTGCTTCAAGAAAAAGTTTTAAGCAATTTTTGAAGCAGTTTTAAAAATTAATTATTATTTAAAAGTGATTGCTGCAATATAGAAATTACCATTTGCCCCACGTGGCTGTATTGCAATTTCTTTTATAGATTTAAAATTTTCAAGAGCTTTACGTCCTGTATAAACTGAATTATCTCCTTCAGATTTTAAACTTTCCAATTTTACTGTAAAATCCTTATAACCATTCGATAAATCTAAAAAGCTAGGTTGATACCAACTATCCATACCAGAAGCATTTATTCCATCTGATAACTCAACAACAAAAGCATCAGGTTTTTCCCAATCCTTATCTGCACATTTTGCTGTTATAACCATTTCTTTATAAGAAGAAACATCGATAGCGTCTTTTAGAATAATATAATATTTATCCCAAGATTTACCTAATAATTGTAAAAAACCATCTCTATCTATATCAACTAAAATTGCTTCATCAGCATCTTTTACAGGGGTACCTTCTTTCCAAGGAGATTTAACATAATCATCTGTAATTTTTTCACAATCTTTAAAAGCAATAACTTTTGTACCTACTACAATACCTTTATTTTCAATAACAACATCAGTTTCATTTTTATCTACTTTATATTCACAACTTGTGAAAACTGCAAGTGCCATAAGAGCGGCAAATGCTGTTAATATTATTTTTTTCATATCAATAATTCTCCTTTTTTATTAGAATGCAACAGAAGCTGTAAATGGAATAGACCATTTAATGTTAGCACCTTTTTTGTTTGGAACATCAATATTTAATCCAACATCTAAAGCACAAGTTCCAACGTTGAAAGTAACTCCAGGTTGTACATTCATATCTAAGAATGTTTCTTTTGCAGCACTGTTGAAAGTACAAGCATTATCATTTTCAATGTCTAAGTAAGCATTGAAACTGTCGAATGCATAAGTAACTTTTACTTCATAACACATATAAGATGGGTCTGATTTTGGAGTATAACCATAAGCAGAGGCTTTTTTGTTGTTTTCTGTCATATCTTTTACAAGACCTCTAACAGTAACTGGAAGACGTGCTTGAACATTTAATGCTCCTACTGAATATTTGAAATAGTTATCAAATGCAATTCCACGAAGTACGTTTTTTGCAGTCCATTCATAATTTTTTCCAATAGCATTACCAGAAGCAACTGTTGGATCAAAATAAGAGAAAGTAACTTTATCAAAGAAGAATCTTACGTTCATCATTGCATATAAACCTGCAGCAAAGTTGTTACCATAATCAGCACCAATAGCAGCAATTTTGTAACTATCTTTTCCGCTATCACGCCAAGAAATAGCAGCTGTCATAGGAAGTCCTAAAAGGTTGCTTAAATTATATTTTGCAGCAACACCATAAGCACCGTAAGTTTCATCTTTTGTACCATTGAATTTAATTTGAGCTAAGTTTGTACCTGGAGTAGCAACAACACCTGCTGAAAGCCAAAGTCCGTCAATTGGAGTTGCTTCTACACTTAAACCAGCACCACTTACTGTTGCGTAAGATGACCAACGACTTCCGTTAGACCAATTATTATGTTCTGAAGCAGAGTTACCTACAGCAACTTTCCACCAGTCAATCATTTCTTTATAAGTACCAACATCAACATCACCAATAGTTACTTTTAACATATCAATTGGTTTGAACCAAAGGCTTGTAGAACGGATTTTTAATGCTGCAGCATCTCCACCTTCATATTGATACCACATCTGGAATTGAGCACCTGCTTTATCTCCATTTGCAGACAAAACGAGAGCATCTGTATCTTTTTGGTCTTTTTTATTTAGTTTCCAAAAATTTACAGCGCCTTCTTTTTTTTCATCGCCATTAATGTCAATTGTACCGTCTGCGATATTACCAGTCATATATACTCTGGCATTAAAATCTACAGCGAATACACTAGCAGCCATTGTTACAGCTGCGATTATTCCAACGATTTTTTTCATTTAAAAAAATCCTCCGTTTAAATTGAACGGTCGTTTTGTAGCAATAACTGTGCCAAGTGGCTGTTTTTGGGTGGATTAGAAATAATCTTTTGTTATAAGTACGTTTTTTTTTGCAGGAGGAAAGATTTTTACCTGAATAAATCTTTTAATTTTTGATGTCTAATTTTTCAAAATATCAACTGTGTGGCTGCTTGCACCTAAAAGTTCTGGTCGCTCACAAATTTTTAAATGAAAATCTAAAAAAGCATTAAATTCTTCATCTGACATTTCATTCAGTTCTCGGCGCATATAATCTGAAGGTCCGTCTGCAGCAAAAATCTTTTCTCTTTTTAAGTTTGCTTTTTTATTTAAGGAATCCATATCTTCAAGGCGAACATAATCATATAAATCTTCTTCTTTGCAAATTGTGTGAAAATCTTGAGATAATCCACCTTTTTCTTGAACTTCTTTCCATTTATGTTGCTTAAAACAATAAGAAATCACGCTGTATTCATTCATTACATAAGCGGTTAAGATAAATCCATCTTTTTTGGTAATTCGTTTTGCTTCACTAAGAACTTTTAGTTTTTCGTTTTCGTTATGAAGATGATATAAAGGTCCAAAAACGAGTGTTATATCAAAAGTTTTATCTTCCAAAAAAGAAAGATTTCTAGCATCACCTTGCCAGGTTTTGATATTTTCATGTTTTGAACGTAAAATCTCAAGATTATGTTTTACTAATTCTACCGCTGTAACATCATAACCTTGATGACATAATTCCACGCTATATCTGCCAGTTCCTGCACCAATATCCGCGATTTTTACAGTAGAAGTTTTTTGTAATTTTGCGATACACTCTTTTATGTAGTGCATTGTCGTAAGAAATTCTACAGTTCCATGACGAGTTTTGAGACGGTTTTCTTCGTGAAATTTATTATAATATTGCTCTAAAAGAGTCATTTAAAATTCTTTTTCAACTTTTTCTATCCAGGTTCTTTTTTCATTCTCCGGAAGATAAGTTGATTCAAAACTATTTATGATTAATTGCTTGATTTCATCCATTGTGAAATTTAATTCTTTGTAGCAAATCCAATATTCATTTAATAAATCTGATTTAAAGAAAACAGGATCATCTGTGTTTACAGTAACTTTCATTCCTTTTTCAAAAAATGTTTTTATAGGATGTTTTTTTGCTTCTTGTACAATTTTTTTTGTAAAAGTGTTTGATGTTATGCAAACTTCAAGAGGAATTTGTGTTTTTACAAGATAATCCATCAATTTTTCATCTTGAATTGCTGTAATTCCATGTCCAATTCTTTGTGAATGACAAAGATTGATTGCATCCCAAATGCTTTCTGGACCAACATCTTCTCCTGCATGAGCAACAACCTTAAAACCTTCTTTTTTTGCAAGTTCAAAAACTGGAGCATAATCTTTTGCAGCACCTTTACTTTCTGCTCCACCAAGTCCAATTCCAATTATGTCATCACAAGGATATTTTTTTAAAAGTTCATAATTATTCATTGCATTTTCAAGTCCGAATGTTCTGCTTACATCCATAAGAAGTTTTACAACAATTCCAGTTTCTTCTTTTATTTGTGCAATTTTCTTTTTGAAGATTTTTATCATTTCTTCATATTTGAATCCTTTTTTCAAAAATGCAGTTGGTGCAAAAAAGGCTTCACAATAAGAAATTCCATTGTTAAGAAGATAATCTTTTAAATCATCAAAAACAATATTAAAATCTTCCACAGAAACAAGAAGATTTTGAACTTTGATAAACGCTTGAATAAATCCGTTTAAATCATTGTAAGAAAAAATATCATTCAATTCTTTGTCAGACATTTCTTCTCCGGTGTTTTGTTTATAAAGTTTTTTTACAGATTCCAATTTTATAACTGCTTCAATATGAACGTGAATTTCTGCTTTTGGAACTTTTTTTAAAAAAGATTTAAAATCGTTTTCTTCCATCATTTTCATTTTTTACTTCCTTGTAATAATAATCTTCAAAAAAAAATATGAACCACAAATATTATCGGAAGAAAATACAGATAACTTTAGAAAAAAATGATAAACTAAAATTATGTTTAGCGATACACATTTTCATTTTCAAACGATGATTTTAAAAGGCGATGTTGATGGCGTTTCTGTTTTGGAAAAAATGGCAGCAAATAATTGTAAATTTGGTTTAGACATTGGAACAAAAGCTGATGATTTATTCGAGCGGCAAAATTGTCTTAAAAATGAAATAAAAAAAATAAATGATGATAATTTATCTAAAAAAATTTGTGATTTTTTGTATTTTAGTGCAGGAATTTGGCCGGATTTTGATTCAATTCATTCTCGTTTTGAAAAAATGCAAATTTTAGAAAAAAATATAGAAGATTTTAATAAAAATAATTTTCTAAATAAAAAAATTATTGCGATAGGAGAGGGCGGAATTGATCATCATTGGAATCCGAGTGGAGTTGATGAGCGTTGTGAAGATGATTTTGATAAAAAAACTTTTTTTGGTGAAAAAGAACTTTTTGAAATGCAATTAGATTTAGCAAAAAAAATGAATTTGCCTTTTATTTGTCATTCTCGCGACGGTTTTTCAGATACTGTTGAATGTATAAAAAATTCAAAATATGAAAGAGGAATTATTCATTGTTTTAGTTACGGTCTTGAAGAAGCAAAAGTTTTTTTAGATTTAGGATGGTTTATAAGTTTGAGTGGAAGTGTAACTTACGCAAAAAAATCAAAAATCACAGAAATGGAAAATTTAATTCGTTATATTCCAGATGATAGATTACTTTGCGAAACTGATTCTCCATATTTATCACCAGTTCCTTTGCGGGGAAAAACAAATTCTCCAATAAACATAGAACATACTTATAATTTTATTGCTCAAAAAAAAGGAATTTCTGTTGAAGAACTTTGCGAACTTGTTGATAAAAATATAGAAAATTTATTTTTTAAATCATTTTGATAAAATTTTTAACTAAAAAATTCTTTGAGTTTGCGTAACTCTTTTTTTTATAAAAAGAATTACGCTTAATAATAAAATTATTCTAAAATATCTAAAAGTTTTTCTGCGGCAATTTTCTTTAAAATTTTAGAAAAACTGATATTTTCCATTAACTCTTTTGTTTCACCAAATTGAGAATGATTTTTTACAAATGGAAGTAATTCATCTGTGTAATTTGTGTTCCATTTATTTCCAAAATAGAATAATGACCAATACAATTCTTTAAATTCTAAAGATTTAGATTCCTCATTATCATCTTCAATTTCCATCGTATCACCAACTTTAAAACTTTTTACATAATAAGCATATCGTTTTCCTGTAACAGTTTTCAAAATAGATGATGAAGAATTTTCTGTACTAGATTCATTTGTTATGATTATGTTTAATCCTTTTTCCAATCGAATGTTTGAATTTCCAACTTTCAGCGATTTTTCTTCAGTGGAATAATAACAATAAGCATCAAAAGTGATTGTGTCGTTATACGAAAATTCTTTGTAACATCAAGTGTCTTTAGGTGCTTGAAAGGCTTCTTTATCACAACTTATAAAAGTAAAAACTAATCCAAAAGTTAAAAATGCGAGCAAAAAATTTAATTTTTTCATATATCCTCCAGCAAAAAAATAAATTTTAATTATATTCTATAATAATATAAATTGATTGTCAAAATTGGTTCAAAAATTGATGATTTTGTAGAATTCTTCTTTTGTCAAAACGCGATAATCACCAAAATTTAAATTTTCATCAAGTTTTAAATTTCCTATTGCGATTCGTTTTAAGTTTATAACTTTATTTTCTAATGCTAAAAACATTCTTTTTATCTGATGAAATTTTCCTTGCGTAATTGTAACTTCGCATTTTGTTTTTGTTAAAAAATTTATAATTGCATTATCTACAAATTCTTCTGATGATTTTTTTTCGGCAGGAAGAATGATTCCAGTTTTAAGTTTATCTTTATAAAAAATTTGATTTATTTTTGAAACGGAATTTTCTAATTCAACAAGATATGTTTTTGGAATTTTATTTTCGTTTCTTGTGATAAAATTTGAAAAAAATCCATCAGTTGTAAAAATTAAAAGACCAGTTGTGTCGCAATCTAATCTTCCTACAGTGTGAATTTTTTCTCCTCGCTTTGCCTGCAAAAGATTTTTTAATTCTAAAGAAAGTAAATCATAAACTGTTTTGTGAGAGTCTGAAACAGATGAACAAACATAATTTGAAGGTTTGTTCATAACAAGATAAATTTTTTCTGGTGATATTTCACAAATCATTTTGAATAATTTAAAAAATTGCTAAAATTATAAAAATCCAAATAAAAATTAATGATGTAGACATTTTTACGCCAATTCCTAAAAGAAATCCTAAAAATGCGCCAAAAGCAGCTTTTAAATCTTTTTGGGCGTTTGAAGAATCGTTTATAAATTCGCCGATAAACGCTCCTAAAAATGGACAAAATATAATTCCTAATGGACCAATAAAAAATCCGACAATTAATCCAATTGTGCAGCCCCAAGTTCCCGCTTTTGAACCGCCGAATTTTTTTGTCATTGTAATTGGAAAAATATTATCTAAAATTGAAACAACGATTGCTGCTATTACTGTAAGAATAAGAATCCAAATTGGAGTGTGAACAAAAGAAATCCATCTTCCAATTAAAAGTCCTCCCCAAGTTAATGGAACGCCGGGTAAAACTGGAACAACAGTTCCAACAGTTCCGATTATAAGACATAAAATAGCAATTATTAAAAGTATTATATCTGTATTCATAAAAGATTTTTAATTTGAAAATGATTTTAAGAATTTGTCTAATAAATTCTTTTTTGGAGAATTTATTAGACATTTTACTTTTATTTAGCTTTTCCTTGATTTGCAACAGCATTCATTTTTGCTGCAATTGCATCCTGGTCGCCAAGATAATAGTGTTTTGTTACGTTGAAATTGTCATCGAATTCGTAAACAAGAGGAGTTCCTGTTGGAATGTTAAGACCTAAAATTGCTTCTGGAGTCATTTTATCCAAATAATAAACTAACGCTCTCAAAGAATTTCCATGTGCTGCGATGATTACACGTTTTCCAGCTTTCATTTGTGGTTTGATTTCTTCTAAGAAATATGGAACAACGCGAGCAATTGTTGTTTCCAAAGATTCATTTTGTGGTAAGAATGATTCATCAACATCGCGATACATTGCTTGTTTTTTTGCAGAACGTTCATCATCATCAGAAAGTACAGGAGGTTTTACATCAAAAGAGCGGCGCCAAATTTTTACTTGATCTTCACCAAATTTTTCAGCTGCTTCAGATTTGTTTTTACCTTGTAAATCGCCATAATGACGTTCGTTAAGTTTCCAAGTTTTGATAACAGGAAGCCAGTTTCTGTCCATTTCGTCAAGAATTCCATTCAATGTGTGGATTGCACGTTTTAAGTAAGATGTGTAACAAACATCAAAATCATAACCTTCAGCCTTAAGAAGTTTTCCTGCATTTTTTGCTTCTTCTCGACCTTTGTCGCTTAATTCAACATCTGTCCAACCTGTAAAAAGATTTAATTTGTTCCATTCACTTTCACCGTGACGAACTAATACTAATTTTGTCATAATAAAACCTCGTTTTTAGTTATTGATATTATTTATATCTAACTATTGCATTTTTTTCAATATTAGCGATATTTAGATGATTTGATAAAAAAAATCCTGAAAACAAATGTCTTCAGGATAAAGTGGAGAATAAGGGGCTCGAACCCTTGACCCTCGGCTTGCAAAGCCGATGCTCTAGCCAACTGAGCTAATTCCCCATAACAAAAACATATTATAATAATTTGAAAAAAAAATCAATCTTTGCATGGTTATAGAGAATACATTTTTTAGTTTTATTTCCGATAATTTTAATATGAAAAAAATTATTATAACTTTATCATCATTATTTTTTGTGTTTTTTTTATTTGGTGAACAGATTTACAAAAACAATGTAATTATTTCTTATTATGCAGAAGATTTTCATGGAAAAAAAACTTCTAATGGTGAATTTTTTAATATGAATGATTTTACCTGTGCTCATAAAACTCTACCTTTTAATACAATTTTAAAAATCACAAATCTAAAAAATGGAAAATCTGTTCAAGTTAGAGTGAATGATAGAGGTCCCTTTGTCGTTGGTAGAGAAGCAGATGTTTCAAAAGCGGCTGCAGATAAACTTGATATGATAAAATCTGGAACGTGTCGTGCAAAACTTGAAATTGTAAAATTAGGTGAAAATACAAAACTTAGTAATCAAACTGCTTTAAGTGCTACTAAAATTATGGAAAAAAAAGGTGAAAAAATCTCAACACAAATTCCAGATTTAAAATCAGAAAAGAAAAATCAAATTTTTGAAGAAAAATCTTTATACGACATTCAAATTGGAGCGTATTCTACAAGAGAAGCGGCAAATCAAGTTGCACAAAAACTTTTAAAACAAGGTTTTTCGGATGTCGTTTTTCAAAAAACTAATACTGTAATTCGTGTTTGCATTAGAAAAATTCCTGGTGAAAAAATTCCTGAATTGGAAGAAAAATTAATTCAAAATGGTTATCATAATTTTGTTGTGAAAAAAAGAAAATTATAAATTTTTGTTGAAAAATTCGTTTTTTTTGGGAAATAAACTTTATGATTTATGTTGTAAACTTTTGTTGCACCCTGATTTTTTTAATGTTATAATTTTTTTAGTACTATTTTTGGAGTTATACATATATGGAAGAAAATTTAGATCCCGAAATTGAAGCACTTCTTAAAAATGTTGGAAATTCTTCTGATAATGCAGATTCAATTTTAGATAATGTTGAAGACATAGACATTCCTTCAAAACGAAAATCATTATTCTCAAAATCTATAGATGAAGTTGTTCACGGAACTGGTGGTTCAAAATCAATTCATGAAGTTAATTTAAGTAAACAAAGTTTTGACCCAATCGAAAAACTTTTAAATGATACTCCTTCCGAAGTTTTTAATGATAAAACTTATTATAAAACCGCTTTAACTGGAGAAAATCAGTCTGCACAACGGGTTCATCAAATTTTATCAAAATATTTAACAAGTAAAGATCCAAAAGATAGAGCAGTTTATAGACAACAGATTGTAACATCGTATTGGGAATTACTTCGTGGAATGGTTGGAAAAATGGCAAATTCTTCTGCTCCAATGCCAAAAAGAATGCTTGTCCGATTTGGTGTTTTGTTGCCGGCACTTTTTAAGGAAGAACAAAAACAATTTTTTTCGCGAATTATTTTTGAAAATAAAACAGGCGAACCAATTCTTTATACTGATGAATGGTTTAAAGAAATTGCTTCTGGAAAAATGGCAAATTCTGCAACCGACGAAAAAAAACAAAATCATAAAACTGCAAATATGACTGCTGATGAAGCAGCTTCTCTTGAGCAATCTCGTCTTTCTCAACTTCAATCAAAAAATTCTGGAAAAATGCAAAGTGCAGAAAATCTTTTGAGCATAAAAGAAAACGAACGCCAAATGCTCGAAACTGATTTAAAAGATAAAATTAATTCAATCACAGAGCATCAGTCAATTATGGGATTAGAACCTCATCAACAAGGACTTACAGAATTTCAGAGAAAACTTCTGCCAGAAATTTCAGATTTATTGCGGCGTATTTCTAAAAATGATAAGGAACTTTCTAAAGCTCTTGATGAATTTCGTGAGTCAAAGGCAAGTTTTGATAGTGTTCAAGATAAAATTTCAGATAGAGGTGGAATTCAAACAAATGATACTGAAGCTGTAAAAATTGAATTTGAAACAGTTCGTCAAATGGCAAAAATGACTGTTGGACGACGCGGAAATCAATTTCCAATTTTTACGCGGGAATTTTATCATTGTACAGAAAAAGGAACTGGAACACGCGAAAATGTCATAGAAGTTTTAAGATGGATTGAATCAATCGACCCTGGATGTTTTCACCGAATTCATAAAAATATTCCAAATAGAATTGTTCCTTATATTTTGCTTGTTCCAACTTATGGCGATAGAGGATTTTGTTGGGAACCTTTTGACCGCTACAACCGGGTAACTAGTCGTGGTAGAATTATTGTTCCAATGTATCCTAAAGATTTGAGAATTGCTGTTATAACTGCAGTTGCCGATTTAAGATGGCAGGTTGCAAAAGAAAAAGCGTCTTATTATTGGATGGAAGAAGGACTTACGGGGCAATATTATCAACGGGCAGAACAATTAAAATTAAAAGGTGATTTGAAAGAATTTTTTATTGAAGATTATATTTTGTGGATTACAAAAGAAGCTGAAGGCGTTCAACGACTTGATAAAGATGTTCGCGGAATTTTTTGGAGAAATATGCCTTTTCCAAAAGAGCGAAAAGAGGATCTTAGAAAACGTTCTTTAGTTTATGATGAACTTTGTAAAAAAGATGCAAATCGTGAAATGTCTGATGGATATTAATTTTTAAGAAATTAGTTTATTTTTTTTATATCATACTGTCTAAAAAGAAATCCTAAGGTGATAGAACTGATAAAATTCAATCACCTTAAAAATAAATCTTATTTAGACAGTTTTTTTTATTCAAGTTTTATTCGATTGTTGTAAAGATTTTTATTAAATTTCCTCCACCTGCAAAAGTTCCAAATGTACTTCCTAATGAAGAAAAAATAAATACTAAAAGAACTCTAAGAATTCTGTTTTTGAACCAACCCTTAAAACTAGAAACATCATCTTGTAAAGTTTGCATATCAGAAACTTTTGGTTTACAAATTAATGCCTGAACAATTCCCGTTACAAATCCTACTCCAATAAAAGGGCATAAAGATGTAAATGGGGCGGCAAAAAAAGCGGTTAAAATTGTAATTGGATGACCTAAAGTTAATGCTGTCATAATGGCAGAAGGAATTCCGTTCCACAAAAACCAGCTTAAAGCCATTTTTGTAGCTGCTTCTTTTCCTCCATAGATAAAACCTGCAATAATAAGACCAATTATAAGTGTAGGAATAATCCAAATTGCAATCTTACTAAAAGCACTTTTTGGAGGAATTTTAGAAATTTCTTCCAAATCTGTATTTTCAGAATTATTTGAAAATGCTTCAAGATGAGCAACAACACCATTTAAATGTCCTGCACCTAGAACTGCAACAATATTATTTCCTTCAGCTGTAAAAATATTACTTGCAAGATATTTATCTCTTTCATCAATTAAAACTTCTTTTACAATAGGAAGATATTCAGAAAGTTCATTCATCATAGAATCCATTTCGTTGCCTTGTTTTAGTTTTTCAATTTCATCTCCAGAAATTTCTTCTTTTGAAAAGGCACTAGAAAGAAGAGTCGCTAAAAGTTTGCATTTTCCCCAAAGAGAATTTTTTGCCCACGCTCGTTTTAATGTAACTTGAATAGGTCTATCTACCATTTTTACGCGAATATTCATTTCGTTTGCAGTATTCATTGCAGCAAGCATTTCATCACCAGGTTTTACGCCAACATTTTGCCCCATTCGCCGCTGAAAAGATGAAAGAATAAGATTTGCCAAAAGTAAAAATCCTTGATTTTTTTTCAGAACTTTTACAATATCTAATTCTGCATATTTTTGAGGATTCTGAATTGATTCTGCACGTTTTTCATCTAATTCAATACAAACGCAATCAGGATTTAATTCTTTTATAGAATTTTTTACTTCTTCAATACTTTCTGAACTGACATGAGCAGTTCCAATTAAAGTGATTTTTTTCCCATTGAATTCAAGAATTCTTTTTGTCTGTGATTTTTTAGATAATTCGTTTGTGTTTACTTCATTTTGACTAGTTTCTAGAGTGTTGCTCATTGTTCGAGACTCCATTCTGCAATTCTATATTCAAAAAACATAGGTGCATTTAATTTTGTTACTTTTGTATAATACTCAGTTGCCATTTGTGGAAAATCATTGAGTTCATAATACAATCCTAAATAGAATAACATTTTGCCTCGTTTGTTGCTATTATCTTCTTTGTTGATTTTTGCAATTAAAGAATTTTCTGCAATTCGACTGTAAGATTCAACCCAAAATCTAACTAAAAAATATTCAGTTGAATTTCTATCCATCTTTTTTAAAACTGGGTTTAATGTATTTTTTGCTTCAAAAGTCTTTCCTAATTTTAAATAACTTGCAGCAACCATTAATTTATATGCGTAACTTGCCGAATTTTCGTACGCTTTATTAAAATAGGTGATTGCATCTTCATATTTTTGAGTGTGATAGGCAAGAATTCCCATTTCTTCATAAGCGTAAAAATATTTTGGATTTGTTTCTATAACTTTTTGATAATAAAATAATGCATCTTCAAATTTATTTAATTCATCATAAATTCCAGCAAGATAAGCATAAGCCAAAAAATAAGTTGAATCTAAAGTTGCAGCGGTTTTCCAGGCAGAAATGGCATCATCATATTTTCCTTGATAACGTAAAAATTTTCCATAATCCAGCCAATAATCATAATTTTTTTTGTCATATTTTAATGCTTCACTGATATATTTTGATGCTTTAAGATAATTTTCTTCTTCACCATAAATTTTTCCTAAATAGGCGAGTGCTGGTGCATTTTTTGAGTCTTGTTCAAGAATTTCTTCAAATGTATTTTTTGCAATATCAATATCATCACAATAATAAGATGTTTGTGCATAACCAAATTTTGCCTCAAGATTTGTGGGTTCTGTTTTTAAAGCTTTACGATAACATTCTCTAGCGAGTTTCCATTTTCTGTTTAAGGAATAATCTTGGGCTTTTTGAATATTTGCAGCAGCATCGTAAGGATTTTGTTCTAAAATTTTGTTTAAAGTTTCTTTATATGCTTTATTATCACCTTTTGCTCGTTGTGCGTACGAAATAAGTTCAAGTGCATCTGAATTTGAAAAATCAATTTCAAGAATTTTGTTTCCTATGATGATTGCATTGTCGTATTGAGCATCGCTGATAAATAATGCTCCTAAAACGAGTTGTAATTCTTGATCATCTTTTAGAGATTCTGGAATTTCATCAAATAAAGCAATTGCACCTTTTATATTGTCTTTTTCTAATTCCGATTGCAATTTTCTTGCAAATTTTATGTTTGGTGATTCTTCAAAAGTTTTTTCTTCTGGAGCGGTTGCTGTGTTATCATTTTGTGGTTTTGTTGCACAACTTGTGATAATTCCAAAAAATAAACTTATTTCTAGTAAGAAAAGTGTAAAAAATGATGTTTTTTTCATTTAAAAATCCTTTTTTAATATTTTTTTTGCAGTAAAAACGCTTCTTGTAGAATTGCTTTCTTATTGCTTTTAAAATCGTCTTCGATTAAACTAATAAAACAATGAGCATGCACGTAATCAGAAAAGCATTAGGATTGCTTATTGTAGATATTGTTTTAATCATCGGCATTTTTGTCCTTCAATTTAGAACAGATTCTACAATTATCGAAAAAATTGGAAATCTTCAAGTATCTTTGGAATTAGATGAATCTCAAGAAAATGAACAAAAATTAAAAAATAAATTGCAGATTTCTTATAATGGCATAAATTTGTTCTGTAATGACCAGAATCCTGCTCAAATTTCTTATTCAGGTTCAAATGAAAAAGAAAATCTTGTTTTGCAATCTTGGGAAAAAGATGATTTATCTTATAAATTTAATTTTTCGGAAGATGTTTCTTTTACAGTTTCAATTTCTTCTGAAGAACCAGATGCAAGTTTTTCAACTTCTGTAAGTCTTCCAGCAAATATTTCTAATTTTTATTTGCCTTATAATTTTAATTATAGTATGAAAATTCAAAAAGAAGATGATTCAAAAATTGTCGTTGATGGAAAAAAATCTTCTTGGGAAATTTCTGCTGCAAATCTTTCTTCAAATTTAATTTCTTTCAATAAAAATGAAAATCATGCAAAATATTCTATATATGATGATACAGTAAATCAATTTACTTTTGAAAAAATTGCGGAACAACTTTCTGTTACAAATCAAACTTTCCAAAATATCGTTAATAATTTAAAAACAAATTTAATTTCAAGTTTCAAAGTTAATCTATCTGATGCAAATCTTTCTGAACAGGCAGTTGTTTCTTACATTGCGGCTCAAGCAGAAAACGGAAATTATGTTTCTGCAATTGAAGAAATTCCTCAAAGTTTTAAAAAAAGCAATTTAAGGACATATCTTTCTACACCATATTTAAATAATCTTGAAGAAATGAATGTTTCGTTGAATAAAGCAATTTCTGAAAATGCAAATCGTATTACAAAAACAGCAAGTAATTTTAATTTTGATATTTTTACAACAAAAAATATTGCTTTCTTTATGTATATTCATCCAAATAAAAATGAAATATCTTCAATTTTGCAGCAATTAATAGTTTCTGATTTGAATAATGCAAATCTGTCTCAAATAAATGGAATTTTACGAGTTTATCTGGAACTTTCTGAATATGATAAAAATCTTGCTTCAATTTTATTGCCAATTTTGGAGAATTGTTTACACCGAATAGAAGAATCTTGTAATTATGATGGAACAATTTTTACAATTTCAGAAAATGATACGTTCCTTTCTGTAATTCAAGCGGTTGAAATTGGAACAACTTTAATTCGATATGGAAATCTTTTTGAAAATCAGATTTATACAAAAATTGGATATGCAATTGTAAAATCTTACATTAACGAAAGTTCTTCTTTTGATTTGAGAACTCTTTCAAATATTTATCCAATTCTTGCTTTTAATAATTGGTATTATCCTCATTTTGAAAAAATAGAAACAAATGATGGACGAAAACTTTGGGCTTGGACTTGTGCTAAAGAAATAAGTTATACTTCAGAAAATAAAAATTCTATGTCTTTAAGAATTGATTTCCCAGAAAATTATACTCATTATGTAATTTTCAAAGGAATTCCTTCTTTCAAATCAATTTATATTTACAATATGGCATTTAGAACAGACCCTAGATTTGAAACTTATAATTCTTCTGGATATGTTTATAAATCTAGTTCAGAAACATTGCTTTTAAAATCTCGGCATAAACAAAGATTTGAAACCGTTAGTTTTGATTTTTATGCTGCTGATGATGTTACAGCTACACCAAAAGTAGTTGCTCCAAAACAAGAAGAAAAAATTGTTGAAGAAAATACTTCTGAAAATGTTACAGAAACTCAAAATCAAACTGATAATTCTGAACAAACTGAAACAGAGCAACCATCTCAAAATGAATAAAAAGATTGCAGATTTATTTTTCTGCAATCTAAAATGAATTTTAGAATTTTTTTACAAATGCTTTTGCATTGTTTGAACTTCTTTTAGAAGAACGCTCGCTTTGTGTATGAACATTTGGGCGAGAACCTTTTTTTCTACCATCTTTTCTATCTTTTTCTGAAAAATTCTTTGATTTTTGTTCTTTTTTTGAATTGGAAAAATCAGATTTTCGAGAATGAGCTCTTCTTGAACCGCGACCTTCTTCTTTTTCATCAAAATGGATGTGTGGAATTTTTTTGTTTGATTTTGACATTTCAACAGCTTTTTTTGCTGAATCAGTTGGAAGGCTTGCAAGAGAAAATTGTTGTGCAACATCAATATCATCAATTAGTCGTCCTGGAATATGAAGCATTTCACTTAAATAATCTGCAATTTCGCGTGCGTGATAACCGTCTTTTTTTCCAAGAGAAATAAAAATTCGCTTTTGATTGCTTTTTTGACCAAATTCTTTTGTATTAATTTTTCCATAATGTTTTGGACTTAATTTTTCTCCATACATTACAGATAAAACATTTGCTAAAACTTTTATTGCATCTTGATTTTCTGTAAGATTTTCTGCAATTTTTTGATATTTTTCTGGAACTTCTAAAAGTTCTGATTTTTTCTCTTCAATTTTATCAGTTTCTTCAGATGGAGAATGTTCTGTTTCATTTTCTGAATTTTGATTAGAAGTTGTTTTTTTAAAAAGTTTTGATTTTAATTCTTCTATCAGTCGATTTTCTTTTATGGAAAGAACTTCATTTACAGAAGGGATTTTTCCTTCTTCTATTTGACTTTTTGTAGCTTTTGAAACATTTTTTATAAAGAAAGATAATTTTCTTCGTTCTTCAGGGCGTACAAAAGTAATTGCTGTTCCTGTTGTTCCGGCTCTTCCAGTTCTTCCTATTCTGTGAACATAAGTTGCGGTATCAAAAGGAAGTGAATAATTTACAACATGACTTAAACCTGAAATATCAATTCCTCTTGCGGCAACATCAGTTGCAACTAAAATTCTTGTCTTTTTTGAACGGAATCTTTCTAAAACTTTTTCTCTCTGATTTTGCATAATATCACCATGCAAAGCGGCTGCTTCATATCCTCGTAAATCTAACTGACGGGTAACATTATCTGCATCCATTTTAGTCATTGTAAAAACGAGTCCGTAAAAATCTGGAGAAATATCAATCAATCTAACTAATGCTTCTATTTTTTCGCTTTCTTTTACAAGCCAATATTTTTGTTCAATTAATAATGCTTCATCAATAACTTTTTCTTCTTCGATGATGTCGTATTCGCCCATAAAATCGGCAGCAATTTTTAAAATTGGAGCCGGCATTGTCGCACTGAATAATAAAATTCTACTTTCAGGATTTGCTTGTTGGAAAATTTCACGAATATCATCAATAAATCCCATATCAAGCATTTCATCGCCTTCATCAAGTATGAAATATTTTATTTTTGATAAATCTAAAGTTTTTCTTTCAAGGTGGTCTTTTATTCTTCCTGGTGTTCCAACAACAATTTCGCAACCACGTTTTAAATCTTTTATTTGATTTGAATAAGATGCTCCTCCGTACAAAACTGTCGTTCTTGGAAGTCCGTCATTTGAAAAAGATTTCATTTCTTCACAAGTTTGTACAGCAAGTTCTCGAGTTGGTTCCAAAATTAATGCTTGCACAGAATCTGATTTTTCTCTAATTGATTGAATAATTGGAAGCCCAAAAGCTGCCGTTTTTCCAGTTCCTGTTCTTGCTCTTGCAATAAGATTTGTATCTCCGTTTAATAAACGAGGAATTGCTAAAATTTGGATTGGAGATGGGATTTTGAATCCTTTTTTTTCTACAGCTTTAAGTGTATACTCGTCTAAGCCTAAATCTTCAAAAGAAACTTCTTCTGTTTCATCATTTTTTGTTTGTTCATTTTCTGCATTTTGAGTTTGAACAAATTCTTCTTGTTGTTCGTTTGTAATTTCATTTTCCATAAAATAACCTCTTTGATTTTCCATCGAAAGCAAAGTTAATTTATAGAATTTCCCGATTTAAAACTTCAGCCTTCGTCTCACTCTCTGTGTGATGAAAATTTACTATAATTGAAAAATGTTATATTTTCAAGCAAACTTTTGAAAATATCGCAAATGATGATGTTTTTATTTTTATAAAAGCATTACTAGCGTGGTAAACATTTGAATAGTACGACACTAGCGTGGTAAACATTTATAAATCTTGAGCGTTTTTTCTTTCGCTAGTAGTCTTCTAAAATATGATTTCTATTTCAAAAGCAAAACCACAAGATTTTTCGGCAACAGATGTTCTTTTTCAAACTTCATTTTGGGGAGAATTCCGGCAAAAATTTACAAATCAAGAATCTCTTTATTTTTGGATAAATTATAACGCTGATGATTCTGATGAAAATTCAAAAGATATAATTTTTCCTATTTTAGTTCAAATTCGTAAAACTAAAAATAATTCTGTTTATGCGTATGCTCAACGTGCACCAGCAGTAAATATAAGCGAAGAAAAAAGAGGTTTAATTTTGGAAGAATTAGCTTTTTCTTTAAAGGATTTTTTACCAAAAGAAACTATTTTTATTCGATTTGATATTCCTTGGAATGTTCCTGGTGTAAAAAATATTTCTGAAAGAGTAGAAATGCTTGAACTTGCCATGAATTTTGGAAGTAAATATCATAATTTGAGAAAAGCTCCATCTAATCATCTTTGTCCGGACACTGTAATTATGGATTTACGACCTTCTCCAGAAAAACTTTTATCGTTAATGCGGCAGCAAACAAGAAATTCAATTCGCCGAGCGTATAAAGAGGATGTCGAATTTTCTATTTATGATGCTCATAGTCCAAATTTAATGGAAAAGTTACAAGAATGGCATTCTATTTATGAAGAAACTGCAAAAAGAAAAGGTTTTTATTTTGAAGAATTTAGATATTTTAAAATTCTTTTTGAGTGTATAAAAAATTCCGAAAGTATAAATCCTAGATTTGAAGAAAAAACAAATGTTCCTTTAGATGCCTGTGTTCCTTCTCCAAAATTTTATCTTTTTACGGCTTCTAAAAATAAAAAAATGCTCAGCGGATTAATTTTAGCAATTTCTTCAAAACGAGCGTATTATATGTATGCAGCCAGTTCTTTAGAAGGTCGAGAATGTATGCCAAATTATGGTTTACAATGGGAAGTGATAAGATTTTCACGGTCAAAAGGTTGCTCTCAGTATGATTTTATGGGAATTCCGCAAGATAAAGATAAAGAAAATCCAATGGCTGGACTTTATATTTTTAAAACGGGTTTTGGTGGACAAAAAACTCATTTTGGCGGGACGTGGGATTTTCCTTATAATAAAGAAATGTATAAAAATTTTGCTATGAGTGAAAGTTTGTGTCTAAAAGGATAAACTTAAAATCTTTTTAATTTAATTGCATTTCCGACGCAAATTTCATGACAACAATAACAATGAAGGCATTTTTTAGGTTCTGTTAAAATTGCTGTTTGATTTTTTCCTGTCATATTGATTATTTTTGCTGGACAGATTTTTTCGCAACGTTTGCATTTTATACATTTTTTATAATTAAAATGAGGCGTTTTTATAAAAATTTTTTTTGCAAGAAAATTTATCCAATTTGGAATCATTTTTTGTAATGTTGGAGTTGGTTCTTTTACAATTTTGAAATTTAAACATTGACAATCTTCTTTTGTCGCTCCAACTGTTTGAATTTCTTCTTCTGATTTTAACCAAAATCCACGTTTTAATGCCTGTTCTAAAATTGGAATAGAATGAGGTTTATAACCAACTAAAGATGCACAAGTCCAATCTAAAGCAAGAATGTTATTTGAAGCACTTAAAAAGTCTAATTTTTTTGGAGTACCGCTTCCCGGTCCGCCAGATCCTTCCATTCCGACTATTGCATCCATAATTGCGTAACTTGGATTTGCACAAATTGCTAAATCTGTAATAAAATCGGCAAAATCTGTTCTATCAGGAAATCTATAATGAATTTGAGCTTTTTCAAGACCGACTATTAATCCAAAAAGATTTTTTATCGCTCCTGTATAAGCCATAAATTGATGAGTTTTTAGTTTTGAAAGAGAAACAATAATATCCGCTTCAAAAAAAGGTTTTGCAAAATTAAATTGTTTTACAACTTTTCCTTCAGAGAATTCTGCGATTTTTGCTTCCTTAAAATCCTGCCATTCTCCGCCATTATTAACAACTTGCTCATACATTCCAGTTGATTTTGCGGCAGAAGTTGAATTTGCCATTGCCGGAGATTCTCCAACAATCACTTTTTTTGCTCCACCTTCAACAAATGCTTTTACAACAGCACCAACTACAACAGGATGTGTACAAACTGCAAGTTCTGGTTTTTTAGGATAAAGAATATTTGGCTTTAAAAGAATTGTTTTTCCTTTAAAATCTGGGGGAGGGACTATTTTAAAAAGTTCTAAAATTGAATTGTAAACTTTGTCAAAATCATAATCTGGACAAAGTTGTAATCCCACAGTTGCCATAAAATCTCCAAAAATTAGACGTTAAATTTGAAGAATAAAACATCACCATCTTGAACAACATAATCTTTTCCTTCTTGGCGATATTTTCCAGCGGCTTTTATGGCAGATTCATCACCGTATTGTCGTAAATCTTCTATGGAATAAGCTTCTGCTCGAATAAAACCTTTTTCAAAATCTGTATGAATTACGCCTGCGGCTTTTGGAGCTTTATCTCCTGCGTGAATTGTCCAAGCTCTACATTCATCAGGTCCGCCTGTAAAGAAAGTTCTTAATCCCATAAGATGATAAGCTTTTCTTGCTAAAACCGCGAGTCCACTTTCTTTTAAGCCGACACTTTCCATAAAATCTTTTTTGTCGTTTTCATCTTCAATTTCTGATAAATCAGATTCAAATTTTCCGCAAATTACAACAACTTCAGATTTTTCTTCATCAGCATATTTTTTTACAATTTCTACGTATTTATTTGTTCCTTCCGAAATTGAATCTTCATCAACATTTGCAACATAAAGAGTTGGTTTCATTGTCAGAAGAAACATATCGTAAATTGCATTTTTTTCATCATCAGTTAAATCTGCAATACGGGCACATTTTCCATCTTGTAAGAGTGGTTTTATTTTTGCAACGGCACTCATCCAAGGTGCATATTTTTTTTCTTCTTCATGACCTAGTGAACGAACTGCACGAGTAACTTTATCTTGTCTTGTTTCAATTGTGTTTAAATCTGCCTGACAAAGTTCCCAATTTATTGTGAGAATGTCAGATTCAGGGTCGATTGGAGCAGATTCGTTTGCGTTATCTCGAACATGCATGATATCAGGATTATCAAAACAGCGAACAACATGTGCAATTACAGAACATTCTCTAATATTTGCAAGAAATTTATTTCCAAGACCTTCACCTTTTGACGCACCTTTTATTAATCCTGCAATATCAACAAATTTTACTGCGGCTGGAGTTTTTTTCTTAGGATTATGTTTACTTGCTAAAAAATCTAATCTTTCATCTGGTAAATCAACAATTCCAATGTTTGGGTCGATTGTACAAAAAGGAAAATTCTCTGCACTAGCAGGAGCTGCTGTCAAAGCCGAAAAAATAGTAGATTTACCAACATTTGGTAATCCAACAATGCCACATTCAAGAGCCATTTTTTTATCCTCTATAAAATTATTTACTTAATACTGCTTGAGCTAATTGGTCGGCACAACTTGTATTTTTTAAACCGCAAGTGTTTCCAGAAAGTTTTTTATTTATTTCTTCTGCCGACATTCCATCGCAAAGTTTAGAAATTGCTTTTAAATTTCCGTTACAACCGCCTTCAAACTGAATGTTTGTGATAATTCCATCTTCAGATTTGTCAAAAGTGATTGAACGAGAACAAGTTCCTTTTGTTTTATAAGTAACAGTCATAATTTTTAAGTATAAATCTTTTTTATAAAATAGAAAAGTATTAAAAATCTTATGAATGAGGAATTATTTTATTTAAAGTATAATCTTTTTGGCGCCAATTTTTATCAACTTTTACCTGTAAATCTAACTCAATTTTTTGAATGTAAATTTGGCTCAATTTTTTTATTGCACTTGTTCTAATTTCTTTTATTTTAGAAGCATTTTTTCCAATTACAATTCCTTTTTGGCTTTCGCGTTCAACACACAAAAATGCACGAATCCATACTTTTTTTCCATTATTTCTGTGTTCAATATCAGCAACATCAACATAAATGGAATGAGGAATTTCATCGGCAAGACGATTTATAGCTTCTCCGCGAATAATTTCGCAAATTCTAAAAGATAAATTCTGGTCGGTGTATGTTTCTTCATCATAAATTGGTTCTCCTTCTGGAGAAATTTCATAAATCGCTTTTAATACTTCATTTATTCCTTCATCATTTTTTGCAGACATTTCTAAAATTCTTTCAAGTGGAATTTGAGGAAGAGTTTCTGAAATAAATTTTTTGATTGATAAAGTTTTACTTAATTTTGAATCTGTTTTGTTTATTGCAACAACTGTTTTTTCTTGGAGAGTTTTTAAAAGTTCTGCAGTGTGAAATTCTTCTTCACCAATTTCTCTAGTTGAATCTAAAACATAAAGAACGCAATCAATATCTTCAAGTTGAGTTTCTGTTACATTTTTTAAGCGAAGATTAAGTTTTTTTTCTGAATCGTGATATCCTGGCGTGTCTATAAAAATTAATTGTCCAAAAGATGTGTTTACAATTCCTTTGATTGCATTTCTTGTGGTTTGAGGAATTGGCGATACGATGCTTACATTTTCTTGACAAGCGGTATTTAAAAAAGTTGATTTTCCTGCTGAAGGACGACCGATGATTGCAACTGTTGCTGTTTTTAAAATTTCAGTTTTATTTTCCATATTTTCTATCTTGTGATTTATTATATGGTAGTTTTTATTTTTAATAAAGAAATATATTTCTCATTTTATGGAATTTTATTTTTAAGTGTGCTAGTATTCTTAGACATGTCAGATGTAGCAACAAAAAACGGTTCTCCAATGGCTTTAGGTGCCGTAATTACTCAAGAAGGTGTAAATTTTTCTATATATAGTCGTGATGCTCAAAAAGTTTTTCTTTGTTTGTTTGATAACGAAAAATCATCACAACCTTCAAATGTAATTGAATTAGATTCTTTAAAAAATAAAACTGGTGATATTTGGCACATTTTAATTTGTGGTGCAAAAGAAGGAACTTTATATCTTTATAAAATTGAAGGTCCTTACGAACCAACAAATGGATTACGTTTTAATAAACATAAATATATTTTTGACCCTTATGCAAAAGCGTTTACAACTGGTTCTGTTTTTAAATGTTATAACAATCTTCATCATCAAGGATTTTCTGTAAACGAAGGTGGAGAAATAAAAGATTTATCTAATTTTCCAAAAAATGTTGTTGTAAATGATGATTTTGATTGGGAAGGTGATAAACCTTTAAATTATCCTTTAGAAAAAACTATTATTTACGAAACTCATCTAAAAGGATTCACCGCTTCTAAAACTTCAGATATTTCATCAGAAATTGCAGGAACTTATATTGGTTTTACCAAAAAAATTGATTATCTTAAAAAACTTGGAATTACTTCTGTAGAATTTTTACCAATTTTTGAATTTGATGAAAACGAAAATGCAAATATAAATCCAAGAACGGGAGAAAATCTTGTAAATTATTGGGGATATTCTACAATCGGATTTTTTTCTCCAAAAACTTCTTATGCAGCTGATAAAACTCCTCTTGGTGCTGTAAATGAATTTAAAAAAATGGTGAAAGAACTTCATAAAAACGGAATAGAAGTTATTTTAGATGTGGTTTTTAATCATACTGCCGAAGGAAATGAACATGGATACACTTTTGAATTTAGAGGAATTCAAAATAATGTTTATTATTCTTTGCCACAAAATGATTTGCAATATTATATGAATTATTCTGGTTGCGGAAATAGTTTAAATTGTAATCATCCAGTTGTAATAAATTTTATTTTGGACAGTTTGTGTTATTGGGTTTTGAATATGCACGTTGATGGTTTTCGGTTCGATTTAGCTTCAATCTTAACTCGTGCAGAAAACGGAACTCCAATTTCTAACGAAATGCCTTCTTTGACAAGTTTTATAAATTCAGATCCAATTCTTTCAAAAACAAAAATTATTGCAGAACCTTGGGATTGTGCCGGTCTTTATCAACTTGGCGGATTTCCTGGTGGAAAAAATAATCGTTGGGCAGAATGGAATGGAAGATTTAGAGATGATATGCGAAGATTTTTGCGTGGCGATGATGGTGCGGTAACTGCTGCGGCAACGCGTATTTGTGCAAGTTCAGATTGTTACAATCACAATGGAAGAAAACCTCAATCATCCATCAATTTTGTAACTGCTCACGATGGATTTACTTTAAATGATTTAGTAAGTTATAACGGAAAACATAATGATGAAAATGGCGAAAATAATCGGGATGGTTCTGATGATAATTTAAGTTATAATCATGGTTTTGAAGGAAATTGTATAAATCCAAAAATTGAAGCTCTAAGATTGAAAAAAATCAAAAATTTCTTTATTTATTTGCTTCTTTCTCAAGGTGTTCCAATGATTCTTGGTGGAGATGAAATGCGTCGTACTCAAAATGGAAATAATAATGCATACTGCCAGGATAATGAACTTAGTTATTTTGACTGGACTCTTGCACAAAAAAATGAAGGATTAATAAATTTTGTTTCAACTTTAATCAAATTGCGAAAAAATCATCCAATTTTTAGAATGAAAGAATTTTTTGGTTCAAAAAATGGAATCACCGAAATTTCTTGGTTTGATATAAATGCAAAAGTTCCAGATTGGAATAAAATGAATCGTTTTTTAGGATTTAAATTAAACGGTTTTTTAATAAATGATAATGATTTTTATATTGCAACAAATATAGATCGTTATGATTTAACAATTACTTTACCAGCACTGTCGGGAAATAAAAAGTGGTATCGAGTTGCAGATAGTTCTTTTGAAAGCCCTATAGATATTTTAGAAAGTGGAAAAGAAGAATTTCTTGAAGAACAACGGCGATATGTTTTAATAGCAGATTCAACTGTTGTATTAATAGGAAAGTAATAACATTGGAGGATTTTAATGGAATTCAACAAAGAAGAATTTAAAGAAAATTTATCGGCACGTTTACGTCGTCAGTATGGAAAAGACATTTCTCAAGCAAATAAACACGATTTGTTTGATGCAGTTTCTGCTTCTGCAATGGAAATCATCATGCCAAATTGGATGGCAACTCGTGAAGAATATGAAAAAAAGCCAACAAAACAACTTTTTTATCTTTCTGCAGAATTTTTAATGGGTCGTGCTTTGAGCAACAATCTTATAAATGCTGGAATTAAAGATGCTGTAAAAGAAGTTCTAAAAGAAATGAATATTGACTTTAATATGATAGAGGATGAAGAACCTGATGCTGGTTTAGGAAATGGCGGACTTGGAAGACTTGCTGCTTGTTTCTTAGATTCTCTTGCAACTTTAGATTATCCAGGACATGGTTACGGAATTCGTTATGAATATGGAATGTTTGAACAAAAAATTGAAGATGGATATCAAGTTGAATATCCTGATAATTGGTTGAAACATCGTGATCCTTGGGAAACAAAACGTTCAGATTTAGCTGTTACTGTAAAATTTGGTGGAAACATTGCTTATGGAAAATCTCCAGACGGAGGAACAACTTTCCATATTGAAAATGCAGAAGAAGTTACAGCAACTCCATTTGATATGCCAATCATCGGTTATGATACAAAAACTGTAAACACTTTACGTTTGTGGCAAGCATCTTCTCCAAATGGATTTGATTTACAACTTTTCAACAATATGGAATATAATCGTGCTGTAGAACGTCAAAACAGTGCGGAAAATATCAGTCGTGTTCTTTATCCAAATGATAATGGACCTTCTGGAAAAGCGTTAAGATTAAAACAACAATATTTCTTCAGTTCTGCTTCTTTACAGGATTTAGTTCGTCATTATGTTGCTGATTATGGAACAGATTTTTCTAAATTTTCAGATTTATATGTAATTCAATTAAACGATACTCATCCAGTTGTTGCAATTCCTGAACTTATGAGAATTCTTATGGACGAATATAACGTTGGTTGGGATGACGCTTGGAATGTTGTTACTCATACTTTTGCATATACAAATCATACAATTTTGGCAGAAGCATTGGAAAAATGGCCAATTTCAATTTTCCAAGGACTTTTACCACGTGTTTATCAGATTGTAGAAGAAATAAATCGTCGTCTTGTAATTGAACTTAGAGAAAAATTCCCTAATGATTATTATAAACACGAACACATGGCAATCATTCATAATAATATGGTTTACATGGCTTGGCTTGCAATTCATTCTTGTTTTAGTGTAAACGGTGTTGCTGCACTTCATACAGAACTTTTAAAGAGTGTTGAATTAAAAGATTGGTATGCACTTTATCCTCAGAAATTTAATAACAAAACAAACGGAATTACACAAAGAAGATGGTGCTTAAATGCAAACCCAAAACTTGCTCAATTTATAACAGAAAGAATTGGTCATGGTTGGGAAAAAGATTTAACAAAATTAAAAGGTCTTGAAAAATTCATTGATGATGAAGAATCGATTAATCAACTTATTCAAATCAAACAAGAAAATAAACAAATTCTTGCAGATTATTTAAAACACACTCAAAACGAATTCTTAGATCCAGAATCAATTTTTGATGTTCAAGTAAAACGTCTTCACGAATATAAACGTCAGCTTTTAAACATCTTAAACGTAATGTATCTTTATAACAAAATTGTTGAAGATCCAAGTTATAATCCTCCAGCAAGAACTTTTATTTTTGGTGCAAAAGCCGCTTCTGGTTATAGAAGAGCAAAATCTATCATAAAATTAATAAATACAGTTGCTGATAGAGTTAATAATGACCGAAGAGTTCGCGGAAAACTTAGAGTTGTTTTTATTGAAAATTATAGAGTTTCTGTTGCAGAAAAGATTTTCCCAGCTGCAGATGTTTCTGAACAAATTTCAACTGCCGGATTAGAAGCTTCTGGAACTTCAAATATGAAATTTATGTTGAATGGTGCTTTAACTTTAGGAACAATGGATGGTGCAAATATAGAAATTTTTGAAGAAGCTGGAAAAGAAAACGGTTTTGTTTTTGGACTTGAAACTCAAGAAATCAAAAAAATGGAAGCAGACCATTCTTATAATCCTCAAAAATATCTTGATTGTAATCCTGCTCTTGCAAAAGTTATTTCTCAACTTGTAGATGGAACTTATGATCCAACACATCAACTTTTCAAAGAACTTCATGATTCTTTAATTTATGGAGTTGAAGGTCAGCGTCCAGATGTTTATTACGTTCTTGCAGATTTTGAATCTTACACACAGGCAAGAGAAAAAATTGCTTTAGCGTATCAAGATAAACAAAAATGGGCAAAAATGGCTCTTAAAAATATTGCTAATTCTGGAAAATTCTCTTCAGACCGTACAATTGAAGATTATGTAAGAGATATTTGGCATTTGAAAAAAGTAATTGTAAAATAATAAAATAAATATTGCATAAATATACAAAATTAATTAATATTTATGCAGTTTTATAAAGAGGTTATTATGAAAAAATGTAATTTTATTTTAAGTATTTTTATAATTAGTTTAGCATTAGTTGGTTGTGCAAAAAAAGAAATCGTGATTAATGGAATTGATGATTTGCAAGGCAAAAAAATTGGTGTTCAATCTGGAACAACAGGTGATGCTTGGGCTCAGGAATCTTCAAAAGCGGCTTCTGTTGCAGGTTTTAAATCAGGAATTGATGCTGCATTAGATTTAAAAAATGGTGCAATTGATGCAGTTGTTCTTGATGAACTTCCAGCAATTGAAATTGTTAGTAAAAATGCAGATTTGAAAATCATTCGTGACCCATATTTTGCACAAAACAAAGAAGAATATGCAATTGCTGTAAAAAAAGGAAATGAAAGTCTTCTTAAAAAAATTAATACAACTATTACAGCAATGAAAATTAATGGACAATATGAAGAACTTATAAACGCTTTTATGCCAGCAGATGGAAATGTAAAAATTCCAACTTTCAAATCTCCAAAAGATGATTCAATCGTAAAATTAGGAACAAACGCATCTTTCCCACCTTTTGAATATGTTGAAGGAAAAGATATTGTTGGTTTTGATATTTCTATGGGTGAAAGAATTGCAGAAACTTGTAATGCAAAACTCGAAGTTGTAGATATGGCTTTTGATTCTTTAATTCCAGCGTTACAAGCAGGAACAATTGATTTTATTGCTGCTGGAATGTCTGTTACAGAAGAAAGAAAAAAGAATGTTGATTTTTCAAATCCATATTATGCTTCTGAACAAGTAATTATCGTACGTAAATAAATTTATTTTTGCGTAAAATCATTTTAGATGGCCGATAGACTTTTCTACCGGCTTTTCTTATTTAAGGAATTTTCATGAATCAAAATTTATTCCAAATGTTTTATGACACAATGATAAAAGGTGATCGATATGTTCTGATTTTTCAAGGATTAGGAGTTACCCTTTTAATTGCTTTTTGTGCAGTTTTAATTGGAACTGTTTTAGGATGCATTTTTGCTCTTATGAAAATTTCTGATAATAAAGTTGCAAAAGGCATAGCAAATCTCTACACCACAATTTTACGTGGATTGCCATTAGCAACACAGTTGATGATTTTTTATTTTGTAATTTTTGCACCTTTACATCTGCCCCGACTTTTAGTTGCAATCTTAGCTTATGGATTTAATTCTGGTGCATATTGTACAGAAATTTTTAGAGCAGGAATTCAAGGAATTGACCCTGGTCAAACGGAAGCTGGTCGTTCTTTAGGATTAAATAAATGGCAAACACTTTTTAAAATCGTTCTTCCACAAGCCGTAAAAGCAGTTCTTCCAACTTATACAAGTGAATTTATTGTTTTAATAAAAGAAACTTCAGTTGCAAGTTTTATTGCCGTTATGGATTTGACAAAAGCTGGTGATATGATTAGGAACTCAACTTACAATGCCTGGATTCCTCTTTTAACTTGTGCTGCGATTTATTTAATTTTGACTGTAGGTCTTACAAAAATTTTCGGAATATTTGAAAAAAGGTTGGCAAAAAGTGATAGAAGTAAAAAATCTTAAAATTAGTTTTGGTGATTTGCAAGTTATAAAAGACCTTTCTATAAATATAAAAAAAGGTGAAAAAATAGTTGTTATTGGTCCTTCTGGTTCTGGAAAAAGTACTTTTTTGAGATGCTTAAATCGTCTTGAAACTCCAGATTCTGGGCATATTTATTTTCAAAATGTTGATATTATGGATCCAAAAACAAATCTTGATTTATGTCGTCAAAAAATGGGAATGGTTTTTCAACATTTTAATCTTTTTCCTCATCTTACGGTTTTAGAAAATATCACTCTTGCTCCAATCAGTTTAAAATTAAAAACAAAAGAAGAAGCTCAATCTCAAGCCTTAAAACTTTTAGAGCGAATAGGTTTACAAGAAAAAGCAAATGTTTATCCTTCAACTTTGAGTGGTGGACAAAAACAAAGAATTGCAATTGTTAGAACTCTTGCTATGAATCCTGATGTAATTTTGTTTGATGAACCAACTTCAGCTTTAGATCCAGAAATGGTAGGAGAAGTTCTCGCGGTTATAAAACAACTTGCAACTGAAGGAATGACTATGGTCGTTGTTACTCATGAAATGGGCTTTGCTAGAGAAGTTGCAGACCGTGTTATTTTTATGGATGATGGATATATTGCAGAAGAAGGAAGTCCAGAAGATATTTTTCAGCACCCAAAAAGCGAAAGACTTAAACAATTTTTAAAAGCAGTTTTATAAAATCGGAAAAAAATGCTTAAAATAAAAAAAGAACTATGGTTCTTTTTTTATTTTAACGTAATATTTTATTTATTTTTTCTCCAAAAAGTTTTATTCTGTAATAAATAAAAAAGTAATTGTTCTTCCTTTATTTATATACAGTTTATGACTGGGCGTTTGGGGAGTTTTTAAGCCAATAAGAAAGACAACTACAATTATAAAATTATGTTGCCTTTTTTGGTAATTTAAAAAAGTCTGCCAAAAGTTTTGGTCATGAAAGAGCCTGCATTTTTTTGTAGGCTTTTTTTATTTAAGATTCAATAAAAACCTTAAAAACGGCGAAGTTAAGGCTTTAAGCGGAGGTTCCTTGATTCGACGTATTTATTTTAGAAATTATGCTTTTGCAAACATTTTCGCCATCAATTGCACTAGAAACTATTCCACCAGAATAGCCTGAACCTTCGCCTGCCGGATAGAGAGATTTTATTCCTTCACATTCAAGTGTTTCTTTATTTCTTAAAATTCTAACAGGTGTACTTGTTCTCGTTTCAATTGCAATCATTATAGCATCTTCACAAATAAAACCTTTCATCTTTTGATTGATTTGATAAAATCCATCTTTTAATTTCTGGCATAAATCTTTGGGAAGCCAATCATTTAAATTTGAACTTGTAATTCCTGGTGTAAAACTTGTTTTTGGAAAATTAGAAGAAATTTTATTTTCTAAAAAATCTGGTAATTTTTGAGCTGGGGCAGATTGACCGTTTCCGTTTTCTTTTGCAAGTCTTTCAAGTTCTTCACGATAAAATAATCCTGCGAGAGCTAAACAATTTTCTTTTTTTGCTTTTTCAACAAATTTTTGAGGAATATCCTCAGGTTTAGTTTCTACAACAATTGCTGCATTTGACCATTTTGAATTTCTTTCTGCTGTACTCATTCCATTTACAACAATTTCATTTTCTCCGCTGGAAGATGGAACAACAAATCCTCCTGGGCACATACAAAAAGAATAAACGCCTCTATTTTGAACTTGAGTTACAACCCGATATTCCGCCGCTCCTAAATTTCCATCATTCTTTTTATATTGAATCTTATCAATAAGTTCTCGAGGATGCTCAACTCTAACTCCCACCGCAAAAGTTTTTGCTTCCAAACTTGAAGGAGAAATTTTTGCAAGTGATTTATAAATATCAGAAGCTGAATGTCCTGTAGAAAGCATAAAAGCATTTCCAGAAAAAATTTTTTCTTCATTTGTATGAACATTTTTAGCTTTTACACCAACAAGAGTGTTTTTTTCATCAGTTATAAAAGAAACAACTCTTGTATTAAAATAGATTTCTCCACCAAGTTCTATAATTTTATCACGAATATTATTGATGATTTTCGGAAGTTTATTTGTACCAATGTGCGGATGTGAATCAGTTAGAATCTTTTTATCAGCACCAAAATGAACTAAAATTTGAAGGATTTTATTAATATTCCCACGTTTATTGCTTCGAGTATAAAGTTTTCCATCTGAAAAAGTTCCAGCACCGCCTTCACCAAAACAATAATTGCTATCTTCATTTACAAAATTTTTTGTACTAATTAAAGCGATGTCTTTTTTCCGTTCCAAAGTTTTTTCGCCACGCTCCAAAATGATAGGTTTTATGCCTTCTTCCAAAAGTTTTAATGCACCAAAAATTCCAGCAGGTCCAAAACCGATAATGATTACAGTTTTATTGGAATCTGTTTTTTTCCACTGAGGAATTTCATTTTCTTTTGATTGAATAAGAGAATCAGGTGATTCATCAATAAAAACTTTGTACCTTAAGTGGATTTTTATTTGTCCATGACGAGCATCAATTGATTTTTTTTCAAAAATAAAATTTATATTTTTTTGAGATGATTTTATGTTTTGACGTTTTAATTCTTTTAAAATTAGAGAATGTATAAAATCAGATTTTTTTTCATCTTCAGGTTTTACAGTGATTGTAATTTCTTTTATCATAGCAAAAAGATTATAAAGAAAAAATAAGTGATTTACAAATAGATTTTTGATTTGTGAAAATTGGATCCACCGGCGGAGATTTTAAGTCTGACTTGAAATCTCCGCCAATAATTGAGTATAGAGCGAAAGAATATTTTTATATTTTGTCTCTGTTTTCAAACTTGAATTTGAAAATTCACTCAATCTATGAACAATCGTTTTTGCAATTTTTAAGTCATCATTTGAAAGATGTTTTATATCATGAAAAATTGAATCTAAGTCGGGATTTATTGTTTTTTCTAGAGATTTTTCAGAACCCGTAGGTTTTTATTATGATGGTAACACTTGAATAGCAGAACCCAGCTCTTGTTGCACAGAATCATTTATTGTAGCAGGTGCTTTTGATACTGAAAAAGAAGTTTTATCATTTAAATCATATCTTTTTACTAAAACAGTAAGATTTTTATTACTTCAAACTGTAATTTCTCAAGATGTATTACGAAATAAATTTTGCTTTGTTCCTGCATTAGAAAAGTACGAAGGAAAATATACTGATGAGATTTTGTGCAAACGTTGGAAAGTTACAGAATCAGAATTGAATTATATAAATTCTCGAATTCATAATTATGAGAAATAGAAATCTCTTTCATTGAAAAATGATAAAACCGATGAAAAAAGGTTTACATCCTATTAAATAGGGTGTATATTTAAGTTATGACAAGAGAATTTATCATAAATAAAGAATTTGATCGGGCTTGGAAACAATTAGGTTTGGATGATGATGAATTGTATGAACTTGAAATGTATCTTTGCGAAAAACCAGATGTCGGTGATGTATTAGAAGGAACTGGCGGACTCAGAAAAGTTAGATGGGCTTTAGATGGTAGAGGAAAAAGTGGTGGTGCAAGAGTTATTTATCTTGATATAGTTTTTGCAAATCATATTTATCTAATAACGGTGTTTTCTAAAAATGAAAAATCGAATTTGAGCAAGTAAGAACGTAATGAAATGAAATTTCTTGTTGATGCAATAAAACAAGCCGAAAGGAAGGTTCAAAATGACAGAAGATAAAGTTTTTAACAGTATTATGAAAGGTCTTTCAGAAAGTCTTGAATACGCAAAAGGGAATGCTTCAAAAGCAAGAAAAATGAATGTTACTGTTGCAAAAATTCCTAATTATCACGACAAAGAAATAAAACAGATTCGCGAAAACTTAAATCTTACACAAAAAAATTTTGCCTTTGTGATGGGTGTTTCTCAAAAAACAGTGGAAGCTTGGGAATCGGGACGAAATGTTCCTCAAGGAACCGCTCAAAGATTTTTGCAAATGCTTAAATCTGGAGGGAAAAAAATGTTGCAAGATTTTAATGTAATTACAGTAACAATATAAACAATAAAAATGATTTCTGTGGAAAATTGTGATATATTTAAAACGGAGGTAGAAATATGAGTTATGAAATGGTAATAGAACAAGTAAAAAATCTTCCAGAGCCTCTTCTAAATTCTGTTTCGGCGTTTATAAAACTTCTAAAAAATGAACAGGAAGAACATTTAAAATTTCATAAAGTTTCTCAAAATAAAGATGCTTTTTTTGCATTGGCAGGGAAAGTCTATCTTGATCCGAATGAAGTTTCAGAAATGAGGGAGGCAAGTGTCTTATGATTATTGCAGATACGAATATAATAATTGACTTTTGGAATAATCCGACAGAAAAAGAAAGAGAAGTTTTTGAGAAAAATGATATTGCAACGTGTGGAGTAATTAAGGCTGAACTCTTAAGAGGTAGTCGTTCTGAAGAACAATTTTTAATGTTTGATAACGCATTGAATAATTTTACTTATCTGCCTTTTAATGAAGAAGATTGGATAAAACTTGCAAAAAATTTTATAGAATTTAGAAAAAACGGTCTTGTAGTACCTTTTCAAGATGGTATGATTGCATATCTTGGAATAAAGTATAATTGTCATATTTGGACGAACGACAAACATTTTAAATTAATACAGACAATACTTCCAAAATTGCAATTATTCACCGTTTTATAATATTATTTTTGTAAAATTATAGCTTTTTTCGAAAATCTACCTTCAGCTTTACAAAAAATACAATCTCCCTCCAAAATAAATCTCTTTCATTGAAAAAATGATAAAACCGATGGAAAAAAAAATGATTTCTGTGGAAAATTGTGATATATTTAAAACGGAGGTAGAAATATGATAACAGCTGTAAAAGCCTATTATAATGGTTCAAATTTCGTAACATTTGAGGATTATAAGTTCAAACCTCAGCAACAAGTTTTAATTGTAGTTGATGATGATTTGCAATTTGAAGAATCGAACGTAGAATCATTTCTAAAACTTTCTTGGGCTGGTAGTGAATCTGCAGATGAAATAATTGAAAGTATAGAATCGGATAGAAAAGACTCGCTTCGTTTTGAGGATAAAAATGCATTATTTGATTGATACAAACATTCTTATTTATCGCTTAAAAAATGCAGGTAACGTAAACTCAAATTTTTTAAAGAATCGAAATGAACAAATGTATGTATCGGTTATTTCTTATGGTGAACTTATCTATGGGGCAAGAAAATCAAGGTTTGTAGAAAAGAATCTTGAAACTGTAAAAGCGATAAAATCAATTTTTCCTTTACTTGATATAAATTCAAATGTTATGGATATTTTTGGTGAAATAAAAAATTATGTTCAAAAAATCGGACGAACCGTAGATGATATGGATTTACTTATTGCTTCAACAGCAATTTCAAAAGGTATGACCTTAGTTACTCATAATATAAAACACTTTGAACATATACCGAATTTAATGCTTGTTGATTGGTATTGATAAAATATAATCTCCCTCCAAAAAAAAATCTTCTTACTTTCCAAAATATTAGTTTTTCTCTATAATAATTCAATCTATATGGTCTAAATAAAAGGAGTTTTTTATGACATCTTACAAAGAATCTGGTGTTGATGTTGAAGAAGGTTATCGTGCGGTAAATAAATATAAAGAGCATGCAAAAAGAACTGCAATTCCTGGTCTTTTAACTGGTCTTGGTAGTTTTAACGGAATGTTTGAAGTTCCAAAAGGATATAAAAATCCTGTAATTGTAAGTGGAACTGATGGCGTTGGAACAAAATTAGATGTTGCTTTTAAAATGAACAAATATGATACTGTCGGAATTGACTGTGTTGCAATGAGTGTAAATGATATTCTTTGTTCTGGTGTTCAAACTTCATTTTTTTTAGATTATGTTGCATGTGGAAAACTAGATGCAAATATTGCCAGCGAACTTGTAAAAGGTGTTGCAGATGGTTGTGTAGACACTGGTTGTGCTTTACTTGGTGGTGAAACTGCTGAAATGCCTGATTTTTATGATGATGGAAAATATGATCTCGCTGGATTTGGCGTTGGTGTTGGCGAAAAGAAAGAAATGATTACTGGCGAAAATATAAAAGAAGGTGATGTTTTAATCGGTCTTTCTTCAACAGGAGTTCATTCAAATGGATTTAGCCTTGTTCGCAAATTAGTTCCAAATTTTAATGATGCTTTTGTAATTGACGGAAAAGATACTGGAAAAAAAATTGGTGAAGTTTTATTAACTCCAACTAGAATTTATGTAAAACCAGTTATGGAAGTTCTTTCTAAATATAGAAAATCTATTCACGGAATGGTTCACGTTACTGGTGGTGGATTTTATGAAAATATTCCTCGTATGTATCCAAAAGCAAAAGATGGAAAAAAACAATTAATTTCTATTATTAAGAGAGATTCTTGGGATATTCCTCCAATTTTTGGTGAATTAATTCGCCGTGGTGCAGATTTAAATTCAATTTATAATACATTCAATATGGGAATTGGTTTTGTGCTTGCTGTCTCTCCAAAAGATGCAGATTCTATTTTAGAAATGTTCAATCAAAATGCGGCAAAATATCATAAAGATTATTGTCCAGATATGAAAGCTTATAAAATTGGTAGAGTGGTTTATGCAGAAGGTAAAGCAGAAACTCAACAAGAAAAAGTTTTATTTGAAGATGCATAATTTTTAAAATAGGTGATTGAATTTATGAAAAAGATTGCAGTTTTAGTTAGTGGAAGTGGTACAAATCTTCAAGCGTTAATTGATTATGAAAAGGAAAATAATGATTGTCCTTACAAAATTATGATTGTAATTAGCGACCACAAAGATGCTTTTGCGTTGGAGCGTGCAAAAAATGCTGGAATTAAAACTGCAATCACAAGTCCTTATTCTGTTATGGGGTCTGATGTTGCGAAAATTTCTAGTCGTGAAGAAAAAAGATTAGCGGTTAGCAATAAAGTTCTTGAAATTTGTGAAAATCTTAACATCGATATAATTGTTCAGGCAGGATGGCTTACAGTTCTTTCTGGAAAAATTATAGAAAAATATGCAAATAAAATAATAAATCTTCATCCGGCACTTTTACCAAAATTTGGTGGTGTTGGAATGTGGGGACATCATGTTCATGAAGCGGTTTTAGCAAGTGGCGAAAAAGAAAGCGGATGTACAATCCATCTTGTAAATGGCGAATGTGATGGTGGAAAGATTTTAATTCAAAAAAAAGTGCCTGTACTTCCTGGCGATACTCCAGAATCTTTATATTCAAGAATTGCACCAGAAGAGCACAAGGCAATTATAGAAGGTTTATTACTTCTTTGTAAAAATTAAGCTTGTAAAGCTGTTACTGCAACAGTTGCAACAATATCATCAATACTGCAACCGCGAGAAAGGTCATTTAATGGACGAGCAAATCCCTGACAGATTGGACCAATTGCCATCCATCCACCCATTCTCTGACAAATTTTATATCCAATATTTCCAGCATTAATTGTTGGGAAAATAAATACGTTTGCATGACCTGCAACTTTTGAATCTGGAGCTTTAAGTTCTCCAACTTCAGGAGCAACGGCAGCATCAAATTGGAATTCGCCATCTAATATTAAATCTGGAGCGGCTTCTTTTGCAAGTTCAGTAGCTTTTTGTACTTTTCCAACTGTATTATAATATTTCATATCATTTCCAGAACCTTTTGTTGAGAAAGAAAGCATTGCCACTCTTGGTTCAATTCCTGCAATTTTTTTTGCAGTTTCAGCAGAAGCAATAGCAATATCAGCAAGTTCATCACTTGAAGGTTCAATATTGATTGCACAATCTCCCATAACACAAACGCCTTCTGGAATATATTTATTTCCACCTTCTGGAGCAACCATTATAAAACAAGAAGAAACTGTCCTAAATCCAGGAGCTGTTTTTATAATTTGTAAACCAGGACGAAGTGTATTTGCTGTAGAATGACATGCTCCAGAAACAAATCCGTCAGCATCGCCAGCTTTTAACATTAATGCACCATACATTGTGTGATCTTTCATAATTGCAGCTTTTGCAGCTGCAACATCAGGATATTCAGGAAGTCCAGTTTTTTTATTTACTTTTCCTTTTCGTGCTTGAAGTAGAATTTCTGCATATTTTTCAGCATTTTCATCTTTTGAAGGATCTACAATTTTTACTCCAGTTAAATCAGCATTTGATCCACTATTTTTTATATCTTCTTCTGTGGCAATTAATGTAATTCTCGCAATTCCTTCTTTTACAATTTTAGATGCCGCTTCAACAACTCTTTTGTCTTCACCTTCGCAAAGAACAATATTTTTGTTTACAGTTTTAGCTTTTTCTAATAATTCATCAACAAAAGCCATTTTTTTTACCCCTATAAAATAAATTCGACGCTTTTAGAATACTTTTTTTTTAGGTGATTTGCAATAAAAAAGAATATTTAATGAAAAACAAGTTTTGCAAATTGAAAAGATTTTATACGTAAAATCTAAAAATGTTTTTTTATGTTCCGATTTTTTCTTGTAAGAGCATATCTTTTATGTTAAACTCTTAAAAATTTTAATCTTTTTTGGGAGGTTTGAATGTTAGCTGGTCGTCATTTAATACAACCTGATGATTTAACTGTTTCAGAAATTGAAGAAATTTGTTCATTGGCAGAACAGATGATTGTTGATCCTAAATCTTTTAATGAAGTGTGTCGTGGGAAAATTCTTGCGACACTTTTTTTTGAGCCAAGTACAAGAACTCGTCTTTCTTTTGAGGCGGCAATGCTTCGTTTGGGCGGAAGTGTTGAAGGTTTTTCTGATGCAGAAAATACATCTTCTGTAAAAGGTGAAACTTTAGCAGATACAATTAGAGTTGTTTCTTCTTATGCTGATATTATTGCGATGAGAAATCCTCATGAAGGTGCGGCTTTACTTGCAAGTAAATATTCTGCTTGTCCAATTATAAATGCTGGTGATGGCGGACATTTTCATCCAACTCAAACCTTAACAGATTTAGTTACAATCCGTCAGCTTTTAGGCGGACTTGAAAATCATACTGTCGGTTTTTGTGGAGATTTAAAATTTGGAAGAACTGTTCATTCTTTGGCAGAAGCGTTAAGACATTTTAAAGGCAATAAATTTATTTTTATTAGTCCAAAAGAGCTTACTGTGCCAGATTATCTTATCACCAATATTTTAGAACCTGCTGGAATTAAATATCAAATTACAGAAAGTTTAGACGAAGTGATTGGCGATTTGGATATTCTTTATATGACTCGCGTTCAAAAAGAAAGATTTTTTAATGAACAAGATTATATTCGTTTAAAAGATAGTTATATTCTCGATTCAGAAAGAATGAAAGTTGCAAGAAAAAATATGATTGTTTTACATCCTCTTCCACGTGTAAATGAAATTACTCCAGATGTTGATGATGATCCTCGTGCTGCATATTTTAAGCAAGTAAAATACGGAATGTATGCACGAATGGCTTTAATTGCAAAAATCACAGGCTCTTTATAAGTTTAAAGTGATTTTTATTTTATCTAAAGTTTGCGAAAAATTTTTACGGGAGAAAATATGTTAAATGTAAATACAATAAAAAATGGTCTTGTAATCGACCATATTTGTGCTGGTTCTGGTTGGAAAATTTATCAATGGCTTGGATTAGATAAATTGCCTTTTACATCTTGTTTAATTCAAAATGTTCCTTCAGAAAAAACTGGTAAAAAAGATATTATAAAAGTTGATAATATTATAAATATTGATTATTCAGTTTTAGGATTTATTGATCCAAATATTTGTGTAAATGTAATTGATAATGAAAAAATCGTTAGAAAAATTACGATGGAATTACCTTCAAAAGTTCAAGGCGTTTTTAATTGCAAAAATCCACGTTGTATAACTCAAACAGAACATTATGTAAAACCAACTTTTATTCTTGCAGATAAACAAAAAGGTCTTTATAAATGTGAATATTGTGATACTTTGTATATTGCAGGAAAAATTTCTAAATAGCAAAATTTTTTTGTGATTGCATAAAATATGATGATTGAATTTTTAAAATCATAATCAAAAAGTATTTTGTATGAATTTATCAAATTTCAATCATCAAAAAATGTATTTTAGTAAAAATATAAAATACTAAAATCATTCTAAAATTATAAACTGTGTCTAAATGTTCTATCAGTCATAATTCTAGCGGTTACTAATCCTAATGGCAGAGAAACTGCAATCAAAAGTGCTGCACATAACCAAGAAGCCGATTCTTGTAAAGACATAATTCCTAAATTATAAATTCCTTTGTAAATATAAAGTCCTGGAACCATAATAACGATTGAAGGAACTGTCATTGAAATTCGAGGATATCCAAAATGTCTTTTTAAAAGAGATGCTAAAAGTCCTGCAACTAATGCACCACAAAAAGCGGCTGCCGCTGGTGGAAAATTACATAAATCAACAAGTTCTAATCTAAAAGTGTTTGCAACAGCTCCTATGCAAGATGCAATTGCTGTAATTTTTAAGGGATTGTTAAACATTATAGAAAATCCAAAAACTCCACAAAAACTTGCTATAATTCTAAAAATTATTTTTAAATAAACTGGCAAATTAAGAGGACTAAAATCTACAGGTTTTAAATTTAAAATTAAAGCCATAATCCAAGCAGAAAGAGTTGCAACTAAAATTATAATTAGTGCATAAACAAGTCTTTCTATTCCGGAACGAAAATCTAATTTTGCAAAGTCTATTCCAGATGTTATAAAAGGAAATCCGGGAATTATAAAAAGCATTGCACAAATATACCCTGATTGGTGGATTGTATCTAAACCAAAAATCAAATTTAAAAGTCTAAAAAGAATAGCATAAGTCAAACATGCTGCAGAAACCGAAATTGCAACATTCATAAAAAGTGTATATTTTCTTTTTAATAATTTAGTTCTTACAGCTGTTCCAACTCCAGCACCAATGAATGCAAGAATCATTTCCCAAAGTCCACCGCCAAGTAAAAATGTAAACGCTCCACAAGCAAGTGCTGACGCACAACTTTGCTGCAATCTGGAATATAAATTTTTTGTTTCGTCAAATTCATCAAATTTTTGGTGCAATTGTGCAATTGTTAGATTTATTCCTTCTTTAGAAAATCTTTTTATAAATTGTTCAAGTTTATACAATTTAAACATATTTACTCCAGTTTTTGTTAAACAGAAAGATTGAGAAATACATTCAAATCCATCAAAACAATTAAAAGATAAATTCATCAAACCTATATCAACGCAACAACTAATTCCAAGTTTTTTTGAAACGGAATTCATAGAACTTCTTACACGCCAAGCTCCAGTTCCACAAGATAAAAGTTCTAGCCCAAGTCTACCAATAATTACTGCTTTTTCATAAAGTGATGCTTGTTTTATAGGAACATTCCCATTATGAAGAGAAAAATCTTTCCAAGGAATTTCCATTCGGTTTTTTTCAGTTAATTTTTTCATAATTTTAAGAGTATACTGAAAATGTAATTAAGATTGAATATCACTTAAAATTTTATTTGCAAATTGATATTTAAGGTTTTACTTTTTATAATAAAGAAAAATCAAAAAAATGGAAAAAATATGACTCATTCAACTTTAATTTATAATGCACGTTTATTAGATAAAAATATGGATACTGCAGGAGCAATCCTTTTGGTAGAAAAAACTATTCGAGCAATTTTTCAAGGATATTTTACAGATTCAAAAACTATAGAGATTTTGGCTCAATCAGTTTTAAAAGAAGATGGCTATGGTGAAAATTGCAGACTTGAACTTTATGATGCTGATGGTCTTACTGTAACGCCAGCGTTTATAGATATGCATGTTCACATGCGTTATCCGGGACAAACTCAAAAAGAAGATTTAAATTCTGGTTTGCATGCAGCGGCGGCGGGAGGATTTGGAACTGTCGTTGCAATGCCAAATACAAATCCGGTCGTTTCTTCACAAAAAATGGCTCTTCAAATAGAACAAGAAGCAGCATCTTTAGGACTTAGTCATTTATTTCAAGTTGTAAGTATTACAAAAGATTTTGATGGAAAAACAACTTCTCATCTTGATGAATTAGAGCCAAAATTTATTCCTGTAATAAGTGAAGATGGAAAAGATGTCCTTTCTTCAGAAATTATGCTTGAAGGTATGCAAAAAGCTGCAAAAAAAGGTTTGATTGTCGCTTGTCATTGTGAAGACCCAACTTTAGTAGAAAAAGCTCGCTTTTATAGAAGAGAAGGAACTGTAGAATCTCTCTCAAAAGCAAATGAACTTCTTGCAATGGCAGAAGATTCGTACACAATTAGAAATATTTTTTTAGCACAAACAGCCGGATGTCATCTTCATTTGTGTCATGTTAGTACAGAAAATTGTATGGAAGCTATCAGACTTGCAAAATATGAATCTGAAAATTTAAAAAATGGATTTAAATTAACTTGTGAAGTTACTCCTCATCATTTGGGACTTTCTGGAGAAAATGAACCAGAAATTTTTAATATCGTAAATCCGCCTTTAAGAAAAGAAAGTGACAGGCAGGCAATTATTGAAGGCATAAAAGAAGGTCTTGTTGATGTAATTTCTACAGACCATGCGCCTCATACCCAAGAAGATAAAAAAAATGGTTCACCAGGTTTTACAGGATTAGAAATTTCTTACGCAATTTGTAATACAGTTTTGGTAAAAGAAAATGGAATTTCTCCAAGTAAACTAAGTGATTTGATGTCTGCTTCTCCAGCAAAAATTTTAGGATTAAATAAAGGTTTACTAAAACCCGGCTTTGATGCAGATTTAACTTTTATAGACCCTGATAAAAAATGGGAAATAGATTCTTCATTTTTTTATAGCAAAGGAAAATTTACTCCTTTTGACAAAAAAATAGTAACAGGTTATGTAAAAGGTCTTTTTATCGATGGCAGAAAAATTTTAGAAAGATGATAATGAAAAAATATCTTTTCTCCAAAAAAAGTTTCTGTTTGACAAAATCTGATAATTATAAATAATATCATTATGATTATAGATTTACAAAAAATTCCATGTTTTGGTGTTGCCGGAAATTTTACAGGACATCTTGAACAAGCTGGAGAATCGAGTGATTTTTCTAATATAAAAGCGTTGGAGAATGCTCCAAAAGCGGTTTTTCCAACATATATTCCTTCAGGAAAAGAAAAATTTAATTCAAATTTAGTAAAAACTCCAGATTTTTTGCATATTTTCCCTTTTGATTCTCAAAAAATAATTTTTCCAAAAGAGCAAGAAAATCTTCAGATTGAACCAGAATGTGCAGTCATTTTTGAAGTTGCTTGGGAAAATGAAAAAATCACATCTTTAAAACCAAAATTTTTTGCAGCGTCGAATGATTGTTCTATTAGAAAAAGTGCAAAAAAAATCAGTTTGAAAAAAAATTGGGGAAAAAGTTCAAAAGGTCTTTCTGAAAATCTTATAAAAATCGACAGTTTTGATAAAAATGGCATCATAAATAATTATAGAATAGCAAGTTTTCTTATCCGCAAAAATGAAATTTATGTTTATGGTGAAAATAGCGAAATCAAAAATTATAATTATATTTATAAAAAATTAATTGATTGGCTTTTAGATAAATTTAATAATCAAATTGATGAAGGTCCTGCAGAAAAAATTTATGATTATCTTCTTGAGTGTGAAAAACCAAATCAAATTATGGTTTCTATTGGAGCAACAAGATATTCTGAATTTGGAAAAACTAATTTTTTAAAATCAGGTGATTTTAGTGTTGTAGTTCTTTATCCTGGCGAAAAATATTCTGAAGATGAAATAAAACAAAAAGTTCTAGAAAATTCTAATTTTGATGATGATATTTCTGTTTTGCGACAATTAATCGTATGATTTTTGCTTAATATTTGCTAAAGAACTTTAATAAAATTTCAAAATTTAATTTTTTTATATCTTTCATAGAAATATTGTTTGTGATATATTTTTTAAGAATACGATTGTATTCGAGGAGTTAAATAAATGAAAAACGCTTACATTAAAAAAATCTGGGATGAAGTTAAAGAAAAAAATGCTAACGAACCAGAATTCCTTCAAGCAGTAGAAGAAGTTTTATCAACTTTGGAACCTGCTGTTGAGCAAATGCCTCAACTTGAACCAAATGCAATTCTTGAACGTCTTGTAGAACCAGAACGAGTTATTATGTTCCGTGTTCCTTGGATGGATGATTCAGGAAATTATCACGTAAATCGTGGATATAGAGTTCAGTTTAACAGTTCAATTGGACCTTACAAAGGAGGATTGCGTTTTTCTAAAGAAGTAAATCTTTCTGTTTTGAAATTTTTAGGATTTGAACAAGTTTTGAAAAATTCTTTAACAACACTTCCAATGGGTGGTGGAAAAGGTGGTTCAGATTTTGATCCTCATGGAAAATCAGATAAAGAAGTTATGCGTTTCTGTCAATCATTTATGACAGAACTTTATCGCCATATTGGTGCTGATGTTGATGTTCCAGCTGGTGATAAAAATGTTGGTGGCCGTGAAATTGGATATTTATTTGGTCAATATAAACGAATCCGTGACGAATATACTGGAGTTTTAACAGGAAAAGGACTTTCTTTTGGAGGTTCTTTAATCAGAACAGAAGCAACAGGTTATGGATTAATTTATTTTGCTCAAGAAATGCTTAAAAAAGCTGGTGATGATTTTAAGGGTAAAGTTTGTGTTATTTCAGGTTCAGGAAACGTAGCTGAATACGCAGCAGAAAAACTTATCCAACTTGGAGCAAAAGTTGTAACTTTATCAGATTCAAATGGATACATTTATGATAAAGATGGAATTACTCAAGAAAAACTTGATTGGGTAAAAGAATTAAAAACTGTTCGCCGTGGTCGTATTTCTGAATATGTAAAACAATTCCCTTCAGCAGAATATCATGAAGGTAAAAAAGTTTGGGAAGTAAAATGTGATTGTGCTTTCCCTTGTGCTACTCAGAATGAACTTTTGGGTGAAGATGCAGAAAAACTTTTGAAAAATGGTGTAAAACTTGTTGCAGAAGGTGCAAATATGCCTTCTAATTTGGATGCTGTAAATAAATTCCAAGCAGCAAAGATTTTGTACGCTCCAGGAAAAGCTTCTAATGCTGGTGGAGTTGCAACATCAGGTCTTGAAATGAGCCAAAACTCAGAAAGACTTTCTTGGTCAGCAGAAGAAGTTGATGAAAAACTTCATAATATTATGATAAACATTCATAATAATTGTTATGATACAGCCGTAAAATTTGGTCAAACAGAAGGAAAATGGGTAAATTATGTGGCTGGAGCAAACATAGCAGGCTTTGTAAAAGTAGCTGATGCAATGATTGCACAAGGATTGGTATAAAATCCAGTTTGCTCCAGCCAGCCGCAATTCGCAAGTCTCATTGCGAGTGCGGTTTTGCGATAATCCTAAAAAGTCCACATTCGTGCACTTTTTTTAACGGATTTTCGATGATGCACAGGAGTTTTAGATAAAACCGCTAAAATGTCGCAGTTTTATCTAACTAAAGTTTGCGTTGCAAACTTCTTTATCAACAACAACTTCTCATTTCATTGCGAAGTTGTTATAAAAAGTCAAATCGGAAATTGAAATTTCCTCATTGACTTTTTATGGGAGCAAACATAGCGGGCTTTGTAAAAGTTGCTGATGCGATGATTGCACAAGGATTGGTATAAAAATTTAATTTATTTGGAGAAAGATTTTTCTTTCTCCAAGTAAAATGTTAATTAAAAACAAGAGAGAGTATCTGTTTCATTAAAATTAATAATATAATTCTGCTTCAAAACTAGAAATTCCTTCAATAATTCCCTGAACTGTATATTTTTTTTCTATTTCATTAAAAAATGCTTTTATTTCTAAAAGCTCTCCAAGATGTGCTTCTTTCGAATAATTTAATCGCAAATTTTTAATTTGTTTTTTCTGAAATTCTTCTGGAAGTGAATCTATTGCAAAATTTATATATTTTGAATTATTTGTATGTCCGTTTGCATCAAGTTCTGAATATAAAATTTTATGATGTGCAATTGTTTCCATTTCTTCTGGTAATTTTATTTTTCCCGGTTTTATTCCTTCAAAATCTGTTATGATTGTTGGACATGGACGAAATGTAAAATTTTTTGCAGGCATAATTTTTTTTGTTGAAATATTGAAATTTGTCCATAAAGTTTGAGCAATAATTAAATCTTCTTTTGTGTTTGTATCATAAATTTTAAAATTTCGAGTGCATAAAGGACCTTGAGGAGCAGATTCCCAAGTGTGAACTGTGATTTCTTCTCCATAAGCAGGCATTTTTTTTACAAGAAAAGAAATTCTAGAAACGATTAACGCAATATCGTTTTCTTTTAAAAAAGCCCAAGACATATTTCTTTTTTCAAAATCTTCTCCAGCACTATCTGAAGTTGCTTTTAAAATTTCTGACCAAGACATTTTTCCATCTGGTGTACATTCTCCAAACGAAAGTTTAAATTGACGATTGTAAGATAAATCATCATCATGCCAATTTTTTAAAATAGTTTCATTCATAAACATTTCCTATAATTTTTTAAATGAATGACAATATTTTATATTTATGTCAAAATAAACTCAACAGGAAAAAAGATGAATTCCTAAATTTTATTAAATCTGATATAATTTTTCTTATGGAAACAGAAAAATACGATTATATTATAATTGGTGCTGGTCCAGCTGGTTTAGCAAGTGCGCAATATGCTTCTCGTGGTGGTTTAAAATGTATTGTTTTAGATTCTGCTGGAGTTGGTGGACAAGTTTCTCAAATTGCAGAATTGGAAAATTATCCAGGAGTTTTTCCTTGCGTAAATGGATTTGACTTTATGGAAAATATGAAAAATCAAACTGAAAGTTTTGGTGCAAAAATAGAACTAGTTCAAGTAAAATCTGTAGATAAAATTTCGGAAAATTATATTATTTCTACTAAAAATAAAATTTATGAATCACCTTGTCTTTGTCTTGCTACTGGTGCAATTCATAAAAATCTCGAAGTTGATGGTGAAAAAGAATTTTTAGGAAGAGGTGTGTCTTATTGTGCAACTTGTGATGGACCTTTTTTCCGTAATAAAAAAATTGTAGTTGTTGGTGGCGGCGATTCTGCTTGTAGTGAAGCTATTTATCTTTCTTCCATTTCAAAAAATGTTTCCATAATTCATAGAAGAAACTCATTTAGAGCTCAAAAGGCAGTTGTCGATAAAATGCTTTCTTTAGGAGTTGAACCAATTTATAATTCTGTTGTAAAAAAAATAAACGGTTCTCAAAAAGTTGAATCAGTTTTGTTAGAAAATGTTGAATCTGGAGAAAAATCTGTCTTTCCTTGTGATGCAGTTTTTATTTTTACAGGAATGATTCCTCAAACTCAATTAGTTGATATGCTTCCAAAAGACGAAAATGGATACATAAAAACAAATGAAAAAATGGAAACTTTTATGCCGGGACTTTTTGCCGCCGGAGATGTCCGTTCTAAATCTTTCCGACAAATTGTAACCGCTGTTAGTGATGGAGCAATTGCTGCAAATTCTGCAAAAGAATTTTTAAGTAAAAAATAAATTAAAATCTATGAATATTTTTATGAAGAATAAGTTTTTTTTATCATTTTTATTTTGTGTGATGTTTAATACTTTCACACTTAATTCTCTTTCTTTTTGGGATAATCTTCCAAATGATGAACTTGCTAAACAAATTACAGAACAAATGACAGATTCTGAACTTTTGGCACAAACTTTTATGTTTGGTTGGGCGGGAACAGAACCTCCAGAACTTCTTTATCAGTGGGTTTCTCGTGGTCTTGGAAGTGTAAAAGTTTTTGGTTGGAATACTGATGATATTCAACTTGTCGCAAAATCAATTACAAGTTTACAAAAATCAGCACAAACTGGACGTTTTAAAATTCCTCTTTTTGTTGCAACTGATCAAGAAGGTGGATGGATTCGTCATGTAAAGGGAGACACTTCAATCACTCCTGGAAATATGGCGATTGGTGCTTCTGGTTATCCGATTGATGCCTGGTATTCTGGATATTACATTTGCAAAGAAATAAAAGCGTTGGGAATAAATATGAATTTTGCACCGACAGTTGATCTTTTTACAAATCACGACTCTACAATTATCGGAACTCGTTCTTTTGGTGAAAATCCTGAAAATGCAGGTATTTTGGGTGCCGCTTTTGCTGCTGGTTCTTCTGCTGCTGGAGTTATTCCAACTGTAAAACATTTTCCAGGTCATGGTGATACAAGTTTAGATTCTCACGGACATCTTCCTGTTATAGATATTGATTTTGAAACTTTTAAAAATCGTGAACTTATTCCTTATATTTATCTTATAAAAGAAAAAATTCCTGCTGTTATGTCGGGACATTTAGCATTTCCTCAAATTGACTCTTCTGGAGCACCTGCATCGCTTTCAAAATATTTTTTAACAGATTTACTTAGAAATCAACTTGGCTATGAAGGTTTAATTATTACAGATGATATGATGATGGTTGGAGCAACAGTTTACGCTGGTTCAATGTCAAATGCTTTTAGACTTGCTTTAGAAGCTGGAAATGATATTATTCTTTCTTCAACAACAGCAAAATTAAACGAAGCACTTTGGACTGCAAATTTAGAATTAATGACAGAAAATGAGGATTTTCGTACTACAGTAAAAAATGCAGCTTACAGAGTTATAAAATCAAAATTAGATTATTATAAAAATGGAAATTCAGCACCACTTTACCCCGATGAAAAAACTCTTTCAAATTATATTCCAAATAAAGAAGGTGAAAAATTCTTTTTAGAACAAGCTTGTCGTTCAATCACTACTATGAAAAAAGGAAATCTGCCACTAACACAAGAAAATACAAAAAAAATACTTTTTCTCGGTTCTCTTCCAAGTTATTTTTCTGCCGCAAAAAAGCGTTTTCCAAATTCTGGTGAATTTCATTATACTTATGATTGTGGACCAAACGAAACTCAATGGGTTTTAGATAATTTGCCATCGGTTGAATCTTCTTATGATACAATTGTGATTTGCGTTAATAATAAAAATCATGTAAAAATTGCAGAATATTTTAAGAATAAAGATAAAAAGGTGATTATCTTATCGGCAATGTCTCCAACGCTGGTGGAAAATCTTACTTGGGCAGATTCAATTCTTTTAGGTTATAGCTGGAGATGTGATTATTCTTTAAAAGCGATGATTGGTGCAATTGCAGGAGAATTTGAACCAAAAGGAACTAGACCTTATTAATAAAATCTGGAATATTTTTTAGTTTTTTATATTTTCCATCATAATTATGCGTATTTGGGCGAATTCCTAAAATTCGTTCATTTTCTGCTTGTAATTGAAGTTTTATCATTTGCTTAAAAACGTTCATTAAAGGTTCTGGATTAAGATTTTTATCAACAAGATTTACAGATTGAAGTTCTTTTATTAAATAATAACAACTTTCAATGGTAGAAACACATTCTGGTTTTGGTTCATGCTTAAAAGTAAAAATAGAACGATAATCACCATAAAAAGAAAGTTTTGGAAGATTTAATAAAAATGGATTATGTTCAATCATCTTTTTTGCACAAAACCAAGTTGCATCTAAAATTATAACTAAAAGTGTCTTTTCACCAAGAATTTGAGTAAAATTTTCAGATTTTGCATTTAACGCATCTTCTCCAGGATACATTAAAACTGGAAAATATTTTGAATCATTTAATAAATTCTGAAAATACTCATTTTTTGAAAAATCTAAACCAACAATAATTTCAGAATCTTTTAAAGAAATATGAGAAAGATTTCCTGTTCCTGTGCGTTGCCTTTTAAATTCTTTTGGATGCATTAAAAAAATAAATTTAATTCCAGTATCAAGTTTTTGAGTATATTTACATAAACAAGCCGATGTTGGTTTAAAACAGTTGAAACATCTTTCACTCATAAAAAAACTTTATCACAAATCTAAAAATTAGTCTTGAAAATGAAAAAAAATTACATATTGACAATTATTTTTATAAAGTCATAATTTAAACTAGATGAAAAAAAACTTTCTTATTTTGAGTATAATTTTTATTTTTTCAATTTGTTCTTGTTCCCTAAAATATACAGAAACTCCAAATGTTGATGATATAATTCCAGAATTTATTTTTGAAAATACAAAAATGACTAGTTATGAAAAAAATACAAAAAAAATGGAAGTAAAATCACAAATTGTAGAACAATATAAAAATTCTTCACAAAGTTTTGCAAAAGATGTCGAATTTTTATCTTATGATGAAAAATCTGAACTTTCTAACGAAGGTAATTGTGGTTATTTGTTTGCAGATTCAAAAAATGAAATTTATCAACTTTATGATGATATTTCTCTTTACAATCATACAGACAATATAAAATTTTCTGCAGATGTATTAAAATGGAATGGAAAAACTGAACAACTCACAAGTGGAAAATCAGATTCTGTAAAAGTTGAAAAAGATAATACTGTAATTATTGGAAGTGGTTTTTCTGCAAGTGGCGTGAGTAAATCTTATAAATTTACGGGAGCAGTTTCTGGAACAATTACAGATTCTGAATCTTTTGAGGAAAAATGAAAAAAGTTTTAATTTCATTATTGCTAATTTTTGTTTTTAATCATCTTTTTTGTGAAGAAATATTTTTTTCTGCAAATTCTATGACTGGGCAAGCGGGAAATTCTAATTCAACAACGAATTTATTGGGAGAAGCGTTTGTTCAAACTGAATCTATGAAAATTCAAGCAGATTCTATTGAACTTTCTGGAGAAGATTATCGTTTTATAAAAGCGGATGGAAAAGTTTCGGGGCAGAATTTTTCTTCAAATTTAGATTTTTCCTGTGATTCTCTTTCTTATGATAGAACAACAAAAATTGCAACTCTTTTTGGAAATGTAAATTTAAAAGATAATGATAATGATGTCACAGCAAAAGCTCAAATGATTGAATATAATCAAACTACAAATAAAGCAATTTTACAAATAAAAATAGATTTAAAGCAAAAAGAAAATCAATGTACAGGTTCTTATGCGGTTTATTTAAAAAATGAACAGATTTTGGAACTTTCTGGAAATGCACAAATCAAACAAAAAGATGATACTTTTCGGGCACAACATATTTCTTTAAATATGGAAACTCAAGAAATCACTCTTGATGGAAATGTTCGTGGTTCAATAAAAGAAACAAAATCTGAAAATTCAAGTGATGAAAATAAAAAATCAGATTTTGAAAAAAACAACGATTTAGAATCTAAAATAGAAGAACAAGGAGAAACTCAAAATGAATGATTTTCCTGCAAATGAAATTGAAAACGGTCAATCTTCAGAATCTCATATTTTAAGAGTTTCTAGTTTATTTAAACAATTTGGTCATAAAAAAGTTGTTCGTGGCGTAGAATTTTCTATGAAAGTAGGTGAAGTTCTAGGTCTTTTAGGACCAAATGGTGCTGGAAAAACAACAACTTTTTATATGGTTGTAGGATTTTATAAACCAACTGCAGGAGATGTTTTTCTTGATGAAAAATGTATTACAAAACTTCCAATGTATAAACGTGCAAGATTAGGAATTGCTTATCTTCCGCAGGAACCTTCTGTTTTTAGAAAATTTACCGTTGAAGAAAATATTTGGTCTATTTTGGAAACAAGAAATGATCTTACAAAAGAAAAAAAGAAACAAAAACTTGAAGAACTAATTGAAGAATTTTCTATTGGGCGTATACGAAAACAAAAAGCATATACACTTTCTGGAGGAGAACGCCGTCGTACAGAAATTGCACGTTCTCTAGCAATGGAACCAAAATTTCTTCTTTTAGATGAACCTTTTGCTGGAATTGATCCAATCGCCGTCGCAGATATAAAAGGAATGATTCGACTTCTCGCAAAAAGAGGAATTGGAATTTTAATAACTGACCATAATGTTCGAGATACTTTAGAAATTACAGATAGAGCAATTATCATAAATCAAGGAACAATTATGACTCAAGGTAATAAAGATGAAATTTTAAATTCAGAAATTGCAAGAAAGATTTACCTTGGTGAAAATTTTTCTATGTAATATTTTTTTCTATATACTAGATAAATATTTGACATTGACGGTTCATTTAGTTATTATTAATAGTAACTATTCTAATCTTTAAAATGGGAGAAAAATTATGCCAACATTTATTTGGTACATACTTCTTCCTGTTGTTGGAATTGTTCTTGGATGGATTATTCGCTGGGTTTATGCCAGATTTCAATTAACTGCCTCAGAACAGAAGGCAGAACGTGTAAAGCAAGATGCAATAAGAGAGGCTGAAGCACAAAAAAAAGAAATTTTGTTAAATGCAAAAGATGAACTCATTCGGGAAAGAAATCAGCAGGAAAAAGAAAATCGAGAGCGCCGTGCTGAAATTCAGCGATTTGAAGCTCGTGTAAACAAAAAAGAAGAACTACTTGAACAACGTTCAGCAGATTTTGAAAAAAGTGAAAAAGAATTGGCAGAAGCTAAAAATTCTATTCTAAAACGAGAAGAAATTCTTTCTAAGCAGGAAGAAAAATATAGAACAGAATTGGAGCATATTTCTGGTCTTTCTCAACAAGAAGCAAAAGAACTTATCATCAAAAGTCTTGAAAATGAAGCTCGTCATGATGCTCAAGCAATGATTAATAAGATTGAACAGGAAGCTCAACTTACTGCTGAAAAAAAAGCAAAAGATATTCTTGTTACAACAATTCAAAGACTTGCTCCAGAAACAACAAGCGATATTACCGTAACGACTGTTTCTCTTCCAAGTGATGAAATGAAAGGTCGTATAATTGGTCGTGAAGGAAGAAATATTAGAACGCTGGAAACTTTGACTGGTGTTGATATTATTATTGATGATACTCCAGAAGCAGTTGTTATTTCTTGTTTTGATCCTGTTCGTAAAGAAATTGCAAAACAATCACTTGAACGCCTAATTTCTGATGGTCGTATTCATCCTGGTAGAATAGAAGAAATTGTTCAAAAAGTTACTCACGAAATTCAAAATAAAATTTATGAAGAAGGTGAACGATGTCTTTTTGATTTAGGAATTCATAATATGACTTCTGAAGGAATTCGTGCTCTTGGTAGATTGTATTTTAGAACAAGTTATGGTCAAAATGTTCTTGTTCATTCAAAAGAAGTTGCTATGGCTGCAAGTATGATTGCTGCTGAAATTGGAGCTGATAGAGAACTTGCAAAAAGAGCAGCTGTTCTTCATGATATTGGAAAAGGTGCAGAAACTGATAGCGATCAAAATCATGCTGAAGTTGGTGCAGAATTGGCTCGCAAAATGGGAGAAGATTCTCGTGTTGTAAATGCAATTGCTGCACATCATAATGATGTAATTCCAGAAACTATAGAAGCAGTTATTGTTCAAATTGCAGATGCTATATCGGCTTCTAGACCTGGAGCTCGTAGAGAAACAATTGATAATTATGTAAAACGTCTTGAAAATCTTGAGGCAATTGCAGAAGGATTTGAAGGTGTTGAAAAAGCTTATGCAATTCAAGCGGGTAGAGAGTTGCGTATTCTTGTAAATAATGAAAAAATTCCTGATAGTGATGTAAAAGATTTAGCACGAAATATTGCTAAACAGATTGAATCAGATTTACGTTATCCAGGAAGAATTAGACTTACAATGATTCGTGAAACAAGAATTGTTGAATACGCTCGTTAAATTAGATTATATGTCAATTTTTTGACTATAAATTAGGAGGAAAACTATCTAAAAGTTATATTTGTTTTATACAAATATTTCTTTTTTAGATAGTTTTTTTTATTTAAGGTTTAATAAAAAAAACTTAAAAACGGCGAAGTCAAGGCTTTAAGCGGAGCATGCCTTGACTCAACGTATTAAAAATTTAACATTATAAAAGCAGAAAGTATATTATCGTAAGAGTTGTTTCCGCGAGGTAAAATCTTCCAACTGCAACCTAAAGTTGGTAAAAATTTTGATTTTCCAGAATGTGCAAAATTATACTCTAAAATAAGTTTCGCTCCATTTCCCCAAGGTGTTGTTGCTGTATAATTTTCATCAATTGTGTTTATAAAATCATAGCGAAAACCAAAAGTGTATGCTAATCCAAAACATAATCCTTTAAGACCTGGATAGATTTTTACTCCAAAAGGAAAATCAATATGTAAATGATTTGAATGGAAATTTTCTTGCATAAAAAAATCACAAAGAAAATCTGCACCTGCAAAAAAAGTAACTTGATTAAAAGGATTTATGTTAAGATTTGCAAGTGCTCCAGCCAAAATATGTTTACCATCTATTTCATCATTTTGCGATTTTATATTTTTATCACCGTAAAATGTAAATCCAGATTGAATTCCTCCAGAAAAACTGAATAAATTTTCAGAAAATATATTTTGAATGAAAATAAAAAAAACTAGAAATAAAATGGTAATTTTCTTCATTTTGTTAGCCTCTAACTTTTATAATTGCTCCTAAAATGATTAAATGACTTGCAAATTGATAAAGCCATTTTAGTAAATTTTTGTTTAAACTTTGGAAAAGTCCAGATGAACTTAAAAAATCAGCAAGAACAATAACAACTATCCAACAAATTAAAACAATCAACATAAGAACTGAATCTAATTTTGTTCCAAGATTGATAAATAAACGTAAAATTAAAAATACTCCAAGTATAATTTCAATTACGGCAAGAATAATGCAAACTACATTTGCAATGTCTCCTGTAAAAATTGTACGAATTGCAACAGCGATTTGATCTCCTGTTCCGCTTGATAAAGTGAAAATTCCACCTACTAAAAACATAATTCCTAAAGCAATTTGCAATAAGATTGTTCCAAAAGAACGTTTTTCTTTCATTTTTTCTTCCTTAAAATGTAAAATCATAAAAAGTTCGCAACGCAAACTCCAAGATAAAAATTATCTTTTATTTTTAATTTTTAGATTATCTATAAATAACTCTAAAAACTTGAAAAACTAATTTCATATCTGGTGAAAATTCAAAACCCAAAATATCACCTTCTTCTTCAAGATATTCTTGTTTTTTTTCTTTCCATTGTTCTAGATTTTCATCTTCACCTTCTTTTTGTGCCATTCCCCAAGTAACTTCGTTAAAAGGTATTACGTTTACATCAGTTAATTCTATCACACATTGAGGAGTATTTTCTCTATCAACAACTATATACAATTCTCCAGAAATTGGTAAGGGTTCGTTGTCTATGTGAAAAGAAGCAAAACTTGAAAAAAAAGCGGTTTTCTTTTCGCTTAAAACAAGAGAAATTAATTCTGTTCCTAAAAAGCCTTTTGCTTCAAAAAATAAATCTCCAGAACATTTTTCTTCCGAATTTCTACCAGTTTCACTTAAAAATTTATTCCAATATTCATCAAGATTTGTCATTTTTCTTCCTATAAATATTTTATCATTTTTTCATCAACATAATTATAAATGCAATTACGAAAAAAATGTTTGGAATTATTGCAAAAATAAAAGAAATAATAGGAATTCCAAAAATTGTTATTGATGATGGAGATAAGATTTTTAATTTTGTAAGTAATTCTAAAACGGTTGCAACGTACGAAAATAAAAATCCTGCGACTATAGACATCCAAGCGGCATCACGATTTTTTGACATTAATAAAATTGCAAGAAAAGCCACTATTCCACCAATTGATAATTTAATCACAAATAATAAAATTTCTGGAGTCATTTTTCTTCCTAATTTAATATTCGGTTTTTAATATAAAAAAGGTGAGTTTTTTAGGCAAGTAAAAACGCCTTTGTCTGCACCAAAAGGAATTATAGAATCTTCATTGTAGTTTGGATTTATCACAATTCCTAAATCTAAACAATGGAGAACAAAATCATCATATTTTTTTTCATCCATTTTTGGTTTTAAGTAAGGACCTTTTCTTTCAAAATATTTTGTTAAAATTGTATCATAAATAAACCAATTTTTTTCTTCGCGAGTTTGAAGTTCCGCAATAAGATTGTAAATTACTCTTGTGATTGCAACATTTAATGCAAATGGAATATTTATTTGATTTTGAAAAATATTTGTTTCTGTTTCTTGTATTAATTCAGATTTTACTGCAAGTAAAAAAATTGTATTTGTCCATGGCAAAGGTGGCTGAATGATTACAGAATCTGTTTTGCTCCAATCAATTCCTGTCCATGGTTTGTAAAATGATGTGTTTTCGTTTGAAAGAAAAAGTCCTGCTTTTAGAGCTTCTATTTTTGTTGAAAAAAAATACACTTTTCTATCAGACGCTAAAAGAGATGAAACCGCTTTATTAATTCGAGGAGCGTCTTCTGTAATAAACGAACCAACTTGTCCTCTGCTTAAAACATTTTTAAATTGTGTAAAAGCAGAACCTCCTTCCCAACCTAAAATTGCTCTTCCGTTTTCTTGAAAACAATCTGTGAGGCGAATATTTTTTTGTGTGTATAAAAAACAATTTCTTGCACGTTTTATTATTCCGTAGCGATTGTATATTTCTTGTGAAAATTGATTTAATGTCATGAAAAAATAATATCCTTATCATTATAATCAGCGAAAATTTTTCCGCCTTTTTCTAGTTTTCCGAATAAAACTTCATCAACTAAAGCATTTGAAATTTTATCTTCAATTGTTCGGGCAATATTTCTTGCACCAAATTCTTTTGAATATCCAAGTTCTGTAAGATAATCTAAACATTTTTCTGAAACAGAAAGTTCAACTTTTTTTTGTAAAAGTCTTTCTTCCAGAATTTTAATTTCTTTTTTACAAATTTGTTTTGCAACTTGTTTGTCTAAAAAATTAAAAGGAATTACAGCATCCAAACGATTCCGGAATTCTGGAGGAAATTCTTTATTTACAGCTTCTTTTAATGATGATTTTATATCAGTTGAATTTCTTGTTCCAAATCCAATTCCGGGATTTTCTAAATCTCTCGCACCCGCATTACTTGTTAAAATAATGATGCATGAACGGAAATCTGATTTACGACCTTGATTATCTGTCAATTGTCCATAATCTAAAACTTGAAGAAGAACATTATAAATATCCTCGTGAGCTTTTTCAATTTCATCAAAAAGAATAACACTATGAGGATTCTTGCGAACGTTTTTTGTAAGTTGCCCACCTTCTTCAAAACCAACGTATCCTGGAGGAGAACCAACTAATCTGCTCACAGTATGTTTTTCCTGATATTCAGACATATCGTATCGGAGTAATGGTTCGTGTAAAATATCTGCAAGAGTTTTTGCAAGTTCAGTTTTTCCACAACCAGTTGGTCCAACAAACAGAAAACTTGCTTCTGGTTTATCAGGATTTCTAAAACCGGCACGAGAACGTTTTACAGCTTTTGTTAAAGCAGAAATTGCATCTTCTTGACCAAAAATTTTAGATTTCATATTGATTTCAATATTTTTCAGAGATTCTTTTTCGTTGTCGGCAACAGTTTCTAAAGGAATTTTTGTGATTTTTGATGTGATTTTTTTTATAACATCAACTGTAACTGTTGGCATTTTTGTAGATTTTACAGGCATTAAATTTGATTTTCCTTCAAATCCACCACGATATTTTATATTTACGTAAGAACCGGCTTCATCAATTAAATCAATTGCTTTATCAGGAAGTTTTTTTTCTGGCATATATTGAACTGAAAGATTTATGGCTTCTTCTAAAGCTGATTGTTTGTATTTTACTTGATGAAAATCTTCGTATTTTTTGATAAGTCCTTTTAAAATCTTTAAGGTTTCTTGTTTTGTTGGTTCAAGAATATCAATTTTTTGGAATCGTCGTGCTAACGCTCTGTCTTTTTCAAAATTTTTTTGATATTCATCAAAAGTTGTAGAACCAATAAATTTTACTTCACCAGTTGCTAAAATTGGTTTTAAAAGATTTGCTGCATCCATTTGGGTTGAACCATTAGTTCCAGCTCCCATAATCATATGAATTTCATCAATATATAAAATGCAATTTTTCTTTTCTTTTAGTTCGTTTAAAATGCTGTTAAGTCTTTCCTCAAAATCACCACGAAATTTTGCTCCCGCTAAAAGACTTCCTAAATTTAAAGAATATAATGAAAAATTTTTAAGAGAATCAGGAACTTTTCCTTCTACAATTCGTTGTGCTAAACCTTGTGTGATTGCAGTTTTTCCAACGCCTGCATCGCCAACATGCAAAGGATTATTTTTTGTGCGTCTGCAAAGAATTTGAATTGTTCTTTCAATTTCCTCATCTCTTCCAATCAGAGTGTCAAAAAGTCCATCTTTTGCTAATTGTGTAAAATCTGTACAAAAGCGTTTTAATCCACCTTTATTATTTGTAACAAATTCTTCCATTCCTGGTGGAATCATATTTTTGGAATTTGTATTGTTTTTTGAAATTATTTCAATAAGTTTTAATTTATCTACGCCATTTATCCTTAAAAAATAACTGCAATAATTAGTTTTTTCTTCAATCATACTGACAAAAATATCTGTAATATCAATAATAGTTTTGTCTGCAGAAATACAATGAAGAACGGCTCTGTTCATTACTGATTGAAATCCTGCAGATTCTATAGGATTTGTCATATTTCCTTTTGCAGCAAATTCAACTATTCTTGGTGTTTCAGTGTCTAAATAATGTGTAACATCGGTTTTTAATTTTTGAAAATCCGCTCCAGATTCAACAAGAAAATCTTTTACGATTTTTTCATTTAGCGAACAAGAAAGAATATGTTCTGGTGTTAAAAATTGATGTAAATTTTGTTTTGCATAAAGTAATGCTTCCGACAAAATTTTTGCAAGAATTGGAGAAACTTTTATTTGCTTTGAATTTGATTTTGGAGGAATATTATTACTCAACTTCGACCCTCAAAGGAAAACCATTTTCTTTTGCTATTTGTTTTGTTAAATTTGCACGTGAAACTGCAATATCATAAGTATAAGTTCCAATAACAGCACTTCCACTTGAATGAACTGTTTTCATTAATTCTACAGCATCAACATGAGATTTATTAAAAATTGACATTAAAATTGTAACTACAAAATTCATTGTTGTGTAATCATCATTGTAAAAAATAACTTTTTTTCGTGGAGGAAGATTAATAGAAAAATCTTCAATAATATCGTTATCAATTTCATTTGATGAATCAAAAATATTTTCCATAACAATAAATATACTAAATTTCTTCTAATAAGTCATTATTTTGTTTTTATCTTCTAAATAATAAAAAAAAGTTGAAATATAAAATTTGAGCTTTATAATTTAATTTATGAAAAATAAAAATCATTTTGTAATTTCTAAAGATGCACCTTTTTCGTTTGTTTTTGTTGTTTTATCAGTTATTTTATTTTTGATTGATAATTTTATTTTAAAAGGAAAACTTCATGAATTAATTTTATGTTCTCCTACAAAAACGGGTGGAGAAGTTCCTTTTTTAGCATCATCAGCGTTGTCATATTTTAGAATATTTTTCTATATTTTTGGTGGAAGTGATTTTAAAATTCTTTTTTCTAGTTTGATTTTTATTCTTTTGATGGGACAAATTCTTGAAGAATATTATGGTTCTATTGTGATTGGAATTTGTTTTTTTGTTTCTACAATTTTTTCTGGAGTTTTAAATTCTATTTTTTCTTTAAATTCGCTGAGCGGTTGTACTTGTATTGTGATGATGATGATTTTTCAGAATATTTTTATGAATTTTTCAAAAGGAAAAATTTCTATTCCAAGTTTTGTGATTGCAGTTTTATTTATTATTTTTGAAATCAGTTCTAAAAATCAATCTGGAATTTTAGGATTTTTTATTAATTTTATTGGTGGACTTTGTGGTTCTCTTTTAGTTTTTATCCTTTCTCCACTTTTTCATCCTGTACAAAAAAAAGAAAAAGATAATTCAAGTAGAAATATTCGTACAAAAAATGATAAAAGTGAAGAAACTGATGAAGATTCAACAGTTGTAGGAACTTTGAAATTTTAGTTGAAAATTGGTCTAATTCTTGTTACAGATTCGCAATTTTCAAGTTTAGAAATAATTTCATCGCTAACTTTCCCATCTACATCAATAATATTGTATGCAATATCTCCTCTTGCCTGATTTATAAATGCAGAAATATTGAGTTTTGCTTCACCTAAAATCGCTGTGAATTTGGAAATCATATCAGGAATATTTTTATGACTTATGCAAAGTCTTGTTCCTCCAGTTGGAATTGGATTATCTGTAATTGTTTTTGGGAAATTTACAGAATTTGTGATATTTCCATTTTCAAGAAAATCTTTTAATTCGTTTGCTGCCATAACTGCACAATTATCTTCTGCTTCTGGAGTTGAAGCTCCAAGATGTGGTAAAACAATTACATTTGGTTGATTTAAAAGTTCTTCAGCGGCAAAATCGGTAACCATACATTTTACTTTTCCAGATTTTAATGCTTCTAAAACATCAGAATTGTTAACAAGTCCACCGCGAGCAATATTTATAATTCTAACTCCAGTTTTCATTGTTTTTATGGCGTTTGCATTAATCATTCCTTTTGTATCATTTGTTTGAGGAACGTGAATTGTTATATAATCTGATTTTGCATAAATTGTATCTAAGGTTTCTACAATTTTTACATTGTGGTCAAGATTTAATGCAGCTTTTACAGATAAAAATGGATCATATCCTATAACATCCATTCCAAATTTTAATGCAAGATTTGCAACCATTGCTCCAATTGCACCAAGTCCAACAACTCCAAGTGTTTTTCCTTTTAATTCTGGACCAACAAATTGTGATTTTCCTTTTTCTGCCATAGAAGGAATCTCATCACCATTGCCAGCTAAAGCATTTGCCCATTTATTTGCTTCAATAACTGGACGACTTGAAAGTAAAAGTCCTAAAATAACAAGCTCTTTTACGGCGTTTGCATTTGCTCCTGGAGTATTAAAAACGACAATTCCTTTTTCTGTAAGTTCTGGAATTGGAATATTATTTGTTCCAGCTCCAGCTCTTGCAACTGCTTTCAAATTATCTGAAAATTTCATTTCGTGCATATCTGCGGAACGAACCATAATTGCATCTGGATTGTTAATATCAGTTGCAATTTCGTAATTATCTCTATCTAATTGGTTTAATCCAATAGATGCAATTTTGTTTAATGTTTGAATTTTAAATGGCATATATCTTCCTTTTTAGACATTTTGAGAACTCCAAAAATCAAAATATTTTTGGTGATGAAGTTCTCAAATCTATTTTTTTAATTATTTATTTTCTTCTGCAAATTGTTTCATAAATTCAACAAGAGCTTTTACACCGTCTAAAGTCATTGCGTTGTAAATGCTTGCACGCATTCCACCAACTAAGCGATGTCCTTTTAAGTTTACAAGTCCTGCTGCAGCTGCTTCTTTTACAAATTTATCGTTAATTTCTTTTTCTTTAGCAACACTAGCGTCATCTGTTGCACCAGTTGAATATTTTGTGAGGAATGGAACATTCATTAAAGAACGACTTCCTTTTTGTGCAGTTGCATGATAAAAATCAGAATTGTCTAAGAAATCATAAAGATAATTTGCTTTTTCAAGATTTCGTTTATACATTCCAGCTGCTCCTCCGTTTTTTTCAATCCAATGGAGAACTTTTCCTAAAACGTAAATTGTATAACAAGGTGGAGTATTGTACATTGAATCAGCATCAGCGTGAGTTTTATAAGAAAGCATTGTTGGAGTTCCTTCTCTAGGAGTTTCTGTAATTAAATCTTCACGAATAATTACAAGAGTTACACCTGCTGGAGCCAGATTTTTTTGTGCACCGGCAAAAAGTAAACCGAATTTAGAAACATCAAGTTCTTCACTTAAAACACAAGATGAAATATCTGCAACAAGAGGAATTTTTCCAGTTTCTGGAATGCATTCATAATGAGTTCCCATAATTGTGTTATTTAAACAGATATAAGCGTAATCATAATCGCCTTCAATCTTTTTTATATGAGGAATGTACGAATAGCCTTTATCTTTTGAAGATGCAATAATATCAACTTCAAGTCCAAGATGTTTTGCTTCCGCTGCTGCTTTTTTTGCCCAAACTCCAGTTTCAATATATGCTGCTTTTCCTGTATGAATTCCAAGATTTTGTGCAACCATAGCAAATTGAGTTGAACCACCGCCCTGCAAGAACAAAATTTTGTAATTTTCAGGAACTTTCATCAATTTTCGAACCATTGCTTCTGCATCTTGAATAATTGGTTCATACGCTTTAGAACGATGGCTCATTTCCATAACGCTCTGACCAGTTTTGTTGTAATCGAGCATTTCTGCTGCACATTCTTTTAAAACTTCTTCTGGCAGGCAAGAAGGTCCTGCACTAAAATTATAAACGCGACTCATTTTTTACCTCCGCGAATAAAAACATTTTCACTTAGCATAAGCCGCATCTTTGCGTTTTGTGTGATGATTTTATCATTTTGCAAGTTTTTAACTTACAACTAAGTTTAATGCATTCAATATTGAAATATTTTCTACTTTTATTGTAGAAGGAACTTTTAAAATTGTATTTGTCAAATTTACAATTCCTTTTATTCCAGAATTTAAAAGCCTGTTAGTCATTTGAAAAGCGTCTTTATCCTTTACAGTGAGAATTGCATATTCAATTTTTTCTCTCTTTATTACAAATTGCATTTCATTTGCAGGATAAAGAGGGAAGTTTGAACGCAAAATTTCAACACGGTTTAAATTTGAGTCAAATCCCGCTTTTATGACAAAAGAACTGTTTTCTACCAAATTTTCATCTAAAAGAGCTGCACCAAGTCTTCCTAATCCTACAATGCAACAATTTTTTTCTTCAGATTTTTTTATTTCTAATGCAGATTTTATTGCATTTTGAAGTTCTTTCGTTTTGTATCCATTTGAAATGCCTTTATTAAAATTTAAAAGCCATAAATCATGTCTTATAAGTGATGATTTCCAACCAGAAAAATCGCTTATAACTGATGATGTTATTTTTTCATCTGGCCATTCAGAAAGAAAATTCTGAAGTTGAATTAATCTTTTTTTTGTTGTTTCTGGTAAATCAACTGATTTCATTATAAGAGTCCCTTTTTTTGCGGTCAATCCAGATTTTGCTCTGATTTCTGATTTAATCTGTTTTTTGAGCAAAAATTCTTCTTTTTTGTGATTTATTGTTAAAATTTTAACAATAAAAAACTTTTTATTCAATAAAAAATGAGTTTTACATTTAAATTAGATTGTTATATAATGTGTTTTATGTTAGAAGTTTTGAATGATGCAGATTACGAACTTTTTAGAAAGTTAATTTATGATGAAAGTGGCATCACTTTTTCTGATACAAATCGTTCTATTCTTGATGGTCGAATAAAAGAATTATTGCGTGCTAAAAATATGCAAACTCCATCTGAATATTATGCCTTAGTTACAAAAAATAATGAAGAACTGAAAAATATGTTAGATTCAGTTACAACGAATCTTACAAGATTTTTTCGCAATCAGCCACATTTTGATGCATTGATAAATTATGTAATTCCACATGTAATTGAATATAAAAAAACTCATGGAATTGATCGGACAATAAAAATTTGGAGTGCCGGTTGTTCTACAGGAGAAGAACCTTATACAATTGCAATGATTATGAAAGAAATTCTTCCTATGGGATGGAATTTTCAAATTACCGCTTCTGATATTTCTCTAAAATCGTTGATGACTGCTCAGAAAGGTTTTTATCCAAACAACAAAGTAGAAGGAATTCCGCAAAATTATCTTCAAAAATATTTCACAAAAATAGAAAATGGTTATCAAGTAAAAAAAGAATTGAGTGAAAAAATTCATTTTGATTATCATAATCTTAAAAATGACTCTGGTGCAAGAAATTTAGATGTTGTTTTTTGTAGGAATGTTTTAATTTATTTTGATGAAGCGGCACAACTTGCTGTAATTAATCGTTTTTGGAATGCAATGTCCGCAAAATCATATTTGTTCATAGGACATTCAGAATCTCTTTTTGGAATGAAAACAAATTTTGAATTTTTAAAAACGGATTGGGCTTGTTTGTATACAAAAAATCTTGATAAATAAAATTAAGAAAGTTTAAGGAGCTTGGTGATGGACGATATTTCTGTATTGGTATGTGATGATTCTGTCTTAATGCGAAATTTGATTAGCAGAATTGTTGATGGTATTACAGGTATGAAAGTCGTTGGCAAAGCAGAAAATGGAAAAGATCTTTTAGATAAAATTCCAGAATGTAATCCAGATGTAATTTTACTTGATGTAGAAATGCCTGTTATGACTGGTATTCAATTTTTGGAAGAACGAAAACAAAGAAAAATTGATGTTCCTGTAATTATGCTTTCAAGTTTAACAACGGAAGGAGCAGCAATTTCTGTAAAATGTCTTGAATTGGGTGCTTCCGATTTTATTACAAAGCCAGGCGGAACTTCAATCACCTTAAATATAAGCGATGTTTCTGTAGAAATTGTTGAATATATAGCGGCTTACGGTGGTGCTTATGCTTCTAAAAAAGGAAAAAGAATTCCTGAAGCAGATTTTTTCCTGCATCAAATTAAATTAAAGGAAGCTGAACGATTTGTTTTAAAGAAAAAAGGTGAAGATCTTGCAAAATCAAATCTTTTTACTCAAGATGATATAAAAAAGACGGCAGAAGCATCTAATTTATGGAATTCTCCAAAAGTAAAAGCAGTTTCTGTTATTACGCCAGAACGTGAAAGTGGAAAAATTGAAATTATAGCAATAGGAATTTCAACTGGTGGTCCAACAGCATTGAGAGAAGTTTTTAAAGATCTTGATCCTAAATTAAAACAACCAATTCTTGTTGTTCAGCACATGCCGGCAGGTTTTACTCAAGAATTTGCTATGAGTCTTGATAAACTTTGTCCTTTAAAAGTAACAGAAGCTGTAAATGGTGAAAAGATTGAAAATTCTCATATTTATATTGCTCCTGGTGGTTCTCACATGGTTGTAGAACAAAAAGGAATTGATAAAGTTATCAAAATAAATCAAGAACCGCCGCGAAATGGACACAGACCTTCTGTTGATGTTCTTTTTGAGTCAGTTGCAAATCTTTATAAAAATCATGCATTGGGAGTTATTATGACAGGCATGGGAAAAGACGGAGCTGCTCAACTTGCTCAAATGAGAAAACAAGGAGCTTGGACTTTGGGACAAGATCAAGAATCTTCAATTGTTTATGGAATGCCTAAAGTTGGTTACGAAATGGGCGGAGTTCAAAAACAAGTTCCACTAAAAGATATGGCAAGAGAAATTAGTTTTCTTGCGAATGAACATCGCTTATCGTAATTTTCATAATAGGATGAATTTTTCTCGTTATAAAAAAAATAATAAAACAATTTAATAAAAAAATAATGGTCGTACACAAAAATTTAAATATTTCTGGAGCGACCGTTTTTTTTGTAAAAAAAGTCCATACTGGCGAAGATAAAAAATATGCACCAAAAGAAAAAATAATTGGCGAAATTAAATAAATTGTGTGTAAAATTCGTTGTTTGTTAGTTCTGTGAAAATCATTTTTAATAATAATTTTGTTTTTGGAATTTTCGTTTTTCATCTTTTACTTCTTTTCAATTTCTTTAATTTTGATAGAACATTCTCTTTCACCAGTTTTATTTTCTAAAACAGAATAAGTGTCTTTTAAATTGTAAAGTGCATCTAAATAATAAGGATTAATTTGTACTGCGAGTTCAAATTTTTCAGATGCATCATCATATTTTTCTGTTTGAAAATCACAAACGCCTAAAAGATTCCATAAATGAGAATTCATAGGATTTCTATCTAATCCGTTTGAACAAATTTCTATTGCAGAATCAAATTCTTTTAGCATAAGATAAGTCGTTGCAAGAGTTTCTTCTACATCATCATTTTCTGGAGAAATTTTATACGCGGTTTCTAAAGAATATTTTGCTAATTTTAGTTGCCCCGAATCTCGATACGTTACTCCAAGATTATACCAGAGAAGATAATTTGTATTATCAATTGTGATGGCTCTTTTAAAACAAGCAATTGCTTCTGAATACGAACCATCGGATGCTAACAAAATTGCCTGATTATTTAATTTATCTGGATATTCTGTCATAAAATTTTCCCATAAAAATCATTTTAAGTTTAAAGTTTTGGAATCATATTTGTGAACAGATTTTGAATTAAATCTGACTTTAAAAGTTCACAATTTTCTTTTATGAGCAAAGCTCCTTCTTGTTCAGCATCTTTTATACAATTAGAGTTTTCCAACAATTTTATACATTCTTCAACTGCAAAAGAATTTATTCCTTCTTGAGAGGCAGTTTTCATAAAATTTGAAATAATTTTTTTATCTTCAGGATGATTTTTTATATGGAGCAAAACAGGAAGGCTTTTTTTACCTTCAACAATGTCATCTCCACGTTTTTTACCAACATTTCCACTTGTAAGATTGATAACATCATCAATAATTTGAAAACCAATACCAATATTTGCAGCAATTTCACCAATTTTTATAGCATTTTCTTTTGTTTCACCTGCACTTATACAACCAATTTGTGCTGCTAGAGAAGCAAGAGTTCCAGTTTTACATTTTACCATTGATTTATATTCGTCTTCAGTTGGAAAAAAATCAGGATTTCTGTGCCAAAAAATATCCATCGCCTGTCCTAAATGTAATTTTCGTAATTCGCTTGTATAAATTTGATAAAGTTGATTTTTAAATTCAATATTTGCATTTAGATTATTTATGCAAACAGGTGCTTCAAAATAAAGCCAAGATGCAGCGTTTAATGCGGTATCTAAACCATAAGAAATATGAGCGGAAGGTTTTCCTCTACGCAATTCAGCATTATCTTCAATATCATCATGAATCAGGCTTGCTGTGTGAACGAATTCTACTAAAGGTGTGAGAGAATAAACTTCTTCTTCAGAAATTATTGGATTTTTTGTTTGTTTTATCATTTTATAGCAGAGAATTAAAAGCAACGGTCTCCAACGTTTTCCACCTAAAGAAATAAGTTCTTCATTTGGTTCAATTAATCTTTGTATATATTCATTTTTTATTGTAGATGGGATATTTTCAAAAGAAGCATTTTTCCATTCTTGTGAAAAATTCATATTTAATGATGATGATAAACTTTGTTCAATCTTTTCTAAAATAGGTAAAAATTCTTTGTTCATATAATTTAAGTATAGTAAAGATTTTATAAAAAAACAAATTAAACATAAAAATAGATAAAATTAAGAATTATAAACAACATATCCACGAGTTATTCACAAGTTATCCACAAAAAAATAGAAATTCGGTGGATCAAATAATGTCAATAGGTTTTTAGAAAAAAATATAAAAAAATTATAAAAAAAAATAAATTTCAGTTAAACTATTATAATATAAGGATTTAGAATTTAACAAAATACGTAAAAATACAAAAAAGACTGCAATCTAAAAAATATTTAAAAAATAAGAAAATGTTTTCTTTGTGAAAAATAAAAATTATCCACAACTTATCCACAATTTTTCAACTATTCTTTTTGAAAAAAAAACTTATCCTAAAGAAACTTCACCTTTTTCACTTATTGCGAGAATTGAGCGACAGCCAGAACATCTAAAACGCCCAGATTTTACTGCACGAAGTTTTTTATTGCATAAAGGACAAGATATAATTAAAGGAAAAACTGAATTCTGAGAAGAAGTTTTACTGGTTGTAAAAAAAGCAATCGCTTCTTCTGCTGTGTTTTTAATATTAAAAAATTGAGAAAACCCTAATAATTGGAAAACTTCATAAACTTTTGGTTGAATCTCTAAAAGTACAATATCTCCACCTTTTGGTTTTATCATTTTCAAAAATACTGTAAAAGAACCAATTCCTGTTGAAGAAACATAATTTAGAGATGAACAATTAAAAATTAAATTTGTATAACCGCTTTCAATAACTTTAGTTATTTGTTTTTGAAAAAAATTGGAATTGTAAGTATCAATGTAACCACTAAGATAAATAAAAATGCCTTTAGAAATTTCTTCTGGTTTTCTTAAAACAATAGAAAGACTATCATCTTTTTCGTTTTCAAAACCAGGAATTATTGCATTATTGCTTTCCATATCATTCTCTCATAAAATTATGCGTAATTAGTTCTCTATTATACATAAATATTCTATTTTCTGTCAAATTGTTTACATATTGAAAATATTTTAAACTAAAATAATTTTACTCCGATATTATTTAATATGAAAAAAGGATTAAAACTTCTGTTAATATATTTTGTAATTTTAATTTTTTCTCTTATTTTTGGAACTTTTATTTATGCCTTGTATTTAAATTTATTGGATTTTGTTGCAGAAAGTCAGAGTTCTTTTAGTTTCTTTGAATATTGTAAAGAATCTTTCTTTTTTATGATGAGTTTTGTTTTAATTTTTATCTGTCCTTTAATTTGTTATTACAGAATTCGTCATTCTCACGGTTTTATTCAAACAATTTTTTATATTTTGATTTGCATTTTCACTTGGATTATTCTTTTTCCTTGTTCAAGTTTTTTTAAAGAAAAATTTTATGATAAACAAAAGAGCGAAATCGAAAAGAAAAATCTTACAAAAGAAATTTTTAGAGAAACGAATAATCATGTTTATTATTTTTTGAGAGATTTTTATACAGATTCTACAAGTTTAGAAGAAACTCCAACAATTATAATTGATAAAAACGATGGTGATATGAATTTTTCAGTTGTTGCAGATTCAGCAGATTTTGAACTTTACGAAAATGCAAAACCTTATAGAGAAATTCTGATAAAAAAATCTTTTCCAGAAAATATTCCATCATTTTTAAATTTTAATTTATTTATTAGGCGAGCAGATTTAGCTGTTCATAAAGGGATTTCTTTTTATTTAGGATTTCTGACTTTAGCTTTTGCAATTTGTTCTGTTTATGCAATATCTAATTTTTATAAATGGAGATTAATTTCTGTAACAACAATGATTTTTAGTGTTGCAGGAATTTATATTTTAAATTCAATTTATTATTATCAAGGTTTTAGTTCATTTATTTTTAAACTCACAAATAATAAATTTTTTGATTTTTTAAATAATTATTTTGATGAACCTTTATTGTGTTTGATTAATTTTTTTATAGGATTAATTTTTACAACAATTGGAATTGTTCATTATTTTATTCGCTCTAGAAAAAAATAGGATTTAATATGAAAAAATTAATTGGTGTTTTGTCTTTTCTTGTTGGAGTAGGATTTCTTGTTTGTATAATTTTAGGATTTTCTCTTCCGCTCACTAACGAAATTTCGCAATCTTATAATGCAATTTATAAATTTCTTAGAGGTTTAAATTATTTTTGTAAAATATTGCCTGCTATTCTTTTTACAAGTTTTATTCTTAGCTTTTCTATTTATTTTGGAAGAAATTCTGAAGGCAGTTCTGATAGATTTTCAAAGGCAATGTTTTCACGATTAAAAATAGTTTTAATTACATCTTTAGTTTTTGTTTTAGTTTTAACTTTAGAAAGTGAAATTTTTACACCTTTATTAAACAAAAAGATGATTGTGATTGAATCTCAACCAAAATTGATAAACGATTATTTAAAAGTTGGAAATAATCTTTATGACAGCGGATTTTACAATCGTTCTTTAAAATATGCAGAATCAGTTTTAAAATTAGAACAAAATTCAAAAGAAGCAAATCTTTTAAAAGATAAATCTATCGACCAGATAAATAAATCAAACGAAATTCCAAATAGATTTTTATTTACAGAAAAAGATTTTTTTGAAGAAGAAAAATCAAATCACAATTTTGATGAAAAAAAACTATCTTCAGCGTATCAAAATTTTCAAAAAGCACAAAAATCTTATCAAAATGAAGAATGGTTCAATGCTCATTATTATGCAAGTCTCGCTTTAGATTTTTCAAACGAAAAAGACCCAAATTTTCAAGATATAAAACGTTTTCAAACTCAAGCATGGAATAAACTTAATGAATTTCACAGTTCTAAAAAAACAGAATCACAAAAAATTTTTGATAAAAAATACGAAGGATATCTTGCTCTTGTCGAAAAAAACGATTTAAAAGCATATTATATTTTTACAGAACTTTCAAAATCATCTTATGCTCTAAAATCTGACCCAGATGTTTCTTTTTATCTTGATATTGCAGAAAAAAGAGTTTTGGAAAAGAATTTTTTTATTGATGAAACTTTAGAACTTGAAACTTTTGAAAATATAAATGATATTTATTTTTCGTATAAATATCCTGATAATTCACAAGATATTTTTTATTTTGAAGGAATGACTTCTGTAAAAGAAACTGGAAATTTTGTTCAATATTTAAGAAATTTTATTGTTTTTTCACTAGATTCAGATGGAAAAGTTTTTAAGACGATGAAAGTTCCTTACGCAAAAGTGATTCCAATTCCAACGGAAGAAATTTCTTCTTCTGTAAAAGAGAGCTTAAATATAGAAAAAACTTGTGATTTTATTCCGTATATCATTTTAAATTCTGTAGGTCGAAATTCTTCTGAAGAAAGACGAAAACCAATTTATACAGATGCAAATGGTGTAATTTCTGAAACTCCAGGATTTATGTTTATTCCTTTTTCATATAATGATTTTGTGATGATAGAAAATTCTTCTTCAAAAGCAGAAACTATTTCTCTGGTGAATTTATTTAATTTTATAAGAAAAGCCTCATCATTTGGATTTTCTCCAGAAATTTATAGCAATTTTTTGTTGAACAGACTTTATTATCCGTTATGGCTTTTGATTATGTTTGTTTTTTGTGCATCATTTGCCTGGAATTCAAGAATTTCATCAACTGAATATTTTAAAATGACTTGGATTTTCGTTCTTCCATTTATAGGAATTGTATCATTTTTATTTTATAAATTTTCTATTTGGATATTAAAAATAATAAATTATGCGTTGCTTTCATTTTTTAGTTTAAATGTAGTTTTTGTTATTGCAACTTTATTTTTTATATTTCTGTTAATTTTAAATGTTGTTTATTTTGTCGCTCAACATTCTAAAATTTAAAAATCTAATTTAAAACCTTGATAATTAAATATTATCGTATTAAAATAAAAACGCTATGAAACTTGAAGATTTAGATAAATCTATTCGCCGTGTTCCAGACTTTCCAAAACCTGGAATTCTTTTTTATGATATTACAAGTATTATTGTAAATCCAGAAGCATTTAAATTTTGTATAGATCAAATGCTTGAAAAATACGCAAATTCTAATTTTGATGCAGTTGCTGCTGTTGAATCTCGTGGATTTGTTTTTGCTGCTCCTTTTGCAGAAAAATTAGGAATTCCTTTAATTTTAGTTAGAAAAAAAGGAAAACTTCCTGGCGATACATATCAATGTTCTTATGCTCTTGAATATGGAACTGCAACTTTAGAAGTTCATAAATCAGATATAAAAAAAGGACAAAAAATTCTAGTTGTAGATGATTTAATTGCAACAGGAGGAACTCTTGCTGCCGCTAAAAATGTTCTTGAACAAGGTGGAGCCGTTGTAACAGATTATTTTGGCGTAATCGGGCTTCCTGCCTTAAATTATGAGAAAGTTCTTTCTCCTTGTAAAATAACAACTCTTATAAATTATGATGGTGAATAAAATGATTAAATTACCTGCAAAATATAAATCAATCTTAAATGAAAATGAAACTGAACATGCTATTGTTGCAATAAAAGATTTTTTTCAACTTGCACTTTCTACAGAATTAAATCTTACTAGAGTAACTGCTCCACTTTTTGTTGGTGCAGGAACTGGAATTAATGATGATTTAAATGGAATTGAAAGACCTGTAAGTTTTCCTGTAAAAGCATTGAATGAAAAAAGAATGGAAATTGTTCAATCTTTGGCAAAATGGAAACGTTTAAAAGTAACAGATATGAAACTTGAACCAGGTTTTGGAATCTATACAGATATGAATGCTCTTCGTCCAGATGAAGATTTAGATGCAATTCATTCTATTTATGTAGATCAGTGGGATTGGTGTATGGCAATCGATTCTAAAGATAGAACTGTTTATTATCTTCATGAAATTGTAAAACAAGTTTATCGTTGTATTCGTAGAACAGAATTTTTTATTTATGATAGATATCCTGCAATAAAACCAATTCTTCCTAAAGAAATAAAAATTCTTTATGCTGATGATTTACAACGCCAATATCCAAAGTTAACTCCAAAAGAAAGAGAAGTAAAAGTTACAAAAGAGTATGGAGCCGTTTTTATTACAGGAATTGGTGGAAAACTTGATGATAATACAATTCATGATGGACGAGCACCTGATTATGACGATTGGATTACAGAAAGTGGAGATGGTCATCGTGGATTAAATGGCGATATTCTCGTTTGGGATCCAGTTTTGAATTCTGCATTAGAATTATCTTCAATGGGAATTCGTGTAAATGCAGAAAGCCTAAAAGCTCAGCTTGAAGAAAGAGGTTGTCCAGAACGAGCAGAATTTGAATTTCACAAAAAATTACTTGCTGGAGAATTAACTCAAACTTTAGGCGGTGGAATTGGTCAATCACGACTTTGTATGTTCTTATTGAGAAAAGCTCACATTGGTGAAACTCAAGTAAGTGTTTGGACTGACGAAATAAAAAAAGATTGCAAAAAACGCGGAATAAATTTACTTTAGTCGAGTGGAAAAAGAATTTCAATTTTCAATAAAAAGTATTTTATCTCAATCTCAAATAGAAAAAATTCAAAATGAAAAAATTACTGAAATTTCTATTCATGATGAGAAAAATTCAAAAAATAAAAATCAAATTCTCCAACTTTTAAGGCTTTTTTCAACAAAATTATCAAATGTTTATGTAAATCTTCTTATAGATGCAAGTGCAATTGATAAAGAAATAGTTGAACTTGCAAGTCAGACTTTTTGTTCTTTTGATATTCCTTTAACTTGTTCTGAAAAAAATGGAAAAATTTTATTTGATAAAAAATTTTATGCAAAAAAAGCAAAATTATTAAATGATTATGGAATTGTTTTTGGATTTTATTTAACTTATGCACTTTCTCCTTATGATTCATTAAAATTTTATTTAGAAAGATTAGATTTTGCCGTAAATCAATATCCAAATCACTTAGATTTTCCACAAACAGAATCTAATTTTTCCCTTGAACCAAAAGTAAGTGGAAATTTTTCTGCAAAAGATATTCGTTATGCTCGCGATATAAGTTTTTCTTGTAGAACTTTTTACACCGAAGGAAGAGCGGTTACTTGGTTTTTATCAGTTTTAAAACCTTTAAAAATTTATCCATCAAAATTTTTTGCTGACTTTTCAGAATGGCAACGTTGTAATAATTGTGATTTTAAAAGCGGTTTTGTTCCAGAAAATGAATCTCACAAATCAATTGAAAAAATGCAGCTTTTGTTTTTAGATGAAAAATATGAAGAAAAATCCAGAAAAGATTTAAGCACTTTAGTTCATGATGTTGTAAAACTTAATGGAGCAATGTCGAGATTAACTGGCGAAAATGAAGAGTCGGAAATTGAACTTTCTTATAATCCTGATGATTTATTAAGTGAAGAAATTATGAATCTTTCGGAATTTTTAGAAAATGTTTGTATGACAAATTGTAAAGTAAAAATTTATTTTGATGATGAAAATCCTGCGTATTTTGTAGAAATTTAACTTTTGGAAATTGAATTTTTTATGGAAAAAATTATTTTTGTAACAAAAGAACGAATTCGGCTTGATGAATTTCTTAGAAGAGAAATGCCTTTAAAAATTTTAGAAAATATTTCAAATTCAAAAATTCGTCGGCTCATCATCTCTTCATCAGTTTATGTAAACAATAAAATTATTACAAAACCAGCGTTTGAATTGAGAGGAAATTCTAAAATCATCATAAATTTTGATAGAGAAAAATTTTTTTATGAAAAGCAACCAAATGATATAGATTTTGAAGTAAAAGATGATAATATTTTATTTGAAGATGAAAATTTAATTTTTATAAATAAACCCGCTTTTTTTCCTGTTGAACAAACAATTACAAAAGAGCGAAATAATTTGCATGATAGTCTTGTCCAATTTTTATGGAAGAGAAATCCAAATTTGAAAAATCCTCCATACGTTGGAATTATGCATAGATTAGACAGAGGAACTTCTGGAGTTATTCTTTTTACAAAAAATCGTGCTATTAACAAAGAAATTTCTGAATTATTTCAATCACACAATTTAGAAAAAAAATATTTGGCAGTTGTAGAAGAAAAAAAATATAAAATTGGTTCAGAATTTTGTGTAGAAATGTTTATGGGGCGTATTAGTGGAAAATCTCAAGTTGCAAAATGGGGAAAACTTAGTGAAGGTGAGGGCGGAGTTTTTTCAAAAACAAAATTTAAGATTTTAAAATCATGCAAAATAGAAGGAAAAAATTGTTTTCTTGTAGAATGTGTTTTATTTACGGGAAGAACTCACCAAATTAGAGTGCATTTAAGTTCTGTAGGACTTCCAATTTTGGGAGATGAACTTTATGGTGGAAAAAGTGCAAAAAGAATTTATTTACATTCATCTAAACTTTCTGCAAAAACAGAAAATTTAGATTTTGATGTAAATTGTCCTCCAAACTTTGAGTCAAACTTTTAGTGAATTTATTTTTTTGTCCAATAAATTGTGTAAGTTTCATCAGTTATATCATACAAAGGCATAAAAATAGTTTCTTTTTCCTGATTTCTTGTGATATAAGTTGATTGTTGCCAAGGAAATGTGCTGTAAGTATGTTCACAAAGTTTTTGGAAAGTATTATTTTTTGTTAATCCATAATTATTATCACTTAATCCGGCAAGAACGATTGGACCTTCTAAAAATGCAACTTTTTCTGGAACATCACTCAAACTTGATTCTGTAATTTCTGCTTTTAGGAAAAGTTCTATTTCAGAATGAGTTTTTTCTAAATGTAAATTTATAAATCCTTGTTGAATGTTTTCTTTTTGTTCTGTTTGATTTAATTTTAAAGAAAAAGTTTTTGCCCAAGAAGGAATTCGTATTTTGAGAGAAAAAGGTTTTTCTGAATTAATTTCTATTTTTAACTGCCAACGGTTATTATTATCAGTTTTTGAATCATCAAAAAAAGCAGCATCGTTGTAATATTTCATATTTACAGTTTGAGTGATTTTTATTTTGTTAGAATTTAAATCTAAATTACATTCTGAAGGAATAAATTGTGCCAAAATTAGTGTGTTATCATCATCATTTTTGTAATAACATAATTGTGGATAAATTGTTTGTGCTTGAACCATTGTTCCGTGGCAACACCAAAAATCTTTTGTAAGACTTCCCCATCTTTTATGACTTCCAGATTTTAAAGGTAAAAAATACGTTGGCATTCCAGTTAATTTATTTTGTTGAGCTAAAAATCCGTTGTAAAGATTTTTTTCAATATAATCTAAATATTCTTGTTCGCCTGTAAATTTAAAAAGATAATCTGCAACTCTTACCATATTGTAAACTGTACAAAATTCCTGATTTCTTTCTCCAATAAAATTCCCTAATTGGTGAGGTGGCGTCCAAAATTCACCAGAACCTTGTCCTCCCGTACAGTAAGATTCGTGATTTTTTACCGCAATTTCCCAGAAATTTTTGACAATTTTTAAATATTTTTCATCTTTTGTAATTTCATAAAGACGAGCTGCTCCATGAATAAAAGGAATACTTGCATTTTGATGACTGTTTGATAATGTATCTCGTTTTTCTAACATATCTTCAAAAATAGAAGGATTCCCATATCGATTTACAAGAATTTTGTATTTTTCATCTTTTGTTAAATCGTATAAATCTGCCCAAACTTCAATCATTCCACCTTGTTCGCCTTTATAAATTGCGTTTGGAAAAGAACTGTTCAAAACTTTATCAGTCCAATCAATAAACCAATCTGCAAGTGAATTTACAATTTTTAATGCAGTTTTATTTTGTAAAAATTTATAAGCGTGAGTGAGCCCTAAAATTAATTTGTGAATTGTATATTGTGGCGACCAAATATAATCTCCAGTTTGAAGTTTTGTAAAATATTTTTCTGGAAAAGGACCAATCCATTTTCCACCATTTAGATTTTGACAACGAGAAAGTTCTTCTATAATAAAATCTAATTTTGCTTTTAGTTCATAATCTTTATTTGTTGCAATTAAAATTGAAGCTGCAGAAATCCAATGTCCTAAAAAATGCCCTCTAAGTTGGCAAGTTGGAGCTTCCCATCCCCAATGAATATTTGCTTTTGAAGGTTCATCAATCACTTGTAAACCTGGAATAATAATTCCCGCTTCCCAATAATAATTTTGCAAAAGACATTGACTGTCTAATTTTAATAAATACGAACGATTTATATTTGCTCGTTCTTCAAAAATTCCTGGTAAAAGATGTGTTTTTTCAAGCGAAATAGAATTTATCATAAAGAAACCTTGCCATAAAAAGAATATTTTTAATATTATAGAAAAAAAGAATAAATTTAAGCAACAAATTTTTATTATTTTTCTTGACGAATTCTTAATTAAATTATTATTTTAAAAAGTGATAGATAAATATTGATAAAAAGGATAAGGAAATGGCAGAAAAAGACCAAAGTACAAAAGTAGAAGAAAAAACAGAAGAATGTAAATCTGAAAATTTGGAAAAAGATGAAAAATCTGATTCTGTTTCAGAAGAAAAATCGGACACTTCTGAAAATTCTACAGAAGAACAATCAGAAGAAAAGAAGGAACCTTCTTTGGAAGAAAAATATTCAACATTGGAAAAAGAAAATGCTGAGTTAAAAGACCAATTATTAAGACGAGCAGCAGATTTTGATAATTATCGCAAAAGAATGATTAAAGAAAAAGCTGAAACTGCGGAATATGCAAATGCAAATCTTCTTGCAGATTTACTAGAAAGTCTTGATAATTTTGACCGAACTGTAGAAGCATCTACAACTGCAACTGATGTAAAATCTATATCAGATGGCATTAAGATGATTAATAATAATTTGGTTAAAATGTTAGAAGATAAATACGGCTTAAAAGGCTATGGTGTTGAAGGAGATGAATTTAATCCTGAAGAACATGAAGCAATTGGTCGTGTGGAAGAAGAAGGTGTTGAAAAACAGACTTTAAAACAAGTTTATCTAAAAGGATACAAACTTAAAGATAAAATTATCAGACATGCAAAAGTTATGGTGTCTGTTCCAAAAAAATAATTGTAAGTAAATAAAAGGAGCTTAAATATTATGGGAAAAATTATTGGTATTGACTTAGGAACAACAAATTCATGTGTTGCTGTTATGGAAAATGGAGAACCTGTTGTAATTCAGAATGCTGAAGGTGGCAGAACAACTCCATCTATTGTTGGTTTTACATCTAAGGGAGATAGAATTGTTGGTGCTCCAGCAAAGAACCAAATGGTTACAAATCCAAAAAACACAGTTTATTCTGTAAAACGTCTTATTGGACACAGATTTTCTGAATTAAAAGGAGAAGCAACAAAACTTCCTTATACTGTTATTGATAATGGTGCAGACTGTCGAATTGAAATTGACCAAAATGGAGAAAAGAAACAATATTCTCCACAAGAAATTTCTGCATTCATCCTTCAAAAAATGAAAAAAACTGCAGAAGATTATCTTGGACAAGAAGTTACAGAAGCAGTAATTACTGTTCCTGCTTACTTTAACGATGCTCAACGTCAAGCAACAAAAGATGCTGGAAAAATTGCTGGTTTGGATGTAAAACGTATTATTAACGAACCAACTGCTGCATCTTTGGCATTTGGTTTTAATAAAGATCAAAACAAAGAAAGAACTATTGCAGTTTACGACCTTGGTGGTGGTACTTTTGATATTTCTATTCTTGAACTTGGTGATGGCGTTTTTGAAGTTAAATCTACAAATGGTGATACTCATCTTGGTGGAGATGACTGGGATCGTGTTATTATAAATTGGCTTATTGCAGAATTTAAAAAGGATACTGGAATTGATTTATCTGGAGATCCAATGGCTATGCAACGTCTTCGTGAAGCTGCTGAAAATGCAAAAATTTCTCTTTCAAGTCAAACAACAACAGATATAAATCTTCCATTTATCACAGCGGATGCAACAGGTCCAAAACACTTGCAAAAAACTTTAACTCGTGCTCAGTTTGAACAAATGACAGATGAGTTGTTTGAAAGAACAAAAGAACCTTGTAGAAAAGCTTTAGCAGATGCTGGACTTTCTGCAAATCAAATTGATGAAGTTCTTTTAGTTGGTGGTTCTTCTCGTATGCCAAAAGTTCAAGAAATTGTAAAATCAATTTTTGGAAAAGAAGGTTCTAGAGCCGTAAACCCTGATGAAGCTGTTGCAATTGGTGCTGCTATTCAAGGAGGTGTTCTTGGTGGCGATGTAAAAGATGTTCTTCTTCTTGATGTAACTCCTCTTTCTCTTGGAATTGAAACTATGGGTGGTGTAATGACAAAACTTATTCCACGAAATACAACAATTCCTACAAAGAAAAGTCAGGTATTCTCTACTGCAGCTGATGGTCAAACAGCAGTTTCTATTCACGTACTTCAAGGTGAACGAGAAATGGCAGACCAAAACAGAACTTTAGGAAGATTTGATTTAGTTGGTATTCCTGCTGCACCAAGAGGTGTTCCTCAAATTGAAGTTACATTTGATATTGATGCAAACGGAATTGTTCATGTTTCTGCAAAAGATTTAGGAACTCAAAAAGAACAACATATCCAAATCACATCATCATCTGGACTTTCTGAAGAAGAAATTAATAAAATGGTAAAAGATGCTGAAGCAAATGCTGCTGCTGACAAAGCAAAACGCGAAAGTGTAGATGCAAAAAATGAAGCAGATAGTTTGATTTATGCAACAGAAAAATCATTAAAAGATCTTGGTGATAAAGTTGATTCTGCAGAAAAACAAAAAATTGAAGCAGCCGTTGCAGATTTAAAGAAAGCAATGGAAACAGATAACGTAGAAGATATTAAAGCAAAAACAGAAGCTTTAAAACAATCTTCTTATAAAATTGCAGAAGAACTTTATAAACAACAAGCCGGTGCTCAAGCTGGAGCTCAGCCAAATGCCCAAGCTAATGAAAGTTCTACAGATAATGCAAATTCTTCATCTTCAGAAAATAAATCTGGTTTTGATAAAGGAAATGCTGATGACGTTGAATATGAAGTTCACGATGATAATAAATAATTTGGAGTTCAATTAAAACTCAAAAATTAAATTATTAATCGTTGTAAATAGGGCGAGGCAAGTAGCAAAAGTTATTTGTTTCGTCCTATTCTTTATTATTCGATTTTTATGTATAATTAGTTTTATAAAATTTAAAATTGGGAAATATTATGGCAAAACGTGATTATTATGAAGTTTTAGGTATTGAAAAATCAGCAGATCAAGATACTATAAAAAAAGCTTACAGGAAACTTGCAGTAAAATATCATCCAGACAGAAATCCTGGAGATAAAGAAGCAGAAGAAAAATTTAAAGAAGCAACAGAAGCATACGAAGTTCTTTCTGATGATAAAAAACGTCCTATTTATGATCAGTATGGTTTTGCAGGTCTTGATGGAATGGCTGGTGGAGCCGGAGCCGGTGGATATTCTCATGCTTTCCATGATTTCTCCGATTTATTCGGTGGAATGGGTGGCGGAATGGGAGATATTTTTGAAAGTATCTTCGGAAGTGGATTTGGCGGAAGTTCTTCAAGACGTTCTTCTAGCGGAGCTTCAACTGGAGCTAGTCTTAGATACGATTTAAATATTTCTTTTAAAGAAGCTGTTTATGGAACTTCTGTAGATATTCATTTTCAGCATAAAGAAAAATGTGATGCTTGTAACGGAACTGGAGCTTCTGCAGGTGCCAGCAAAAAAACTTGTCCAACTTGTAACGGAATGGGGCAAGTTCGGCAAGGAAATGGATTTTTTACAATTCAACAAACTTGTCCAACTTGTCATGGAAAAGGTACAACAATAGATAAACCTTGTTCTAGTTGCCGGGGAACTGGACTTCAAACTAAAAATAAAGAAATGTCTTTAAAAATTCCAGCTGGAGTTGATAACGGAAGACGAATTATAATTAGAGGTCAAGGTGATGCCGGAGAAAACGGTGGCGCTTCTGGAGATTTAGTAATCGTTCTCCATGTTTCAGAACATCCAAATTTCCAACGACAAGATAATGATTTATTCTGTTCAGTTCCAATTTCAATGACACAAGCAGCGTTAGGTTGTGAAGTTTCAATTACGTCTTTAGATGGAAATCATATTTCATTAAAGATTCCAGAAGGTTCAACTAACGGAAAAATGCTTCGTGTAAAAGGAGAAGGCGTTCCTATTTCTGGTTCATCAAGAAAAGGAGATCTTTACATCGAACTTTCTGTTCAAACTCCTACAAAACTTTCTTCAAAACAAAAAGATTTATTACGACAATTTATGGAACTTGAAAAACCAACTTCAGAGCCAAAATTGAATAATTTGGAAAGGTAATTAAAAATTAGTCCTGAAAAAATAGAAATTTGTTACTTTTTTTTACGAATTTGCCGATTATATGGTAGAATAGTAATAATGTATCATTTTTCTATTTTTAGGGGTTAAAATGTATAAATCTAGAAGAAGAATTGCTCTTATATTAATTAATATTTTTTCAATAATCGCCGTAATTTTTATGTCGATATTTTTGCTTCCAACGCGAAAATCTTCTGTTGTTTCAATATACACTGGTCTTGTTATGGCGACAGTTTTTCTTTCTGTAATGTTTTGGGGAAGCAAAATAAAAGGATTTTTTCTTTCTAAAATTCGAAAAGAAACTATAGAATCTGGAGAAACTGTTTTATTAAATGAATTTATCAGTTCTATTCGTTCTAGTTATTCTTTGGAAGATTTTTATACAGCAATTGCGAATATTTTGGAAAAACAAGGTGATTGTTCTGTTCTTTTAATCGACCGTACAAAAAATTATATTCTTTACAATAGTCCAAATCGTATTTCAACTTCAGAAGATATTCGAAATAAACTTGAACAGCATTTTGCTGATAGTTGGAGAGATGGATTTTTCTTTTTTGATAGACATATTGGTGTAACTTCAAATTATAAAAAATCACGTGGATTTTTCTTGTGTTATGAACAACAGCATTTGTATGTCTTCTGTCGATATACAAGACTTTTTGACCTTGAAGTTTATCAGCATTTGTATGAAGAGTATAAACGTTTTATCACAAGAACAAAAACAATCACAACTCTTTCTGAAATTTCTGCAACAACAAAAGAATGGGAACAACTTGCAGAAACGCAGCAATCATTCCTTCCTCAGCAAATTCCAAATATCCCAAAATTAAAAATTGCAACATATTATCGTCCTTTAGTAAACGTTTCCGGAGACTATTATTCTGTTCTTCCAATCGATCAGAATAAAACTCTTCTTATGTTAGGTGATGTTTCTGGAAAAGGTCTTCCAGCTGCTCTTATCATGGGTTTAGTAATGAATACTGTAAAAATTATTGAAGATAAAGAAGATTTGGTAAGCGTTCTTCATTCGATTGATAAAGCTATTAAAAGTATGCATCTTCAAGATAAATATACAGTTTTGTTTTTGAGCATTGTTGATACCGAAAAAATGCGAATAAGATATATTAATGCTTCCATGTCAGATCCTCTCATCCTTTCTCCGTCGCCAGATGGATACAGAATAAAACCTTTAACTTCAAATGCTTCTCTAGTCGGAATTTTGGATATGGGTGATGTTACTGTTCAAGAAAAACGCCTTTTCCGAGGAGACACAATTCTTATGGCAACAGATGGTGTTTCTGAAGTTATGGATGATGATGGCGTTGAACTTGGTGATACTGATATTTATAAAAAAACTTTGGTTGCAGGAGCGGCAAAAACTCCTCAAGAATTTGTAAATGATATTGTAGATCTTATTTGGAAATACAATGGTGATAAAAAATTGCATGATGATGTTACAATGATGATTGCAAAGGTAGGTTACTAGAATGATTTATATAGTTTTAAATGCCATAATGGCAATTGCTCTTATTTATTTTACCCACCTTATTGATAAAAAAGTAAAAACAGAAACTTTTGAAGTTAGTTCTTTTTCAGTTTCATTATTGTTTGCTTGTGGGGAAGCTTTTTTATTACTTGCCACTCTGATTTTTAAAGATTATTGGATGGAGTCTTTAACAACACAATTTATGAAAATTGCTTTCTGTTTAGACGGAATTATGTTTGTTTTCCTAACTTATGGATTTATTTCAATTTCTCTAAATGTTAAAAGATTTATTCCTCGTCTTATTCAAATAGCACTTTGTGTTTTTGCTTGTATTTTAGTTTTTACTCGTTTTTCACAAATTGATGTAAGTCAAGATAAAGGAATTATTATTCAATCAGAATATTTATTTTCTGGAGATGCTAGAAAATTCTTCCCTTGGACTTGGGTAACTGTTTACACAATTTCATATCGTTATATTTTACCTTTAACTGGTCTTTTAATAATGACAATAAAAAAGGAAAATACAGCAACTCAATTGGAAAAATCTCAAGCGATTTTATCATTTTTTGCACTTCTTTTTATGTGGTGTTGCAGTTTTATCATAAATTATATTTCAAAAGAACTTCCTGCTTTTTCAACTCTGTACATCTATGCTTATCTTTTTATGTATATGGTAATTTATTCTGCATTGCGACAAGAAGCTGTTCCTTCTGGAAAAGTTTTAGTTATTACGCTTTTTAGAATTTTCATTTCTTATATAATTCCAGCGGTTGCGGTTTCTGCTGTTGCAATGTTTGCTCAACCTTTAGCTACAAATAAAGATGGTCTTTATTTATTTTTGCTTTTTGGTTCTTTAATAATTTGTATTCTTTTTTCTTATTGGGTTTTTGACATTCTTTCAAAATCTACAAAATTCTACACCGCAGATTACGGTTCTTCTTTGGAACGCGATCTTACATCAATAGATTATACAAATGGCGAAATGGATTTTATTGCCAACAGAATGTTTGAAATTGTAAAAAGAAATACAGAAACTTCTTCAATGTGTGTTTACATTTTGAATAATCAAGGTGAATTAAAAACTGCATATACTTCAAATAATTATAATGATAAATTTCCTATTAATTATCCCGGATTTGATGCTCTCTTAAATATAAATAGAAGTGTAGTTTTGCAAACACAATTGGAAAAAGAACATGAACTTGCCGAAGTTAGAAAAGATATTCAAGCGTTCTTTGATAAAACAAATTCTGATGTACTTTTCCTTTTGAATGAAGGTCATAACATTTTTGGATTAATTACTCTTGGAAAAAAATCAAACGGCGACCATTTTAAAGATTACGATTATGAAGTATTTGAAAAACTTTATTCTCACTTCTTCGTTTATGGTTACTATATGAGAAATATTTCTAACAAAGAAATTATTGGAGTTGTAAATCGAGAAATTAAAATGTCTTCTCAGATTATTACTTCTATTCAGGAAAATATTGATCACGTAAATAATGAAAAAATAGATACTGGATATTTGATGGTTCCAGCTCACAATATTGGTGGTGAATTTATTGATATGATTCGTCTTACAGCAACAAGACATTTATTTGTAGTTGGCGATTTATCTGGAAAAGGAATTGCCGCTTCTATGAATATGGTCATCTTAAAATCTATTATCAGAACTTTTTTGGCAGAAACTCATGATTTTAAGGAACTTGTTGTAAAAACTAATACTTTCATTCGAGATTCATTACGCAAAGGTGCTATTTTTGCCGGACTTTTTGCTCTCATCGATTTTGAAACAGATACAATGTATTACATCAACTGTGGAATTCCTGCGTTAATGATGTATACACAAGTTTATAATAACGTAATTGAAATTCAAGGTTCTGGACATGTTTTAGGATTTGTAAAAGATATTTCTCCTTATATTTCTGTAAAAACAACAAAATTAAATCATGGTGATATTATTCTTGCTTGTACAGATGGATTAGTTCAATCACACTCGCTTCGTGGCGAACAATATGGAAAAGAACGAATTCAGCAGGCAATTCTTGATAATTCAACTTATAATGCTCAGCGAATGGCACAATTCACTTTTGATGATTTAGTAAAATTTATGTCAAAAGAAATGGAAGATGATGTTTCTATCTTAGTTTTGAAATATGAATCTAAAGTTCAAAAAGAAGAATTTGCAGAAGTTCAAGATTCTGAAAATAATGGAATTCCTGAAGAAATTGGTGTTCCAGAAAATGAAGATGAAAATAAAATTAGCGAAACTATAGATGATTCTGCGGAAACAATAAATCAAGAATATAAAATAGATTTACCAGAAGATTTGGAGTTGCCAAAAGATGATGTTTTAGATTCTTCAGAAAATATTATTGATGATGAATTGCCACAAGAAGATTTTACAGAAGAAATAAAATCTGAAGAAGAAAGCAGTTCTCAAGAAATTCCTTCTGAAGAAAATCAATCATCTGAAAATTCGCAAAATTCAGATGATGAAATACCAGATTTAAGTGATTTAGATGATTTGTTGAAACAAGCTGGGCTTTAATTGTAAAAAATAAGAGGATAATAAAATATGGAACAATTAACTATTATAGAAAAAGAAGGTGCAAACTACAAACTTTATGTTTTACAAGGTGCTTTAAATGCGTATACGCTTGGTGAATTTCAAACAAAACTTTATTCAGATGTATTAAAATATAATGTTGTTCTTGATATGTCAGATTTAATTGAACTTGATATGTCGGGAATGGGCTGTTTGATGGCTGCTTTTAATGATGCAGAAGAAACTGGACATCGTTTATATTTTATGGCGTTATCAAATGAAGCAAGTCAAGTAATAAATTCTACAGGATTTAAATCCGAATTTAATATTATAACTTCAGTAACAGAAGTTGAATAATTTTAATTTTACTAAAAAAAATCCAATGTTTCTGAAACATTGGATTTTTTTTTGTGAATATCTATTTAACAACAATATTTACAAGTTTGTCTTTTACAACAATACATTTTGCAATTTCATGACCTTCAGTGAATTTTTTAGTAATTTCACGATTAAAAGCAGTTTCTTTTAAAACATCTTCAGAAGAACCTGGAGCTGCTTCAAATGTATCTCTTTTTTTGCCATTAATCATTACAACAATTGTTTTTACATCATCTTTTCCAAAATCATCGCTGATAGTTGGCCATTTTTCATAAGCAATAGTTTTATCATTTCCAAGTTTTTGCCAAAGTTCTTCACCAAGATGTGGTGCATAAGGTGATAAAAGTTTTACAAAATCTGACCACATTGATTTAGGAATTTCTGGCAATTTTGAAATTTCATTTACAAAAATCATCATCTGACTAATTGCTGTATTGAAATTTAAAGAACTTGTATCATTTGTAACTTTCTTTATAGTTTGAGCAAATGTTTTTCTTGCAGAAATTAATGCTTTATCTGTTAAATGTCCTGTAATATCTAAATCTGTCATTGGTTTTTCAGAAATAGACCAGACTTTTTCCAAAAATCTGTGAATTCCGACAATTCCCTGAGTAGACCAAGGTTTTGACATTGTAAGAGGTCCCATAAACATTTCATACATTCTTACAGAATCGGCACCGTACGCTTTTATTTCATCATCAGGATTTACAACATTTTTTAGCGATTTAGACATTTTTGCAACAATTTGTTCAAGTTCTTCGCCAGTTTTTTTCTCATAATATTTTCCATCTTCACGCTGTTCAACTTCATCAGTAGGAACAAGTGTTTTATTTTTTCGTTGGAACGCAAAAGATGTTATCATTCCTTGATTTATTAAACGCTGGAAAGGCTCTTTTGTAGAAACGAGTCCTAAATCATAAAGAACTTTATGCCAAAATCGTGCATATAAAAGATGTAATACCGCATGTTCTGCTCCACCAATATAAAGATTTACAGGCATCCAATATTTTTCTTTTTCAGGATCGCAGAATTGATTTGTGTTGTGAGGATCAATATAACGAAGATAATACCAGCAAGAACCGCCCCATTGAGGCATTGTATTTGTTTCTCGTTTTGCATTTCCACCACATTTTGGACATTTACAGTTTACCCAAGAATCTATTGCGGCAAGAGGACTTTCTCCAGTTCCAGTTGGCTGATAAGATTTTACTTCTGGCAATTTTAAAGGAAGTTCTTCTTCAGGCACAGGAACAGTTCCACAAGTTGGACAATGAATTAAAGGAATTGGTTCTCCCCAATAACGTTGACGACTGTAAACCCAATCTCTAAGTTTATAATTGATTGCTTTTCTTCCAATTTTCTTTTCTTCGAGAAATTCGAGCATTTTTTCAATTGCATCTTTTTTATTTAATCCGTTTAAAAAATCAGAATTTACATGAATTCCATCTTGAGTCCAGGCTTTTTCTTGAACATCAACTTCACTTTTTAATACTTCGATAATTGGAAGATTAAATTTTTTAGCAAAATCCCAATCGCGTTCATCGTGTGCAGGAACAGCCATAATTGCTCCTGTTCCGTAAGAAATTAAAACATAATCTGCAATCCAAATTGGAATTAATTTTCCATTTACAGGATTTATCGCATAACTTCCAGAGAAAACACCAGTTTTTTCTTTTGCTAAATCTGTTCGTTCAAGGTCAGATTTTTTTGCAGCAGATTCCTGATATTCTTTTACAAGTTTTTCTTGCTCAGAAGTTGTGATTTCTGGAATAATTTTATGTTCTGGAGAAACAACCATATAAGTTGCTCCAAACAAAGTATCACATCTCGTTGTGTAAACTGTGAGTTTTTTGTCTGTAGGATTTCCATCTTTGTCTGCAACTGTAAAAACAACTTCTGCACCAGTTGATTTTCCAATCCAATTGTGCTGCATAAGTTTTACACTTTCTGGCCAATCAAGAGACTCCAAATCTTTATCAAGACGATCTGCGTAATCTGTAATTTTTAAAATCCATTGTCTAATTGTTTTATGAGTTACTTGACTTCCACAACGTTCACAATGACCTTCTTTTACTTCTTCGTTTGCAAGTCCTGTTAAACAAGAAGGACACCAATTTATTGGAGTTTGAGCTTCATAAGCAAGACCTTTTTTATAAAGTTTGAGAAAAATCCATTGTGTCCATTTATAATATTCTGGTTCACAAGTTGAAATACAACGATCCCAATCATAACTAAAACCAAGTGATTTAATTTGTTGAGTAAATTTTTCAATATTTACATGAGTTGTTACTTTTGGATGTGTTCCTGTTTTGATTGCATAATTTTCGGCAGGAAGTCCAAAAGAGTCAAATCCCATTGGATGAAGAACATTATAACCGTTCATTCTAAGATAACGACAGTAAATATCAGTTGCGGTGTAACCTTCTGGATGTCCTACATGCAAACCTGCAGCAGAAGGATAAGGAAACATATCCAAAATATATTGACGTTTTTCTTTTGGAAAACTCAAATCTTCAGAAACTTTAAAAGTTTTATTTTTATCCCAATACTTTTGCCATTTTGGTTCAATAGATTCAAAAGGATATTTAGACATTGTAATGGCTCCTAAAATTTAAAAATAATATTTATAATTATAGTACAAAGAAAATATTAATACAATTAAGAAACTTATGATAAAAAAATCTTCACAAAAAAAATTTTCAAGATAGGTAAATTCCACCTTGACAGATTTAGAAAGTGGAAATAATATTTATATATGGACTTAAAAACAGTATTAACTACAGACACAGTTGAACTTCATTTGAAGGGAACAACAAAAGAAGAAATCGTTGATGAAATGATTGACGTATTGTACAAAGCGGGGAAGGTTTCTGATAAAGCAGCAGCACGTGAATGTGTTTTAGACCGCGAAAAGAAAATGTCTACTGGAATGAAACATGGAATCGCTATTCCTCATGGAAAAACTGATACAGTAACAGATTTAGTGGCTTGTATTGGCATTTCTGATAATCCAGTTGATTTTGACTCTTTAGATCAAGAACCTTGTAGAATTTTTATTATGACATTATCACCTGTAAATAAAACAGGTCCTCATCTTCAGTTTTTGGCTGAAGTAAGTTTATTATTTAAAAGCCCTGAAAAACGTCAAGAGATTTTAAATACACAAGATAAAGGTGAAGTTATAAAAATCTTAACAGAATAGAGTTTATTTTGAAGAAATATTACAACGGCAGGTGTTTTCACTGCCGTTTTTTTTTATTTTAATGTATTTTGGAGATAAAAAAATGAAATTAGACGCAAAATTTTACGCCAAAAATAAAAAATTATATAAAATTGATGATGATAGTTTAGTTGATGTTACAAAATTAAATAAAATTTCAATTCCTTGGTCTTCTGTTGAAATTAGTGATGAAGTTTATAATGAAGAATATCTTGCAAATCTTAGAGATGAATTAAAAAGACTAGATTTAAAAAATGAATTTGTTATTTTAGTCCCAAAAGTTGATAAGACTTTAGAAACTCCTGAACAATATGAATTATTTATAAATGCGTTTAATCATACAGCGAGAAGAATAAAAGATTGTATTTGTGTTGTTGGAATAGAATTGCCTTTAGAATTTATAAAAAATGGATTTGAAGAAAATTCTTATGCGAGTGATTTTATAGAAACACTTTCACAAAAACATTCACAATATGTTTATTTTGTTTTGAGTGAAAATTTAAAACAAAATGATGAAAATATTCAGAATTTTTCTGTAGTAGTGTATTAAAAAGTATAGTTTGCAAAATACAGTAAAGTTTTCTATTGTTTGTGTAAAATTAACATAAAATTTATTAAATTTCGTAAATTTTCACTTGTGTTTTTTATTTTTTTATGCCATTATTCATTTATCTTTATGAAAAAAGGATGCAATAACTGGCAAAAAAATGAATAGAAACAATGAAACAAATAATTTGCTTTCGACTTTTTGTTTTACTTGTATTATTACTTGCTTTCTAGTTGCAGCAACTCTTCTTGTATATTTTTTAATTCCCACAGATTCAAAAATCCAACCTGAACAAATTGCAATTCTTGAAGAATCTATAGAAACAGAAAAAGAAGAATTATATTTAACATTTCAAGATTATTTTTCTGAAGTAAAATTAGACGCTAATTATGATAAAGGTTTAGAATTTTATAGACGACCATCATCAAAAGCTGCTGTGGAATTATTTTATTTTAATGTTACAAAAAATTCAGAAATTACAAAAGCAATTCTTTCTGAAGCAGATAAAAATGATATTCCTCTTTCTTTAGCGTTTGCACTTGCTCATACAGAAAGTAATTTTAGAGCGAATGCAATTAATAATAATTCAAATTCAACAATTGACAGAGGATTGTTTCAATTAAATAGTAAAAGTTTTCCTAATTTGAGCGAAGAGGATTTTTTTGATCCTTATATAAGTTCAAAATATGGTATGTCACATTTAAAATTTTGTTTGGATACTGCTGGAAATGAAATTTCCGCTTTGGCAATGTATAATGCTGGAACAAATAGAGTTCGTTCAAACAAAACTCCTCAAGTAACATTAAATTATGTAGGAAAGATTGTTTCATACCAAAGAATGCTAGATCAGATGTTTTCTGAACAAGTAGTTGACCTTTTTGATGTTCAACAACTTAATCCAACTTTTTCAGTTGCGTTTACAGAAAGAACAAAGAAAAGCATTTATTAAAATAGCCTCCTAATTTTTTGCAGGGTTCCTTTTTTTAGTTTTTTTTGGAACCCTGCATTTTTTTTATCTTTGAACTCGACCAGAAGCATCTCCGTTTGCTAAAGTTTGTACTTCAGAAACAGAAACCATATTAAAATCACCTTCAATAGAATGTTTTAAACAACTTGCGGCAACGGCAAATTCAATTATATCTTGAGGGAGGTAATTATTTATACAAGCATAAATCAATCCACCACCAAAACTATCACCACCACCAACTCTATCAACAATTTTCATATTGTATTCTTTTGAAAAATAAGATTTTCCATCTTCATACAACATTCCGCTCCAATTGTTTTCGCTGGCAGAAATTGAAGTTCTGAGGGTAATAGCAACTTTTTTGAAACCAAATTTGTCTGTGAGTTTTTTTGCAACTTCTACGTATCCATTCTTATTTAATTTTCCACTAGTTACATCTGTAGATTCAGATTTTATTCCAAATACATCATAAGCATCTTCTTCGTTAGAAATACAAACATCTACATATTGGCATAATTTTTCCATAACTTGATTTGCTTTTTCTTTTGTCCACAATTTTTTACGATAATTTAAGTCGCAGGAAACTGTAATTCCTTTTTCATGAGCTTTTTTACATGCTTCAAGACAGATTTCTGCAACATTATCACCAAGTGCAGGTGTAATTCCTGTAAAATGGAACCAAGATACATCTTTAAAAATTTTGTCCCAATCAAAATCATCTTTTGTTGCAAGTGCAATTGAAGAACCAGCTCTATCATAAATTACTTTTGAAGGTCTTTGAGAAGCTCCTTTTTCAAGATAATAAATGCCAACGCGAGGACCGCCTCTAACAATAAAATCTGTATTAACTCCATATTTTCTTAGAGAATTAACAGCTGCTTGTCCTAATTCGTGATTTGGAAGTTTTGTAACAAACGCTGTGTCTATTCCGTAATTTGCAAGAGAAACAGAAACATTTGCTTCTCCACCACCAAAAGTTGCCCCGAATTTTTCTGCTTGAACAAACCGATAATAGCCTTCTGGAGCAAGTCTTAACATAATTTCGCCAAATGTAATTACTTTCATTTTTTTCCTCTTTTAATATTAGATTTTTCTAGAGATATTTTTTACTATATTTGCTGCATCTGATGTTAATTTTTCGATTTCATCAAATTTTTTTTCAGAAATTAAACTTCCTTTTACCATCCAACTTCCTCCGCAAGCAAGAATTTTTTCAAAAGATAAATAATCTTTTACGTTTGATTCATTAATTCCGCCAGTTGGCATAAATTTTAAATTTGTATAAGGTGCAGAAAGTGCTTTTATCATTTTTAAACCGCCCGCTGGTTCTGCAGGAAAAAATTTTACTACATCAAGTCCAAAACTTAAAGCCAGTTCAATTTCGGTGGGTGTCATAACTCCAGGACAAATTGGATAACCTTTTTTTAAACAATGTTCTACGACTTTTGGATTTAATCCTGGACTGACAATAAATTTTGCTCCTGCATCAAAAGCACAATCAGCTTGTTCGCAAGATAAAACTGTACCAGCTCCAACAAACATATTTGGATATTTTTTTGCGATTTTTTTAATACTTTCTTCTGCTGCATCTGTTCGGAATGTAACTTCAGCACAAGGAAGTCCACCTTTAATCAAAACTTCTGCTAAAGGTTCAGCGTCAGCAGAATTATTTAAAACTACAACTGGAACAATTCCAATTTTACCCAATGTTTTTAAAGCATTATTCATAATTATTTCCTTATAAAAAAAGTTTCAGCATTATTATAACAAATATTTTCTATGATTTTTCCTAATTGATTTTCATTGTTTGGGAATTCACCATTTTCAACAAGATTTCCAATAAAATTGCATAAAATCCGGCGGAAATATTCGTGACGTGGAAAAGATAAAAAACTTCGAGAATCTGTTAACATTCCAAGATAAGTTCCTAAAACTGATGTTCTTGCAAAAACTCTAATTTGTTCTTCAATTCCATCTTTATGGTCATTAAACCACCAGGCTGGTCCAAAAATACAATTTCTAAAATTGGCAGCCATTGTTGCAATTGATTCGTTATCTTTAGGATTTAAATTATACAAAATTGTTTTTGCATTCGGTTCTGATGAATAAATTTTATCTAAAACAGCTCCAAGTTGAGAAGCATAATTAAAATCTTGAAGACTGTCTTCACCAATGTTTTTTCCATAAGATGAAAGCAAACTAGAATGATTATCTCTCAATGCTCCAATATGAATTTGCATAACAAATCCTTTTTGTGCATAAAGTTTTCCAAGTTCAGTCAAGACGTAACCTTTATATTGAGCTAATTCATCGTGTGAAAGGTGTTTTCCCATCCAGGCTTTTTGAAAAAGATAATCAACATCTTTTTTTGCAACAGGAAGATAAAAATCATTTTCTAAAGAATGGTCGCTTACAACAGAACCAAGTGATTTGAAAAAATCTAATCTTTTTGAAATTGCAAAAATCATATCATCTATAGAATTGATTTTTATATTTGTGATTTTTTGCAAATTTGAAATATATTCTGAAAAATCAGGAGATTCTGCATTTATGATAAAATCTGGTCTAAACGAAGGAAGAACTTTTACATCCTGACATTCGTTTGCAAGTTTTGTGTGATAATTTAAATCATCTAAAGGGTCATCTGTCGTGCACAAAATTTTTACATTCATTTTTTGTAAAAATCCGCGAGGATAAAATTCTTTTTGAGAAAGTAAATTATTGCATTTTTCCCAAACAGATTTTGCATTTTCTTCTGTAAGAGGTTCTTTTATTCCAAAATATCTTAAAAGTTCAAGATGACTCCAGTGATAAAGAGGATTTCCAATGCATCCTTGTAAAGTTTTTACGAAAGCAAGATAACGTTCATAATCTTGTTTTTCTACATTTTCTTTTCCGCCTCGTTCTTCATCTGTTTTTACAGAACCGTCGATATTTAAATGTCCGGTGATTAGATTTTCTGGAATTCCAGCTGCCCGCATTGCCCGCCATTTATAATGATCATGATCTAGCCAGGCGTTTGCTAAATTTCCAAGAGGTTTGTTTTCATAAATTTCTTTTGGTGAAAGATGATTATGAAAATCAAAAATAGGCATTTTTTTTGCGTAATTTTGATATAAAGTTTGAGCAGTTTTTGTCTGCAAAATAAAATTTTCATCTAAAAAAGTTTTCATAAAATTAGTATAGCAAAAAAGATATTTATAGAAAATGAGGCATTTTAACTAAATTTGAATAATATTGAATTTGAACAAGGTTTGTATTAAATTTTAAATAAAAAAAAGTCCGATAAGATAAAACTTATCAGACTTTGCTTTGTGATAAAAATTATTTTTAGTAAACTAAAACAACTTCACCATTTGGATATTTTTTAGCAATGTATTCTTTTACTTTTTCACTTTGAAGTGCTTTTACTAAAGCTTTAATTTCTGGTTTGTTTTCATTTCCTTCTTTTACAGCAATTACGTTTACATAAGGTGATGATGAACCTTCTACAAAAAGACCATCTTTTGTTGCAGAAAGACCTGCTGGAATTGCGTAATTTCCGTTGATAACAGCTGCATCAACGTCGTTAAGAGTTCTTGGAAGAGAAGCTGCTTCAATTTCGCGGAATTTTAATTTTAAAGGATTTTTCTTAATATCTAAAGGTGTTGCAGTAATTCCAGCTCCTTCTTTTAATGTAATTAAACCTGCTGATTCAAGAAGAAGAAGAGCGCGACCTTCATTTGTTGGATCGTTTGGAATTGCAATAGAAGCTTTTTTCTTTAAATCTTTTAATGATTTTACTTTGTTAGAATAAATTGCAAATGGTTCAACGTGAATTCCACCAGCATTTACAAGATGATATCCTCTTTCTTTGTTAAATGTTTCTAGATATGGAATGTGTTGAAAATAGTTTGCATCAATATCACCAGCTTCTACAGCATCGTTTGGTGTAACATAGTCTGTAAATTCAACAACTTTTAAATCAATTCCTTCTGCTTTTAAATCATCTTTTACGAGATTCAAAAGTTCAGCATGTGGTTCTGGAGTTGCTCCAACTTTTAATGTAACTTGTGCGAAAACAGATGTTGCAACAAAAAGACTTGTTGCTAAAGCGATAATTTTTTTCATAAAAAAACTCCTTTTTATCAATGAGAAAATATAATTTTCTGAATTGACTTTTTTCAGCAATTTCAAAAGTATAAAAATTGCATTTTAATAAAAATTTGCAACGCAAATTTAAGAAAAGTAACCAAAAGGTTCAAATCTTTAATACCTATTAATTTAGTAGGTTTATGATTTTGTGTCAATAGATTTTTTTGTTATTATCTTTTTGACATCATTTTATTTGAAATTTTTGTACCTGCAAATTGTATTAAAGCAACCATAATAATTATTACAATAACAGCAAAAAACATAATATCTGTTCTGAATCTCTGGTAGCCATATCTAATTGCTAAATCTCCAAGTCCGCCGCCACCTAAAGTTCCAGCCATTGCAGAATATCCAATTAAATTAATTATAGTTAAAGTGATTCCTGATATGACAGAAGGTAATGCTTCTGGTATTAAAACTTTATAAATAATTTGCCAGTTTGTAGAACCCATTGCTCTTGCCGCTTGAACAACACCATTATCAACTTCGTTTAAAGCTGTTTCTGTAATTCTTGCAACAAAAGGAGCTGCTGCAACTGAAAGAGGAATGATTGCCGCACCAGTTCCAATTGCTGTTCCTAAAATTGCTCTTGTTAGCGGAAGAAGTACAATCATCAAAATTACAAAAGGAAATGAACGGAAAATATCAATAATTCTACTTAAAACAGAATTTAAAACTGGTTTTGGTGTAATTCCAAATTTATTTGTTGTATTTAATAAAACTCCTAAAGGAAAACCAATTATAAGTGCAAAAATAGTTGATAAAATAACCATTATTAAAGTTTGTAAAGTTGATGTGCCAATTAAACTTAAAATACTTTTTAGATAATCCATAATATTTTACCTCTCAGAATGTTTTACTTCTTCAATAAAAATTCCACAACTTTTGATAAAATCAATTGCTTTTGAAATTTCTAAATCATTTCCGTCAAGATCTATAACGAGTGTTCCAATATCTTTTTCAGGAAGATGTTGAATTCCTGCTGCAAGAATATTTACGTCTAAATCAAAACGTTTGCAAATTTGGCTGATGAGCGGTTTTCCTGTTTGTTCATCAACAAAACGTAAAATATATTTTCCACCTTTGTTAGACCAGCTTATAAATGCGTTGTTTTGATTTTCTGAATTTGTAGAAATGTGAGATAAAAAATCTTTTGTAACATTTGTCTTTGGATTTGAAAAAATTTCCGCTACAGAATCTAATTCAACAACAGAACCATTTTCAATAACCGCAACTTGTTGGCAAGCATCTCGAACAACTTCCATTTGATGAGTAATCATCACAACTGTGAGATTCATAGTTTTTTGAATTTTGCGTAAAAGTGATAAAATTGAATGAGTTGTTTGTGGGTCAAGTGCACTTGTCGCTTCATCACAAAAAAGAATATCTGGATTTGTAGAAAGAGCTCTAGCAATTGCAATTCTTTGTTTTTGTCCACCGCTTAAAGTGCTGATTGGGGCTTCCGCTCTGTCTGCTAATCCTACAAGATCAAGCATTTCCATTACTCGATTTTTTATAATTTTTTTTGGAACTTTTGCGAGTTCTAAAGGATAAGCAACATTTTTTGCAGCATTTCTTGAAGAAAAAAGATTGAAATTTTGAAAAATCATTCCAATTTTTCGTCTTTGAACAATTAATTCTTCTTTAGAAAGATTATCAACCCTTTTATCATCATAAAAAACTTCGCCAGAATCTGGTTTTTCTAAAAGACTGATTAACCGAACAAGAGAAGATTTTCCGGCTCCAGATTTACCAATAATTCCAAAAATTTGATTTTCTGGAATATCAAGGGAAATATTGTTTACGGCTTGAATAGCACCATCCGCCGTAGAATAAGTTTTGCATAAATTCGATAATTTTATTTGCATGAGTGAAATAATGATGAAAAATAAGATTTTTATCAACTAGAAATTTTTTATAAAATTTTAGGAGATATTTAGATTATCATTTTATTTATGGAAAAAATATTTAAAAATCTGATAGACTGTTTAAAATGTAAGGAAAAAAAATTATGGAAAATAAACTTATTTTTAAAAATCCGCCAGAAACATGGGAACAATATTTGCCTTTAGGAAATGGTCGTTTAGGCACAATGGTAAAAGCTCATCCTTGTAATGAAATTCTGCAACTTAATGAAGAAGGAATTTGGTCTGGAGGTCCAATTGATAGAATAAATCTGGATACTCAAAAATATCTTCCAAAAATAAAAGAACTTGTAAAGCAAGGAAAAGTTATGGAAGCTCAAGAATTGGGTTTTCAAACTTTAAGTGGAACTTGTTTTAATGAAAGAGTTTATCAAACTGCTGGTGAATTTAGAATTGATTTTTTTTCTGCACAAAATTATGGAATAGAATGTGGATTTCCTTTGGTTCATAAAGTTTTTCCGCAATGTTTGGAATCTTACAAATCAGAATTAAATTTAGATGATGCCTGTTCCATTGTAACTTATACAGATGAAAATGGAATTTCTTTTTCTAGAAAAACTTGGATAAGTGCAGTTGATGATGTCATTTTTATGCATGTTAGTGCTTCTCAAAAAGGAAAAATAAATTTCCGCGGTTATTTAGATAGAGGAATTTGGGTTGATAAAATTTGGGCGGAAGATGGAATGATTTTTCTTGAAGATGAACATGGAATTCCATTTTGCGTGGGAGTTGGTGTTGTAACTGAAGGTGGAAATTCTGAAACTACAGGTTTTTGTCTTACTGGAAAAGATTGTGATGAAGCGTTATTTTTTATTGATATTCAAGCTTGGAAATGGAATAAAAATGTATTATCACAGGAAGAATATAAAGAATCTATAAAAGAAAATTATTGGAATAAAAAGTGTAAAGACCGACTTTCTTCTATAAAAATGAATATTCAAAAAAATGGAATAAAAAACTGCGTAGAAAATTATTTTTCAAATCATAAAAAAGAATATAAATCTTTTTGGGAAAAATTTTCTCTTTCTGTTGGAAACGAAAATCAATCACAAAATACAGAAATTTCAACGCCCGAACTTTTAAAAAACGCCTCTAACAGCAATGTTTGTTTAGTAAATCTTTATGCGAATTTTTCACGTTATCTTTTAATTTCTGGAAGTAGAAAACCTGGAAAAATGCCTGCAACTTTACAAGGACTTTGGAATTGTTATATGGATCCACCTTGGGGCTCAAAATATACAATTAATATAAATACAGAAATGAATTATTGGCCTATAAATATGACAAATTTAAGTGAATGTGAAATTCCTCTTTTTGATTTATTGGAACGAGCGTATAAAAATGGCGTTGTTGTTGCAAAAAGAATGTATAATTGCCGGGGATACGTAATTCATCATAATTTAGATTTTTGGGGAGATTGTGCTCCTCAAGATAACTGGCTTCCAGGAACTTATTGGGTTTTAGGAGCGGCTTGGTTATCAACTCATATTTGGGAACATTTTGAATATACTTTAGATAAAGAAATTCTACAAAAATATTATTATTTAATTCATGAAGCTTGTTTGTTTTTTGTTGATTTTTTAGAACCAAGTTCACTTTTATCATCTGATGGAAAACCTTATCTTGTTATAAATCCAACTGTTTCTCCTGAAAATTCATATATTACAAAAGCTGGACAAGTTGGAGCGTTTTCTCAAGGTTGCGAAATGGATAATATGATTTTGGAACATCTTTTTAAAAGCTGCTTAAAAGCAAAAAAGATTCTTGCAGAAAATACATTCAATGCTAAAGGTCAAAAATATGATGAAAAAGATTATTCTGATTTTGAATATGTTTTATCTCATTTAAAAAAGCCTTCTCTTAATTCAGATGGTTCTTTAATGGAATGGAATACAGAAGTTCCTGAAGTTGAAAAAGGGCATCGTCATATAAGTCATCTTTATGGACTTTTCCCAGGACATTCAATCTCTCTTGAAAAAACTCCAGTTCTTGCAGAGGCTGCAAAAAAAACTCTAAAGAAACGTCTTGAAAATGGGGGAGGGCATACTGGCTGGAGTCAAGCGTGGATTATAAATTTTAGAGCACAATTAGAACAAGGTGATGAAGCGTTAGAAGCAATTACAAAACTTTTAACTCATTCAACGTTGCCAAATCTTTTAGATAATCATCCGCCATTTCAAATTGATGGAAATTTTGGAGCATTAGCAGCAATTGTAAGAATGTTAGTTCAAAGTGAATTTCAAAATGATGATGAAGTTCTTGTAAAACTTTTGCCGGCATTACCAAATCAAAAAGAATGGCAGTCTGGTAAAATTCGTGGAATTTCTATAAAAGGCGGATATAATTTGGATTTTGATTGGGAAAACGGAAAAGCAAAAAATGTAAAACTTTTACCAATAAACGAGAATGCAAAAAAAATAAAAATTGTAATTAAAAATGTATAAAAAATAAAAAGTTTCAGACGTTGAGATAAGCGTTATTTTTCGGTATAATATTTCAACTAAAATAGAGGATTTAAAATGATTGATAAATGGGAAATTGTAATCGGTTGTGAAATTCATACACAACTTTTGACTAAAACAAAAGCATTTTGTGCTTGCGAAAATAAATACGGTGGAATGCCAGACACTCGCGTTTGTCCAGTTTGTTTAGGACTTCCTGGTGCAATGCCACGTATTTCAAAAGGTTATGTTGAACTTGGTGCCGTTGCAGGACAAGCCTTAAATTGTCAAATTGCCAGATTTACAAAATTTGACCGAAAACATTATTTTTATCCAGATTTGGCAAAAGGCTATCAAATAACTCAGTATGATATTCCGCTTTGTTCAAATGGTTATGTAGATTTGCCATTTAGAAGTTTCCCAAAAGATGAGCAGCCTGGCGGAAAAAAATGTCGTTCAAAAAATTTCAAGGGTGATGATTGTATTATTGAATCTCAAGGCGAAAAATATCGTCGTGTACGAGTTGAACGAATTCACCTTGAAGAAGACGTTGGAAAATCTTTACACCTTCAAGGAGCCCATTCTTATATCGATTACAATCGTTGTGGAACACCTCTTATAGAAATTGTAACAAAACCAGATATGACTTCTCCAGAAGAAGCAGCGTTATTTATGCAAACTGTTCAAGAAATCTTACGTTATGTAAAAGTAACAAACGGAAATTTGGAAGAAGGAAATATGCGTTGTGATGCAAATATAAATCTTAACATTTGGGAAGATGGAAAACTTTATCACACGCCAATTTCTGAAATTAAAAATTTAAACTCTTTCAAAGCGATTCGAGAAGCGTGTACTTATGAAGCTCAGCGGCAATTAAAAGAATTCCAGGAAAATCGGCAAGAATTTGTTCCGGGTTATAAAAATACAATGAACTGGGATGAAGATAATGGCGTAACTCAAATTATGCGTACAAAAAATTCTTTTGTTGATTATCGTTTTGTTGTTGAACCTGATATAAAACCTTTTAGCGTAAGTGAAGAATTAATTTCAAATGCCTTAAAACAAGTTGGAGAACTTCCAGAAGCAAAAAGACAACGCTATAAAAAAGAATATGGAATGTCAGATTTTGATGTAGAAACAATTACTTCTACAAAAGATTTAGCAATGTTTTTTGAAGAAACAGCAAAAAAATCTAAAAATGCAAAAAAATCAGCAAATATTATTCTTGCAGAACTTCTTGCAGTTTTAAATGAAAATAAAGAAACAATAAATGATGTAAAAATCACATCTTCTCATATTGCAGAACTTTCTGACGCAATGGAAGATGGAAAAATTACATCAAAACAAGAAAAAGAAGTTTTTGCAGAAATGATGCAAACAAACAAAATGCCTTCAAAAATCATCAAAGAAAAAGGTTTTGAAGTTGTAAATGATGAAGGTGAAATTGATAAAATTGTTCAAGATGTAATTGCAGCAAATCCAAAAGCAGTAGAAGATTTTAAAAATGGAAAAACTAATGTAGTTGGTTGGCTTATGGGACAAGTTATGAAATTATCGAAAGGTCAGGCAAATCCAAAACAAGCAACTCAGATTTTAAATAAATATCTTTCTAAATTGTAGAAAATTTGTTTTTCATTTATTTAAAATTTAATTTTATACAGGAATTTTATTATGGATTTATTAAAAAAACTTGATGAATGTGAAAAACGATTTAAAGAAATTAGTGATTTGGTTATGGATCCAAATCTTGTAAAAGAGCCAAAAAAATATAAAGAAACAATGAGAGAACATGGTTATCTTTCTGAAGTTTGTGAACTTTCTGCAGAATATAAAAAAGTTTTAGCAGGAATAAAAGATGCAAAAGAAATGATAACAAATGAAGAAGATGTTGATATGAAAGAAATGGCTCGTGAAGAACTCAAGGAACTTGAGGAAAAACAGCCAAAACTTGAAGAAGAAATAAAATTAAAATTAGTTCCGCCAGATCCTCTTGATGAAAAAAATATTATTCTGGAAATTCGGTCGGCTGCTGGTGGTGATGAAGCTTCTCTCTTTGTTCGCGACCTTTGGGAAATGTATTGTCATCTTGCAGAAAGAAAAGGTTGGAAAACTGAAACAATGGAAGCTCAAGAAACAGAAGTTGGTGGATTTAATAAAATTGTAACTTCAATTTCTGGAAAATTTGTTTATGGAACTTTGAGATGGGAATCTGGAGTTCATAGAGTTCAGCGAGTTCCTCAAACAGAATCTCAAGGAAGATTGCAAACTTCTACCGCAACTGTAGCGGTTTTGCCAGAAGCAGAAGAAACTGAAATTGAAATAAAACCTGGCGATGTAAGAATTGATGTTATGCGTGCTGGCGGTCCTGGTGGACAATGTGTAAACACAACAGATTCTGCAGTTCGTTTAACTCATATTCCAACTGGATTAGTTGTAATTCAACAAGATGAAAAATCACAGATAAAAAATAAAGAAAAAGCATTTAGAGTTTTGCGTGCAAGACTTTTTGATTTGGAAGAAAGTAAAAAGCAGGCAGATCGTGCAGCTGCCCGTTCAAGTATGGTTGGTTCTGGTGCTCGTTCTGAAAAAATTAGAACATATAATTATCCACAAGATAGAGTTACAGATCATAGAATAAATTATTCTCAACACAATCTTCCAGCATTTATGATGGGCGAAATGGATGATATGTTAGATGCCTTAAATGTTTATGCAAAAGAAGAACAACTTGCCGCAGATATAACTAATCTTGAAAGTTAAAATCAAAATTATTGAAGATAAGTGGTTTTTGGATTTATCAAAATAAGACTTTTTTTAGCATTTTGATAATTCATCCACCACTTATCAAAAATTATCATAAATTTATGACAATTCAGAATTTTAAAGAACAAGCAGTTCATTCTTTAAAAAAATCGCTTTCTCCACAATTAGATGTAAATGTACTTTTGCAGTTTGCATTAAATCTGTCTAAAACTCAAATTTTATTAAATAAAAATGAAGAAATTCCTGAAGAAAAACTGAATTGGTTAAATCATTCAATTGAATTGAGAAAAAAAGGTTTTCCAGTCGCATATATTACGGGGCATAAAGAATTTTTTGGATATGATTTTTTAGTTTCTCCATCAGTTTTAATTCCTAAACCAGATACAGAAATTCTTGTGGAAAAAGCATTAGTTTTTGTTATTGAAAAAATGGAAAATCACGAAAATTCTATTTTGAACATTTGTGATATGTGTACTGGTTCTGGTTGCATAGGAATTTCAGTTTTAAAATCTCTGATAGAAAATTATAAAATTCCTTTTGAAAAACTTCCAAAATTTACATTAGTTGATATTAGTGATTCTGCCTTAGAAATTGCTTCTAAAAATTTAGAAAAATTAATTCCTGAATTTGTAAAATCAAGAATTCGTTTTGTGCGTTCAAATTTGTTTGAAATGGTTCCTTGGAAATTTGATTTAATTTTTACAAATCCTCCTTATGTTCCTTCTTTTATGGTTGATGAATTATTGAAAGATGGAAGAAATGAACCTCGTCTAGCGTTAGATGGTGATATTACTGAAAATGGTGAAAATTCTTTTTCGGAAGATGGACTTTCTTTAATTCGTAGACTTATTCCTCAAGCAAAAGAACATCTTTCACCACTTGGCACAATGATTATGGAAACTGGAGAATATAATGCAGTTTTAGCAAAAAATATTGCAGAATCTTATGATTTAAAAACTGAACTTTATCAAGATTTAGAAGGTCAATTTAGAGGATTTATTTGTTATAAAAAAAATCTTAGTTGAATTATTTATTTTTAAATATTAAAATTAATTATGGAATTGCTTGAAAATCGGATAAAAAAAGATGGTGAAGTTTTACCAGGAAACATTCTTAAAGTAAGTAGTTTTTTAAATCATCAAATTGATGTTAAACTTATGGATCAAATGGGAGAAGAATTTTATCGTATTTATAAAAATTCTCCTGTTACAAAAATCGTTACAATTGAGTCAAGTGGAATTGCGGTTGCGTATTCAGTTGCCCGCCAATTTGGAAAGCCTTTAGTTTTTGCAAAAAAAAATCAAACTAGTAATGTTAATGAAGATGTTTTTTCTACAAAAATTTATTCATATACCCATAATCAAGAATATAATGTTGTAATTTCAAAAAAGTTTATTTCTCCAAATGATAATATTCTTCTGGTGGATGACTTTCTTGCAAATGGAAAAGCTCTTAACGGTCTAATAAATATTGTTGAACAAGCAGGAGCAAAAGTTTGTGGAATTTGTATTGCAATAGAAAAAGGTTTTCAAGATGGTGGAAAACTTTTGAGAGAAAAAGGCTATCATGTAGAAAGCCTTGCTATTGTTGAAAAAATGACAGATGATGGTCAAATCTTTTTTAAACATTGATAATTAATATTTTAGAGTTTATACTTTATTATATTTATAAAATAACTCTGCGTGTGCAGGAAAAAAGGAATTTTTATGAAATACGGTTATTTTGACGATGACAAAGCAGAATATGTCATCACACGTCCAGATACTCCTACTTCTTGGAGTAATTATCTTGGTTCAACAGTTTATGGAGCTGTCATTACAAACAATGCCGGCGGTTATGGTTTTTATAAATCAGGTGCACAAGGTCGTTTTATGCGACTTCGTTTTAATGCTGTTCCAATGGATCAGCCAGGACGTTATTTTTATATTCGCGATCAAGAAGATGGTGATTTTTGGTCTGCTTCTTGGCAACCAGTTGGAAAACCTCTTGATAAATATAAATCAGAATGTCGTCACGGAACTGCATATACAACAATCACTTCTGAATATAAAGAAATAAAAACAGAAACAAAATATTATGTTCCTCTCGGACAGAATTTTGAATATTGGCGGTTAAAAGTTACAAATAATTCAAACAAAAAAAGAAATCTCAGATTGTTTTCTTATTGTGAATTCTCAAATCAATGGAATACAACTCAAGATCAAGTAAATCTTCAATATTCGCTTTTTATTTCAAAAGGTGAAAAAGTTGGTGATTCTCTTCTTCGCTATTCTATTCAAGACAATCTTTACATTCAACATCCTGAATGGGAAGTTGGTGGTGCTTACATGAGTGAATGGATTGCTTTAGTAGGAACTCCAATGACAGGTTTTGACACAAGTCGCGAAGCATTTATTGGAACTTATGGAAATTATGAACATCCTGATGCTGTTGTAAACGGAAAATGTACAAATTCAGAAGCTTATGGTGATAATATTTGTGGAACTGTTCAAGGTGATTTGGAATTAAATCCTGGCGAAACAAAAGAAGTTATGCTTATGCTCGGAATTGGTGATGCTCTTGCAGTTGGTCAAAAAATCATCAATGAATACGGAAATTTCAAACGTGCAGATGAAGAATTTGAAAAACTTGTAAATAATTGGCATGCAAAACTTGGTTCATTTAAAGCAATCACTCCAGACGAAGATATTAATCATACTGTAAATGTTTGGGGCTTATATAACTGTCTTATCACTTTTGCCTGGTCTAGAGCGGCTAGTCTTGTTTACAATGGAGAACGAGATGGACTTGGATATCGAGATTCTGTTCAAGATATTTTAGGCGTTTCTGCTGCAATTCCAGAAGAAGCTGAAGAAAGATTAGTTCGTATGATTTCTGGTCAATGCCAAAATGGTGGAGCTGTTCCTGTTATTTCAAAAGATTTTAACGCAGGTCATGAAAAAGCACCAAAAGCAGAAGAATTCCGTTCTGACGATTGTGAATGGTTTTTCAATGCTATTCCTTGCTATGTTGCAGAAACTGGAAATTTTGATTTTTACAATAAAGTTGTTCCTTATGCAGATGGTGAAGAATCTACAGTTTTTGGACATTTGAAACGTGCTTTGGAATTTAACTTAGAAAGAATGGGAGCAGATGGACTTCCTTGTGGTCTTTTAGCAGACTGGAATGATTGTTTAAAACTTGGTTATAATGGTGAATCTTTATTTGTTGCTTTCCAATTACGTTTAGGTCTTACAACTTATGCAGATATTGCAAAACGTCTTGGAAAAGATTCTGAAGCGGAATGGGCTCTTTCTCAAAGAAAAACTCTCGATGAAAATATTCAGAAAAAATGTTGGGATGGAAAATGGTTTATATGGGCAGTTGGTGAAGATGGAACTGTTTACGGAACTCAATCAATTGAAGAAGGACAGATTTACTTCAATACACAAGTTTGGGCTGTTATGTCATCAGCGGCAACTTCTGAACAGGCAAGAATTTGTATGGAATCTGTAAAAGAAAAACTTGCAACACCTTATGGATTAATGCTCTGTGCTCCTCCATTTATAAAAACTCGTTCTGATATTATGACATCAGTTGTTTTCTTGCCAGGAATCAAAGAAAATGCAGGAATTTTCAATCATACACAAGGTTGGGGCGTAATTGCGGAAACAATGCTTGGAAATGGTGATAGAGCTTATGAATATTGTAAAGCGTCAATTCCTGCAGCTTATAATGATAAAGCTGAAATTCGTCAGAGCGAACCTTATGTTGTAGGACAGACAACTTATTCTACATATTCAAAACGTCCAGGAAATACAAGAACATCTTGGCTTTCTGGAGCAGGAACCTGGTCATATTATGCAATTACACAATATATGCTTGGAATAAAACCTCAGTATGATGGACTTATGATAGATCCTTGTGTAAAACATGATTGGGATGGATTTACTGTAGAACGTCGTTGGAGAAAAATGAATCTTCATATTGAAGTAAAAAATCCACAACATGTTTCAAAAGGTGTTGAATATATTGAAGTTGATGGAAAACGCTTAGATTCAGCAGTAATTCCAGTAGAAATGTTAAAAGATGGTTCTAAAATTGTAGCGTATATGGGCAAAAATGCTTGTGAAACTCCAATTGAAAGAGTTTAAAATCTAAAAAAAAAGTCCTAGAGTTTTTATAACTTCTAGGACTTTTTTTTACAACAAAAAAATCTTTAGTCTAAGCAAGAATCAAGTTCTTTTGAAATCTTTTCTTTATCTAAATGTTGTCCGATAATTACTAATTTTATCATTCGGTCGCCAACTTTTTCGTCCCAATCTTTTTGCATTTCTGGTTCTTGAGCTAAAACTTCTTTTTGTTCTTGTTCTGAGCAAGATGCAAGCCAATTTCCTGAATAACCAGCTTGAATTTGTCGTCCAGAAGTTTCTAATACATAAGCCATATCTTGTTCATCACTAAACCATATAACTCCTTTTGAACGAATTATGTTTCTTGGCCATTTAGATGCATATTCATCTAATTTTACACGATTAAATGGGCGGCGACGATAATAAACAAAAGAACCAATTCCATATTCATCTTCTTCTTCGCCTTCGTGTTTATGTTCATGATGATGATGTTCGTGATGTTCTTCGTCGTGTTTATCATGGTCGTCATCTTCCTCTTCTTCGTGTTCTTCTAACGCTTTTACCCAACCAGCACTTGCATAAACTGTTTCAAAATCAAAACGATTTGTTCCAATAATTTCTTCAACAGGAACATCACATCTTGTTGTTTCAAAAACTTTTACACTTGGTTGAATTTTGTTGATAACTGCACGAACTTTTTTCATTTCGTCTTCTGTTACAAGGTCTTTTTTATTTATGATTAAAGTTGAACAGAATTCAATTTGTTGAATTAAAAGAGATTCAATATCTTCTTCGCTTTCTTCAACATCATTTTTTTCGAGAGTTTTTACAAGATTATCACCGCCGCCAAATTCATCTACAAGGCGACTTGCATCTACAACGCTAACAACGTTATCAAGTTGTCCGTTTTCTATAGTTTCTACTGCTTGAGCAATAGGCATTGGTTCACAAACGCCAGAGGCTTCAATTAAAATATAATCGAATTTTCCAGAATTCATTAAATTTTCAATTTGCTGAACAAGATCTGTTTTTAATGTACAACAAATACATCCATTTGTGAGTGGAACTAAACTTGAAGAATCTGTGATTTTTGCTTCTTTTGAGATGAGTTTTTCATCAACATTAACTTCACCAATATCATTTACGATAACTGCAACTTTGTAGCCTTTTTGATTTGTAAGAACTTTATTTAACAAAGTTGTTTTTCCTGCTCCAAGATAACCGCAGAGCAAAGTAACAGGAATTTTTTTAGACATTCTATTTCTCCCATAAAATATGATTTACATTTTTGATTTTATGTAAATATACTCAATTTTTTTGTAAAAAGCGATATAAAAATTTTATTTTGCATTTTTTTGATAACTTTTTCTAATTTCTTCCGCAAAAAGTTTATTTTGGTCAGAACGTTCAGGAACAGAAAAAACCGGTTTTCCATCATCAGCGGAAACTCTAAAAATATGCATTGGGTCTGTCGTGTATGCAGGACTTTCTGGATTATTTAAAACCCAATCAAGAACAGCCATAAAACATAATGTATATTTTAATAAGTTTGCGTTTGTTGCATTTGTACTTGAAGATTTATTTTGCGCACCTAGAAGAACGTCAAGGCGTTTTGAAACTTCGTTAGGAATATCAAAATTATAATGTTCCCAAGGATTTTCTATCAATTTTACATTTCCTTTTGTTTTTTGAGCAGCATCACATTCATTTACAACGAGAGTTAAATATTTTCTAGCAAAATCTGTTCTATGAAATAAAGGTCTATATTTACTTTCATCAGCGGGATGTTCTAGTAAAAGTTTATCAAACTTAAAATTAGGAAGATAATGATAAGTTGTTTGCCATAATAAAGAATTGTAAAGTCGTCTTCCTATATGAGATTTATCAAAATCAGATTGAGAATAAATATTATTTACAAGTTCCTGCAAAGGTTCACAATAAAGTTTTTCAAAAGTATTTTCTCTATACGCAGACCAATCATCTAAAATAGAAGAAATGCTGTCAGAACCCTTTTTTTGATTTTCTGGTTCAACAAATTTTATATTGCGGCATCCTTGAAAACAATCTTCAATAATTCTATGCAAAACTGTAATTAATTGAATTGGATTTTCTGGAGAAAGCATATTAAATCCATCTTCAAATTTATAAAGTGGCTGAAAATAAGGATATAAATCTGGATGTTCATCTAATTTGTCAAATTTTGCTTCTGGAAAAAATTGATTTAAAAGTTTTAATCCTGTGATTACAGTTGAATCCTTTATTCCTTTTTGAGGAGGAGCGGGTTTTGTTTTTTTTGGTTCTGGAGTTTGCTCTTTTGGTTTTTCAGGAAGAAGAAGGTCAAATTTATGCAATCCTAAAAATTTTAAGATTTCTCCAACTTTTATATTAAAAAATGCCGGATAAGATTCAAAAGTGTCAGAACACATTCGCATTAACAAAGGATAATTTCCTTTTATAATTTCTGTATCAATAAAAAGCCATTCTGTAATTGCTTGTTTTGCGTAATCAGAAAGTTTATCTTTTGGTGCTTCAGGATACATTGCTTCATCATTGTAAATTTCTTTTATAAGTTTTGGAATTTTGTTATTTCCGTAATAATAAACTTGAATTATTTGTTTATAAATAGATTTTATAAAAGGAATAAAATCTGCAAGAATGATAGGATTTGGTGCATTCTGCAAATTTATGTGTTCAATTTTTATTTGCTGAATCGACCAGCCTGCAATCATTCTTAAAAATTTAAATTTTGTTTCTGTTCCGTTCGCAATTTTTGCTTTGTAAGTTGATGGTGCAATTTGAATAAGGGTTTTTATTACAGTTATAAAACTTTCAAGATGTTCAATTTGCTGTTTTGTTTTATATTGATAAAAATCCATATTTATTTTTTCGGTTCCATTTTTTTGAAGATTTCTGATGAAGTTAAAAATTCCATAATTTGGTTTGATTTTATATTCCTGCGACATCATCAGTTTATCCATTGCATAAGCGGCTTTTTTTGAAATATTAGGAAGCTGTTCTCTTTTGTATTTTCCCTGTTTTGGAAATTGTGATGAATTTGTTGTATTTGAAGAAGATGATGTTGTGTTTCTCACAATTCGTCCTGTATTTTTATAATTTGGATTTGGACTATTTTTATCGGAACGTTCATACATAACTTGTCCACCAAGTTTTTTTGCCATAAAAGCAGCTTCTTTTTCTGAGATATTACCGATATTTTTTCTTGTTTTATCTAAAGTTCCTGGTTCCCAATTTGCAGTTCTTGTTACTTCATCACTCATAAAAGATTCTCCAATTTTTTACTTTTATATGATTTTTTTATATTTATAATCTTAATAGACTAAAATTTATAATTCCTGGAAGAGATTTAAAAGAAATTTTTTCTCCATTTTTTGTTAAAAGAGTTCCTTCAAAAGTTCCATAAATTGATGATTGAATTCTTCGCAATGCAATGATATTTAAATTTCTTTCATCTATAGAAATTGGTGAAAAACTTAAATCAATCATATTTTCAACATCTTGAATAATCCAAGTTTTTTTAATTCCAAAAGGATGAGTTATATAAACCGAAGGAAGTGCAGAATTTTCTCCATCAACGGTTAAGATATTATCGTTATAAATATCAGAATTTGCAGCATCTTGATTTGAACTTTTTAAATGAAAAACTATTTTTTTTCCATTTGAAAGTGTGCCTAAACCAATTGCAAAAGTGGTTCTTGAGCGAAATTTGTAATATGCTCGATTAATCACCATTGCAGCAAGTCCTTCTGAAAATTGTTCTTCCTGGTTATTTAATTCAATTTTTCCTTTTATAGAAATTGCATTAAACCAAGTTGCAGAAACTCTTGAACTTGCTGGAGATGGATTTACAAACATTGCATCTGTGTGAATTTTATCGTTTAAGGTGGAAATGCAAAATCCTTCTGCGGACGGTCTTATTCCATCACCGCGAACCTTAAAAGAAAGTGCATTATGTTTATGATTTCTTCCCCAAACAACTTTTATAATTCTTTTTGGAGTATAACAAGCACATCTTCCTTTTTGAGTTGTTAAAGGAACATATCTTCTAGGATTTCCCATATAATTATGATATGCGTATTTTACTCCAGTTTTTTTATTCCAAAAAATTATCTGACTTAATCCAAAAACCTTAAAATCATAAAGTTCTGAAAATCCAATATAATTTTCTATATTAAAAACGTAAACTAAACGACTTTTTATTCTTAAACGAGAAATAAATTTTGGTAAAGGAATTCCTGCGTAAGGTGCTTTCATTCCGCTAATGTCCAAAAAAGGCGGAACATCATTATAAGTTCCAAAAGCGGCTTTTCCTTTTGAGATTAATTTTTCAGGAGCGTTATCAAAACGACGAGCATACATTCTTTTATTATAATTCAAACATTTAGAATTGTCATTATTATTTATCTTTGCAAATTTTCTTTAAAATTTAAATTTGTTGTAATCTTGAAAAAGGGATTTATAATAGAAATGAGTTTAGGAAGAGAAAAATAAATGTTTTATAAAGCGAGGTTTGTATGTCAATAAAAACATATTCTTTAGGTGCAGCTGGCGAAGTTACTGGTTCAAAACATATTCTAGAAATTGATGGTCGTTGTTTTATGATTGATTGCGGTTCTTTTCAAGGAAAAAGGCGTGAATCTGATGAAAAAAATAGAAATTTTGATTTTGATATGCAAAAATTAGATGCTGTAATGCTCACTCATGGGCACTTAGACCATTGTGGACTTTTGCCAGTTCTTTCAAAACGTGGTTATAACGGAAATATTTATGCAACTCCAGCAACAAGAGATCTTGCAAATCTTGTAATGATGGACAGTGCAAGAATTCAAGCCCACGATGCAGAATTTCTTGCAAAACAAGCGTCTAAAAAAGGTGAAAAATTTTCATGGAAACCTTTATATGATGAAAAAGATTGTGTAAAATGTGCAAATCAAATTTTATCAGTTTCTTATAATAGAAAATTATTTATTGCACAAAATGTTCAGTTGGAATTTTTTGATGCAGGACATATTTTAGGGTCGGCTTTTGCAAATATTACTATAAATCCAAATCCTTCTGAACCAGAAAAAGAAACAAGAATCCTTTTTACAGGAGATATTGGTCGCGAAGGAAAACCGATTATTAGAAATCCTGCAACAAATATTCCTGCTCCAGATTATATTTATTTGGAATCAACTTACGGAAATAAACTTCACGACACTCATGATATTGCAATGAAAGAACTTGAACGAATTGTTAGGGAAGCGTGTTCAAAAAAAGGAAAAATCATCATTCCATCTTTTGCAATAGAAAGAGCACAGGAATTGGTTTTTTGTTTACATCTTCTTACTGACCAGAAAAAAATTCCTGTTGTTCCAATTTATGTCGATTCTCCAATGGCAAGTAATGCAACTTCAGTGTTCCGAGTTCATCCTGAATGTTATGATGAAAGTGTAAATGAAGCTTTCCTAAAACATCATAAAAATCCTTTTGGTTTTAATTCTTTGATTTTTACAACAAGTGTTGAAGAATCTAAAAAATTGAATAATAAAGAAGGCCCAATGATTATAATTTCTGCAGATGGAATGTGTGAAGCTGGACGAATTTTGTATCATCTTGCAAATGGAATTACAAATCCTAAAAATACAATTATGATTGTTGGTTATATGGCAGAAAATACTTTGGGACGGAGAATTGTTGAAGGTCAAAAAGAAGTAAAAATTTTAGGTGATATGTATAAAGTTGAGGCAAAAGTTGAAAAATGTAATGGTTTTAGTGCTCACGCCGATTACAGTGAAATGATAAATTGGTTAAAACAAATTGATACAAGCCGTCTAAAAAAGATTTTCCTAGTTCATGGAGAAAAAGATCAGCAGGAAGGATTTAAAAAACATCTTTCAGAAGCTGGTTTTAATAATGTTGAAATAGTTCAACCAGAAACCGAATATGAATTGGAATAAATTTTAAATTTTTATTGACACTTTATTAAAATGTAATTATTATAAAATTGTAATGATTACAAAAATATTAGGATATTAGAGATAAATTCTTCTTGAAGAAAGAACTCTAATTCATTATTATTTTAATTCCGATGGAAAAGTTTTTTCCCTTTTTTTAACTTCATTTTTTGAAGAAAAAAAGAAAAATCGGTAAAAATATTTATCTAAAGGGAATGAAAGTAAGTACCCTTTAGAAAGAGGTAAAATTATGGCTTTACGACCAGAATGGGAAGGATTTAATCCTCAAGGTTTGTGGACAAGCGAAATTAACGTTCGTGACTTTATCCAAGCTAACTATACAGAATATGATGGTAATCAGTCATTTTTGGCTGGACCAACAGCTGCAACAAAGAAATTATTTGATGAATTGCAGAAACTCCAAAAGGAAGAACACAATAAAAAGTCTATTGGTTTAGATGGAAAAGAACGAAGTGGTGTTCTTGATATGGAAACAGAAGTTGTTTCTAGTCTTACAGCTTATGGTCCAGGTTATATTTGCCCAGAAGGAAAAGAACTAGAACAGGTTGTTGGTCTTCAAACTGATAAACCTTTAAAACGTGCATTTATGCCTTATGGTGGAATTCGTATGGCAGAAGAATCTTGTGAAATGTACGGATATAAACCAAATCCAGAACTTCATAAGATTTTTACAGAATATCATAAAACTCACAACCAAGGTGTTTTTGATGTTTATACTCCAGAACACAGAGCAGTTCGTTCTGCACATATCTTAACTGGTTTACCAGATACTTATGGACGAGGACGTATTGTTGGAGATTATCGCCGTGTTGCTCTTTATGGTATTGACTATCTTATTAAAGAAAAACAAAAGGATTTTGAAAACATTGGCGATGGAACAATGACCGAAAATGTTATTCGTCTTCGCGAAGAAGTTTCAGAACAAATAAAAGCACTTAAAGGCTTAAAAGAAATGGCTGCTGCTTACGGATTTGATATTTCAAAACCAGCTGCAACAGCAAAAGAAGCTTTCCAATGGTTATATTTTGGTTATCTTGGTGCTGTAAAAACTCAAAACGGTGCAGCAATGTCTGTAGGACGTGTTTCTACATTCCTCGACATTTATATCGAAAGAGATATGAAAAAAGGAATTCTTACAGAAGAACAAGCTCAGGAACTTGTAGACCATATCGTAATGAAATTCCGAATGGTTCGTTTTGCACGTATTGAATCTTACAATCAGTTGTTCTCAGGAGATCCAATTTGGGCTACTTTGGAAGTTGGTGGCCTTGGACAAGATGGTCGTTCTTTGGTAACAAAAAATGATTTCCGTTTCTTACATACATTAGAAAATATGGGACCAAGTCCAGAACCAAATATGACAGTTTTGTATTCAAAACGTCTTCCTGATAATTTCCGCAAATATGCTGCTAAAATTTCTATCGATACATCTTCAATTCAGTATGAAAATGATGATGTTATGAGACCAATTTGGGGCGATGATTATTCAATTTGTTGTTGTGTTTCTGCAACTCAAACTGGAAAAGAAATGCAATTCTTTGGTGCTCGTGCTAACCTTGCAAAAGCTTTACTTTACGCTTTCAATGGTGGACGTGATGAAGGTTTGAAAAAAGGTGTTCAAATCGGTCCTGAATATGCTCCAATCACAGATGATGTAATTGATGCTTCAAATTATCCAATGGTTCTTAAAAAATATAAAGCTATGCTTGAATGGCTTGCTGATGTTTATGTAAATGTTTTGAATGCAATTCACTATATGCATGATAAATATTACTATGAAGCAGAAGAACTTGCTCTTGAAGATACAGACATCAAACGTACTTTTGCAACTGGTATTGCTGGTTTTAGCCATGTAGTAGATTCTCTTTCTGCTATGAAATATGCAAAAGTTCATGTAATTCGTGAAGAAGTTGATGTAACTGACCGTGCTGGAAATGTTATTGACCATTGTACACTTGTAAAAGATTTCAAAGTTGAAGGTGATTTCCCTCGTTATGGACAAGATGATAGTCGTGCTGATGAAATTGCAGTAGATCTTTTGAAAGATTTTATGGCTATGATTAAAAAACATCCAACATATCGTAATGCAGAACCAACAACATCAATCCTTACAATTACTTCAAATGTTGTTTACGGAAAAGCTACAGGTGCTCTTCCTGATGGTCGTCCAGCAAAAGCTCCATTCAGTCCTGGTGCAAATCCATCTTATGGAGCAGAAACAAAAGGTCTTATTAAATCTTTGAATTCTGTTGCTAAACTTCCATATCATTATGCTTTGGATGGAATTTCAAATACACAAACAATCAATCCATCTGCTTTAGGTCATGATGAAGATGAAAGAATTGAAAATCTTGTAAGTGTTCTTGACGGATACTTCTCTCAAGGTTCTCATCACTTAAATGTAAATGTATTTGGAACAGAAAAACTTTTGGATTGTCAAGCTCATCCAGAAAAACCTGAATATGCAAACTTCACAGTTCGAGTTTCAGGTTATGCTGTACGCTTTATCAATCTTACAAAAGAACAGCAGGATGATGTTATTGCTCGTACTTGTCACGAAGTGCTTTAATAATATCTTATAGAAGCGAAAAACTATCCTTATTAGAAAGTTTATTCTACAAGGATAGTTTTTTTTATTTCAATAAATTTAAAAGATTTTCTTTTGGTTGCACGCCAACAGTGCTTTTATATAGTTTTCCATCCTTAAAAACTGCAATAAAAGGAATGCTCATCACGTTGAATTGACTTGAAAGTTCTTGTTCTTCATCAACGTTTATTTTTCCGACTTTTATATCAGAATTTTCTTCTGCAATTTCGGAAATTGTAGGACTTAACATTTTGCAAGGTCCACACCAACTAGCCCAAAAATCCACCAAAACAGGTTTTTCAGATTCAAGAACTTCTTTTTGAAAATTTTCTTTTGTGATTGTTAATTCTGCCATAAAAGTGCCTCCAAGTTTTTATAAATGATTCTATATTAAAAAATAAGAAATTTTATTCTTAGAGGAAAGAGAAAAATAATTTTAGACAGTTTTGTCTGGCAAAAAAGTTTTTCCAGATTTTATTTCATCTATTTTTTGTTGAATTTTCTGTTTTACAAGTTCGGAAAGTTGTTTTCTGTTTAAAGTTTGATATTTTTCATAAGGAATTTGTTCTAGAAAATGAACTTGAGTTTTTACAGATGAAAATAAATTTGCACAATCCATAGATTTCCAAGAATCATAAACAAGAACTGGAATAATCGGAGTTTTTGATTGAATAGATGCCATAAAACATCCAGTTTGAAATTCCTGTAAATTATTTTTGTTATTTTTATAAGTTCCTTCTGGAAAAATTAAATATGGTTTTCCGTTTTTTACTGATTCAGTAATTTTTTTTATTGAAGAAACAAAAGTTTCAGATTTTTTTAAATCAATAACTTCACATTCTAAAAGTCTGCTCACCTGTGAAGCTAATAAATTTTTTGCCGAAGATTTTTTCCATAAAATAGAAATTGGTTTAAAATCATGAGCACATAAAATTCCAAGAGCATCATATTTTCCTTGATGATTTGAATACATAATATATCCGCCAGATTTTGGAAGATTTTTTAATCCATAAACATCTGTTTTTGTTTTGGCATACTTTTTTTCAAGTTTTACAATTTTTAATGCAAGATTAAAACAATCTTCAGTTGAATATTTTTCTTTGTGATGAAGAATATATTCAGCTTTTGGAATGTAATAAAAAAATTGGATAAAAAATCCTCTTACAATGCTATGAATAAATCTAAGATGTATCATTTTATCTCTTATAAAAAGTCAATGAGGAAATTTCAATTTCCGATTTGACTTTTTTAATAACTTCGCAATGAAATGAGAAGTTTGTTGTTTATAAAGAAGTTTGCAACGCAAACTTTAATTAGATAAAACTGCGACATTTTAGCAGTTTTATCTAACACTCCTATGCAATAAGAAAATGCGAGCCGTGTCGGAGCATTTTCATTACTGTGTTTTATAAGAAAGTTTGATTAGCGAAAGCGTTTCAAACTTTTCGTTTTTATCTAAAAATATCATCAAAATTATTTTTGCAAATAAAATCACAAAAACTACAAATATCATTTGTTTTGCCCGGAAATTTGATTTTTTCTTTTTTTAAGAATTTTCTATATTTTTCGAGTCCCAAATTATAAACAATATTAAGCATTTTATTTTTTTCTGCATTTTCTAAAATTTCATCAAAAGATTGATTTATATTACCAATAAAAAGATTTGGATTTTCGTTTGCAAAACCGCAGCAATGAGTAATCTTTCCAGTTGGATGCACAAAAAGAATATTTCCAGGACCAGCACAAAAATCTTCTTTGAACCATTTTCTGCTTTTCCAAGCACGTTCATCATTCGCTGAAAAACTTTGCGGAAGAATAAAAATATTTGCAGAAAAATCTTTACTCAAAGAATCCAGTTCATCTTTTAGTTTTTTATCATCTTTAGAAAATGAATTCATCACGGCTTGAATAGAAATGCTTTCTTCTCCAAAAATCTCATTTACCGCTTTGCAAAATGTGCGGATTTTTTCGTAATTTTGTCCGTGAAATTTGTCGTAACTGATTCCAATTTTTCCATCGTAGCCGGCATTGTAAATTTTTTCCAATATTTTAAAAAGTTCAGTTTCATCTTTCCACCAAACGCCATTTGTCATAATCTGGTCGAACATAAAATCATTTTTCCGGGAAAAATTTATAACTTCACACAAAAATTCTTGAGCAAGAAAAGGTTCTCCGCCAGAAAATCCAATTTTTTCAATTTTAGATTTTGGATTTTTCTTACACGAAAGAATAAATTTTTTTGCATCTTCTATATTCAGTTTTTCAGGAATTCTATCTACAAAACAATGTGAACAATGTAAATTGCAAAGAGTTGTGCATGCAAAAATGATTTCAGTCGGATTAAACTCGTGAGTTACAATGTCGTTTTTTATAATCATATCGAAAATTATATCACAAAAATGAAAAAAAACACTGTTAAGATTATATTATTGAAATTTCAGTCTAAACTTATTATATTAAAAAAGATATTTCCAATTTAAGAAGGAGAAATAAATGATTAAGACAGTAAAAGATGTTGATCTTAAAGGCAAGCGCATCATCATGCGCGTTGATTTTAACGTTCCTATGAAAGACGGAGTTGTTCAGGATGACACACGCATTATGGCTGCTCTTCCTACTATTAAATATATTCTTGAGCAGAATCCACGCTCGCTTGTTCTGATGAGCCACCTTGGAGACCCTAAAAAAGATGTAAAAAAAGCTCAGGAAAAGGCTGAAAAAGCTGGAAAAACTTGGACAGAAGCTGACAGCGAAAAATTTATCAACGGAAAGAACCGCATGAAGCCGGTTGTTGAATATTTTGCTTCAAAACTTGGAAAACCTGTGACATTCCTTCCAGATGCTCTTGGACAGAAGGCTGCGATTGACGCTCTTCCAGAAGGTGCGGTTGCAATGCTTGAAAATGTTCGTTTTCATAAAGAAGAAACTTCAAAAGATCCTGCAGAACGCGATGTTATGGCAAAAGAACTTGCTACTTACGGCGACATTTTTGTAAACGATGCTTTTGGAACTGCTCACCGCGACCAGGCTTCAACTGCTTCAATCGCTAAATTTATGCCTGTTCCATCTGTTGGTGGCTTCCTTATGGAAAAAGAAGTTAAATACATTCAGCCAATGGTAGAAAATCCTCCAAAACCACAAGTTGCAATTATCGGCGGTGCAAAGGTTTCTTCAAAAATCGCAGTTCTTGAATCACTTTTGAAAAATGCTTCTGCTCTCGTTATTGGCGGAGGAATGGCTTATACTTTCTTAAAAGCACAAGGTCATAAAGTTGGAATTTCTTTAGTTGAAGATGATTTTATCGATACGGCAAAAAAACTTCTTTCTGACGCTGCTGAAAAAGGCGTAAAAATTGTTCTTCCAGTTGATCATGTTGCAGCAGATAAATTTGATGCAAACGCAACTCCAGTTGCAGTTGATGGTGTTGATATTCCAGACAATCTTATGGCTATGGATGTTGGACCAAAAACAATTGAACTTTATAAAGAAGTTCTTTCAACAGCAAAATCAGTTGTTTGGAACGGACCGGTCGGTGTATTTGAATTCGACGCTTTTGCCAAAGGAACAGAAACTGTTGCAAATCTTGTCGCTGAAGCTACAAGCCGCGGTGCAATGACAGTTGTTGGCGGTGGTGATTCAGTTGCTGCTGTAAACAAATTCCATCTTGCAGACAAAATGAGCCACGTTTCAACAGGCGGCGGCGCATCGCTTGAATTCCTTGAAGGAAAAACTCTTCCAGGAATTGCAATCTTGGCTACAAAATAAAAATAATTAATATAAAGACTGATTTCTACTTTCTACGGAATCAGTCTTTTTTTTACTAAAACGGAATTTGATATGAAAAAAATATTTTTAATTTTATTGTCTTTTGTTTTATTTGCTTTTATTTCCTGTGGTTCAAGCAAAGTTGAAGAAAAATCTACACAAAAAGATTGGATTTCTTTTTCAGAAGAAAATTCTAATCAAAATTTTGGATATTTTTACACAAGCGATGAATTAGGTCGTTTTTCATCTTTAGAAGTTGAATTAAAAAAAGATAGTGGTTTTGAAAGTAGTTGTTTTGGTCTTATTTTTGGATATTCAAAAACAGAAAATGGAATTTTATCAAATTATGTGAGATTTGAAATTAATACTTTAGGTGAGTATGCACTTTATACTTGGGATGGTTCTAATTTTTCAGATTTAATTGATTCAAGTGCAAAAAACACTGCATATTTGACAGAAAATGCTTCAATTTCAAAAGGATACGGTTCTATAAATAAATTAAAAATAGAAGTTGATTCAGAAAACCGTTATTCTTGCTTTATAAACGATTCAAAAATTGCATCATCAATCATACCTTTTGAAAATACAGATTATTCTGCGATGGCATTTTTTTCTGTAGGAAAATCTGATGAAGAAAATTTTCCAGATTCTCCAGTACAAGTTTCGTATCGTTTAATAAATTCTGCAGCATATACATCTGAAAAATAATATATTTTACAAAAGAATTTGTCTTTTTCAAAAAAATAGTTCTTATTGTAAAAAAGTGAATATTTTATTATTATTCTCTAAATAAAGTTTTAAATTTTTGTGAGGTTATAAAATGGCACGTACACATTATATTGCTGGCAACTGGAAAATGAATACAAGTAAAGAAGAAGCCGTTGCTTTAGCTAAAGATTTAGTTGCTCAGTTGAAGGGAAAAACAAACAAATTTATGATTGGAGTTCCTTTTGTTTATCTTGATGCTGTTGCTCAAGTTGTAAAAGGTTCTAATATTATTTTAGCTGCTCAAGATTGTGCGGCAACATCAAATGGTGCTCATACTGGCGAAGTTTCTACAACAATGTTAAAAGATATTGGTTGTCAATGTGTTATTTTAGGACATTCAGAACGTCGTCATGAAATTGGTGAATCTGATGAACTTATTAATAAAAAAGTTCGTCGTGCATTAAATGATGGTCTTGAAGTTGATCTTTGCATTGGAGAACTTCTTGCAGAAAGAGAAGCTGGCGAAGCTGAACAAGTTTGTGCATTCCAACTTTCTGCCGATTTAGCTGGTGTAACAGAAGAACAAATGAAAAATGTTACAATTGCTTATGAACCAGTTTGGGCTATTGGAACAGGAAAAACTGCAACTCCAGAAGATGCCGAAGCAATTCATAAATTTATCCGTGGATATATTGCAAAGCTTTATAACCAGAAAGTTGCTGATGAAATTATTATTCAGTACGGTGGTTCAATGAAAGCATCTAATGCACCAGAACTTTTAGCTCAACCTGATATTGATGGTGGATTAATTGGTGGTGCATCATTAAAAGCAGAAACTTTTGTTCCTATTTGTATTTTGTAAAATGAATTCACTATCATCTTATAATTAATATAGTAGACAAAATTTATCTTTTTATATAAAATAGCAAAACTTGTTATTTTATATAAATTTTATGGGAGAAATATAAAGATGAGTCCTATTAGTGTGGTTCTATTAGTTTTTTTTGCAATTGTTAGCCTTTTGCTAATTTTGTTAGTTGCAGTCCAAGATGATGGTGAAAACGGAATGGGTGGACTTTTAGGTGGACGAGGAACTGCTGCTTTTGGTTCTCATTCTGCCGGAGTTCTTACAAAAACAACTGCTGTTTTGGTTGCTCTGTTTTTTATTTTAGCGGTTGCCCTCGCAATGGTTAATAAGTCTAGTAGAAAGATTGATGAATCATTAGTTCCGGAAACCTCAATTGAAAACACTGTCGAAAAAACAGAAGAAGCAACTTCTGAATGGTGGACAAGTTCTGTCGAATCAGAAACTGTAGAAAAATAGATAACAAGACCTTGGAATAACCTTTCAAGGTCTTTTTTATTTAAGGTTTAATAAAAACCTGAAAAACGGCGAAGTTAAGACTTTACGCGAAACGTGCCTTAACTTGACGCATTTGGATGTATTATGATTTGTGATAAAATAGATTTAGAAAATATAAAGATAAACCTTGAAAGTAAAGATAGTGAAGAATGTATTGCTGAACTTTTAGAAGTTATAGTAAAAAAAAATCCTGCAGTGGATAGAAAAGAAGTTCTAAATTCTTTAATTGCTCGTGAAGACGAAATGAGTACAGCAATTTATCCGTTTATAGCAATTCCTCATGCAGTTTGTAAATCTATAGACAAAACAACAATTGCAATTGGGATAAGTCCTTCTGGAATTATTTTTGAAAATCCTAATAGCCCAAAAAAAGAAAACTTAAAAGTAAATGTAATTTTTGAAATTCTTTTTGAAGAAAATGATACGGTTGGTCGTCTTCACATTCTTAGAGATATTTTACAAATTGTAAGCAATTCTGAATTTATAAATCAAATTTGTCTTGCAAAAAGTTCGCAAGAAGTGTTAAATCTAATATCATCATTTGAAATATAAAATTGATTTTTATGTTTGGAGTTTTTTATGGAAACAGATTCAGAAATAGATATAATCAATAATTTGTTGGAAATAGAAAAAGATGCAGCTTCTTTAATAAATAATGCACAAATCGAAGCCCAAAAACGAGTTTCAGATGCAAAAAATAAATATAATACAGAATATAAACAGAAATATGATGATATTGTCTTTCAACTTGAAAAAGAATATGATTCTGAAATAGAAAAAATAAACAAAGAATATGATGATTCAATCAGTTCTTTTAAAAATAAATTAGAAGAAAAACAAAAAAATACAAATGCTTTTAATTCGCTTTTGGATAAAATTTTGTTTGAATAATTTGTGGGTAAAGAATGGCAAAGATGGATAAATCTGCAGCAGAAGCATATATTTATGCAAAAGCTAGTGGAATTTTAGGAAAATCATTTGTAAATCATCGGGCATCAATGCTTTTTACGACAGGAAGTCTTTCTGCCTTGTGGACGCTTTTATTCAATTCACCAGTTCCTCAGATTCCAGAGGTTCTTTTAGCAGAAAAAATCGAAAAAGAAAGTTTTAAAAAATTCGTAAAACAATATACAGATTTTATTGAGCAATATTCATCTCCAGATCAGATTTTGTTAGATCAACTTGCAATTTATGAAGCTGAAAATTTAAAGGCGGTCGGTGGAGCACTTTGTTCTGGAGAAAAAAAATGTCCTCATTTAATAGATTTGGGAAAATTTGCAAAACTAAATTTTAAAGCTTATCCAGATATAAAAAAAATCACTGAAAAATCTTACTATAGTTGGTACAATACTGTTCCAGAAATTCACGAACAGCAAAAACTTGAATTTAAAATTGATATGCAATTTATCAGACATTTGTGGGATTCAATTGGAAAAACTTCTGGAGAAACAAAAGTTCAATTAGAAAAATTATATCTTGATGAATATGTAATAAAAAATATTGTTTGGGCTTTGCGCTTAAAAATAAATTATAATATGGAAAATCAAGAAATTATAAAAAATCTTATTTATGTAACTGATTCTCCTTCTCATAAAGACCCAATTGCCGCTCCTGCTTTAGATGTTTTGAATAAAGATTTAGAAAATTTTTCAGAATGGGAAAATTGGAAATACGCAGAACTTCTAAATCCAAAAGATATTGATGGTCTTTGGAAAGTTGATCCTCGATGGATTGAAATTAATAACAGGAGAAAAATAGAAAGAGAAGCAAATTTACTTTTTCATCAATATCCTATGTCTACAGTTTCGTTAATAAGCTGGTACAAAATAAAAAATTTTGAATTAAGTTGTATCAGAACTGCTGTAGAAAGTTTAAGAATGAATATTGAACCTTCAGAAGCAATGACTTGTGTTGGTATAAAATCTGAATAATGAAGAATGGAGGTAAAAATGGCAAGAACTACAAAAATGCGATTACTAGAACTTATGGTTTTAAAACAGGATATTAGTTCTGTAATTGGTTATATCGGGAAAAAAGGTTCTTTTCAGTTTCAAACAAAAAAAACAAAATCAGATAAAAATGCCTCATCTCAAAAAGATGATATTTTAGATATAGATTCTCAAATTTATAAACAACTTATTGATATTGCTCAATATTTAGGAATTCACGAATTTCCAGAAGAACTTTCTAAATTTGATATTCCAACTGAAAATTCTAGAAAATCTGCAAATGATTTTTTAATTGCTTTTAATGAATTAAAAACTAGAATTGATAACGCAAATAACGAAGCTGAAAAAATAAATAACGCATACAAAGAAGCAAATGCCTTTTCAAATCTTCAGGTTTCTTATTCAGAATTAGAACATCTTTCTTTTTTGTCTTTAAGAATTGGTAAAGTTGTTCAAAATGAATATGAAAAATTAAAAGAAAGTCTTTTGGATATTGCTGTAGTTGTTCCTTTAGGAGATGATAAAACTCATGTTCTTGTTGCTTCATCAAAAAAAGGAAGATTTGCTGTCGATACAGAACTTAAAAATCATGGATTTATAGAAATGGAAATTCCTCAAGATTTTAAGGGAGTTCCTGAAAATGTTTTACTTGGTTTAAAAAATCAAAAAATTGAATCAGATAATAAATTAAAAGAAATTGAAACAGAAAAATCAAACTTTATAGAAACACATAAACAAAAACTTATAGAACTTTTAGGAACTTTCGCAATTGGAATTCAAATTTCAGATATTCAGAAAAATCTTGAATCAACAGAATTAGTTTACAGAATTACAGGATGGATTCCAGAATCTGAAACAAATTCTTATATGGTTGAATTAGATCAACTTACAGAAAGTAGAATTGCTATTCGAGTTTACGAGCCTTACGAAATTCCTTCTGTAATATCTGGAAAAGAACAAGTTCCTGTAAAACTTTCTCATGGAAAATTTGTAAAAAGTTTTGAAAGAATGATTTTTTCCTATGGTTCACCAGTTTATGGAACAATAGATCCAACTCCTTTTGTTGCAATCTTCTTTACTTTGCTTTTTGGAATTATGTTTGGAGATTTAGGACAAGGTTTAGTTCTTGCTTTAGTTGGAATTCTTCTTGGAAAAAATGTTATTAAACTTGGTGGATGGAATAAATTTGCTCCAATTTTTATTGCAATTGGTTGTACAAGTTCTATTATGGGACTTTTGACTGGAGAATTTTTTAGTAATGAAACTTTGTTGGAACCTTTTGCAAAATGGATAACTGGTTTGTTTGGAAATCCACATTCTCCAATTTTAGTTTTAATGCCTTCTTCAGATCCAAATTCTATAAAGGCGATGTTTGGTGTTTTTGGAGTTGCGGTTGCAATCGGTTTTGTAATTAATACTTGCGGATTAGTTATAAATATTATCAATAATTTTATTAAGAGGAATTATGCAGAAGCAATTTTTGGAAAAAATGGAATTTCTGGAGCAATTTTCTTTTGGTATGTAGTTTATTTAATTGTTCGGATTGCATTCTTTCATTATCATGCTGCTGTTTATGATTTTGTTATTGTTGGTGTAAGTTTATTTTTTGCATCTTTTGCAGAACCTTTTGAAAATCTTGTAAATAAAAAACGTCCTTTATTGGAAAATGGAATTGGAACTTATTTAATTTCTAGTGTTGTTGAAGTTATAGAAGTTCTTTCTGGTTATCTTTCTAATACTGTAAGTTTTGTTCGTGTTGGTGCTTTTGCACTTTCTCATGCAGTTTTAGATTATGTTATTTATATATTAACAAATCTTGTTGGTGGACAGACTTCTGTTGCGGGAATTGCAGTTATGATTCTTGGAAATGCAATAATTATTGTTCTTGAAGGAATGATTGTCGCAATTCAGGTTGTAAGATTACAATATTATGAATTTTTTAGTAAATTCTTCCATGAAACAGGAAGTGAGTTTAAACCATTTAAATTTGAAGTAAAAGGATTATCTAAAGAATAATTTTTGAATTAAAGGCTTTTTGAAAAGTTTTTATATATTTTTATACGATTGATAGAAAATGGAGGAAAAAAAATGAAAAAAAGATTTTTTGCTTTACTATCATTTTTTGTTATTTTTGGAACTGCTTTATTTGCTCAAGAAGCAACTGATGCTGCAACTGTTACATCATCTGCAAGTGCAATCAAATATGTTGCTGCTGCAATCGCTGTAGGATTAGCTTGTATTGCTGGTGGATTGGCTGTTGGAAAAATTGGTTCTGCTGCAATGGGTGCAATGAGCGAAAATCCAGAATTATCAGGAAAGGCATTGCCATTTGTTGGACTTGCTGAAGGTATTTGTCTTTGGGGAATGCTTGTAGCGGTTCTTATTTTGGTATTTTAATATAAAAAATGAAATTTTATATTATTGGAAGTCGCGAAATTGTTCTTGCTTTTAAGTTGATTGGTGTTGAAGGAGCTGTTGCAGAAAATAGAAATGCGGTTTTATCTGCTTTTAATAGAGTTACCGGAAAAGGTGGCGTTGCAAACGTTCCTACACAAGAACTTCCTCAAGTTTTAATTTTAACTGAGGAAGCTGCCAGTCAAATTGAGGAAGAAGAAATTCAGTGGCAGAAAAAAGGAAAATTTCCTCTTATTGTTGAAATTCCAGGCTTAAACGGACATCTTGAAGGAAGAAAATCTCTTTCAGATTCAATACGTGAAGCAATTGGAATTGAAGTTTAATTTGTTAATTACAAATTTAGTTTTTTGGAGTATTTTATATGCAGGAATTACGTTCTACAGAAATTTTAGATAAAGAAATCCAATCAGATGCTAGAAAAAAAGCAGAAAAAATTCTAGCTCAAGCGGATTTCGATTGCAAAGAAATTTTATCATCTGTTGATATTAATATTGAAAAAGCAAAATCTGAAAAAAAAGATTTTTATAATAAAAAAATAGCAGCGTACAAATCTAATAAAAATGCTTCAATCCCACTAGAAAAAGAACGTTTTCAGATTGCTTATATAAGTCAATCCTTAAAAGAAAATTTAAACAAATATTTTATCAATCTTCCTGAAGAAAAAAGATTTGAACTTGTTTTAAAAAATTTTGATTTTAATTTGCAGACAGATAAAAAAATGAATGCTTATGTTTATGGATTTGATTTGAAAAAAACAGAAGATTTTTTGTCTAAAAAATTAGGTTCAAATTTCAATAAATGTGAAAAAACTGATTTTGGTAAAATTATTTTTGAAAATGATTTTGGTTTAGAAAAACCAGAAGGAATTATTCTTGAAACTGAAGATAAAAGTTTTCGTGCAAGACTTACTTTGAGTGAAATTGTAGAAAATCTTTTAGATAAAAATAGAGCGGAATTAACTCAAGCGTTATTTTCGTAAAATAAAATTAGAAAAAAAAATCCATTTAATTGGAGATAAAATATGATTGAAGGAAAAATTACACGTATTTCTGGACCAATTGTTTATGCAGAAGGTTTGGATGATTGCGGACTTTATGATGTAGTTGATGTTGGTGAAAAAAAACTTATTGGTGAGATTATTCGCCAAAATAAGGGAAATACGACAATTCAAGTATATGAAGAAGATACAGGAATGCATGTCGGAGAAAAAGTTGTTTGTACACAACGACCTCTTTCTTTAAGATTAGGTCCTGGCGTTGTTGGAAATATTTATGATGGAATTCAACGTCCTCTAAAATCAATGTATGAACATTCTGGATCATTCCTTCTTCCTGGAGAAAGAACTGCTCCTCTCGATACAGAAAAAAAATGGCATTTTATTCCAACTGAAAATTTGAAAGATGGTTCTGCAATCAAACCGGGTTTTGTAATTGGAACTGTAAAAGAAACTGAATCAATCACTGAAAAAATTATGATTTCGCCAATGATTCGTGGTCGTGTTTTAAAAAACTTCAAGGGAGAAGGTAATTATACTGTTGATGATGTTATTGCAATCACCGAATTAGATGAAGAAATCAGATTAGCACAATATTGGCCAGTAAGAAAACCTCGTCCTTATACAAAAAAATTGGGTGTTACAGAGCCTTTAATAACCGGACAACGTGTTATAGATGTTTTTTTTCCTCTTTCAAAAGGTGGAACTGCTGCAATTCCAGGAGGATTTGGTACTGGAAAAACAATGACTCAACATGCAGTTGCTAAATGGTGTGATGCAGATTTAATTGTTTATATTGGTTGTGGTGAACGTGGAAACGAAATGACAGAAGTTCTTACTGAATTTCCTGAATTAATTGACCCAAGAACAAATCGTTCTATTATGGAAAGAACGATTCTTATTGCAAATACATCAAATATGCCTGTTGCTGCTCGAGAAGTTTCTCTTTATTCGGGAATTACTCTAGCTGAATATTTTCGCGATATGGGAATGACTGTCGCAATTATGGCTGATTCTACTTCAAGATGGGCTGAGGCTTTGCGTGAACTTTCTGGGCGTATGGAAGAAATGCCTGCAGAAGAAGGATTCCCTGCATATCTGCCTTCTAGATTAGCGTCTTTTTACGAAAGAGCTGGACGTGTAATTTCTCTTTCTGGACAAGAAGGTTCAGTTTCAGTTATTGGAGCGGTTTCTCCTCCAGGTGGCGACTTTTCAGAGCCTGTAACTCAACATACAAAACGTTTTATCAGATGTTTCTGGGCTTTGGACCGAGAACTTGCAAATGCTAGACATTATCCTGCAATCGGTTGGATTGATTCTTATTCTGAATATGCTGATGAAGTTCGTGATTGGTGGGAAGTTCATAATCCAAAATGGGCAGAATTAAGACAAAATTCATTAGATATTTTGAAAGAAGAAAATCGGCTTCAACAAATTGTTCGTCTTATTGGACCGGATGCTCTTCCAGATTCTCAAAGGCTTATTTTAAAAGTTGCAGATATGATTAAAAATGGATTTTTGCAACAAAATGCTTTTGATGATACTGATAAATATTGTTCAACAGAAAAAGAAATTTTAATTTTGGATTTAATAATCGAATATTACAATCGTTCGTTAGATTGCTTAAAAAAAGGTGCTTTACTCCAAAATGTTGCTTTTCTTCCAGTTTGTGAAGAAATTGTCCGAATTAAAATGGTTTATAAAAATGATGAATTAGATAAAGTTCAGGAAGTTAGAAATCATCTTGAATCGCAACTTGGTGATGTTGAAAGACTTTTTTCAAGGTAGGAAATTATGAAAGGTATTGAATATAGAGGCGTTACTTCTGTTGATGGACCAATTATTGTTCTAAAACGAACTGAAAATGTTTTCTACAATGAAACAGTTTGTGTTCGTGATCGTTATGGCGAAAAAAGAATTGGTAAAATTGTTGATATTTCAGAAAAAGCAGTTGTCGTTCAAATTTTTGGAAGTACAACTGGACTCGATTTGGAAGAAACTTCTTTTGAATTTTTAGATGAACCTCTTGACCTTAGAGTTGGCGAAGGTTTGTTGGGAAGAGTTTTCAACGGACTTGGAGAACCAATTGACGGTTATCCAAATATAATTTCATCAGAAAAAAGAAATGTAAACGGAAATCCTATGAATCCTTTTGCACGAGTTTATCCTCGCGATTTTATTCAAACAGGAATTTCAGCAATTGATGGAATGAATTCATTAGTTCGTGGACAAAAACTTCCAATTTTTTCTGGAAACGGATTACCTCATAATAAACTAGCTGCACAAATTATCCGACAAGCAAAACTTTTAAATTCAGATGAAAAATTTGTAATGGTTTTTGCTGGAATGGGAATTAAATATGATGTTGCAAAATTCTTTGTTGATACTTTTGAAGAGTCGGGAGTTCTTGCAAATGTAGTTATGTTTCAGTCTTTGGCAGATGCTCCTTCAATTGAAAGAATTGTTACTCCTCGTTGTGCTTTAACTGCCGCAGAATATCTTGCTTTTGAAAAAGGAATGCATGTTCTTGTTGTTATGACAGATATGACAAATTATTGTGAAGCGTTACGAGAAATTTCAACAACAAGAGGAGAAGTTCCTGGTCGAAAAGGTTATCCTGGATATTTGTATTCAGATTTAGCAGAACTTTATGAGCGAGCAGGAAAAGTAAAAGGTTCAGAAGGTTCAATCACACAAATTCCAATTCTTACAATGCCAAATGATGATATTTCTCACCCAATTCCTGATTTAACAGGTTATATTACAGAAGGACAAATTGTTCTTGGAAGAGAACTTTTTCAAGAAGGAATCTATCCTCCAGTAAGCGGGCTTCCTTCACTTTCAAGATTGATGAAAGACGGAATTGGAGCAGAAATGACTCGCGAAGATCACGCAAATGTTTCTTCCCAATTGTTTGCATCATATTCAAAAGTAAAATCAATCAGAAATCTTGCTGCAATTATCGGTGAAGAAGAACTTAGCGAATTAGATAGAATGTATCTACATTTTGGAAATCGTCTTGAACATGAATTTTTCTGTCAAGGTGAATATGAAAATAGAACAATAGAACAAACTCTCGATTTAGGTTGGGAAATTTTAAAAGAATTGCCACAAGAAGAACTTACTCGAATCAATCCTGAATTTATAAAAAAATATATGGGAGGAGAAAACTAGTCTTAAAAAGTGGCTAGGATAAAAAATGGCAAAATTAAATATTGCACCTACAAAATCAAATCTTCTCGCAATGAAAGAGCAGCTTGCAATTTCTACAAATGGTTATGAATTATTGGAAGAAAAACGAGAAATCTTAGTTCGAGAACTTATTCATTTAGTTGAAAAAGTAAAACTTTTGGAAGAAGATATTGATAAAGTTATTGCAGAAGCGTATCCTGCTTTTAAAAGGATGCTTATGGTTGATGGTGCAGATCAAATCGAAAGAATTGCTCATGCTGTTCATTATGAATTTGATATGACGCAAAAAAAAGTGAATATTGGAGGTATGACTTTTTCTTCAATGGACGTGGTTCTTCCTAAGAAAGAACTTTTTTATTCATTTGTTGGAACTTATGCTAATACCGATGCAACTATCACAAAATTTTTTGAATTATTAAATTTACTTACACAGATGGCTTCTATCAGAACAATTGTGTGGCGATTAGCAGAAGAAGTAAAAAAAACACAAAGACGTGTAAATGCTTTAGATAAAATGATAATTCCTCAAACAAAAGAAACCGAAACTTATATAGAAAGTGTTCTTGAAGAAAGAGAGCGGGATAATATTTTTGTTTTGAAAGCATTAAAGAAAAAAGGTGAGCGAAAATAAAATGAAACCATTTTTTAAGAATGTAGTTGTTGCTGTTAGTGGAAGACAATCCTCAATTCATGCTGCCATGTATGCAATTATGATGGCGAAATCTTACAATCTTAATTTAAAATTTGTTTATGTTGTTGATGTTGCTACTATAAAATATCTTTCAATGAATAAACTTTTAATTACAAACGAACAAAATGAAATTGAAAACAAACTTAGAGAAGATGGAGAACATTATCTTGATTATGTAGAAATGCTTTCAGTTTCAAAAGGCGTAAAATGTCAGAAAGAGTTGAGAAAAGGTTCAGTTTTTAGAGAAATTTTGGATTCTGCAGAAGAATTTGATGCAGATTTAATTTTGCTTGGTGGTAACGAAAAAGAAGTTAATAAAAAAGGCGTAAAAAATTTTGCAATGACAGCAACAGAAAATGAAGTTCTTGCAAATTCTTTATGTCCAGTTATGATTGTTCAAAAACCAAATATAGAAAAGTTATTTAAAATTTTTTAAATGATAGATTGTTACAAAATACTTGGAATAAGACCGAATGCTAGTTTTGCGGAAATAAAAAAAGCATATCGCGAAAAAGTAAAAAATCTTCATCCAGACGTAAGCGGTTCTTCCAAAACGAAAGAAGCGTTCGATTTAGTCGTTCAAGCGTACAGAGTTCTTTCAGATGCCCGTCAGCGTTCTATTTTTGATGAATCGTTTTTTATAAAAATAAAAAGACAAAATTCTAATCAAAATTCTTTTAATTATTATGATTGGTTAAGAGAACGGCAAGATGAAGAAAGTCGAGCAAAATTGATTATTTATACTTTAATGCATCAAAAAGAAGATGAAGCGGTTGCGGAATTTAAAAGAATGCAAATGAATCATGCTGATTTTTCTTTAAAAAAATGGTTTACCCGCGAAGATTTTATGGATTATGGCTATATTCTGGCAGAAGAATTAGTAATTCGTGGTGAATATTATGATGCAATGATTTTACTCGAACAGATTATTCAATTAGAATATTCATATCATTATTTTTACATATTTTTTCCAGAAGTTATTTCTTTTACGTTAAATATTCTTAAAAAAAATATAGATGGCGTTATAAGTGATGAACTCGCTCTTGATATTTACGAGCGAGCATTAGATTTAGGTTTTGGCAAAAAAGAAGATGCATTCTTCTTGAGAAAAATGGCAGAAGAATACAAAAGACTTGGAGATTTTGCAACTGCGAAAATCTGTCTAAAAGAATCTGAAAAACTAGATTTGTGAACCATTAGATAAATATTGTTGCATAAGTTGAACAAAAAGATAAATCTTTTTATAAATATTTACTAAAAATGTTTTCATAGGATTTTCAACAAATTTTTCCAATTCTTTCCAGTTTTGAACTATTACAGGTTTTTGTTTTATGTAATCTTCAAGAAGTTGTTTTATTCCTTTTCCAATAGTTATAAGTTCTTGTGTAGAATTTATTAAATACTCCCTTGCTTGCTCGTTTGCATCTGTAACAACACGATTTATAATGCTTTCTGCTCCTGTATCATGTGTAGTTTTAGGAAGTAAAGTTTTTATTTTTGAACCAGAACTTCCTTCTTCAGAAAAACTTTCATCAAAATTTGTGATTGCTTCCGAAGTTTTTAATAAATTTTGATATGCGTTTGAAATTGGGGCAGAAAGAGTTGCATCCCATTGACCACGAATTACAATAACATCATAAAATTCGCGAATATCTTTCTTCACAAAATCCAGTAAAAATGTTTTTAAATAATTTAATGGTTCTGTATATTCTAAAGTATCTAAATCTTTTTTTTCTAAAATTGCATTAAAACTTTGGACATAATAAATTAAACTTTGAGGTTCCGCTGTTCCGAAAATTTGCATACATAAAGAATTTGTTTTAGATTCTTTTTGTTGTTCTTCAATTTTGTATATTGTTTGTAAAACATCATTTTGAATTTTATCAAGATAAGGTTCTACAATAGATTCAATTTTGTAATCTAATTCTACAATTTGGTCAGGCTCTTGAGAAATCAATTTTACCATCATGTCAAAAACTCTTGAAAGTTGAATACTTTTTATTTTTGCAACAATTTTTTTCCAAGTTCCAAAAGAAATTAATTCTTTTTCCTGAGTTTTTTTGAACATTTCAAATAAATCATTCCAAATAATTGTGTCATCGGTGATAGCATAAGCAACTGCGATAAAATCTTTTAAATTATCTAAAATGTAATCAGCATTTATTTTATCTAATCTAGGAGGATTTGTGAAATTATATTCCTGGAAAGAAGAATCGTATTTTTTTATAATTAAATAATAATCAAAACAACAAAAATCTCTAAAAGCAGAAAAAGCTTTGTACAAATTTTCAACTTTATTAACTTTTTCACCATCAAATTCGTTTGAAAAGAGTTGAAGTTCTTTTTCCAACTGAGAATGAATTTTTTCTATAGGAGCTTTTTTTGCAACTTCATAAATTTTCTGCTCATCAAAATGTTCCAAAAGTTTTAACTGATTTTCCGAAAGCGAATAGTTCAAAATGTGATTTTTAAAAATTGAAGGATTTTGTGCGGATTTAAAGAAAATTTGTGCTTGAAAAGTTGCTTTATAAATATCATAAATTAATTTTCCAAAACTATTTGTTGCTTCTGAAGAATTTATTTTAAAATAATTGTGATATTTGCATTTTGAGAAAGTTTTTGCTAGTGATTTCAATTTTCTACGTTTTTCTGCTTCGGGACTAGTTGAATTAAAAAGCGAAGCAAATAAATTTCTGAGAAAACCACCTTTTTTGCGTTGTTCTGAATTTGAATCTTTTTCTGTTAATTCCATATTATAAAATATATGAAAATTTTTCTCTTATTTCAAGGTTATAGCGTAAGACGTATTTTTTAGTTATAATTTTGAAATAAAAATATTTTATAAAAAGGGAGATTTTGTATGAAAAAAATGATTTTAGCAGTTTCATTGTCTTTTTTGACTTTATCTGCATTATTTGCATACAATCCACCAGTTTTTGCGGATTCAATGTATGAATTGTCTAGTCCAAAAACTTTAAGTTTAGGTTCGTCTGTTTCAGGCGGAGCAATTTTTTCTGGAAGTCCAGATTCTATTATTTCAAATCCGGCAATTTCTGCTCAAGAGCAAAGAGCAATTTTAAATTTAGGATATACAGGACTCGTTTCTACAAATAATGAAAATCCTGTGAAATATGGAAGTGCTTTCCAAATTTCAACTTTAATTCCTTTTAAAATTTTTGTTCTTAATGCTTATTTAAATGGAACTTTTATTCCTTTTGAAGAAATGAATTTAAATAATAGTTTTACTTTAAAAACTGCAATTTCAAAACCTATCACCGAAAAACTTGATTTAGGTTTGGGAATAAATTCAGGAATTGCTTGGGGAAAAGGAAAAAGTTGGTTAATTTCTGCAAATCTTGGAGGACTTTATCATTATGGTGATTTAGCTTTTATGAAAGATTTTAGAATTGGAGTTTCTATTTTGAATCTTGGAAATAATTTTAATTCTGTAAATGGAATTGGAATTAATGGAAATGTTTCTAGCGGATATCCTTCAATCTTTACTGTAAAAGTTGGAGCAGCCGCAAGTCTTTTCAAAAATGATTTAATTAATTTGGGATGTGCTTTAGATTTAACAACTCCAACATTTCAAAATCTAATTTTAGATGCTGCACTTCAATTTTCTGTAAAAGAAATGCTTTTTATCAATCTTTCTGAAAAACTTAATATTAGAGAAATTGCAAATGGTCATAAAGATTTTATTCCGGCAGTAAGTTTGAACTTTAAGTTTACTTTTGATTTTAATAATAATTATATGACAGAAAAAGGTTGGGAACAAAGTGAATTTAACGCATACGTTGGTTATAAACAAATTGTTCCTTCTGTAAATGCAGTTTCTGCTAGTGCAGATTTAATTTTAGGTTTAAAAGATACAACTCCTCCTGTAATTGAAATTTGGATGGATGATGAGGAATAATCGTATGAAAATAAAGAAAATTTTACAAATCGTTATGATTTTAGCAATTCTTCCTTCTACAATGATTGCTAAACCAAAATATATTTCACCAAATAATGATGGAATTCAAGATGAACTTGTTATTCCTTTAAATATTTCAGAAAAGCGTTATGTTCAAGCGTGGAGTCTTGTTATTACAGATTCAAATAAAAATGTTGTACGTCTTATAGAAAATAAAGTTGCTTTGCCTTCAAAATTGGGATTCAAATCGTTTTTTAAGCAGTTAGTAACTCCAAAAAAAGGTGTTGAAATTCCAAAAGAAATTATTTGGAACGGAGCGATGAATAATGGAGAAACAGCTCCAGATGGAACTTATTTTTATTATGTAACAGCAACTGATGATAATGGAAATGTTGGAAAAACAAAAGAATATGAAGTTATTGTTGATACAGTTTTTCCTTCAGTTTCTGTCGTTTCACCATCCGATAAAACTTTTGGTGAAGGTGTAAAATCATCATTTAAAATAAAGCAATCAGGTTCTAAAGAAGATGAATGGATTGGAACTTTTAAATCTGTTGATGGAAATATTGTAAAAACTTACAGATGGACAGAAGCTGAACCTGCAGATTTCGAATGGTTTGGAACTGATGAACAAGGTTCTCAAATTGCTGATGGCGTTTACTCTTATTCAATTACATCAACAGACAGAGCCGGAAATAAATCACCAGAAACAACAATTTCAAATATCATTTATTCTGCCGATAAACCAGCTACAAATATTTTTGTAAAAGGTTCAAGATATTTTTCTCCAGAAACAGAAAGTTTAAATCAAAATGTTACATTAGAACTTACAATTCCTGTTCCAGATGAAAGAACCGGAAATAAACTTGTAGAATGGAATGTTAATATTCTTGATTCTAGCAGAAAAATTGTAAGAACTTATAATTCTCAAAAAGATGGATTAATTCCACCAACAAAAATTGTTTTTGATGGAAAAGATGATTCAAATGTAATCTTAAAAGATGGAAAATATCAAGCAGTTGTAAATGCAAAATATCTTAATGGATATGTTCCTGCAGAAATTTTTTCTCCAGAATTAATTCTTGATACAAAACGTCCATCAGCAATTTTAAGTTCTTCTGATAAAGTTTTTGGTGCAGGTTCAAAAAATTCTGTTACTTTCAATATAACTGCCGCTCCTGACTCTGGTTCTCCAATAAATAATTGGAAAGGTGAAATTAGAGATAAAAATGAAAATGTTATTCGTTTGTATGATTTTGGTTCATATCTGCCAGAAAATCTAACTTGGAATGGAATTAATTCAAATGGAGCAATTTCTGAAAAAGGTGATTATCAATTTGTAATTTACGCAACAGATCTTGCAGGAAATTATGGAATTGTTAGAACTAGTGAATTTGTAACTTTTGATACAACAGAAGCTCAACTTTTATTAACATTATCATCAGCGGCATTCTCTCCAAATAATGATAAAGTTTTGGATACAGTAACATTTACGCCAATCACTTCTACAAAAGATATTTCCTCTTATGAATTTATAATTTCTGATTCTAAAAATAATGTTGTTTATTCTCAAAAAGAAAATCAAACTCTTCCAGCAAGTTTTGTTTGGGACGGAAAAGGAAATGATAAACTTCCTTGTGCTGAAGATACTTATACAGCTTCTTTAAAAATAACTGCTTCAAACGGTTCTGTTTCTGAACCTGCAAATCAAATTGTAAAACTTGATGTAACAGCTCCAAGTCTTGTTGCAGAAATTCCGTGGACAGCATTCTCGCCAGATGGAGATGGAAATCAAGATAATATTCCTGTAACAATAAAAAATTGTTCAAATGAACGTTGGACAGCAGAAGTTAAATCTCAAAAAGATGAAGTAATCTGGAACTATACTTGGAACGGCACAAAAGATAATTTTATTTGGAATGGAACTGATTTATCTGGAAATCCTGCAAAAGATGGTTCTTACAACATTGTTATAAGTTCTACTGATGAAGCTGGAAATTCATTTAAAACCGAATTTAAAAATATAATTTTAGACACAAGAGAAACAAAAGTATATTTGACTGCCGAATATGAAGGAATTTCTCCAAATAATGATAAAGTTTTAGATACTCAAAAATTTACAATAAAATTAAGTGTTGCTGATAGCATTGCAAGTTGGAATTTTAATGTAAGACGCGAAACTGGCGATTCTGTATACGCTCTTTCTGAAAAGGATAGCAAAACAATTCCTTCTACAATAATTTGGAATGGTGCTGACTCAGAAGGAAAAGTTTGTGAAGGAACATTTATTGCAACTCTCGATGTCGTTTATCAAAAAGGAAATAAAGTTAGTACAATTTCTTCTCCATTTATTTGTACAGCAACTCCTCCTCAATTAAATGTTCAAACTCTCACAAGAGATTCTGGAAAATGGTTCAGTCCTGATAATGATGGAATTGATGATGATTTGTACATTAGATTGACAGGTTCAACAAAAGCAAAAATCACAAATTGGTCGTTTACAATAAAAGATCCAAGAGGAAAAGATTTCTGGAAGACAAGTGGAAAAGAACAAATTACAGAAAGAATTGTCTGGGACGGATTAAGTAATATTCAAAAAGATTCAAACGGAAACGCAGAACGAGTGCAATCAGCTATGGATTATCCTTATGAATTTAAAGTTTCTGATAATTTAGGAATGACTTCTGTTTATAATGGAATTATTTCAGTTGATGTTCTTGTAATTCGTGAAGGAAATATTTTGAAAATGGCAGTTCCATCTATAATATTTGAATCAGATTCTTCTAATTTCCAAATAGAAAATGCAAAACTTTCTAAAGAACAAATTAATAAGAATTTGACAACTTTAAATCGTATTGCAGAAATTCTTAAGAAATTTAAAGATTACAAAGTTCAAATAGTTGGACATGCAAATAAAATTACAGAAAATCCAGATGAAGAACTTGTTGATAATATGATGGTTTGGGGAAGAGCGTTAACTCCACTTAGTAAAGAACGTGCGGAAGCAATAAAAACTTATCTTGTGAAAAAAGGAGTAAGTTCTTCTAATGTTACAACTGATGGACTTGGCGGTACAAAACCAGTAGTTAATCCAAAAGATAAAGATAATAACTGGAAAAACCGACGAGTAGAATTTATTTTACAAAAATAAAAATATGTTGATAAAAAAATAATTTTTAACCAAATATTATTTTGAAAATTAATAGGTTTTGTTGTTTTAATTATAAAATTAATTTAGCAGCAAAACCTTTTTTTTATTATAGAATGATTGTGATAATATATTTGGAAAGTTTGGTTTAAAAAAAATAAGTCCTTATAAAATAAGGACTTAAAAAAAAACGGCTGCTGCAGGTTTTGAACCTGCGACACATGGATTAACAGTCCATTGCTCTACCAGCTGAGCTAAGCAACCATTCGTTATTGCTAACGTGAGTATTATATTATAAAAAAATAAAAATTATGTCAATAGAATTAATCAGAAAAAAAATTATTTTTACTTTCTTTTGAATAAATTTTTAAATTTGGATTTTCTGGGAAATATTTTAATATTTCAAAATAATCTTGAACATTTGCTTCTGTGATGATTTTATATTCATCTAAATAAAAATCATATTTATTTTGATTTGGAAAAAGTTCTAAACCTCTAAAAATTAATTGTGCTGTTTGAGAAGAAGAAACTGTATTTGTTAATTGATTTTTTATCCAAAATGATTTTATTTTTGAAGAAATTTTGTCATCTATAGTTTTAGTTAAATTTTTTATAAGATTTTTATACAAAATATCAATTTCGTTTGTGTGAGAAACATTTTGAATAATTAAAAATCCAATATTCATTTCAGAATTTGGAAATTGGATTAAAACTTTTGCATTTTTATTTTTTTTACTTTTATCAATTTCATTTTGTAATTCATCACCTAAAAAGTTTAACATTGCGTTAAAAATGCAAAATTCTTTTGAATTTGGAGAAGGTGATTTTAAAACATAAATTACAGGATCAAGAAATTCTGTTGTTGGAATTAAAATTTCTGGTTGAGGACCTGCTTTTTCTGCTGGAATATCTGTTAAAAAAGTGTGATTAATTTTTACAAATTCTGTTTTATTTTGTGGAAAATCTTCTTTTATTTGAGGTTGATTTAAAATCACATTATTTTTACTAAGAAGCCCAAAATTCTTTTCTAAAGTTTCATTCCACCTAGTAGGAATATTTCCGCTTAAAATAAAAGAAAATCGTGAAGAATCTAAAAAATTAGGATAATTATTTAAAATTTTTAGATAATCTGTATCCTGGAGAATTTCTTTTGATGTGTCAAAAATTTGTACTAAATCACTTTCTTTATAAATTATTTTTATTGCAGAAAAAATCATCTGATTAACAGAACTTCCATTTTCTAATCGAGATTTGTATTGTCGCGAAGAAACCGCTCTATCAGCAATTGCAGGAATTGGGTCTGAAAAAATTAAAACTGAATTTATAGAATTGCAAATTTCTTCAAAATCATTTTTATTGCAGGTAATTGAAATATAACTCGTTTTTAATTCTGTTTTTGTAGAAAAAGTTGGCATTTGTAAAATGAAACCTTCTGCAAATTTTGAATTTATTTTCCGTTGAATCATCATAGAAATTATATTTATCATAACTTCTTCAAATCCGTTGTCGGAAGCGGAATTCATTTTTCCACCATCGATTGCAATAATAAAAGTAAAATCTGAAGAATTTTTATTTTCTTTTACAACAACATTAATTCCATTTGAAAGATTTGAAAATTGAAAATCTGATTTGTTTTTTTCGTAAAAATTATTATCATCAAAATTATTTGAACTTGGATTAAAAATTTCTTCTTCCGAAGGTTTGAACTGTTCTTGAATTTCTTTTTCCATTTGCATTGTGTACCAAGATGCATTTTTGAAATTTATTTCTTGGAAACCTGCTTTTTGATATTCTTTTTTTTGTTTTTTGAAATCATCATCACTAATAATTACAAAAATAAAAGGTTCTTCGTTTTTTAAAGTCGCTAAAATTGATTGAATTTCTACATTTTCATATTTTTTTGTTTGAAAAATAAGATTTTCGGTTGTGTAAGAATTTGGATATTCTTCTAAAAAATCTTCTGAAATATCACAAAAAGGTTCAAAATTCCAAAATGATGAAAGTGTATCCATCATCTTTACAGAATTTGAAGTCATTTCGTAAAAAATCTGATTAAATTTCTGTTTTGCAAAAACTAATTCTTCATTTATAAATATTTCTGGAATTTTATTTACAATTTCAAGAAAATTTTGACTTTGTTCTAAGGAAGAAATTTTTGGTTCTTCCGATTTTTGAAGTAAAGATTGAATTATAATTCGGGAAGAATCTTTTGTGTGAGTTGCATTTACATTAATATAATCTGAACCAGGAATATTTAAATTTTTATTTTTTAATAATTCTGTTTTGAAAGTTGAATAATTAGCATTTAAAGCAAGCGAAAAAATCTCACTTTCTTCGTTTGAAAAATTTGTATATTCAATAACTAATTGAGTTATATCTGGAGAAAAATCTGAACTGTGAATTACATATTTTTTTTGAGAATTAAAAGGAATATCTGAGTGAAAATTTGGCGTTTTGTAAGTTGAATAATATTTTCCAAAAGAATTTCGTAAATATTTGAGAATTTTTTCAGAATTTATATTTCCTGCTATAAAAATTGCAGAATTTTGAGGAGTGTAAAATCGTTCTGAAATTTCTTGTAATTTTGTTCGTGCAGTTTTTAAAGTATTCTTTTTAAAAAAAGCAGGATAAATTCCGCTGTCATGTTTCCAAGGTGAGTTTGAATAAATTCTAGATTCTATTGCAGAATTTAAAAATCCTCCTAAAGTTTTTGAATTTTCTTCAGATTCTTTTTTTAATTTTGAAATTTCTTGTTCTAAAAGTTCATCAGAAAAACTAAAATTTAAAATTAGAGAACTTAATTTTTGTAAAATCTCTTCAATTTCGTTATTTGTTGCTGTGAGTGAAAATCGAGATGAATCTGCATTGCAAGTAACAGAATCAAAATCTAGAAAATTTGAATTTTGAATTAAATCTGCGTAAAGATAAAAAAATCCTGAATTATTTTTAGTTTGTGAAGAAAATCCTGCTTTTACATTAACTTCGAGATGAACTAACGCTTCGGAAGAATCTTCTAAAAGAAAAATAGACATTCCATTTTCTAAAGTAAATTGTTTTACACAATCTTGAGGTAAAGCAAAACTAAAAAATTGGAAAAATGAAAAGATGATAAAACAAAGACGATTTTTTCTCATAAAGTTATTATAAAATTTACTTTTTTGTTTTTCTAGGTTAAACTATTTTTATTATGGTTAAAGTTGAATTATCATCAAAAAATATAGAATATAAAATTCCAAACGAATTATTAAAGGGAAAACGTCATTTAACTTCTAAAGAAATTGAAATTCTTGAAAAAAATTTTAATAAAAATACAGATAAAACTTGGCAGAATTTTTATGTAGACGCTGATGAAGGTGGATTTGATCCAAATCTTATTATTTCATCTTATTTTGATGGATTTATAATCCTTGGGAAAATTATGCCGCTTACGCTTTCTTACAACGATTTGCATTTATCTTGTGGAATTTATTCTTCTAATTTAAAAAATGTTGTTACTGGCGATTATGATGTAATTAGAAATGTAAGATATTTTTGTAATTATAAAATTGGAAATCGAGTAATTTTATTTGATGTAAATGAAATTTTTTGTACAAATCATTCTAAATTTGGAAATGGAATTTTAAAAGAGGGCGAAGAAGAATCTCACCGAATTTGGATTGGTGTTGCAAACGAAAATGATGGAAGACGAATTCTCCCTTTTGAAGATTTAATTCCTGCAGACGCTTATATTTGGTCGCATTTTAGAGATGATGATGAACTTTTAAAAAGATTTGTCGAACTTACAGAAAATGGTCAATCTAAAAAACGAGATACTTTCGGTTTTATAGATGATGATTGTGTTATAAAAGGTTCTCAAATTATAAAAGATGCTAAAATTGGAAAATCAACTTACATAAAAGGTGCATTAAAAATCAAAAATATTACAATTCTTTCATCCGAAGAAGAACAAACTCAAATTGGTGAAGGAGTTGAACTTGTAAATGGAATTGTCGGTTATGGATGTCATATTTTTTATCAAGCAATTGCAGTTCGTTTTGTAATTGGTAGAAATTGTCAAATAAAATATGGAGCAAGACTTTTAAATTCTGTTTTGGGTGATAATTCTACAATTTCTTGTTGTGAAGTTTTAAATAATCTGATTTTTCCTTTTCATGAACAGCATCATAATTCTTCTTTTTTAATTGCGACTACAGTTCAAGGGCAAGCAAATATTGCTTCTGGTTCAACAATTGGAAGTAATCATAATAGTCGTTCTCCAGATGGTGAAATTTTTGCAAAAAGAGGATTTTGGCCAGGTCTTTGTTCAGATTTTAAACATAATTCAAAATTTGCATCTTTTTCGTTAATTTCAAAAGGAAGTTATCAATATGAATTAGATATTCCTTATCCTTTTAGCCTAATCAGTCCTGGAACAAATGGAAATATGTCAATTTTTATAATTCCAGCCTGGTGGTTTATATATGATATGTTTGCAATCACCAGAAATAAAAATAAATTCTTAAAAAGAGATAAACGGAAAATAAAAATTCAAAATATAGAAACAGACCCTTTAGCTCCAGATACAATGGAAGAAATCCTTTTTGCAATAAACAGATTAATTTCTTTAACGGCAGAATACTTAAAAAAGAATAATATTGAAGCTTTAAAAGGTGCCTCTACTTCAGAAGAAATTTTTCAAGCAGCAAAAGATTGTATTCATAAAAATGAAAATATGGATTTTACTTTGTATGATGATAGATGTCAGAAAAAATATGGAGCAATTATTGTAAAACCAGTTCTTGCGTATAAAACATATAGAAAAATTTTAAAATATTATGCGACAAGAACTCTTATAAATTTTTGTTCATCTATGAATCAAGAATGTTTAACTTTAGATTTAATAAGTGAAATTAAAAAATTGCCACTTTATACAGAATGGGAAAATATTGGTGGACAGATAATTCCTTCTGAAAAAATAAAAGAACTTTTTGAAAATATAAAATCAAGAAAAATTAATACTTGGCAAGAAGTTCATCAGTTTTATAATTATTGCCAGGAACATTATGAAGAATATAAAGTTCGCCATTCTATTTATATTTTGGAATGGTTGTATTCGTGCCCAATAGAAGAATTTGGTGAAAAATTTTATAAAAATATTTTGGAAGATGTAACAATTGTTGCTAATAATTTATATCAATCATCATTTGAGTCAAGAAAAAAAGATTATGAAGATTATTATAGAATGATGACTTATAAAGATAAAAATGAAATGGAAAAAATAATTGGTACATTAAATGAAAATTCTTCTCTTATAGAATTAAAAGAAACTGTTTCAAATTTTATTGAAGAGATAAAAAGAGTTTTCAAAAAATTGGCATAGTATACTAAATAAATTATATTTTATTTAAGATGATTAGTTATTGAAAAAAAAAATTATACAAGTTAAACTTTTCTGCTATGAGCAATGAAGAATTACCAATTAGAATAGGTATTGATGTTGGTTCAACTACTGTAAAAGTTGCAATTTTTGATAATGATGATAATTTAATTTATGGAGATTATCAAAGACATCGTGCTGATATTCGTTCTACAATTATAACTGTAGTAACAAATGCATTAAATTTTTTGGAAACAAAAGTTTCTGATGGTGAAAATCATAAAGTTACTGTAAAAGTTACTGGTTCAGGAGGAATGTCTGTAAGTCATTGGGTGCAGATTCCTTTTATTCAAGAAGTAATTGCTGCTACAACTGCTGTAAAAAAATTAATTCCAAAAACGGATGTTGTAATTGAGCTTGGCGGAGAAGATGCTAAAATCACTTATTTTTCAAACGGTGTAGAGCAGCGAATGAATGGAACTTGTGCTGGTGGTACAGGTGCATTTATAGATCAAATGGCAGCTTTGCTGGAAACTGATGCAATGGGCTTAAATGAACTTGCTAAAGGAAAACAGCAAATTTATCCTATAGCTGCTCGATGTGGTGTTTTTGCAAAAACTGATGTTCAACCTTTAATAAACGAAGGTGCCCGCCGTGAAGATATTGCTGCTTCTATTTTTCAAGCCGTTGTTTCTCAAACAATTTCAGGTCTTGCTTGTGGAAAACCAATTCGTGGTCATGTTGCTTTTCTTGGTGGACCATTACACTTTTTAGACCAATTACGTTTACGTTTTATAGAAACATTAAAATTAAAAGAAGATGAAATAATTATTCCTGAAAATTCTCAACTTTTTGTCGCTGCAGGTTGTGCATTTAGTGCAGAACAAACGCCTAATGCAGAAAATCCAGAGTTAAGTTTTAAAACAATAAAAGAATTTAGAGAAAGTTTAAAAAATCTTGTTGGCGCAGAAATGAAAGAAGTTCAGCGTCTTGAACCTTTATTTAAAGATCAGGCGGAATTAGATGAATTTAGAGTTCGTCATTCTGAAGAAAAAGCAAAACGTGGTGATTTGAATAAAACTCATGGTCCAGTTTTTTTAGGTTTAGATTCAGGTTCTACAACTACAAAAGCAGTTCTTATCGATAAAGATGGGCGAATTCTTTGGGATTTTTATGCACATAATCAAGGAAATCCTGTTGAACTTGCTGTAAAAGTTCTTAAAGAATTATATTCAAAACTTCCAGAAGATGTTTATATTGCACGTTCAGTTTCTACTGGTTATGGAGAAGCTCTTTTTCAAGCTGCTTTAGGCGTTGATTCTGGAGAAGTTGAAACAATCACTCATTTTAGAGCAGCAAACTTTTTTGTTCCTGGCGTAGAATTCCTTTTAGATATTGGCGGTCAGGATATGAAAGCCTTAAAGATGAAAGATGGTGCGATTGTAAGTATTCAGTTAAATGAAGCTTGTTCTTCAGGATGCGGCTCTTTCCTTGACAATTTTGCAAGCACAATGGGAATGAATGTTGAAAAATTCGGTGAAATTGCGTTAATGGCTCAAAATCCTGTAGATTTAGGTTCTCGTTGTACTGTTTTTATGAATAGCCGTGTTAAACAAGCTCAAAAAGAAGGTGCAACTGTCGCAGATATTGCTGCTGGATTATCATATTCTGTAATAAAAAATGCTTTATTTAAAGTTATAAAACTTCGTAAAGCGTCTGATATTGGTTCTAAAGTCGTTGTTCAAGGTGGAACTTTTTTTAATGATGCGATTTTAAGAGCGTTTGAAAAAATTGCTGGAATAAAAGCATATCGTCCTGATGTTGCGGGGCTTATGGGGGCGTATGGTTCTGCTTTAATTGCTTATGACCAATGGTTAGATTTATCTGCACCAAAACCAGGAGAGCCAGAAGGAACTGTACACGAAATCCATTCAAAATTGGCGACTTTAAAAGAATTAGAAAATTTCCATGTTGATTTGGAACTCCGGCGTTGTGGAAAATGTCAAAATAATTGTCTTCTTACAATAAATACTTTTGTTGCCGGCGATGAAAAACGTATTTTTATAACAGGAAACAGATGTGAACGTGGAGCAGAAATTGATGGTGCTGTAATTGATGCAAGCAACAAAAAAAATACAGATTTAGATGAAGATGCCGATGTCGGTCCTTTACCAAATCTTTTTGACTGGAAATATAAACGATTATTTCAATATGTTCCTCGCAAATTAGAAGATGCTCCAATGGGAGAAGTTGGAATTCCTCGAGTTCTTAATATGTACGAAGATTATCCATTGTGGTTTACAATTTTTAATGAATTAGGTTTTAGAGTTGTCCTTTCACCACGTTCTAGTCGTACAATTTATGAGAGAGGACTCGAAACTATTCCTTCAGAATCAGTTTGTTATCCAGGAAAAATAAGTCATGGTCATATTCAAAGTTTAATTCAGCGTGGTGTAAAATTTATTTTCTATCCTTGTGCTCCTTACGAAAAGCAAGAAGATTCTGGTGCAAACAACCATTATAATTGTCCTGTTGTTGCAAGTTATGCCGAAGTTCTTAGAAATAATGTGGAAGAATTGAGGCAAGATCCTTCTATTTTGTATTTAGACCCATTTCTCCCAATTTATAATGAAGAACGTTTGGCAGAAAGATTATGTGAAGAACTTATTCCTCATTTTTCAAAACTTACAAAATCACAAATCAAAAATGCGGTAAAAAAAGGTTTTGAAGAAGAAAAGAAATTTCATGAAGATGTTGAAGTTGCAGGAGAAATTGCACTTGAAGATATTATCAGAAAAGGTGCAACAGGCATTGTTCTTGCAGGAAGACCATATCACCTTGATCCAGAAATCAATCACGGAATTCCAGAATTGATAAATGGTTTAGGACTTGCGGTTTTCACTGAAGATTCGGTTGCACATTTAGGTTCTATTGAACGACCTTTACGAGTTGTTGATCAGTGGGTTTTCCATAATAGACTTTATCGTGCTGCAAGTTTTGTAACTGGAATGCCAAATTTGGAATTAGTTCAGTTAACTTCTTTTGGTTGTGGATTAGATGCTGTTACTTCAGACCAAGTTGATGAAATCTTAAAAATAAAAAATAAAATGTATACTTTAATCAAAATTGATGAAGGTACAAATTTAGGTGCTATAAGAATTCGTATTCGTTCTTTAATTGCCGCGGTAAAAGAAAGACGAAGAAATAAAATAAAACAATCTTATAAATCATCAGCTTATCATAGAACAATTTTTACTGAAGAAATGAAATATAAGCATACTTTGCTTTGTCCTCAGTTGTCGCCAATTCATTTTAGGCTTTTACAAAAAGCGTTTGAAAGTGAAAATTATAATTTTGTTGTTTTGCAATCTGTTGATAAAAATGCAGTTGATGCAGGTCTTCGTTACGTAAATAATGATGCTTGTTATCCTTCAATCTTAACAACAGGTCAGTTAATTTCTGCGTTGGAAAGTGGAAAATATGATTTAAATAATGTAAGTCTTCTTATGTCTCAAACAGGCGGAGGATGTCGTGCAACAAATTATATTGGTTTTATTCGTCGTGCGTTAAATGATGCTGGTTGGGGACATATTCCTGTAATAAGTTTGAGCGTCCAAGGTTTTGAAAAAAATCCAGGATTTAAGATAACTCCAAAACTCGCTGTAAATGCAATTATGTCTATAATGCTAGGCGATATTCTTATGAAATGCCTTTATCGGACAAGACCTTATGAACTAGTTCCTGGAAGTGCAAACGCAATGTATGAAAAATGGAATAGTGAATGTGAAAAAGTTTGTCTAAAAAAATTTGCATTCCATCAATATGAAAAAATAGCTAAAGGCATTATAAAGGATTTTGATAATCTTCCTTTGAAGCCTGTGAAAAAAGCTAGAGTTGGCGTTGTTGGTGAAGTTCTTGTAAAATTCCATCCTACTGCAAATAATGAAATTGTAAAAAATATTGAAGCAGAAGGAGCTGAAGCTGTTGTTCCAGAATTTGTTGATTTCTTCTTATTCTGTTTTTCTCATGGAATTTTCAAACATAAAGAATTAGATTCTTCAAAAAAATCTGTTTTTATTTCTAAACTTTTGATAAATGTTGTGGAATTACTTCGCAGAAAAACTAAAAAATATTACAAGAAAAGTCGTCGTTTTGAAGCTCCTACATCAATCTATCATAAAATGAAATTAGTTGATGACATTGTTCAGCTTGGAAATATGATGGGCGAAGGATGGTTCCTTACTGCAGAAATGGTCGAACTTATAAAAGATGGCGTGCCAAGTATTGCTTGTATTCAACCTTTTGCGTGTCTTCCAAATCATATAACTGGAAAAGGAATGATAAAAGAACTTCGTCGTCGTTATCCAACTGCAAATATTAGTGCAATCGATTATGACCCAGGTGCTTCTGAAGTAAATCAAATTAATAGATTAAAACTTTTACTTTCAAATGCACCAATTGGAAAACATCCTGATGAAACAAAAGATGGAAAAATTCTACAACCTGATGGAAGCCTTGTAGAACCACAAATTATTTTTGCTTCACGCAGTTAGTGATTTTTCAGAATTTAATGTAAAACTTAAATTTTGGAGAATTGTGTAATTAAATAAAAAGGAAGATTTGCCGAATATAAAAATATGAAAAAGAAATTTCTTTTTAGCACATTATTTTTTATAACAAATCTTCTTTTTGCTGCATATAATTCTTTTGGAATTCCAGACTCATCTGAAATTAGAAAGAATTTGCGTGAAACTTGGTTTGAAGCACCTTTATCTGTCGTTAGAACAAATCTTCCTGAAATTTATTACAACGAAGCCGGAGAAAAATTTCAAGTCCGATTAGAAGAAACAGAATCAACATTTAATATATTTGTTTCGCCAAGTAAAGAAATAAATATGACGATTTATTCTAAAAATGGAACAAAAACAGAAAAGCAAGAAGTTTTTCCTGGCGATATGGAAGGAAGTTTTGTTCTTATTCGTGATAAAAAAACAGGAAAACCTCTCAGAATCCGTTATTTTTTCTTAAAAAATAGTGAAGTTTTTATTCAATTTACACCAAATGGAAAAAATGTTTTAGCAGATTTAGTGATTTTTGGAAATTATGCTGCACGAGGAGTTCCGACAGGTCTTAATTTTTCTAAATTTTATGAAATTTCTTTTGAAGATTTACAAAAAGTAACAAAAACAAAACTTCCTTGGAATTATGTAACAATTGACACAGAAATTTATCATAGTATTCAACAAATGATTGCTGTTATTCAAGAAAAACTTCCTAAAATTATGATTGCAGATGATGCAATGTATAACGAAAAAAATGAATTAGTTCATATAACAAACGGAAAATTATTTGCTCTAGATAATTTAGATTCTTCAAAATTATATCTTTCTTCTGCAGGATTTTTAAAATGGATTGCAGATGGGCTTGTAGAACCAATTGCTGGTGGAAGATTAAAACGTGAACCTTTAATTAGAGAAACTGTTTCTGTAAAAGAAAATGGTTATCAAGGAGTTTTATCACAAAAATATAATCTTTATTTTGGTTTAGATTGGATTCGAAATCTTGCATCGGCAATAATTTCTGTTTATACAGGAAAAACGTATTTATTTAATCAGTCTGGTGTTGATGTTACAATCACTCCGTTTGCATCAAAAGTTACAGAAAAAGGAGTTGCAAATACAGTAACTTTTATTGAAGATTCTGGTTATACTTGTGAAGTTTTAAAATCACTTTTGTATGTTTTAGCAACAACAGAACCTGGAACTTTTTATTTTGGAGCAATTCGTTCTACAGACAGAAGTGTTTCTCCAGAAGTAAAATATTTTAATGATTGCTGTGCCTTTTTTCCTTATTTTTTGGAAGATGGTTCTTTTCAGTGTGCTGTATTTCTAAATGGCAGATATATGCTTTTAGATGATTTTTTGTTACAACATCAAGATGATTTTATATATCTTACAAGAGTAAAATCTGATGAAAGATTTTTTCCAGAATAATTTTTTTGTATGAAACGTTTTTTTTTATTTAATATCATTTTCTTTGTTATTTTTAATTTTGCTTTTTCTCAAAATTCTTCTGAATCAGAAATGAAGATTTATCATGAATTAAATTCTGCTTATAATTCAAAATTTTATCCAGGAGTTTTACAAAATGCAGAAAAACTTGAAGAAAATTATCCTCAATCATCTTTTTTAATTAATGCAATTTGTAAAAAAGGCGAATCTTTATTTTTTATGAATGAATATGAAAAATCTATTGAAACTTTAGAAAAGATTTTACCTCAAACAGATGATTTTATTGACGAAAAAATATCAGCTTTGTTTTTTTTAGGGCAAGCTTATCAAAAAATTGGTGATTTTCGAAAATCAATTCAGTATTATGCAGAATGTGCAAATCTTTCTAAAGCGAAAAAAAATTATTTTTATGAAAAATCAATTTTTAACGCAGGAATATCTTATTTTTCAATTTTAGATTATAAAAATGCAGAAATAAATTTTGAATATATTGTTTCAAATTTTCAAAATGATGATTTTTACGAATCTCTTCAAAAATTATGTATCTGTTATAATTCTCAAGAAAAATATCAAAAAACTATAAATCTTTTTAATCAAATAAAAAACTCAAATTTACAAGATGAAATTTTTTTTACAATTTGCATTTATTCTGCGGATGCGTATAAAGAGTTAAATCAAGCTTTGCAAGCGTATCAAATTTATTGTCTTGCAATAGAAAGTGGAATTCCAGAAATTGCAATTATTGCTTTAAAAAAAGCATATATTCTTGCAAGTGAAAATAATATTGGTGTAAATCCGGCGGATGTTTTTTCTAAAACTGCAGCGACTTTTGAAAATAATTCAGAACTTGTTCAAGAATTTTGGTGCAGACTTGGAATTGATGAATTTAATAAAAAAAATTATGAAAAATCTTGGGAATTTTTTGAAAATGCAGAAAAAATTGAATCTGAAAAAAAATTACCAATCGCAAATCTTTATAAAGCAAAAATCTTAATCGAAAGTAAAAAAGATTTTTCTAATGCAGAAAAAGAACTTGAGTTTTTTGAAAATAACAAAATTGATGATAAATTTTCTGTTTCGGATTCTTGTTTTAGTACGCTTTTAAGTTGCAAAATAAATCTTGAAAAATGGAATGAAATTCCAAGAATTTATAAAAAAATAAAAAATCCTCAAATTTCAGATAAATATAATCTTGCCTCATATTATTATAAAAATCAAAAATATAATGAAATTATTTTGCTTTTAGACGAAATTGTAAAAAATGATAAAGATTTAGAATTTCTTTCTTGTGCGGCTTTATATTCATCATCACTTTTAAAACTTGGAAAATTATCTGATGCCTGTAGAATTTACGAAAAATTTTATTTAAGTGGAAAATTAAATTCTCAAAATAAAAATGAATATGCAAAAGCGTTGTTTTTACTAAAAGATTATAAAAAATCATACGAAGTTGCAAAATCTTCAAATTCCAGCGAAGGAAATTATATTTGTGGAATAAATCTTATAAATTTGAAGGATTTTTCGGCTGCAAAAGAAAATTTTATAAATTATATAAAAAGTGAAAATTCAGAAAAAGATTTTTATTTGCGTTCGTATTTTTACAAAGGTTATTGCGAATATTGTTTGGAAGATTATAAAAACGCATATCTTTCTTTTGTACGATATTCAAATGAACAAAAAGAAGATGATTACGAATTTTTAAAAAAATCTTACGAATTTGCGGCAAAATCTGCGTTGCAATATAAAAATTTTGATGGAGCAATAACCCAAACTGAAGCACTTATAAAAATTTCCAATCAAAATTCTGAAAAACAAGAAAATCTTTTATTTTTGGTTGATATTTATTGCGATATGAAAGATTTTTCAAGTGCTTTAGAAATTTTATCACCTTATGTTTCATCATCATCAGATTTTAAAATAAAAGCATTATTTAAAACTGCTCAAGTTTATGAAAAACAAAATGATTTTTTGAATGCAGATGTCGTTTATCAAAAAATTTATAAAGAATATCCAAATACGAATTTTGCCGAAGATGCAATTTTTCGTTCGGGAGAAATTTTTTATTCTGCACAAGATTATGCTTCTAGTCAAAAAAGATTCAGCGAATATATTTATAAATTTACTGATGGCAAATATTACGAATCTGCATTGTTTTTTTGTGGAGATTGTAATTTAAAACTTGGAAGATTTGATGAATCTGTAATGATGAATTTGACTTTGCTTTCGAATTTTCCAGCAACAAATTATGAATATTCTGCAAGTGAAAATCTTGTAAAAGCTTATGAATCTCAAGAATATTATTCTAAAGCATTGGAAATTTTACAGAATTTGGTGAAAAAATATCCTGAAAAAGCAAATTCTCCAGAAATGAAAAATGAATTAATAAAATTAGAAAAAATTGTTTCTGGAACAGATAAAAGTCTTGTTGAAAAATTAAGCGATTACGAAAATGCTGGAAAATCAAAAACTTTTGAAGGAAGAAAAATTGGTTCAGAACTTGTAAATCTTTACGCGAAAAAAGATTCTACAATAAAAGAAGCAGAAATTCTCGCTTTGGAAATTCTAGCAAATCATAAAGAAGATTCTGTTGAAGAATTAGAAATTGCGGCGGTGAATTCTGAATTTATAGGAAATTATTATCATAAAAATCAGGATGATAAAAAGGCGGGAGAATTTTTCTTAAACGCTGCAAAATATTTTAGAAGTTATAAAAATGATAATTCTGCGGCAACTTGTTTATTTAGTGCGGCGGAATCGTTTTTTTCTGCAGGACAATTTGGCGATGCAAAAAAAACGGTAGAACTTTTGCAAGAATTATATCCAAATTCAAAGCAGGCAAAAGCTGCTGCAAGATTTTTGTAAGGAATGTTTATGAAATATAAAAAATATTTTTTTAGTTTTGTTTTAGTTTTTTTAAATTTTAATTTTTATTCTCAAAATAGTTCTCAAATTGAACTTCCAGAAGTTACAACTATTATTTCTGCAGAAACGCTAACAGTTGATGAAAAATCTCTTCCGGATTTCAGCAATCTTCTTGAAATAAGTGAAAATTCTGGTTCTGTAACAATAAAACTTCCAAAAATAAGTGAATCTGAAAATAATGAAATAAATTTTGAAGAAAAAAATACAGAAAAAACTATTTTTGTAGAAGGAACAGTTCTAGGCGGTTTTCCGAATTTATTTTTGAATGAGTTTTCTATTTTTAATCAAAAATTAAATTCTCCAATGAAAATTCATCTTTTTTATGAAAATAATGGTAAATATGGTTTTCATTCTTTAAATGATGCTTTTTTTGATACAAATGCGATTTTTGATTTTGAAAAGAAAATCGTAAATAAAAATTTTTCTTGGAATTTTTCAGGTTCGTATAAATTTTTGGAGAATGGATTGCAAAATCTTACAGAAAATATTCATTCTACAAATCAAAATGACGTTTTTTGTAAGATTGATTTTCTATCTAATCTTCCTTATGAAAATCATTTAGGTTTTAATCTTTTTTTTCAAAATTATACGCGTTATTCTAATCTAACGAATTCTGCAAATTTTGAAGAATGGATTAAAAAAACGAATTATTTTTCGTTTTCTCCAGATATTTTTTATTTTTGGGAGAAAAATAATTTTTATTTAAAATTTGATGCTAAGTATGATTTTGAGTTTTTTGAAAAAATTTATTCGCGTGGTCAAGCAGATTTGAATTTTTCCTGGAAGAATGATTTTATTAACATTTTTTCAAATGTTGGATTTATTGCAGGAACGAATATAAATTCAAATTTTGTAATTCCTTTTTCTGTTGGCTCGTCTTTTTTAATTCCTGTTAATTTTTCAAATAGAAAAATTGATTTTTCTTTTGAAGGAGGTCTTTTTTCCGAAAAAACAACTCCATCTGATTATGAAGAAAAATATAAATTTTCTGCTTTTTCAAAAATGCCTTCTGAAAATTCAAATTGGTACGGAAAAATCAATTTTATTCTTCCTATAAAAAATGAATTTTCAATAAATTTAAATGCAATTTATAAACAAACTTATTTGCAAAATGGAAATTGGATTCCTACTTATGAAAAATCACCACTTTTGAATGGTTTTTATGGATACGAACAAAAAAATCAGAAAATTTTTACAAGTTCTTTAGGATTTAGTTATTTTTACAAAATATTTTCATTTTCTGCGAATTGGAAATCTAATTGGTTAGAAATTCCTGTTTTGGAAAATGCACAGGAATTAAATTTAAAATTTTCTGTAATTGATGAAAATGATAAATGGGGAAGTGAGTTTAGTTGTGATTTTGTTTTTATTGGTGATGAAAAAACGCCTTTAATTTCGCTAAACGGATTTTTCAAAGTAAAAGATTCTATTAAACTTGTTTTAGAAACTGAAGATTTGATAAATCTTTTTAGTGGTAAAACAAGAAAATTTGCAGGAGAATATCATTCTAATGGTGGAACTGCAAGTTTTGGTGTAAAATTTAATTTTTAATCAATTTTAAGTGAGGTTTTTATGTTTAATGTTTTAAAATCTGGTGGAATATTGATGATTCCCATATTGTTTTGTGGAATTTTTGCAACTTATATAATTATTGAAAGGTTTATTTATTTTAAAAATATAAAAAAAAGAGATTTATTGTTAAAAAAAGATTTAAATAGTGGATTTTTATCAAAAAATTTTATTAGTTGTGAAAGTGCTTGTAATGAAGCTGGAACTCCATCGGCTAAAGTTATAAAAAAAGCGTTAGATTGTCGAAATTATGATGAAGAAACTTTAAAAGAAATTGTTGAAACTGAAATGGAATGTGTAATTCCCGAAATGGAAAAATTTTTAACATCTTTAGGAACAATTGCAAATATTGCGACTCTTTTAGGTCTTTTAGGAACTGTTACTGGAAATATAAAAGCATTTGGCGTTTTAGGTTCTGGCGGAACAATAGGTGATCCTGCTTTATTGGCAAATGCAATTGCAGAGGCGTTAGTAACAACTGTCGGTGGATTATGCGTTTCAATTCCTTCTTTAATTTTTCATAATTATTTTGTAAGTCGAGTAAATCAAAATATTGCAAAAATGCAAGCATTCGTAACCGATACTGTTCTGAAAATTACAGGGAGAATTCATTAATGAAAGTAAAATCCAGAAAAAAAATTTTGCATTCAAATATTGATATGACTCCAATGCTGGATATTGTTTTTCAACTGATTTTGTTCTTTTTGGTTTCGACAACTTTTGCTATGCTTCCTGGAATAAAATTGCAACTTCCGCAAAGTCATACTTCAGAATCAACTGCTATGCAAGGAATTACAATTACCGCTCAATCTGATGGGAATTTGTTTTTTAATGATAAACAAGTTGATATGATTTCTTTAGGCGAAGAACTTGTTTTGTATGACACAAAAGATACTCCAAAAAATGAGTTTCCAATCAGTTTAGAAGCGGATAGTGAAGTTACAAACGGAACTATTGTTAAGATTTTTGATGTAATTCGCGAAAATGGATATTCTGTTATAAATTTGAGGACAACTTTAGAAAAATGATTTCTATAAAACAAGAAATACAATTTATTTTTTCAAAAGACGCACCAATTCAAAAGAAAAGTAAATTTCTGTCAATTTGTTTGACTTTTATTTTTTGGATTTTACTTTTTTTGTTGATTGTATTTTTGCCATCATCTTTTCAAAAAAAGCAAAAATATGAAACCGTAAAAATTGTGCTTTCAGAATCTCAAAAAAAAATAACAGAACCTGTTGAAAAAAATCCTCAGCCTAAAGTTGAAGACAAAATAATCGAAGAAAAAGTGCAATCTGCTGTGGAAAAAAAACAAACTGAAGTAGAAAAGCAATCAGTTTTGGAAGAAAAGAAAATTGAACCAAAAATTGAAAAATTAAATCAAAATGTAAAAACAGAAGTTCAAGAACAAAAATCTGAAGAAATTGAGTATGCCTTAGATCCGATGGAAGCATTTGCATTGCAAACTTCAAAACAGTCTGGACAAGAATTTGATTGGTCAAAATTTGATGAAAATTCTACAGTTGCAAAATCACAAAATGAAAATTATGTTTTATCAGAAAATAAAATTGAAGGAGTTGCAGGAGAGATTTCATCATCATCTTCAAATAAAATTTCTTCACAAATCGAAAAAAAGAATTTTACAAATGAAGGAACTTCAGCAGTTACAGAATCTGTTTTAGAAAAAATTGCAAATACAAGTTTTGTTGGAAATTCATCTTCAAAAATTACGACAAAATCAAACGTAAATTCATCAACATCTGATGATGGAAAAATTCAAATTAAAACAACTGATGGACGATTTAGAGCGTTGTTGGAACCTGAAAAACCTGTTTTGAATATTTCTGATGAAAATGCACCAGATGGATCAAGAACTGTTACAATCATTTTTAAAATTCAACCAAACGGATATATTTTAAAATCTGATGTTTCTATTACGCCTGCTGCTGTTCTTTCTGATTCTTTGAGAGAAGAACTTATTTCGCAAATTTCAACCTGGCGTTTTGAAAGTACAAATTTTTCTTCAACAGCAAGTTTTGAATTTAATATAATTAGAAAATAATTTTTTTGAATGAATAATTCTCTTGAATAAAATTATAATGTTTGTTAATAATTAAGAGAAAATAATTATTCGAAATGACGGAAAGCGAAAATAGTTTCTACTCCTAGCTTCTATTAATTTGCTTTCCGTTTTTTATTTAAGGTTTAATAAAAAAACTAAAAAACGGCGAAGACAAGGCTTTAAGCGGAGCGTGCCCTGATTCGACGTATTTGTACAAAACTTATTTTATATTTTTTCTTAAAATGTTAAACTTTTCCTATGGCAAATATAAAACTTTCTACGCAATATAAACGGGAACATAAAAAAGATTATGGACACGAAAAAATAGAAATTCTCTATCAAGATCAATGGATTGTTGTTATAAATAAATCTTCTGGGCTTTTGAGTGTTCCTTATCCTGGAAGTAAAGTTAGAACTGCTCAATCAGTTTTGGAAGAACTATTAAGAAAGCAAGGCGTTCTAAATTCAAAATATAAACCTTATGTTGTTCATCGGCTAGATAGAGATACAAGTGGCGTTATGATGTTTGCTTTGACCGAAGCTGCTCAAAAACAAATTATGAATACTTGGCATCAGATGGTAACAGAAAGAATTTATCGTGCACTTGCAGAAAATCCTGTTAAAAATTCACAATTGCCAAATTCAGGTTTGATTGATGATGAACTTGCAAAAAATTCTCACAATGTTGGTTTTGTTCCTAAAAAAGATGATTTAGATAAATTTGGTCATAAATTTAAAACTGTTCCTGCAAGAACTCATTATAAAATGATATTAAAAGGAAAAACTCATACTTTGTTTGAATTATCTTTGGATACTGGAAAGAAAAATCAGATTCGTGCACATTTAGCTGCTCACGGATATCCTATTGCTGGTGATGAAGAACATCGTGCAAAAACTGATTATTTTGGTAGACTTTGTTTGCATGCTAGAACTTTAGAATTTAATCATCCTTTTACAAAAGAACATTTAAAATTTGAAGTTCCAGAACCAAGTGAATGGGAAGATTATGTAAAAAAAGGTGATTTTAATCCTAAAAAAACGCTTTGGTCTGATACAAAGATAAAAAAATCAAATTCTAAAAATGAATTACAATTAGGACAAAAACGTCTTTCAAGAAAAGATAAAGCTCATCTGAATTTTATTGAAAGTGGTAAAAAATTTAGATAAATTTATATTAAAAACGAAAAGTTTGAATCGCTTACGCTCGTCAAACTTTTTTATAAAACACAGTAATGAAATGCTCCGACACGGCTCGCGTTTCTTATTGCATAAGTCAGAAAAGTTTGACTTGCTAACGCTCGTCAAACTTTTTTATAAAACACAGTAATGAAACGCTCCGACACGGCTCGCGTTTCTTATTGCACAGGAAGTGAAATGAAGGGATATATTCATCAATTAGAAAGTTTTGGGTGTGCGGATGGACCTGGAAGTAGATTTATTATCTTTTTTAGTGGTTGTCCTTTGAGATGTTTGTATTGTCATAATCCTGATACTTGGAAAATGACTGATGGAAAACTGTATACAGTTGAAGAACTTTTACAGGAAGCTGAATCTTGTAGAGCGTATTGGGGAAAGAAAGGTGGAATTACCGTTAGTGGTGGTGAACCTTTATTTCAAATTGATTTTTTATTAGAACTCTTTACCGAATGTAAAAAACGTGGAATTAATACTTGTATTGACACTTCTGGTGGACCTTTTACAAAAGAAGGTGAATGGTTTGAAAAATTTAAAAAACTTATGGAAGTTACAGATATTCTTTTGATGGATATAAAACACATTGATGAAGAAAAGCATATAGAACTTACAAATCATTCTGGAAAAAATATAAAAGAAATGTTTTTGTATCTTGATGAAATAAATAAACCTATTTGGATTCGTCATGTTTTAGTTCCTGGTTACACAGATAATGATGAAGCTCTTTTAAAAACAAGAGATTTTATACGAAGTTTACATAATGTTGAGAGAGTTGAAATCTTACCATATCATACATTGGGAAAAGCAAAATATGAAACTTTAGGAATTGAATATCCTTTGAAAGATGTTACAAGTCCTTCTGCAGAAAGAATTAAAAATGCTAAAGAAATTCTTGAATGTGAAAAATATACAAAATGGAAGAATTAAGTGAGAATTAAAAAAGGCACTTGAATAACCTCGTTTTTTTTAGTAACATATTGCTTACGTATTTAGACTTTGCAGATATTTGTATTTAATCCCCGTTTTATACGATTTATCAAGTTTATGTACGAGTCTTTTGCAGAATGGATTATGTTTCCTTTGTCCGTTGCACAAGGCGTTCATTAAACGAATTTTTTAATAGAGGTATTATATGTACGCAACTATTGAATTTAAGGGCAAACAGTATAAAGCAGAAAAAGATGTTGTTCTTACAGTAGACAAACTTGATGCTGAAAAAGGTACAAAGATTGATATTGATACAGTACTTTTAGTTAGCGATGGAGACAAAATTAGTGTTGGAACACCTTATGTAAAAGGTGCAAAAGTTACTGTAGTTGTTGAAGATTCTTTCCGCGATAAAAAAGTTTTAGTATTCAAATACAAATCAAAGAAAGATTATCACCGTATTATTGGACACAGACAGCAATATACAAAAGTACGTGTTGAAGACATTGTCTTGGCTTAATTGACTTTTTAAAGGAGATTACGATGGGAAGAACTAGAGGTGGTAGCGGCGCTAAAAATGGCCGCGATTCAAATCCAAAGAACTTGGGAATTAAAAAATATGCTGGTGAAACTGTAACAGCAGGTTCTATCATTCTTAAACAACGTGGAACAAAATTTTATCCTGGTAATAATGTTATGAAAGCAGGAGATGATGGCTTGTTCGCTACAGCAGATGGAACTGTTGTTTATTCAGAAAGAAATAATCACAAGATTGTTTCTGTAGAAGCTGCTAAATAAGCATAGAATCAGTCTTAACTGATATAATTGCCCGGTGTGACTTGAATCTGCCGGGCTTTTTTTTTGGAGTTTTTATGATAGGTTTTGCAGATGAAGCGATAATTGAAGTTCGTTCTGGAAATGGTGGAAACGGTTGTGTCGCTTTTAGACGTGAAAAATATATTCCTCATGGTGGACCAAATGGTGGCGACGGTGGAAAAGGTGGCGACATAATTTTTGTTGTAAAAAGAAATTTGCGCACTTTAGGAAAACTTCGTCAGCGACATTGTTTTAAGGCAAAAAATGGTGGAGATGGTCAAGGATGGAACAGATTTGGTGCCGATGGTGAAGATTGTGTAATTCCAGTTCCTCCAGGAACAACAATTCGTGATGCAGAAACAGATGAAGTTATTTTTGATTTTTCTAAAAAAACTGATGAAGGTGAATTTGTTTATTTAAAAGGTGGAAATGGCGGCTGGGGAAATGTTCATTTCAAATCATCAACAAATCAAGCACCGCGTCATGCAAATCCGGGTCAAAAAGGCGAAACTCGATTTTTAAAATTAGAACTTTCTATTATGGCGGATGTTGGTCTTGTTGGTTTTCCAAATGCGGGAAAATCATCTTTGCTTACTTATTTTACAAATGCCCGTCCAAAAATTGCTCCATATCCATTTACGACAATTATTCCAAATTTAGGTGTTCTGCGTGTAGATGATGAAAATGATATCATCATCGCTGATATTCCTGGAATAATTGAAGGTGCTTCTGAAGGTTTAGGACTTGGAGATACATTTTTAAAACATATTACAAGAACCGCTTGTTTAATTTTTATGATTGATTGTTCTTCCGAAAATTATCAATCAGCATATAAAACTTTATGTTCTGAACTTGAAAATTATTCAGACTCGCTTTTAGAAAAACCAAGAATCGTTTTGTGCAATAAAATAGATTTAGAAGGTGCTTACGAAAATGCAGTTGAAATTGCAAAATCTATACAAAATGACGAACCAAAAACATCTGTAATTCCTGTTTCAGTTTTAACAGGAAGAGGAATGAAAGAGGCAAGAGAACAGATTTTAAAACTTGTAAATAAAATTGAAAATCGGGATGAAAAAAAATCAGATGAAAAACAAGAATTTGGTTCAAATTTTATGAATTCCCGGTTTGAAATAGATGATAATGATGATATTCAATATCCAGGAAGTGAGTCGTGAAACTTGCAATTTTAGGCGGAAGTTTTAATCCTCTTCATATCGGTCATGCTATGATGGCAGACACAATGATAAAAGAATTTGGATATGATAAAGTCTTATTTGTTCCAACTTATCTTCCGCCACATAAAGAGATTTTAGAAAAAAATTCTGCACAACAGCGTTTTGAAATGGTAAAATCTTTTTGTAATTCAATTCCAAATAATATTTTTGAAGTTGAAACTTGCGAAATTGAAAGAAAAGGAATTTCTTATACAATTGATACTTTAGAATATATCATCGAAAAATATAAAAATTTAATTTCGGAAAAACCAGCTCTTTTGATGGGAGAAGAAATTGCGGCGGAATTTGAAAAATGGAAAGAACCAAAAAAAATATCAGAAATTTCACAAATTACAATCTTTCCAAGAAATCAAATTCAAACATCATCAAATTATAAAAATAAACCTTGTGGAAATTATAAAGGTGATTTTAATGTAAAATTTGATAAAACATCTTTTAAGTTTCCTTGCGTTATTTTAGATTCTCCAATTGTTTCAGTTTCTTCTACCGAAATTAGAAATAGAATTGCCGAAAATAAAAGTTTTGAATATCTTGTTCCTAAATCTGTGTATGAGTATATTATTAATAATAAATTGTACAAATAGGTGTTTATGAAAATTGATTATTTAGAATTAATAAAACAAATTGATATTTATACAAAAGAAAATGTAAAACAAAAACGTTATGAACATTCTGTTCGAGTTGCACAAATGTGTGCTAGACTTTGTAGACAATTTGGAATTGATGAAAATTTAGGTTATCTTGAAGGAATTGGTCATGACATGTGTAAAGATATGTCAGATGAAGATTTAATTGCAATTTCAAAACGAGATAAAAATCCAATTCTTGAGTATGAATTAGAACATCCTAAAATTCTACACGGAAGAGCGGCTTCTGTTTTAATGAAAGAAAAATTTGGAATACAAAATCAAGATATATTGCAAGCGGTAGAAGTTCATACTTCAGGAAAAATTGGAATGTGCGATTTAGCGAAAATTTTATTTATTTCAGATAAAATTGAACCTGGAAGACCTCAATCTACAGAAGAATATCGTCATAATTTGCTGGAAATGAGTCTTGAAAAAATGTTTTATACAGTTCTTCTTGAAAATTATGAATTTATAAATGAAAAAGTTAAATCTGGCGGATATGATTTTTATCCTGGAACAAAAGAAGTTTTAGAATATTATAAGGAAAAAATAGATGAGAAAAATTCGTGATGAACAAAAAGGTTTTATTTTTATCATTTTAATAGTTGTGATAATATTGATTACTTCGCTCATCTTTTTTTTATCATTAAAAACAAATGATGTAAAAGAAAAAATAAAGCAAAATCAACTTATAAAAGTGCTTTTTGTAATTCAAGATAGTGATGATTCAGCATTATTTTCAAATGTTATGATTTGCAATTTGGAAAGTAAAAAAGCAGGATTGATAAATATTCCTGGTTACACAGGTTCAATTTTTCGTTCATTAAATCGTACAGACAGAATTGATATGGTTTATAACGAAAATGGAATTTCTGATTATAAAAAAGAAGTTGAAAATTTAATTGGTCTTGGAATTGATTATACAATAGAAATCACTTTGAACGATTTTATCATGCTGACAGATTATCTTGGCGGAATGAGAATTTTTATTTCAGAACCAATTGATATCGTGTCTGAAAGTGGAGAAAGATGGCTTCTACCTTCAGGTTCTGTCAATCTTGATGGAGATAAAATCAATACATATCTTCATTATCGTTTAGAAGATGAAAGTGGATATATGATTCAAGAACGTTATCAAAATGTAATGTCCGCTTTGATTTCTGGAATTCATGAAAAGAAATTTATTATTTTTAATAAAAACAATTTTAAAAAATATGAGCCGATGTTTAAAACAAATTTAAAAAGCGAAGAACTTGAACTTTTAATGCAGGTAATTGCAGATGCAGATTCAGAAACACTTTTTAAACAGACAATCACAGGTTCATTAAGAAATGTCGATGGACAAATTTTACTAACGCCTTTAAATAATGGAGAAAATGTTCGCAATAATGTTCGCCAAGTTGTAAATATGCTAACACCAAGCGGAAATGTATTGGATAGTCGTGTTTATGTTTTGGAAATTCAAAATGGAACTACAGTTCAAGGGCTTGCAAGAAATACTTCAATTTTATTTCAAAATGCAAGTTATGATGTTCTTAGTGCAATTAATGCAGACCGAAACGATTATGAAGAAACTATAATTATAGATCATCTTGGTAATCCAGGAGTTGCAAAAATGATAGGTGATTTTATTCACTGTACAAATATTCAAGAACCAAATTTTAATATGGAGGAAGAAGATAATTCTAGAGCAGATGTTGACTTTACAATCATTCTTGGAAGAGATTTTAATGGTCAGTATGTTGTAAAATAAATCTTCAAAAAATTATGAAAACAACAGAAGAAAAAGCAAAAGAAATTGCAAGATTAATGGAAGATGGAAAAGGAAATGATGTTGTCCTTTTGGATATAAGTGGCTTAAACAGTTGGACAGATTATTTTATTTTAGTAACAGTAAATAGTTCTACTCATTGGCAAGGACTTTACAAACAAGTGAAAGATTATATTAAAGATAATGAACTTGAAATTCATACTACAAATAGAAAAAGTCCAGATGGAGATGATTGGAATCTAATTGATTTAGGTCCAATAGTTGTTCATCTCATGTCTGAACCTGCCCGCAATTTTTATGATTTAGAAAAACTTTGGTTTAAAGGAAAAAAACTAGATTTCTAATCTTCATCAATAAATTTTAACTCGTCATCGTCCATTAATTCTTCGGAATTATCTTGGACATAACGAGAATATCCATCTTCAACATCATCAAAAGGTTCATCGACATCATCATCTTCTTTGAAAACATCATCATAATAAAGTTCATCTTCATCGTCGAACTGATCTAATGCCTCATCTTCGTCATCATAGCTATCAAAATCATCATCAAAATCGTCTTTGCTAAAATCGTCAAAATCATCATCCAGCGAAAAAGAAAGTGATAAACTTGCATCCTCAAAATCTGAGTTAGAATAAGACATAAGAAATAACCTCTAAAAAATTAAAAATAGATTTTAAGTAACTAAGAAAATATAAATCATAAGAGCGATTGTGTCTATGGGTTTAAAAAAAACTTGACAAATTTATGCGGGGGGGGGGTAGAATTATCACTAATTCTATTTAAATGAAAAGGGGTTTTTATGAAAAAATTGTTAAAAATTTTTTGTGTATGTTTTTTATTTTCAAACATATTTGCATTTTTAGCTTGTAAATATGATGGTGATGTTTTTAATGCGACGACACAAATTGATTCAGTTGAGGTTGAAGCAAATGCTTATCCTGGTGTAAATATTCTTATGTGGAAAGTTGTAAAAGATGCTTCTACATATACAGTTTATAAAACTACAGGAAATGGTAATATTGAAGAATGTTTAAAAAACAATACTTCTGATACATTTTATTATGATACAAGAATTGAAAAAAATACTTCGTATAAATATCGCATTGTTGCTAATCCAAAAGATTCTATAGTTCACGATGCTTCTCAAAAAGAAGTTATTTTAAGAACAGCAGAAAATGATTCTTGGGCACCAAGTGGAACTGATTTTTTAAATCTTACAAACTATGAAAAGAATAAAGACAACAGTGAAGAAATTCTTTCATCTAGTTCAATTTCAGTAGAGCTAGTTCCAAATTCAAGTGCTACTGTTCGAGTAAAATTTCCAGTAAAGAAATATGCTAGTTATCTTGTTTATTTGGCTAAATCTGGATGTTCGGATTTATATGACATGGATTCAATAGATGATGTTGAAAATGTTTATGGATTTGAATTCAATGAATATGCAATTGTTGATTTACAAGCTGTTTATTCGGGTGAAAAAGAAATTACAGTAAAGGCTATTCCTCTTAATTCAATCTATAATTCAAATACTGTTTATGCATCTTCTAAAGTTAATGTTTCTGATTATGATAATATTGATTCTGCCGTATCTGGTTTGGTAAATGCAAAATGGACAAATTATAATTCTTATACAAAAGTTGCTGATTCTCGCGTTTACTTTACGCCAGTTTCATTTGGTGGAAAAGAATTTTCTCCAAAAGAATATACAATTTATCGGGCTGTAATAGGTTCTTCTACTGAATATTTGAACGGAAAATATGTTTATAATTCAGTTGAAAAACTTGGTTCTCCAAAAAAAGATTCTTCTATTTCTGTAAATGGAGAAACCGTTTATTACTATGATGATTCAATCAATATTGATTCTGATATTTCAAAACTTCGTTATTATGTAATTCTAAATTATAATGATAAGATAAAAAGTTCAAATACTACTTTAATAATTCCTGATTCAAGTGATGATGAATGGAATTTTATAAAGGATACAAAAGATAATGATGCATGTATTTATGATTTGTATATTGATTCTGAGTATAAACTTAATGTAAGTATACGAAATTGGGATTATGCAAAAGTTTCGTTTACGTATGGAGAATTTGATTCTTTGAATGAAGCTAAAGTTGCTGTTGAAAAAGAACTTTCAAAAATAATTTCTTTTGGATTAAATGAATCTTCTTTTAAAATAGACGGAACTTCTACAGATTGCGTTAAACTTGGAAAATATTATGCATTCCGTTTTGTAGCTCAAAAAACTGATGCAGAAGATGTCGTAAAAACTGTTATTGCAACTCCAAAGTTAAGAGGTTCTTATTATTATCTCGATGTCAAATTAGGTTCAGAAAATATTAATCAATATTCATCTAATATATATAGTCCATCAGTAAGCATTAGCAAAGATTTTGGAAGACAAAATTTTAATTCTATAACATTGAAGATTGGATATTCTTCATCTGCAAAATATTTTAATGTTTATAGACAAATTCAAAATTCTACTGATTATTCAGATTATAAGTTTGAACTTATCGGAACAATAAATTTAAATGAAAGTTCTACTTTTATAGATTCAAGTGATACATTAAAATCGACAAGTCTTGAAAACACTGTTTTCTATAAAATTGAAGCAATTGGTTACTATTCAACAAAAGAATTACCTGTAGAAAGTATTACAGGTCTTCTTTCACCAGATATATATTATTCTGGAAGTTCAATTAATTGGGATTCAATAGATGGAGCAACTAGATATGAAATTTATCGTTCTAAAACTGAAAATGGAGTATTTTCTTATTATAAATCAGTTTATCCTCCTAGTTCGTTAGAAATTGATATACCAGAATCTTACTCTTCTGATTTTTACTATGCTGTAAAGGCATATAGATCTTCAGATTTAACTTATTCTGCTTTTAGTAATATTGTAAAAGTTGAAAAAACGAAAGTTCCTTCTGTTTCTAATTTTGAACTTTCTCCATACAGTTATAATGGTTCTACTTATTATTATAATGTTAATTGGGATAATGCATATAATTATTCTGGAAATTATTATACCCTTAAATATGACACTGATTCTAATGAAACAAAAGATGATGTAAAAACGATGTTTGAAAGTAATCCATCATCATATTCTTCAATAATTTCAAATGGTGGTACTATTTCGGTTTCATCTTACTATGATAAAACTTTTATTGCGATAGCAACTAAAGTATATGATTCTGATTCCTCTTCATATTTTTATGGAATAAGTGATGTTATAGAGATTCCAATGGGAACTTCACTTACTGTTACTACTAATTATTCTACTAGCACTTATGATTTATCTTGGGATTCAATAGATGGTGCGTCAAATTATGCTGTTTATTACATGGAAGACTCAACTGGAACTTTATATTTTGAAAATATTGATATTTCTACACTTACGCCAACAATAGTTGCAGCAACAAATATAACTGGAATTGGTTCTACTTCAGCATCTGGTTATAAATTCTCCTATGATTAGTGTCAATTACAACACTAAGTTTTTGGGCTCTCCAGCCCTCT
>SAMEA104315437__coassemble_103_pt1 | contig 184129 bp, 141 predicted proteins | sample SAMEA104315437__metabat2_low_PE_023 | metagenome-assembled genome bin SAMEA104315437 (sample SAMEA104315437) | gut metagenome | biome: Monkey gut; feature: monkey-associated habitat; material: faeces | place: China | collected 2013 | reverse complement strand
AACTCCAGGCGAGATGTCCGCTTAAACTGTCCTAAAATTTGGGGTCAGTTCAATTTGAAATATTTATGGAGACCAAAAAAATGCCTTTTACCGAAGCACCAGAAACAAATGCCTTAAAATCCGAAGTTGAAAAAATTCTTTCAGAGGTTCCTGATTTTGTTGATGAAAATAAAGCTTTAAAAATCAACATCATAAAAGATTATGCTGAGTGCGGTGATGTAAAACTTTTAGAGCCGCTTTTGAAAAATCAGCGGACAAAACGAGCATTTTTTAAGCCTGTACTGGACAGTTTTGTTTTTAATTCCTTGCACTTCAAGGAGTTTCTGGAATATTCTTCTGCCTGCAATTCCTACTCAAAATATCTGGGACAGAAAATCGGGCTTTATATGGGAGATTCTTCCTTGCTCGACAGAAACGAAGTTGTCTTGAATTTTCCTTTTAAAGACTGCGTGCTTGAAGGCGAGCAGAGAAAAGAAGACGGACTTGATTCTTATTTTGAATACGATGAAAAGAAAGGTGAATACGCAAAGAAACAAAGCAAACGCCGTGAAGTCTTTTACAACGAAGTTTTGGCACAGGATGAAATAGACAGCCTGTTTTCTCCAAAAGCATTCAACAATGCAAAAAGATATGAAAAAGGAAATAACGGCGTGGTTGAGCCTGTCGAAACCGCAAAACTGAACCGTAATGCCGAGCTGAACAAAAAGCGTGGACTCTCAGAAGATACAATCACCGACAATCTGATTATAAAAGGAAACAATCTGCTAGCACTTCATTCGTTGAAAAAGGAATTTGTCGGAAAGATAAAGCTAATATATATTGACCCGCCATACAACACCGGAAACGACGGATTTGCTTATAACGATAATTTTAACCATTCATCTTGGCTTACTTTTATGAAAAACAGGCTGGAAGTTGCAAGGGAACTTTTGAGAGAAGATGGCGCGATTTTTGTGCAAATTGATAATTCTCCAAGCAGTTTATCTAATTCTCCGGAATTAGGTTATTTATTAGTTTTAATGGATATGATTTTTAAAAGAACAAATTACATTACAACTCTGACTTGGCGAAAAAAAGGAAATGCAAGTAATACACAAAATGGAATCGGCACTATAACAGAATCAATTTTAATGTATGCAAAAAACTCAGAACAAATTTCTATAAATGTATTGAATTTTAGACGCTCTTATTCTTTTTCAGATGAAAAAGGCGAATATAATTTAGAACAACCAACAAAGACTAATAATGGTGAATACGAACGAAAAACAATGCAATTTGAAATAAAAACTCCTGAAGGTATCTTTTTTCCACCGAAAGGAAAACGATGGACTCTGGGAGAAGAAACAATAAAAGAAATTGTAAAAAATAAAAAATATAAAATTGTAAATGGCGTTTTTAAAATAAAAAAGTATAGAGAAGATTATATAAAAGGTGATGGGAAACTTTTCAATAATTTGCTATTGGAACAAGGCTCTTTAAAGTCCGCAAAAGCAGAACTAGAAAAATTGGGATTTGATAGAGAAGAATTTAGCAGTCCAAAACCAGAAAATTTAATAAAACAACTTTTAGAAATTGCTTCAAGCAAAAATGACATCATACTCGACTACCATCTCGGCTCTGGTACAACTGCGGCGGTTGCCCACAAGATGAACCGCCAGTACATCGGCGTTGAACAAATGGACTACATTCAAAATGTTACGGTTGAACGACTAAAAAAAGTTATCGAAGGAGAACAAGGCGGCATAAGTAAATCCGTAAACTGGCAGGGCGGCGGTTCTTTCGTCTATCTTGAACTTGCAAAGAAAAACGAAAAAGCATTGGAGCAGATTTCCAACTGTAAAACACTTGAAGAACTTGTACAGTTATTTGATGAGCTCTGTACAAAATATTTTCTGCATTACAATGTCCGCATAAAAGAATTCCGCAAAGAAATAGAAACCGAACGCTTCAAACAATTAAATATGAAACAGCAGAAAGAAATGTTCTGCCGCATGCTGGACTTAAACCAGTTGTATGTAAACGCAGACGACAGGCACGACAAAAACTCAGGTCTTTCAAAAAATGATATTACCGTCACAGAAGATTTTTATCAGTTAAAAAAGGATGGTGAATAAATGCTTTGCGAAACATTAAAATCACTTGCTTTTGAATATGAAGTTTCAAAAGTTAAACCTGAAGATTATTCATATATTACTGATAATTTAAAATATCCGCTGTATGACTGGCAGAAAATCGCAGTAGAAAATTTTCTGCTGAATGAAAAAATCCGTCATGCAAAAATTGCGAAAGGCGAAAAAGTTCCACCAAATCATCTTATGTTCAACATGGCGACAGGAAGCGGCAAAACTCTTGTAATGGCAGCCTTAATTTTATACTACTACAAGCAAGGATATAGAAATTTCATTTTTTTTGTTAATCAAAATGCAATTCTTGGAAAAACTCAGGCAAACTTTATCGACAGTTCGCACAATAAATATCTTTTTACGGAAAACATTGTGATTGAAAAGAGACGCGTAAATATCCGCGAAGTAGAAATGTTTTCTAATTCTCAAGACGACATTCAGATAAAATTTACTACAATCCAAAAACTTCATAATGACATTTACAAGGAAGGAGAAAATGCACTTCTTCTTTCGGACTTACAAAAACGGAACATTGTTTTGATTGGAGATGAAGCCCATCATCTGAATGCCTCTACCTCAAAAAAGAAATCCTTGAACAACGAACTTTCAAATGACATTTCTTTTATCGGGGAACTGAAGGACAGTGCAAAAGAAGAGGATATAGAGCGTTCCTGGGAACATACAGTGTGTCATTGTATTCTCGAAAAAAACGGAAAATCAGTAAGCTTAAATAAAAATGTTCTTCTTGAATTTACTGCTACAATTCCAAATACTGATGAAATAAAAGCAAAATACGAAGATAAAATTATCTCTAAATTTGAGCTAAAAGATTTTGTTGAAGCAGGCTATACAAAACATATCCGTCTTGTCCGCAGCAATCTGGAATTGCGAGAGCGTATTTTACAGGCACTTCTTTTAAACTGGTACCGGTATGCAATCGCGACAAAATATGGAATTGCAAATTTTAAGCCGATAATCTTGTTCCGCAGCAAAACGATAGAGGAATCAAAATCAGACTATAAAACGTTTTTGGAACTGTGCAAAACTGTGAAGGCGGAAGATTTTACTTTTGCAAAAAAGCTTTCAAAAATTAAAAATGACGAAAACGACCCTTACAACCTTAACGGACGCATTTTTGAACGGATAGCGATTTATCTTAAAGAAAATAATCTTTCCTTTGAAAGTGCAGCACAGTATATCCGCGAAAGTTTTAAGGAACGGAACGTCATCATCACAAACAGCAAGGATGGAACAAAAACAAAGGAAAAAACTACATCAGAACAGGACAGGCTTTTAAACAGTCTTGAAGACTCAAACAACCATATCCGGGCAATTTTTACTGTCCAGCGGCTTACAGAAGGCTGGGATGTCCTAAATCTTTATGATATTGTCCGCCTGTATGAAGGTCGTGATATGGATTTTCACAGTAAAAAAGCCGGCAGCAGCACTACAAGCGAAGTCCAGCTGATTGGTCGCGGCGTACGATATTATCCGTTTTCATACAAAGACAAAGAGAAAAACCGCCGTAAGTTTGATGATGACTTGCAGAATGAACTTCGAGTATTGGAGGAATTTTATTTTCATTCTGATGAAGACCACCGCTATATTTCTGAGCTTTCAGCGGAACTTAAAAACCGAGGACTTATCTCGGAAAAAAGAACTCAGAAAATCTTCAGCATAAAAAAAGATAAAAAAGACAACCTGAAAGGAATGTATCTTTTTGTAAATGAACAGAAAGAAAATCCTGAACGACGGTTAAAAACGCTGCCTGAAGATTTTAAAAATCTCCCAGCATTTGAAGCAAGAATTTTAACAACACTTTATTCAGAAGTACAGTCTGTAGATTTTTCCAAAAAAGAAGATGAACGGTATGTTGCAGAATCTGGAGCATTATCTACAACAACAATATTTTTTTCTGAAATTCCTCTGCATATTCGGCAAAAAGCATTTCACAGACTCAATACAAATCTGGAAAGTTATTTTTGCTTTGAGAATTTAAGAAAGCGTTTTTCTGTAGAAAGTGCTGATGATTTTTTTGATTTTATTAAAGATGTAAAAATCTTGATTACGAGCGATGTGAAATTTGAAGAAATTCCGAACAAAAAGCTCCTGTCGCTATGCGAGAATTTTCTTCTGTATGTTCAAACAGAACTTGAAACCTACGACAAGCCTTTTATTGGAACAGATTTTCATCTTGTAAAATTTTCTGACCTCTTCACTCTGGACGAAGAAAAAGGGAAAATCAGCTTTACAAAAGAAAAAATGATTTTTATAGATGATTCTGATTCAGAAACACAGGAAAACAAAAGTCTCGAAGTAGAGTTAAAAAATACAGAATGGTATATGCTCGATTCATTCTGGGGAACAAGTGAAGAACGCAATTTGATAAAATTTATTAAGGAACATGAAGTGAATTTAAAAGAAAAATATGATTCTTTTCAGCTTTTACGAAATGAAGAAGTTTATAAGATTTTCGATTTTGACACTGGACGCGGATTCCAGCCGGATTTTCTTTTACTTTTGCACGGAAAAAACGACAGACAAAATGCATATTACCAGGTTTTTATTGAACCAAAAGGCGCCCATCTTGCAGGCAATGACAACGACGGCTGGAAGCAAGACTTTCTTACAAAAATCACGGAAAGATACGGTCTGGAAAATGTTGTCATGGAAAAAACAGATGAATATATTCTGGTAGGTCTACCGTTCTTTAATTCGGAAGATGAGAATATGAAAGTAAACTTTGTAAAATCCTTCAGAATTATTTCGTAAACACTATAACAATTTAAAACCAAAAACCTAGTGTGCAGGTCAAAACCACCTGCACACTAATTGAGGTGTACACTTTTTTCAGACACACCCACCGAAAAATTCATCAACAAAAAATTTGACTTCAAAATCTTCAGTATGCTGGAAAAATTTTGCCGATAATAACAAACAGAAGGAGAAAATCAGCAAAAGTTGCCCAGAAAATCACATGAGTTATTAAAACTGTTCAGAAACTTGAAAAAATTCCAAAAATTTACTTTCGTTCATAGTGATAAAATATTAATTGTCAATCTAGATAAATCAACGGACTTTGAGTAAAAATTTGAATTTTATTGAGGAAATTTTTGAATCTTGTATTTTTTTTTCTTACTTTATTGCATTATTTTTTTATATCATAATTTGTTAAAACTAAATAAATATTTCAAGGTAGCATAATTATCACTATGTTTACTTATAGAATAAATCTCTTATGAATCTAAGAGTTCATCTAAAATTTTAGGTAATTCTTCTTCGAGATTTCCGTTGTAATTTGTATAAGGGATTTCAAACTTATCCAATGCTAATTTAAAACGTTTGTAACCTTCATTGTCCCGACAAGCAACCCAGCAAATTCCTAATTGATCACATTGATTTTTATTCTGCTGAGAAAGTGTATCTGCAACAAAAACATCGCTTGAACGAGCAATAATTGCATCTGCACTTTCTGGATTTCCCTGTCCCATGAGTTTTACTTCACATTTATAATCTTTACCATTGTTTCGTAAATAAAAGTCAATTTCACGGTCTACATCTAAAGATTTATTTTTTACAAAATGCTCTGCATTATAGTTTTTAGAAGAAACTTTATATAATTTGCACAATGTTAGCATTAGATATTTTTCTACTCGTTTTCCAGTTGCACTCCAAGCCCCACCTCGTAAAGCGGCTCTTTTTACTGCAAGAGTATTTATAACAATTAAACTTTCACTAACATTTAAATCAACGCTAACTCCATTAAATTTTATAGTCAAAGTTAAATCTATTTCATGTTCATTATCAATTAAAGTTTGAATTGTATTATAAAGTGTTTCAAAATGTTCATTAGAAGCTTCTATTACAATTTCTTTTGTTGCACTTCGATACATATTGCTGATTGTCTTCTTATTAAGACCTGAATTTATTGCAATTTCTTCAGGCTTTAAATTTTTATTCATAAAAGCATCTTTATACCAATCAATTGTGATGCTTTTTGAATTTAATTTTGCATTTACTATTTTTTTGAAAAAATCTATTGCAAATTGCAAAAATTCAGCATTTATCAAATTTACAATTTCGATTCTATAATCCTGCGAATTTAAAACTTTATATACAATATTTTTAGTTACTTGCGTTTTTAATGTCATTTTTAGAGATCTCCTTAAATTGTTCTAATGTTAAAAATTTTGTATCTTCTGTAGAATTGTCATGCAATTCACGAGGATATGATTCCATATACTTAAAATATTTCTCATCTTTTTCTGTTAGAAAAAATTTTCTTTTTAATCGTTTTGCAGTATAACCAACAGTTCCACTTCCAGCGAATGGATCAAAAATTAAATCCCCCACATAAGAGTAATATTCAATGACTCTCTTACAAAGTTCACTTGGAAAAACAGCAGGATGAACCTTATCTGATTTTGGACATATTTTCCAAATGTTTGTTGTTTCAAAACCATCAACCACTTTGCTTGCATTTACAATTTCTTCAGAATATTGATGAATGTTCCAATCTAAAAGTTTGTCTGTTTTCTTTCTGTAAACCATTAAATATTCTGTAACAGAATTTGGTTTATAAGCTAAAGGCTTTCGATGTTGTTGAAATCCGCCAATCCTATTTTTTACGCTATATTCTGGTTTTTCCCAGACAATATCATCAATAAACTCCCAACCCTGCTTTATTAAAATTGCATGCAAATCAAACGGAATAGGATAACGCTTGCTTGAATGTGAACGACTTATTCGTGGAACAATTACAGGTGATGTATTTACAATTAAGAATCTACCTTCTTTTGTGATTCTATTAGTTTCTTTAAAAACATCTCCTAAAAATTGTAAATATGCATCATAGCTTGTATAAATTGAATAATCTCTAGCATTGTAATACGGCGGTGATGTAAAAGTTAAATGCACACTTTCGTCTGGTACGTATTTCAATGCTTCAAGAACATCTGCATTCACAACAACATTTTTTAAAAAACTATAAGTTTCTGGATGTTTTAATTTATCATTTGAATTTTTTTTTGTAGAAAAATATTCTTTTTGAATTACAGATTTTACCATTTCATTTTCATGATTAATCATTTTTTTTAATGCTTCATCAATTTCTTTTTCGCCCTTAAAAACTAAAAGTCCGCGAATAGCTTGGCATACAATTTTTGGATCATCATTTTCTAAAAGTTTTAAAAGAATTTTTTTTGTTTGTTCATTTCTTAATCTACCAAGTGCAGAAACAGCTTCGCGTTTTACAAGCGTGCTTTTATCTGTATTTGCAACATTATAAAAAGTTTGAATTAAATTTGTGGATTTTATTTTTCCAAGATTTTTTAAAACTAATATGCGTACAGTTTCATTATCATAATCAAGTAATTCTAATAACCAAGAATAATTAAATCCTTTTTGAATATGACCTATATTTTCTAGAATAAAAGTAAGATTACCTACATTAGACAAATTTTCATTTACTAAATCCGAAAGGGACGAGTCATTTTTTAGTCGTAGTTGTTGTATATAATCTTTTGTCATATTTAATAATATAGCCAATTTTTTAAATTTTTTCTATAAACAATTTTCAATCAGTTAAAAGAAGCCTTACGTAAATCATTTTACGATTCTCTGTCATACAAAGGAAATCTTTTAGATTATTGTGAAAATCATCCTTGTGCAAAAATAAATAAAGGTGTTTTACAATTAAAAAGAATTAAGATTAAAAATTTTAACATTACAGAACGAACTGCTGATAGTATAGATTTTACACATAACGAAGCTGTTGTGTATCAAAAATACTATTGGAATAAAGCTCAAAATTGTATTCTTTCTCCAGCACGTCCAACAAATGTATTTTGGTCTTTTCATCTTTCAAATATGATGCAACAAGATTTTTCTCTTGAAGATTATTTTAAATATGAAGAAGAAAGATTTAAAAATCGGCAACGTCTATTAAATGACGAAAAAACCTAGTGTGCAGGTTAAAACCACCTGCACACTAGGTTTCCAAAGCAACTTTTTTAATTAAATTTTCTTTCTACAATAAATCTATTTTACTAAAGTTCTCCAACTTGTAATTTCGCCAGTAAAAATATTTTCAACTTCTTCTTTTGTAATATTTTCAAGTGGATTTGCATTATTTACGATAACTGCAATTCCATCCATTGCGATTGTAACTTCTTTTACACCTTTTGCAGTTTCAGAACTTTTCAACGCACGGCTTGCAATTCCAATATCACAAGTTCCATTTATTGCATTTGTAACTCCAGTTGTTGAGTCTGAAGTTTGAAGTTCAAGTTGTGCATTTGGATTTTCAACTTTATACGCTTCAATCAATTTTTCCATAACAGGAGAAACAGAACTTGAACCAGAAATTACAATTTTTCCACTTGCTTTACTTGAAGAATAAGCACCTTCCGAAATTTTGATATATTTGTTATCTTCAATTATTTTCTGACCTTTATCAGATAAAATATAATTCAAAAAGTCTTGTGCAACATCAGAAAGAGAATCTTTTATAGCAACATTAAAAGGACGAGCAATTTTGTATGAACCATTTTTGATATTTTCAACGCTTGCTTCCGAACCATCAACTTTCAACGCTTTTACAGAATTATTTAACGAACCTAAAGAAATATAACCGATTGAATAATTATCTTGAGCAACAGAAGTCATCATAACGGCAGTAGAATTTGTAATTGCAGCTTCTTCAGTTGTAAAATCAACTTTTTTTCCGCTAGAATCTTTTTTTTCAATTCCAAAAAGTTCTATAAAAGCTCCACGTGTTCCAGAACCATCTTCACGGCTAATTACGTTTATTGCCGATTTTTTATTCCATTTTTTTGAACCCCAAGCAAACAAACTTGTTCCAACAGTCAAAATCATCGCAATTCCAACAATTTTTTTCAAATTAATTTTCATTTTTTCACCTCTTTTATAAAGAAATTCATAAAAAAACTTTTTCTAATACGAATGTACTTTTGAAATGTTAAACAAATAAGAATGTGATGTTAAATTTAGATTAAGTTTAAAAGTTGGAGCGTCCGGCAAAGTGAAAAAATCACTTTGCCGTCGAGCTTTTCGCACTTCCGCTTTCGCTTCATTCGTTCGCTTCGCTACCGAACTGCTTCGCAGGTGCTGCAATCTCTACGCCGATTTTGAAAAGAAAACAGATATTCCTTCTTCTGGGAATTTTTCTTTAATTGCTGCAATTATAGATTTTATTTTTTTTGAACCAGTTTCATCAGTATATGCAAATAAAATAAAATTCATTTCTGGCCAAGTTGTATCACCTAATTTTTTAGAATGAATTCCTCTTCCTTGAACATCTGGTAAAATTGTATATTGAATTTCTGGAATTTCTTGTTCCAATAATTCTATAATATCATCTTGTACCGACTGATTTGCAATAATTTCGGCTTTATATAAATCTTCCATTTTTCCATCCTCAAAATTATTCAGTTTTTGGTTCTAAATTAGCGTATTTTACAACTATTAAAGATTTCTTTTTATCTTTTGGTTTCATTACTAAACTATACAAAACTGGAATAATTAATAATGTAACAAACGTACTAGAAATCAATCCTCCAACAACTGCCATCGCAATTGGTTGAACCATCATCGCTTGTCCGCCAGTTGCAAAACACATTGGAACCATTCCTAAAATAGTTGTTAAAGTTGTCATCAAAACTGGTCTTAAACGACTTGTTCCCGCTTTATAACATGCTTCCATTAGAGGAATTCCTCTTCCAACTAAAAGATTTGTATAATCGACTAAAATAATTCCGTTATTTACAACAATTCCTACAAGCATAATAATTCCGACCATCGACATAATAGAAAGAGCTTGCCCCGTAAGTTTATAAAGGAAAACAACTCCAATAATTAAGAAAGGCATTGTCGCAAGATTTATCAAAGGAGCTTTAAAACTTTCATAAGTTGCTGCCATTACACCAAAAACAAGAATAATCGCCATTGCAATAATCTTTAAATAAAGTTTCATCTGTGTCATTGTATCTTGCCAAGAACCTTCAAAACTTACTGTTACTGTATCTGGAATAATGTAATTATTTTCTATTTCTTGTTTGATTGAATCTTCAACTAAGTTTGCATTTACATTTGTAAGAATACTTGTTCTAACGTGAATAATTCTTGTTTGATTTTCTCGGCTGATAGAAACTGGACCTAATCCTTTTCTAAAACTTGCAAAATTTGAAACAGCAACCATTCCCGAAGAACCACGAACATAAATTTGATCCAAATCATCTATAGTTTTTCTATCATCTTCATCATAACGAACAACGACGTTATAATCTTTTCCACCAGAACGATAAACGCTTGCTGTTGTTCCGTTTATTGCATAATTAATTTCTTTTGCAACTGTTGTAACATCAACTCCAAATTGATATGCTCTATCTCTATCTATAACAAGTTCTACTTGAGGTAAACCTTTATCCATAGAAATACTTGGCTCTCCAGTATTTGCAACCGCTTCAATTGCTTCTGAATACCAATCTGCAACTTGCAAAGCCGCATCCATATCATCAGAACGGATTACAATATCAATATCATCACCCATCATTTGACCACGCATTCCTGAATTGAATGTAAATCTTACTCCAGGAAAATCGTTAAAATGTTTTCGGAGTTTTTGCTGAATTGTCGCTGCATCATCAATTTGTTTATCAGATTCTGGAAGAGTGATTTCTATAGAACCTCTGTTTGTTGATGAAGTTCGTCCACCTCGCCCAATTGTCGTTGTGATATTTTCGTATCCTTTCACCTCTTCTTTTACAATATCTTCAAAAGATAAAAGAACTTCTTTTGTATCATCAAAAGGTGTTCCAACTGCCATTGTTACATTTAAAGTTACAGAACTATCATTTCCGCTAGGCATCATATTAATTTGTAAAGTTCCCATAAGTCCGATTGCAACTGCTAAAACACAAAGAGAAATTACAATTGTAACAAGACGATTTTGAAGACATTTTTTTAACAGTTTTGAATAAAGTTTTGAAATCCAGTCAATTACTTTTTCAAAAAATCCGTAAATTGTTTTCAAAACAGGATTTTTTACAGGTTTTTCATTTCTATTTGTAAGTGGAAGAAATTTTCCTGCTAAAACTGGAACTAAGAAAATTGCAACTAACAAAGATGAAACAAGTGCAATTACAATTGTAAAAATAATACCTTGAAACATCTGTCCCATCATTCCAAGTTCTTTAATATAAAAAAGAAAAGGAATAAATACACAAATTGTTGTAAGATTTCCAGAAATTACGGACATCAACATTTCTTGTGTACCTAAAATCGCTGCAACTTTTGGTCGTGCACCACGCTGTCTATACGAATAAATATTATCAATCATTACGATAGAAGCATCAACAACCATTCCTAAACCAAGAATTAATCCAGTTAAAGTCATCATATTTAACGTAATTCCAAACATACTCATCGCAAACAAAGTTATAATCATTGAAAGTGGAATTGAAATTGCAATTATGATAGTTGATTTGAAACTTCTTAAGAAAATCCACAAAATTACAACTGCTAAAATTAATCCTTGGTAGAGAGATTCTAGCAAAATATTAATTGTTTCTCGGATTGATTCTGTATCATCAGAAATTATTTCCATTGTAATATCTGATGGCAACGACTCTTTTAATTGCTCTATTTTTTTATAAACATTATCAGCAACAGTTACAGAATTTGAACCAGATTGTTTTGTTATAGAAACATAAACTCCTTTTTCACCATTAATATATGATTCTGAAGAAACTTCTGCAAAACCTAAATAGGCTTTTCCAATATCTTTTAGGCGGACATCATATCCGTTTATTGTAGAAATAACTGTATCATTGATTTCATCAATACTTGAAAATTCTCCAGTTGTTCTAACAATATAATTTTTATTTCCTTCTAAAACTTTTCCTCCGCCAAGTTCCAAATTCTGTTTTGCAAGAGCACTAACTACAGTTGGAATTGTGTAACCATAAGCAGCCATTCTATTTTGATTTAATTCAACATTTACTTGAGCGGTACGACCTCCTGTTACATCTGCTTCTGCAACTCCATCCGCTTGCTCAAGAATATCGACAATCTGGCTTTCTGCAATTTGTTTTATATCATCTACAGAACGATTTCCTCTCACTAAAATACGCATAATTGGCATAGAATCGGAACTGAAACGCATAATTGATGGAGTACTAGCAGAATCTGGGAGAGAACGTTTTACTCTATCTAGTTTGTCACGAATATCGTTTATGGTAGAATCCATATCTGTTCCATAATCAAATTCTAGCATAACCATTGAAGAACCTTCTGAAGATGTTGAAGTTAGAGATTTTAATCCATTTACACTTACAACTGCACTTTCAATCGGTTTTGTGATTGTACTTTCTATAGATTCAGGTCCTGCATTTGAATAAGTTGTCATAACCATTACTACAGGATTTTCTGTTTCTGGAAATAAAGCGATTGCAATTTTACTAAAAGTAAAAATTCCTAATAAACCCAATAAAACAAAAACTATAAGAATTAGGACTGGGTGATCCATTGTTTTTCTAGAAACGCTCATTAATCACCTCTTTTTTTATTTTTGATTATTTGTAATATCTTTTATTTGAGAACCATCTGTAAGAGTTAGCATTCCTTCTACAACGACAGTTTCTCCTTTTTCAATTCCTGTCAAAATCTGATAGTAACCATCTACATTTTCTCCTAAAGTTACTTCTCGTTTTGAAACAGTTTTTTCATCATCATTTACAACATAAGCATAATATTTATCATTATTATTTACTAAAGAATCTTGTGGAATTGCAATTTTTCCAGAATATTCAGTTGTATAAAGTTTTACATTTGCAAACATTCCGGAATTTATTCGAGAATCTTTTTTATCAAAATTAAGAATTATTTCTTTTGTTCTTGTAGAAGCATCTACAACTGGAGAAATTCGAACAACTTGTGCATTAAAAATAACTCCAGGATATGCTTTTAAGGTGATTTCTGCTTTTTGACCAATTGCCAGTTCTGCAACATATCGTTCAGGAATATTTGCCGTTACTTGAAGATTATCAACATCTCCAATTTTTGTGATTACAGAACTAGTTGTAACTTTTTGACCGGTTTTTACTGGAGAAGAAATTATACTTCCACCAATTGGGGCAATAACTGGACTTTTTTCGTAATAACTTCCAGCTTCGGAAGAATCTACATACGCTAAAATATCACCTTTTTTTACTGATGAACCTAGAGAAACTTTCATTTCTACAACTGTTCCACCAATTGCAGGAAAAACTTCTATTGAAGTTTGAGTTTCAACTTCACCATTTGTTCTAACATAACTTTTTAAAACAATTTCATCAGCAACAGTTGTACGTACAGAAGTAACCGATTGTGATTGCATTCCACCACGAGAAGCATTTGGTGACATAAAATTTGCTTGTTTTTTATTTTTAGAAATTCCAATAATTACAAAACAAATTATTGTGATTAAAATTGCCAGAACAATAATAATTGCTGTACGTTTTTTTGATTTTACAGATTTTGTTTGGTTTTCAGTTGCCATATTTTCCTCCAAAAAAATAACTTTTTTAATTTTCTTCATTACCAAGAGTTCCAAAAGGAATTCCCAAAGTATTTTCTAAATCTAAAACATTGCTAATCATAGAATATTTTTGTTGCATTAAATCTAATTTAGCATTCATCAAAGAATCTGATGCATCTTGCAAAGTTAGAATATCTTTTGAACCAAGATTATACGCTCTTAAAGTCATATCATATTTTTTTTGTGCAAGTTCTACATTTTTATTTAAAAGCTCAAGTTGAGTTTGTGCCTGTAAAATTGTTTTTATGCTATTATTTATAGAAAGTTCCACCGAAGTTTTTTGGTCTTCAAGTTGAATTTCCAAATCTTTGAGAGTTGCTTTTTGACTTTCTACACTTAAAGCTCCTGATGACCAAGGAAGGAATCCATCTAAAGGAATAGAAAGATTTATTCCTAAAGAATTTCCAGTTGTATTCCAATCTCGCTCACCTGTCATTCCTAAAGAATTTGCTTTTCCATAACTATAAGAAAGACTTACTGTAGGTCCCCAAGCAGAAAATTTTGTAGACATAAGTTGAAGTTTTGCCAATTCAATTTGAGATTCAATACTTTTTACAGAAGGAATCTCATCTGTTGAAGTAGAAACAGAAAGATTTTCAAAACCGTTAAAATCATCAAGATTTCCTTCCAAAACAATTTCTACATCTTGAGAAATTCCTAAAATCTGTTTAAACATCGCAACATTATTTTCATGCAAATTTTCTCTAGATTCATAAGTTGGCAAAAGGCTTTCATAAGCATATTGTGAAGAAAGTAAATCTAATTCAGAAAGTTGTCCTCTATTATATTTATCTAAATTTAATTCATAACGTTGTTTTGCAGTTTCAATATTTCTATTTAGAAGTGCTAAATATTCTTTAGAATATAAAAGATTGTAAAATGCTTTTCTAACTTCTATTTCTACCGACCGAACAGCATTTTCATAATCAACAATTCCATTTTCATAATTTAATTTCGCTGTTTTTATGGAAGTAAACAAAGAAGGACTTAATCCAATAGAAAGAGAAACACTTCCAGACAATTGCCATTTGTCAGAATCTTCAAAAGGAAGCGAATAAGAACCGTTTGCTTTTATGGAAGGACTCACACTATTCCAGGAATATTTGTTTTTTTCTTCCAAAAGTTCTAGTTTGATTTTTTGTCGTTGCAAAGAAAGATTATTATCGGCAGCAAGCATTACAGCATCATCAATTGTAAGTGTACGACGATTTAATTCTTCTTGCCCGAAGAATGAATAAGAAAAAAACATAAAACCTATTAATAAAAAAAATATTTTTTTCATAAAAGATTCCTATAAAATTAAAAAATTATTTTGTAAAATATATAAAAAAATAATATCTTTTTCGTTAAAATCATCATAAAAAAAATATTATTTCAGCATAATATCTTGTTAGAAACAAAATAAAAAAAACTGAATAAAGTCTTTTTTTAGAGATTTATTAGTGATATATTCTTTATATAATTTATAAAATTCAATGTTTTGTAAAGTTTCATATAAAACAATTTTTTATTAAGGGGGAAAAAATTGAATTCTGAGTATATTTTTAAAACTTCTGAAGAAGACCCTGAAAATTTAATAAAAGAATTTTTCCAAGTAAATTATAATTATTCGGAATCTGATAAAGAGAAAATCTTAAAAGCATGGACTCTTCTTGTAGAAAAGACAAAAAATGTCCGCCGCCCATGTGGAAAACCTTATTATATGCATCCTCTAAGAGTTGCAAATATTTTAGCTTCAAATAAACTCGATGCCGATACAATTATTTCTGCAATTTTGCATCCTATTCATAAATTTGGAATAAGTCCTGACCAAATAAAATCTGAATTTGGAGAAACTGTTGCAAATATTTTAATCACAACAAACAAAATCATTTCTCTTCCAATGAATTCAAAAACTTTACATCAGTCTGACGCAATTAGAAAAATGCTTTTTGCAATGTGTAATGATGCTAGAGTTATACTTCTCACTCTTTCTGATAGACTTGATAGAATTAGAAATATAAAAAGTTTAAATCCAGAACAGCAAAGAGCTTTGGCAGAAGCTGTAATTGAAATTTGGGCACCTCTTGCCGACCGCTTAGGAATGCAAAAAGAAAAAAATGAATTTGAAGATTTAAGTCTTCGTTATAATCATCCGGATGCATATTTGCAAATAAAAAATATCGTTTCTCAAAGTCAGGAAGAACGTGCTGCATATTTGGAAAAAGCAGTAAACAGCATTTATAAAGCAACAGAAAAACTTGGAATAAATGTTACAATCACAAGACGTGCAAAACATTATTATTCAATCTACCAAAAAATGCGAAAACGAAATAAATCTGCAGATGAACTTTATGATTTATTTGCTCTTAGAATTTTATGTAATTCTACTTCCGAATGTTATACACTTGTAGGAATTGTTCACGGACTTTGGAAACCAATGGATGGTCGTTTTAAAGATTATATCGCTATGCCAAAATCAAACGGATATCAATCTTTACATACAACTGTAATTTGTGAAGGAAAACCTCTTGAAATACAAATTCGTACTTACGAAATGCACAATATGGCTGAACACGGAATTGCATCTCATTGGCTCTATAAAAAAGGAACAAATCACGATTTAGTAGAAGCAGACAAACTTGATATTTTTAATAAACTTCAGCAATTCAAACAATTAGATATAACTGATGAAAAGGCATTTAATAATCTTAAAAATGAACTTTTAGGTGATGAAATTTACGTTTTTACTCCAAAAGGTGATGTAAGAAAACTTCCAGCTGGAGCAACCGCAATAGATTTTGCTTACTCAATTCATTCTGCAATTGGAGAAAAAATTATTGCTGCAAAAGCAGATGGAAAAATCATTCCTTTAACAAAACCGTTGGAAAATACTCAAATCATAGAAATAATTACAAATCCGCAAGCTCATCCTACAGAAAGCCAGCTTAATATTGTAAAAACTTCTAAAGCACATCAAAAAATTCATGCTTGGCTTATGAATAATGATGCAAATTTCAGCGAAAAATTCCAAGCAGAAAAAGTGGAGCAATCTGAACCAGCACCTACAAAAGTTAGAAAGCAACATTTTAAGAAAAATGACTCGCATCCAGAAGCAACTCAACAAAACATTCATTATAAAGTTCTCATTCAAGGTGATAAAAATGTTTTATATAATCTTGCTCAATGTTGTAAACCTGTTTATCCAAATTTAATAGTTGGTTATGTTACAAGAATGAAAGGAGTTTCTATCCACCGTGCAGATTGTCTTATCTATCAAAGAATTCCAAACAAAGAAAGTCGTTCTGTACAAGTTGAATGGGAAATTCCAGAAAAATAAATTATTTCCAAATTTCAGGAGAAATTCCAAGATTTTTTATAAGATTTTGTGCATTTTCAAAATTTTGTGATGATGAATTTTTATCATTCTTTACTGCCCGAATTAAAATATTTTTTGGGGTATGTTCAATATCAATAAATTCTAGCATTTGAACTTTATAATTTTGCAACTCAAGCCATTCTCCGCGAAGAGCATCTGTCACCAACGAACTGAATTTTTCTTTTATAATTCCCCATTTTAAAAGCGGTTCAAAATAATTATTTTTATGATTTTCAAGCTGAGCGTTTATTTCGTGCTGACAACAAGGAACTGATAAAATCACTTTTGCATTTTTTTCAACAGCATATTTCAAAGCAAAGTCGGTTGCCGTATCACAAGCGTGAAGAGTAATTACCAAATCTGGAGAATTTTTTCCTTGATAATCAGCAATATTTCCTTTATGAAAATTTATATTTTTCAAATTCAATTTTTTTACAATATCATTACAAAAATCAATAACATCTTGCTTTAAATCTAAACCTTCAATTTTACAAGGAAGATTTTTTATTTCAGTTAAAAAATAATGAACTGCAAATGTCAGATAAGATTTTCCACAACCAAAATCTGCAATATAAATTGGAGAAGTTTTTATTTCAGAAATTACATCATCTATAAATTCTAAAAATCTATTTATTTGTCGAAATTTATCATATTTTGAATTTATAACTTTTCCATCTGCGGTCATAATTCCGAGAAAAACTAAAAATGGAATTGGTTTTCCATCCTGCAAAATATAATTTTTCTTTTTTGTTGGAAAAAATTTTAAATTTGGAGAAGAAATTTTATCATCATTTTTTACAGATTTCTTCAAAGTCGTGATTTTGCCTTTTTTATTTGCAAGAATCGTAATTTCTTCAGAATCTGTTTTTTTTACACAATTTTTAAAGATTTTTCCTTCGGTTTTTGTCAAAAAATCCAATAATTCTTCTTCAGAAAAATGTTTATGAAAAACTTGAGTTTTTGTAAACATCTGTGCAAAGTATGAAATTTTTCCATCAGAATTTTTAAGATTGATTTTTATTTTTTCGTAAGGTTTATCCAAAAAATTTTCAATATTTGAAACTGGTTTTGATAATGTAACAGAAAGAATCATTTTTATTTCTCAAAATTGCATTTTAAAATTTGATTTTTAACAGATTTTTAAAAATAGTATACTATTTTTGAAAAAATTGATATATTTTTTTTATGGGAAAGTGTATTGTTTTTGTAAATCAGAAAGGCGGAGTTGGAAAAACTACTTCAGCAATTAATATTGGAGCATACATCGCTTTAGCGGGAAAAAAAGTCCTTCTTGTTGATTTTGACTCTCAAGGAAATATGTCTTCTGGTGTTGGAGTTTCAAAAGATAAGCCTACAGTTTACGAACTGATTGCCGGACTTGAAGAACCAGAAAAAGTTGTAAAACACACACCTGTTCAAAATCTTGATGCCATAAGTGCTTCAATAGATTTGTCTGGAGCTGCAATCGAACTTGTTGATCAAGAAAATCGTGAATTCTTTTTAAAAAATGCTCTTGAACCTTTAAAACCACTTTATGATTATATTTTAATCGACTGTCCACCATCACTTGGAATGCTTACTTTAAATGGACTTGCAGCCGCAGATTCAGTTCTTGTTCCTATGCAGTGTGAATATTTTGCATTGGAAGGAATAACTCTTTTGCTTCAAACAGTTCAAAAAGTTCAGAATACAATTAATCCAGATTTAACAATTGGCGGAATATTTTTTACAATGTATGATTCAAGAACTCGTCTTGCACAAGATGTCGTTCTACAAGTAAAAACTTATTTTAAAGATGTTGTTTTTTCTACAATCATTCCAAGAAATGTAAGACTTTCAGAAGCGCCATCACACGGTCTCCCAATTTGCAAATATGATCCAGATTGTGCTGGTGCAAAAAGTTACGAAAAATTAGCAGAAGAGGTTATCCGACGTGGCTAAAAGTACTGGTTTAGGAAAAGGGCTTGGAGCTCTTCTTAATGAAAATAAAGCAGCATCACAAGAAGTTGCTATTTCTACAGGTGCAGTTCAATCACCTATAATTAAAAAAAATTCAAATCTTCCATCATGCATAGAAATTGATGACAATGGCGGATTGTGGATTGACCCAAATCTTTTAAAACCTAATCCAAAACAACCTCGAATTGAATTTGACCAAAAAAAACTTGAAGAATTAGCAGCGTCCATCAAAGAAAATGGAATTTTACAACCAATCATCATAGAGCAAATTTCTTCTAACGAATTTTACATTATTGCAGGAGAACGTCGTACTCGTGCTTCAAAAATGGCTGGTTTAAAAAAAGTTCCAGTTCAAATTCGCAAATTCGACGAACAACAAAAATTAGAAATGGCATTAATTGAAAATATCCAACGTGCCGATTTAAATCCTATCGAAGAAGCAACCGCTTATTATAATCTTATTCAAATGGGCGACCTTTCCCAAGATGAAGTTGCAAAAAAAGTTGGAAAAAATCGTTCTACAGTTGCAAATTCAATTCGACTTTTAAAACTTCCAGAAGATATAAAACGAGCTTTAGCAAATGGAGAAATTAGTTCCGGTCACGCAAGAGCACTTCTTATGGTAAAAAATGATGCCGATATGCACGTTATGTATGGAAAAATTATTGGAAGTGGAATGTCCGTAAGAGAAGCCGAAACTATGGCAGAACAACTAAACAATGGTGGACGAGCAGCAAAGAAAACAGCAAAAAAAACTACAAGAAAAGACCCCGATATTGCGATTTTTGAACAAAATTTAAAAAATGTTTTTGGCGTTAGAGATATTAATTTTAAGGGAACAACCGATAAAGGAACAATAGAAATTGGTTTTACTTCCAAAAAAGATTTTGACCGAATTTGTAAAATATTAAATATTGAAGAATAAAGAGGGGAAAAGCCTTTCCCCTAGGCTCAACCGCATAGCGTTTTCGCCATACCCCATTCTGCGGGGAAATTTTTTCTTTCAAAGCCCCCGCAACGCCCCAAATCAGTCAATTACTAAAAATGCTTTTAATCCGTTGTAAATTTGTTTTATATCTTCTTTGCTTGTAATTTCCCATGGAGCATGCATACTTAAAACTGCAACGCCTGCATCTAAAACATTCATTCCATATTTTGCCGCATGATATGCAATTGTTCCTCCACCACCTTGATCTACTTTTCCAAGTTCAGCCATTTGGTAAGAAACATTTGCTTCGTCCATAGCACGTCTAATTTTTGCAATAAATTCAGGATTTGCATCACTTGCACCAGATTTTCCACGACTTCCTGTGTATTTTTGGAATGCAATTCCTCCACCTAAAGAACTTGCATTTTCTTTATCAAAGAGATTTGCATTCATTGGATCATAAGCGGCATTTACATCACTAGAAAGCATATTTGAATTTGAAAGAGCCCTTCTAACAGTTAATTCGCTATATTGAGATTCTGTTCTTGCAACAATTTCACTAACCATATTTTCAAAAAGATTACTTGCCATTCCAGTTGCACCAACGCTACCAATTTCTTCTTTATCAACAAAAAGACAACATGTTGTTCTGTTTTTTGCCTGCGTGTCTAACATTGCCTGCATTGAAGTAAAAGCACAAGATCTATCATCCTGACCATAAGCTAAAATTAAAGAACGGTCAAAACCTAAATCCCTTGATTTTCCTGCAGGAACAATTTCTAATTCCGCAGAAGTAAAATCTTTTTCCTCAATTCCATATTTTTCTTTAAGAAGTTTTAAAATCGATTTTTTAGCAAAATCTTTATCTTTTTTCTCATCTTTTGATTCTTTTTTTTCTGATGGATTTGCACTTCCAAGAATTACATCTAAATCTTCACCTTTAATAAAATCACTTGCTTTATCTTTCATCTGCTCTTGAGCAAGATGAGGAAGAATATCAGAAATACAAAAAACAGGCTCTGATTCATCTTCACCAATTACAATTTTTACTGTTGAACCATCTTTTTTACAAACAACGCCATGAATTGCAAGAGGTAAAGTTGTCCACTGATATTTTTTTATTCCACCATAATAATGCGTATTCAAATAGACGATAGAATCTTTTTCGTAAAGAGGATTTTGTTTTGCATCAAGACGAGGAGAATCGATATGAGCTCCAAGAATATTCATTCCATTTTCAAGTTTGTCTTTTCCAATTTCAAAAAGTGCAATCGCTTTATTCATTTTTGTGATATAAACTTTATCACCAGGATTCAGTTTTTCAAAATTAGAAATATCTTTATAGCCTTTTGATTCTGCAATTTCAATTATTTGCTGAACACATTCTCTTTCAGTCTTTCCATTATCCAAAAATTTTTTATATCCACTTATCAATTCTTCGTTCATAATATTTTCCAATAAAAATTTAAATACAATTTATGCTACATAAGATTCCAAACGTCTTGCTCTTGTAGGATGTTGAAGTCTTACCAAAGCATGTTTTTCAATTTGGCGAATTCGTTCTTTTGTAAGATTGCAATTTTCTCCAACTTCTTTCAAAGACATTGGTTTTAATCCATTTAAACCATAACGCATACGAATAACTTTTTCTTCGTTTGGACGCAAAGTTTTCAAAACTCCATCAATATCTTTATTCATTGCCTGTTCAATAATATTGTCTTCTGGGCGAGAATAACGTGTATCTTCCTGGAATTCACCAAAACTTGTGCGAGTATTATCAGCACTATTAATTTCAGCATCAAGACTTATCATTTCTCGACTAATATTTACCATATCACGAACATGTGATGATGACATATTCAACATTGAAGCAATTTCCTCAAATTCCTGTTGTTCTGATTTTTTATTGCCAATAACTTTTTTTGCATGTTCAATTTGAACTAATTCATTTGCACGATTAAGAGGCAAACGAATTGCACGACTTTTTTCGCAAATTGCTTTCAAAATACTTTGGCGAATCCACCAAACTGCATAAGAAATAAAATGATATCCTTTAGAAACATCAAATTTTTCTACAGCAGTTAAAAGTCCAATATTGCCTTCACTAATTAAATCTATTAAATCTAGCCCATGATTTTGATATTTTTTTGCAACATTTACTACAAATCTTAAATTTGAATTTACAAGTTTATTTTTAGCAACTTTATCACCATTTTGAGCTTTTTTTGCCAATTCAATTTCTTCTTCGTGTTTTAAAAGGGGAACAGTTTTTATGTCTTTTAAATACAATCCCAAAACTTCATCATCGTATTTCATTTTTTTCTCCTATAAAAAAAGTCAATGAGGAAATTTCAATTTCCGATTTGACTTTTTTAACAACTTCGCAATGAAATGAGAAGTTGATGTTGATAAAGAAGTTTGCAACGCAAACTCTAGTTTAGATAAAACTGCGATATTTTAGCGGTTTTATCTAACACTCCTATGCAATAAGAAAACGCGAGCCGTGTCGGAGCATTTTCATTACTCTGTTTTATAAAAAAGTTTGATTAACTTAAGCAAGTCAAACTTTCTTTTTATAATAAATGTTTTCATAAAATATATAGCAAGTTTTGTGCCAACTTTTTCTATTTTTGAGTTTTTCTTAAAATATAATAAAATATTATAATTTTATACTTGTATTTCTATAAATTTGACATTTTTGGAGCGAAAAATCGGAAATATAATAAAATTTTTTATTAAAGGCAAGAAAAATCGTAAGCTTTTAGCGAAATTTTGACACACTCAATTTTTTTAAAGTGTTTATTGGGTTATTTTGACACAAAAATCATTTTTTAGATTTTTCAGAAAATGCATCCATTCTTGAAAGTAAAAGTAAATCTTTATCACGGGAAATATCTGCTATTTTGAAAACAAGTTCTCCAGATTGAATTGTTCCTGTAAGTTCTCCAGGCCCTCTTGTTTTTAAATCTTGTTCTGCAATATAAAATCCATCAGTACTTTGACGTAAAGCTTTCATTCTTTCAATTCCAATTTTAGAAATATTTTTGCTATAAATCATAAAACAGTAAGATTGCAACTTTCCTCTTCCAACACGACCTCGTAACTGATGTAATTGAGCCATTCCAAAATAATCCGCTTGTTCAATCACCATGCAAGTTGCATTTGGAACATCAACTCCAACTTCAATAACTGTTGTTGCAACCAAAATTTGAATTTTATTATCACGAAAATCTTTTAAAATCATAGATTGCTGCTCTTCATCAACTTTTGAATGAATTAAAGCACACTTATATTGAGGAAAAACCTTTTTAGATAAAAATTCAAAATTTTTTTGTGCAGATTTAAAATTTCTTCCAGAATTAGAACCTTCATTTTCAAAAATATCATTTTCAGAATCAATTGCAGGATAAACAAAATAACACTGATGCCCTTTTTCAAGTTCTTTACGAACCGCTTCATACGCATTAATTTCATTTCCTTCTTTTACAAGATAAGTGATGATATTTTTTCTTCCTTGCGGAAGCGTTTTTATTGTAGAGACGTCCAAATCACCAAAAATTGTCAAAGCTAAAGTTTGCGGAATTGGAGTTGCACTCATCATTAAAAGGTGCGGTTCAAAAATAAGACCTTTTTCTACTTGGCGACCTTTTTCCAAAATTGCCTGTCTTTGTAAAACTCCAAAACGATGTTGTTCATCAATTACAACAAGTTGTAAATCTTTATAAATAACTTGAGATGAAAACAAAGCATGAGTTCCAATTACAATATCAATTTCACCATTTTTTAATGCTTTTAAAAGTTGCGTTCTTCCTGTAGAACTGACATTTCCACTTAAAAAAGCAACTCGAATTCCAAGAAAATCTAAAAATCTTGAAGCAGTTTGAGCATGTTGTTTTGCAAGAATTTCTGTTGGAGCCATAATTGCACACTGACCTTTCCAATTTATAATTCGTAAACACGCAAAAAGAGAAACTAAAGTTTTTCCAGAACCAACATCACCTTGTAAAAGTCTTGCCATACTAAAAGCAGTTTTTTTGGGAAGAGGAATTCCTTTATCTGCTTGATTTAAAAGTCTTGCTCGCTCTTCGTAACCTTTATCAATATCGCAATCCATTTGATAAATTACTTTTTTTTGGTCATCAGTCAATTCATAAGGCAATTTTGAAAGAAACTGTTTTTGCAAAGGTGATAAAGATTCTAAAAATTCGTTTTCACTCAATTTTTCTTCAAAATTATTTTCATTTTCTTTAAACGAACCATCATCATTTAATTTAATTTCTGCTGGTAAAATGCCTTTGTGTTTTAAGGCTCGTTCTGCAATCATACTTTGAAAATGATATAATTCTTCGTAAGAAAGTGTTCGTCTTGCTTCTAGTGCTTCTTGTAAATTTTTAGGATGATGAATTTGTTTTAATGCAACTTGTTTTGGAAGAAGATTTCGTTTTTTTATAATCTCTTCAGGAAGAGTATTTTCTATTCCGTAGGCATATTGTTGCAGTGCAGAATTTATTGCTTTTGTTAACGTTTTTTGGGTAAGTCCTTCTGTTAAAGAATAAATTGGAATTATTCCAGAATCCAAAGGTGATAAATTTTGGAAATTTTTTATTTGTTCTTCAGAAAGATTATTCATTTTTGTAACTTCAAAAGATGAACTTTGGAGTACGTTGTATTTTACATAAAATTTTCCAGTAACGGTTATTATACTTCCAGGAATTAAAATTTTTTCTAAAAATGCACGATTAAAACAAATTAATTCTGCAGTAAAAGTTGAATCAGAAATGATGATTTTTAACGTTTTCATTGTTCCGTAACCAAACCATTCTTGTGATAAAACTTTTGCAACTGTATGAATTTTAGGATTTTGATTATAATTTACGAGAGGATTTTTTTGCGAGCGGTCTTCATAATCTCTTGGATAATATTGTAATAAATCACCAACTGTAAAAATATTTATTTTAGAGAGAATTTTTGTTAATTGCGGACCAACGCCTGTAATTGAACTTACAGGCATTTTTATCTCTTCCAGCTTCATTTTTAAAAAGGAATTTTATAACAAAGATTAACTAAAAATCCGTTAATCAAAATATTTCCTAAAATCAAAACTACAAGAAAAGTTATCCAAGTTACAAGAAGCGTATCTTGATAACTAATAGGTCTTCTAACAAATGTTTTTGCAATTTTATATGAAAATTTGTTTATAAGAGAGTCGAATTGATTCCAAACAGAATTAAAAGAAGTTTGCCCGTGATTTGCAAGAAGAACTATCCATCTTATTAAAACAAGCAAAAACAAAAGAGAAAGTAAAGAACTACAAATACTCCAAATCATAGAAATTACTGTTGCTAAAATTCCACCAAAAAATATTCTTCCAGTATTGTTAATGCCACTTAAAATTGAAGATGCTAGTGAAAGAATTCCTATCGACAAAATTGGAGAAAAATCTACATTTCCAAAAACAAAACGTCCATTTTTACTAAAAAGATTCAAATATGGATCACAAATTTTTGAGATAAATCTTCCAAATGTTGTAAATTTTGCACCAGGAACCCAAGATAAAATGATATTCACAACACAAAGAATTGTAAAAATGATAATTGCCACTGATAAGATTTTTAAAATCCAACTAATAAACATATTTTCCTCATAATATAAAAATTTACTCAGTCCAAACTTCTTTTACCAAATCGATATCTTTTAACTCGTTTAAAGAATCTGGAGTTGCAGACATAGTAATTTGATTATTTGCTTTTACAACGTAAGGAGTTTTTCCTGTGTCTATATGAAAATATACTGAACAATTACCCATTCTATCAAATAAAAAATCTTTTAATTTTAAAAGTGCCGATTCTGAATCAAAATTTGGATCAATCATTATATGAACAGATTGTGCAGAATGATTTTCTAATTCTTTTGCATTTTCAATACTTTCAACCTGAAGTGATGGAATTTCTCTACTGCCATCAACTTTTCCTTTAAAAGCGTAAACAGTTCCGTCTTCAATTTGAGGCTTTAATTGTTCCCATATTTTTGGAAAGAAAGTTAAATCCATCTGACCATCAATATCGTTTAGTTTTGCAAAAGCCATTCTATCATTTTTCTTAGTTGTGATTTCGCGGATATTTGTAATAGTTCCTAACGCTATGTAAGTTTTTCCAGCATCTCTCAACTGATAATATTTTGCTCCGCTTGCTTCCATTGCTTTTTTGATTGCATTTTCTTCTTTTGCAATTCTTTCAATATTTCCAGCTCTTACAGTTACAGCGTGTTCAATAGCTTTTTTATAATCATCAAGAGGATGTCCACTTACATAACATCCAATACATTCTTTTTCTAAATTAAGAAGTTCCATATTTGGAAGATTGTCGATTATTTTAAACTGATAATCTGTGTATACTTTTTCTTCTTCGCCCAAATCTCCAAACAAATCACCTTGACCTTTCTTTTTATCTTCAAGAATGTTTTCTACATAATTTATGGCAGCTTCCATATTTGCAAGTAAAGTTGGTCTATTTAAAACTGAACCATCTTTTTCTTTTAAATTATCAAAAGCACCTGTTTTTATTAAAACTTCTATTGCTTTTTTATTTACTAAAGTTTTTTCTCTGCCATCTTCATCTTTTTCAACTAACGCTCCAACTCTTGTAATAAAATTCATAAAAGTGGTAAAAGGTCCGTTTTCTTCACGTTCTTTTACAATTGCTTGAGAAGCCGCTTCTCCCATCCCTTTAATACCTTTTAAACCAAAAACAATTCGACCATCAACAACGTCAAAAATTACATCTGAACGATTTATGTCTGGAGGATCAACAGGAATTCCCATTGTACGAGCTTCTTCAATATATTCAGGAAGTTTATCTGTTGAAGTAATTTCATTTGTTAAATTTGCAGCCATAAATTCTGCTGGATAATGTGCTTTCAGCCAACCTGTTCTATACGCTAAAACTGAATACGCTGCTGCGTGAGATTTATTAAATCCATAACCAGCAAAAGGAATCATTATTTCAAAAATATCGGCTGCATGCTGTTCTGTAAAACCTTGTTTGATTGCACCTTCAATAAATTCCTTTTTCTTTCCCATCAAAACTTCAGGTTTCTTTTTTCCCATTGCACGACGGAGCATGTCTGCACCACCAAGAGAAAATCCTGCGATTTTTTGAGAAACCTGCATAACTTGCTCTTGATAAACCATAACTCCATAAGTTTCTTTCAAGATGCCTTCCAAACAAGCGTCTGGATAATGAATTGTTTCAGGTTTCCATTTTCCTTCAATATATTGCGGAATGTAATCCATTGGACCTGGACGATACAACGCATTCAACGCAACAAGTTCTTCCAGGCGGCGAGGTTGTGCTTCCCGTAAGATTTTTTGCATTCCTGGTGATTCAAACTGAAAAACCGCAACTGAATCACCTTTGCAGAATAAATCAAAAGTTTTTTCATCTGTTTCAGAAACTTCTTCACAATGAAATTCTGGTTCATCACTTTTTCTATGTTTATTAATGATATTTTCTGCATAACGAATTAAAGAAAGAGTTTTTAACCCTAAATAGTCGAATTTTACAAGTCCACAAGGTTCTATAATATCCATTGTGTATTGCACTGCAACTTCACCAGTTTTAGCATCTTTAAAAACTGGAGCCCAATTTGGAAGTTTTGTTAAACCAATAACCATTCCTGAAGCGTGAAGACCTGTATTTCTTTTTACACCTTCAAGTTTAAATGCAAGTTCAAAAAGTTCTTTATATCGTGGGTCATCTTTATATGGAATTAATTGTCCCCCATCAGGGAATTTTTCTGTAGGTTCAGAAAATGCATCTTTTAATTTTGCTTTTGGACTGTCAGGAATACATTTTTTTAACATGTTAACTTCAGAAAGAGGAATTCCCAAAACCCGTCCTACATCGGCAATACAGTTTTTAGGTTTTAAGGTTCCGAAAGTTACAATATGACCAACGTTATCATCGCCGTACAAATCTCGTGTATGCTGGATGATTTCCTGCCTAAAGTCAAAATCCATATCAACGTCAAAATCTGGCATAGAAACACGTTCTGGATTCAAAAATCGTTCAAAAATTAAATTAAACCTAAACGGATCAATATCTGTAATTGTCATTGCATACGCAACTAAAGAACCCGCTCCAGAGCCTCGACCCGGACCAATTGGAATATAATGCTTTTTACATTTATGAACCGGATCGTAAAGAGATTTTGACCAATTTATAAATTCCCAAACAATCAAAAAGTATCCGGAAAATCCCATTGTAAAAATTGTATTTAATTCATAATCCGCTCTAGCACGAATTTCTGGAGTAATTTCTTTGTATCGTTTTTTCAGTCCTTCTTCTACAATATATTTTACATAATCATTTTGATTAGATTGATAATCATCACCATGAGTACAGAATTCTTTTGGAAGTTCAAAACGAGGAAGACATTCTTTTAATTGAGGAGTTGTATATTGTTTTATTGTCAGATTACACATATTTGCAATCTTAACAGTATTATCATAGGCTTCCGGACATTGTGGAAAAAGTTGTCGCATTTCAGATTCAGATTTAAAATACCAGTTATCCAAATCCATCTCGCCACCCATTTTTTGATGTTTTTCATGCAGAAGATTTTTAAATCCAATACAACGCAATGCATCTTGAGCTTTAGCATCTTCTTTTTCTACATAATGAATATCATTTGTTACAACTAGAGGAATATCTAATTTATGAGCTAAATTTATTAATTTTTCAGCAACAATTCTTTGCTCAGGAATTCCATGATCTTGCAATTCAATATAATAATGGTCGGGACCAAAAAGATTTTTATATTTTAAAGCAAGTTCTTCCGCTTCTTTTTCCATTCCAGCAAGCAAAAGCTGAGGAAGTTCACCTTGAATACACGCTGAACAACAAATAAGCCCTTCATGATATTCTTCCAAAAGTTCAAAATCTATACGAGGCTTTCCATAATATAACGCATTTTCATCACAAAAAGAACGACTAGAAAGCCAACACATATTTTCATAACCTTTTTGATTTTCACAAAGTAAAATCAAGTGAAAATAGTGAGCATGTCTATCACCTTCTTCACCTTTATGGCTGTAAGGAACATCGTTTTTTTCGTAATGACTTCCGTATGCAACGTAAAATTCTTCTCCTACAATAGGATTTATTCCGTTTACATGACAAAGTTTTTCAAAATTCAACGCTCCAAACATATTTCCGTGATCAGTTAATGCAAGTGCGGGCATATTTAAAGATTTTGCCTTTGCAACAAGTTTATCTATAGTTGCACAAGAATCTAAAAGCGAATAATCCGAGTGAACATGCAAATGAACAAAATTCGATTTTGGAGTTCCTTCTGGAGCATCTGGAAATACGTGATAATCAGCCATAAAAACCTCAACTACGCAAGTTTGAATTCATCTATTTTGCTTTGAACATTTTCAAGTCCTTTTTTTGTAGTTTCAGTTGAACTTGTAGTAACAGTTATAGCATCATTTATTTCTTGAGAATAAGTTGAAATTTCAGACATTTTATCAGAAATATTTTTTGTAATTCCCTGAAGACGCTGCATTTCTTTTAAAATCTGTTCTCCACCAGAAAGCATTTCTACAGAACCATTTTTTACAGAATCTGTAGAATCATTTATTTCTCTCATTGCATCAAGAATTTGTTTATTTCCGATATTTTGTTCATCCATTGCACTTGCAATTGAATCTTCTTGAGATTTTACTTTTTGAGTTAAATCAAAAATTGTAGAAAAATCTTTTTGAACAATACGAATTTCTGTTGTAATATTTGCAATTGCTTCTGATAAAGATTTTAAATTTTCATCAATTTGTTTACTTTGAGAATTTGACTGTTCTGCAAGTTTACGAATTTCTTCTGCAACAACTGCAAAACCTTTCCCAGATTCTCCTGCGTGAGCAGACTCAATTGCCGCATTCATCGCTAAAAGATTCGTTCTTGTCGCAATATTTTGAATTATTGTTAAAGCTTGCATAATTCCTTCAGATTGTTTCAAAACTTTATCAGCATCATTTACAGTTTGGAAAACTCGTTTTTGACCTTCTTCAGAAGCACGACTTAACTCTCCAACAAGAGCATCATTTTTTTTAAGAATTTGAGTTACGCTTGAAATATTTCCAACCATTTCTTCAACTGCAGAAGAAGATTGTGTTAAATTTAGTGCTTGATTTTCAATTGCTTGATTCAAGCTTTTTATATTTGCCACAATTTGTTCAGCAGAAGCATTTGATTCTTGAACTCCCGCTGATTGATCTTGCATATCATCTTTTACAATTGAAATTGCATTTGTAATTTTAAAAACATTTTCTTTTGTAAAATTCATATTTGAAACTAAATCATTTGATTGGCGAACTGTTGCATTTGTTGATGAATTTATATCTGAAAGAATTTCTTTCATTTCTTTTTTCAGAAAATTCATATTTTGCATAATTACACCAAGTTCACTTCTATTTGTTGGTTTTAAATCTTCTATTTGATAATTTTTATTTTTCAAACTACCTGAAATTTTATCAATTCCTAAAATACAATGTTTTACATCAGAAACCAAAAGAAATTCTATAAGGAAAATATAAACTAGAGCATACGCAGAAAACGGTGCAATCGCAACAATCATTGTAGAAACACCTCTTTCAAGATTTCCAGGAACCATAATTGTTGCAAAAATAGTAGAAAGAAGTCCTATTAAAATAAATAAAATTGTAAGAAGATTTCTCTGCGTAATATCCAAAGTAATTTCACTATCATTAAAAGGAATATCTCTAACGACAGTTTCTTTTTGGCGAAGATTAATTACATAAAAAAGAAGAGAAAAATCAAGAACAACTGCAATTGAGAAAAAATAAATTATTAAAGTTTGATTTCCACCCTGAATATTAGCAAATTTTGTTACTCCGCGTTGCAAAAGAAAATTTACAATAAAACCTTTTATAAGTCCTAAAACATTTGGCATTAAAATATTGTATAAATCCATGATTTTAAAAAATTTATTTGTTTGACTTTGTGATTTTTTTCCATTTTTATAATCGAGGACAAGTTTTTGTTCAAAATAACAAGTAGAAAAAATAATAATAATATTAAAAATAACAAAACCTATATTTAAAGGATGAAACTGAATCGTGTTATATTCTTTTAATGTAAAAATCCTTGTTAAATTACCACAAAGAGGATAGAAAAGAATTGGTCCCATATAAATAAGAACTAATGTGAGATAAAAATACCATTTAAACAAATTTTCTTTTTTGTTTTCCATAACAAACTCCTAAAGATAAACTCAAAATATAAATTTTAAAAACTTGGTAAACAATTATAACATATTCATGTAAAATTTATAATATCTATCTATATATTGTTTGTAATTTAACAAATAAAAATTTGTAAAAAAAATAGATTGCCAAAAAAAACGTTTAAAAACATTTAATTTAGCAATCTACATTTTAAACTATATCAGTTTTTATTTGATATTTTTTTCTGCTTTTTTAGAGGCTTTCTTTTCTGTTTTCTTTGAAACTTTTCCAGAAGTCTTTTTTGTTTCTTTTTTCGCCTTTTTAGGTTCAATTTCAAACGCTTTTATCAAAAGATTGCATTTATACGCAGATTTTAATTTTGCAGAACAAATCTTTTTATATAATTTGAAAACTTCCGGCACTTTTGTAGTTTTTGCACTTAAAAGCATAAACAAAATCAGTACATTTAAACTTTCTTCCAAACGCTCTTTATTAAACCACAAAATATTATCAAATAAATTTACTCCACTTAATATTTTTGAATATTTTCCACCAACAAGTAAATTCACAATTTTATTTGCAACTAATTTTTCTTCTTTTTGTAAATTTTCTGATGATGAATAAGAACTCAAAAGAACAGTTTTTATTAAAAAGTTTTTCAAATCTTTCTGTAAAAATTGATTAATTTTTCTTCCAAAATTCCATTTTTCTGCAAAACCATTTTCTGCATATTCACCGCAAATTGCCCACGAAAGTAATGCAATTTCCAAATTTTGCGATTTTTGAATCATAAAAGAAGCAAATTCTTCCGGATTTGTAAGTTTTTCCAAAGTTTTTTGTAAATCTTTTGGAGTTTTTGGAATTGGTAAATTATGAATTGTAATTATTTTTTTAATTCTAGATTTATACAGTTCAAATTGTTTTTCTGGAGATAGAATTTTTATTTTTTCTGATTTTTCTTCTGCAAATTTTTGAGCAATTTTATAAAATTCTATTGCACTTTCTTCAGAATCTTCCAAAATTTTATTTATGATTTTTATATCAACTGTATGATTTTTTTCTTTTGATGATTTTTTCAATTCTTTTTCAGTTGCAGGTTTTTCTGTTTTTTCTGCAATTTTATCATCTTTTTTATCATTTTTTTCATCATCTTTTGAAAATTCTTCAAGAATTGGAACAAGTGATTTTTTAGTAAATTTTTCTAATTTTAAATATAAATCTTTGAAAATTAAATCTTGCCAAGCCGATTCCAAATCTTCACAACCAGAACCATTTAAAAATTCACACAAAATTTTATATCGACAATCTGCTTCATCTGTTATTTGTTGAATATTTAAAAATACTTGATATTCAAAACCATTCAACATTACGAACATTCCTTTTTCGCAAATTTCTGATGATTTTCTTATATACCAAAGACTAGATTTATGTTCTTGAAAAATACAATATTTATTTTCTTCTGAAGTTAAATTTAATCCTTCAGAAATTGATTTTGAAATAAGTTTTGTTTCTTCACCATTTCCTGTATGAATTGCGTAAGGGTCAGATTGTTTTATCCATCCGTAAGCTCTATCATATTTATTATTATAGAAAACTAAAGTTCTTTCCTTATCTGTTCCATTTGAATAAGCAAAAACATTTTCATTTACTTTTCCATCTTGCCATAAATCATAAATTAAGAAATTATCAACTCCAGAAAATAAATATCTTTTTTTCATTAAAGGAAAAATATCATGCCAATGACGCTCAACAAGATACTGACTTGGTTTTTCATCTTTATAGGCTTTTGTATATTCCATACCATATTTTTCTGTAAATCCTTCAATTTGACCATGTCCAAACATTGGAAGACCTGGCATCGTAATCATCAAAGTACAAACACCAAAATATTTATCGCCATCACCAAATTGAGCAATTGCCGTTTCTTCATCTGGATTGTTCATAAAATTTACATATCGTTTTAAAACTTGCGGATCAAATTTTATTGTATTTTTGATTGTATCACGATACTTTTGATTTTCTTCTTTTTTTAGCATATTCATAAAAGCAGAATTATAAACACGATGCATTCCAAGCGTGCGGACGAAATATCCTTCCATCATCCAAAAAGCTTCTGCTAAAAGTAAAGTATCTGGACATTCTTTTGCAACTCTATCAACAACTTCCCGCCAAAATTCATTTGGAATTGCATCGTTAAATTGTTGCGTTGTTAAAGAATATTCTGAACGAGTTGCAATATCGCCTCCATGTCCTGGCTCAGGATACCAAAGACGTCGAATTGATTTTTTTGCCAAAACCATTGCTGCATCAAAACGGATTATAGGGAAATTTTGTGCAACATGGAGAATTTCTTGAATAACCGCTTCTCTTGCCTGAGGATTTAAAAAATCTATTTGAGCGGTATCATTCCAGGGAAGTCCAGTTCCATCATTTCCATGATAAATATAACGAGTATCGCCAGTTTGATTATCAACACGCTTAAAAACAACTGAACAATCATTTTTTGAATAATAATGGTCTTCCAAATAAATAGAAGTTCTTGAATCTTGAGAAAGATTTTCACCAGTAAAAGTATATTGTGGGAAAGGATTATCTTTTCGTTGAATAAAATAATCTGGATGATTCATAACCCATTCACCATCCATTCCTGTGTGATTTGGAACCATATCCGAAGCAAGACGGATTCCTCGTTGCCACAAACGTTGTCTTAAATTTGATAAAGCGTTCCATCCACCAATGTTTTGTGCAATATTGTAATCATAAAGTGAATACGCTGACGCTGCTGCTTCTGGATTTCCGCAAAGTTGTTTTATTCTTTTAGAAGCTTTTGAACGTTCCCAAAGACCAATCAGCCAAAGTCCTGTAAAACCTTCATCGCGAAGTTTATCAAGTTCTGCATCTGGAATTTGGTCTAATCGCGTAATTGAATAACCATATTGTTTTGTTAACTGGTCTAACCAAACTAAAACCGTTTTTGCCATTAAAATTACATTTGGCATCCAGTCGCTATCTGCACTAAAACGTTCATATTCATTCATCAAATTTTCAAACGAATAAGGAACCATATCTGGTAAATCGCCACCACCAAAACCATGCCAAGCCGATTTTTCTTCTTCAGAAATTGTGTCCAATCCTTGCAAAATTCGTTTTAGCCATTCACCTAAAAATTCATTCCAATATTTTTCGATATATTCTAACTGACCTCGTAAACTTTCTGGTGAAAAAATCTGAGGTTCTCTCAAAAGAGAAATTAAATCGTGATTAAAAGGACCAAAATCTGGTTGAGTTTTTGCAAATTTTTGAATTGAAGCCCAAGTTTTATTATAAATTTTATTTTTTGCAAGATTAGAATCATCAAAAAGAAGATAAAATGGTTTAAAAGCAGGATTTTCATTTGCAAGATGAAGTAAAATCAGTTCTTCTAAAGTTTGTTCACGATTAGGACGATTTTTTTCTGTTCCAACATCAAAAGCATTTCTTTCTAAATATTCTTGAGCAGTACATTTTTGAGTATAAACTTCTACTGGTGGGAATTCGTTTATAAAATCTAAAAGAAGTGAATCTATTTCTTCTTTTTTGAATTCTTTATTCAATTCTTCCAAAAGATTTTTCATAAAATCAGAAACTTTATTCCGACGATAAAGAAGACTTACATAATGCAAAATTTCGTCTATCAGTCCCATTGCATTTAGTTGCCCCGCAGAAACTTTTTTATTTTCATCTTTTGTGACATTTTCAACATAATTATTAAAAAGTAACTGAAATTCCCGGACATTTTTCATATTTGCAAAAACAACATTTCCTGAAGATGCAAAAAGTCCTTTATTAAAATTACACAAATCTCGTACATTTTTTGAAATATGAAATTCATTATAAGAAATTCTCATTTTATCGCTCGCTTATGATTTTTATTTTTTCGATTAAAGACTTATCATTTGATAAATCTTCCAAACTAACAGGAATTCTGTAAGTCCAATTAAATTTGTTTACAGTTCCAGGAACATTTATTCGCTCTTCTTCCGCATTTTTTAACCAATATTTTTTATTCATGTAAAGATAATCTTGTAATGGACAAATATACCAGTCTGAAGAAGTTTCGCTACATTTTTTCATAATTGAAAATGCAATTTCTGGTGAAAAATCTGCATTTTTAAAAGTTTGATTTTCTTCTGAAATTAGTTCTCTAACCGAACAGAATTCATTTTCTTTTCCATCATTTTTTTCTGATTTTTCTTCATTCCACCATTGACGGATTGTAGAAGAATCGTGAACTGATGTTGTTGTTACAGAAAGCGGTTCGTAATTTTGAAAAGAAATATACGGTTTTCCCGATTTTTCCCATTCACGACACCAACGAACAACTCTTAATCCTAAAATTTCATTTTTTTTCATTATTTTTGGAACACATTCAATATTTACGCCTAAATCTTCGCCACAAGGAATCATATTTAATGGTTTAGAAATTGCTTCAAAAATTTCATTTGCCTGTTTTTTCCAAAGTTTTTCGTCTTTTTGGTGAATAGAGTCAAACAAATCTAATAAGGATTTTTTTTCTTTTTCGTTTAAAGTTTTCCAAGAAGTTGAATTTCCATAAGTCCAAATAGGAACATATTTATTTTTTGAGATTTCGTTCAACGTTTTGTTAGACCAATATTCAATCAATTTTTGTTTTATTTTTCCTTCGATTTCTGAATTACAGAATTTTTCGAGAGAAATTTCCAAAATTTGACGACTTCCTTTTATTTCTGATTTAAAAAGCCAAAGTTCTTCATTATTAATTTGATTACAAAATTGTTTTAAAATTTTATGAGCAAGTTCATGATTCCAAGTTATATCTTCAACTGCACTTGTTGGAATATGAGGTTTTGATAACCAACGGATTCTATCATCGTCAAAACCTAATTCGTATAAAGAATCTTTTTTTATGGCAGAAAAAGGTTCTGTATGACCATTTAAAGCATTGCAATCTGAACTTGGAATTGCCCAAATTCTAAAAAATCCTAGAATATGATCCAACCGATAAGCATCATAATATTTAGAAGCATTTTTTAGCCGGTCTTTCCACCAATTATAATCTTCTGATTTTAAATTTTTCCAATTGTAAGTAGGAAATCCCCAATCTTGTCCATTTGGATTATCACCATCGCTTGGAGAACCTGCTCTCAAATCTTGATTAAAAAACTGAGAAAACGCCCAAGTATCGCAAGAATCTTCATTCATTAAAATTGGCATATCACCTTTTAAAAGAATTCCATTTTTATGAATAACATCCACCGCTTGCAAAAATTGTTTTTCGGCAATCATCTGGCACCAAACATAAAATAAATGTTCTTTTCTAAACGCTTTTTTTTGCCACGTTTTCAAAATCTGTTCGATGTTCATATCTTTATCGTTTTCAATCCAAGATTTCCAACTAGATTGCATATAATGCCATTTTAAATTTTTATAAACAGCATAAATTTTTATCCATGGATTTGATTTTATCCATTTTTTCATTTCATCATTTTCTTCGCCAGTTTTTCCAACTTCAGAAAATTCATACAATTTTCTAAGAAGATTGATTTTTGAATTCAAAATTCCATCATAATCATAACGAGTTTTATGCTGAAAATCTTTTTGAAAAGCATCGTAATGACTTTTAAAAATTGAATCTGCTTTGTAAATTTCATTAAAATTTGGAATATCAGATATTCGGATATAAATTGGATGAAGTGCGAATGCGGAAAGCCCAGAATATGGTGAACTTTGAGTTCCCGTATCATTTACAGGTAAAAGTTGTATGATTTTTAAACCTGCATTTTTACAAAAATTTGCGAATGGAATTAAATCTGCAAATTCTCCAATTGCACTATTTTTTGAAGAATACAGTGCTCCAAGAGGAATAACAACGCCAGTAAGTCTTTTTGAATCTGATTTTTTTTGCATAAAAATATTATAACACACAAATTTGTTATTAGATATTAAAGATTAAAAAAAATTAATTTTTCCAATGCCAAAAAGGAGTTGCTAATTTATTTGAAAAGGGTTGATTTTTGGAAAAATCTGGCAACCAACTTGTATCATCTGTTAATTCTTGATAAAAAAGATTTTCAAAATCATAAGCTTCTAGTAAATCATAAATATCTTCAAATTCCTGTGCATTAACAAGACGATTTTCAATTGCAGAAAGTGATTTTTTCCGTATTTGTAGTTTTTTTTCATCTTCATCAAATTTTACAGGCGTATATTGATTCATAAGAGAAATTATTGCTTTTTTGTCTGCATTTTCTTTTAGCCAAGATAAAACATCTGCCGTTTCTTCAAATTTTCCTGGTAAAAAAAGATGTCTAATTATCACGCCACTTGTGATTTTTTTTCTCGGTTTGCCTTTTTCTGCCCATTCAACAATTTTTTCGTTTGGCGGACAAGGAATTTCTTCTATTTTTAGCGGAGAATTTTTTATCATCCACAAAATTGCTTTTCTTGCAACTTCAGGATAATCTGGAGCAATAAAAACTTGTTTAGAAAGATTTTTATTTAAGGTTTTTAAGTCTGGCAACCAAATTGTTACTAAATCTTTCAGCATTTCAAGCATTTCTATAGATTCATACGCAGAAGAATTCCAGCAAAAAGGAATTTTTACTCCAAGATTTTTTGCTTTTTCAATGCCTTCTTTTATAAACGGAATATGATGACTTGGCGTTACAAGATTTATATTTTCTGCACCAACATTTTGCAACTTTAAACAAATTTGAGAAAATTCATCAGTTGTGATAATTTTTCCCATTCCATTTTGACTGATTTGATAATTCTGGCAGAAAGAACATCGCAAAGTGCATCCTGTAAAAAAAATAGTTCCACTTCCACCAAAAACAGTTACTAAAGGTTCTTCTCCAAAATGAAGTCCTGCAAATGCAATTTTTAATTTATCAGATTCCTGGCAAAAACCTAATTCTCCAGAAGTTCGGTCAATTCTACATTTTCGAGGACATTGTTCACAATTTTTATAAAAATTTTGATATTCCATTTTTAAGATTTAATATGTATTGTGCGAAACTAAAATTTTCATCAAATCTTGCAACATTTCTACAGGTAAATCTTCTGCTTCATAATTTACAAGTTCCGCAAGTTCATTCCAATCGTCTTGAGAAAGTAAATCTTCATCTTCATCACTATTATCCAAAAATGCTAAAATTGCACCTAATTTTCCAAGAGAAAATGGTGATGGTTCTTCGGCAAAATTTTCACTTTTAAAAATATATTCATTTTCCCAATAAGAAAAGATTGAATCTGTTAAAGAATTTGAACAATTTGCTGTTCTTGCAAAAAGATTTCTAAGTTCATTTTGAATTAAATTATAATCACAAATTCCGCTATTATTTTGGCGAGCATGTTTTTTTATTCTTTCTATATCTGCAAAAAATTTTCTAATATCAGTCATAATCAAATTATAGATTTCCATTTGTTTTCTTGCAATAAGCAATTTTATCAATTATCATAATACTTATGTTTGACAGCGATAATAGAGATACTTTTGATAGATTAGTTTCAGATTTAAATGCTGATGAACGCCACGAAATGCTTGGACGAATTAACAAAAATTCTCCAGAAACAGTTCAATTTGTAACTACAGAAGATAATAATTCTGAACCTAAAATTTCTCTGCAGGCAAAATTGAATAAAGAATCTTTTTTTTATAGATTTTTTCTTTGGTTAAAAAGTATTTTTTTCAAACGTTCAACGACAACTCTTTATAATGAAGATTTACTTTCTAACATTGCAAAAAAAATTAATCATGAACATCCGGGACTTATCAATCATAATAATATGATTTTAGATTCTATTTTTTATGATAGATTGTGCAATTTGAAAAATGCTGCTGATTTTTTTAAACCATATTTTAATTTTGTAGAAAATTCTCTCGGAGATTTTTATGTTTTTTTAAGCAGTTTTGTTGTTCCTGAATTAAATGATAACATAAAACAAGCTGTAGACCCTTTTAATCTTTCTTTTTCAAAAAATCCGACCTTACAATTAAAAACTGAATTAGTTCACAAACTTGATGAAATTTTAAATTCTATGAATACGAATACTCGTTCAACTCTTTATTATGCTATCAGTTCTTTAAATTGGTTAAAACTTTACACAAAATTACCTTTTATTCATTTTACATCACAATTTACGAATATTACAGGCGAAAATTACACTTGTCCTTATTCAAATGCACTTCAAGATTACAATATTTTTGCATCAGTTTTTTCAGACATAAAATCAATTAGTAACGAAAGTTTGGAAGCTCTTTATCTTTTTAGTCAAAAAAAAGAATTATCAAAAAATGTTCAAGAAAAAGATATTGAAAAAGCAATAAAAGAATTTATGACAGTTGCAAACGGACATCTTGCGACAATTCAAATGTTTATTTCTGGAGTTCCAATTGTAAAAGTTGGAAAATTGATAAATCTTGATTATGATTGGGAACCGAGTCCTACAAAAAGTTCAGAAGCTTGGTTTCCGACATTTAGAAATCAATGGAAAAAAAATCTCGATTTACAATGGAATAATTGGATTCGCGAACGACAAAAATCTCTTTTAGCAAAGAAATTAGAAAATGATTTTCAACTTCAACAATTTCCTGTTATGCAACAAAAACCTTGGACAAAAATGTGGATGGATATTCCATTTTCGTATGAACTTACTAGCGGATTTATTTCCTGGTTTGCAGCAAATCAATATGATAAAATCATAACACCTTTAAATGAAGTTATGCTTGAAGGAATTTTTATAAACAACGAAAATCGTAAAGAGTTTTCGGAAGGATTAGATTCTTTTTCTATTGCAAACAAACAAATGTTAGATTTACTCGAAAAACTTTCTCCAAACGGAATGTTAGGTTCTGTTTTTGCCGATTTATCATCAAATAAATTAAAAACGCTAAATGTTCAAAAACAAATTGATTCTATGATGATTTCTATTGAAAGTGAAATTAGAGAAATTCTAGAAAAATTCAAAAATGGTGCAATAAAAATTGATAATGTTTTAAAAGGATTTTTTGAACAAACTAGAGATGGAACTCATGAACCTCTTCAAAATTGGAATTCGATTAAAGGACATCAAAATAGAGAATGGCGTGATAATTTGCAAGAAATTTATGATATTATAAAAAAATCTATTTTCTACATTTCTGAATTGGAACCAATTGATGCAGAAACTTTACAAAACTCATAAAAATTTTATTACTTTTCCTTTTAAATTTAATTCACAAGAATTAAAAAACGCTCCAATTTGTGGAATGACTGTTCGATCCGCAGGTTCAATGCGTTTTCGCTGGAATGAAAAAAATCAAATTCGTGATGATTTTTTAAAATCTATTTCAAAAGATAAAACTTTTGTTCCAATAGAATTAATTCATTCTCACATCGTTTATGACATTTCTACCAAAGATGATACTTTTTTACTTCAAGGTGATGGAATTATCACAAAAAATACAGAACTTATTCCAACTGTAACTGTCGCAGATTGTATGCCGATTTTTATTTATAATCCATTTTCAAAAGTTTTTGGAATTGTTCATTCTGGTTGGAAAGGAACTGGAATTGTTGTAGATGCCATCAATTTAGCTTGTAAAAATTATAATTCAAAACCAGAAGATTTTTGCGTAATTTTAGGTCCGCATATTCGTAATTGCTGCTATCTTGTAAATGAAGAACGTGCAGATTTTTTTATAAAAAATTTTTCTAAAGAATGTATAGAACCTTTTGATAATGAAAATCAATCTTTTTTAGCAAAAAAAATAAATTGGAATAACGGAAACGGAAAAATTTTTAGATTATCTTTAGAAAAAGCAAATCTTTTCGCCTTAAAAAATATTGGTGTAAAAGACGAAAATATCAACATAATAAAAGAATGTACTTGCTGCAATGAAAAATTTGGTTCAAACAGACGCGAAACTGCATTTTCAAACAAACAAGATACATTCACCGTGCAGGCAGCTTTTATAAATTTGCAAAAGGATTAATCAAAAGTTCATTTTGCCGAGCCTGTTCTTTTTCCAAAATTTCTTTTGAAGGTAAAAAATCATAACTAATTCTAAGTTGCTCAACAGCATTTACAATATTTTTATCACAACGAATAAGTGCCATAAGAAAATCATTTTTAAAAGCGGTTGAATTAAATTCCAGTTGTTTACTTTCAAAATCAATATCGGTGATAAACCAACTATTTTTTTTATAAGTTAAAGTATAAATTTGAACAATAGAATCCATTTGAATTTCGTTAAATTCACCTTCTGTATGAAAAAGAAGATATTCCGCTTTATGTACAGATTTAGCTCCATCTTCAAGAGTAATTCCATTTTCCTGAGTAACAGCTTCTGGTTTTTCATTTCTCATAAAAGCACAATTTTTCAATTCCATAGGGCGACCATCAATTTTGGGAAGAGAAATTGCATATAATCCCGCTTTATTCATAGATTCAGCATCTTTACTAAAAAATAGCCAACTCACCCAATCACCAAAACCATTATCTTTACTGTAAACTTCTCTTTGTTTTCCGGCAACGTATATTTGACTTACAGAATCTACAACTTTTTGAGCTTCATGACCTTTCGTAATATTTGAAAGTGTGAGTGTATCTTTTTCATTTATTCCGTTTAAAAAAGTTTGAACTGTTTGAACAGAAGTCATTCCTTTTGAAATATATTCTTCTTGCCTTGTACGAACAAAATTTAATGTTACAATTACAACAAAAACAGCTACAACACCACCTATAATAATTTTTGTTGAATTTCTACGAATTCGTCTTTTTAGTAAAACTTGTGATTTTTTATTTTTCAAATAATTTTCTGCTTTTTGAGCAAATTCTTCTTCAGAAATTCTATTTTCAGTTTTTTGATTTTTGTTTGCATATAAAAGTTCTAAAGGAAATTCTGCACTTGGAGTTAAGTCTTCACTGGATTTGCCTTTTTTCTTTTTTCCGGGAATATTTACAACGTTAGAATTTAATTTTAATGATTTATCAATTTCGTTTGCAAGATTTTTATCAATTCCGTTTACAGTTAATTCCATTGGAAGAAAATTCCTATCCAAAATATCAGCATTTCTTTCTGTTTGATTTTCATTTGGATAAGGAAATTTATCACTAAGAATTTTATACGCAATCACTCCACGAAAAAAACAAAGTGCTGGTAAATCATAAATAGTTTGATTTAACCAATTTCCATAAAGAGAAGAAAAATATGCTGGAGGAAGTCCCGCTACCGAATATTTAAACAAATTTTCAGGTAAAAATAAAACTGATGTTTTATCTCCTTTTAATTCTATAAGAATTCCTCCGCCACCATTTAAAGGTAATTTTACATTTTCTTTTGCAGCTTGAGTTAAAAGAGAAATGATTGCAAAACCTGCTTCAAAAGATTCATCTTTATTTTCGCTTTCCAAAAATTCTGTTAGCGTTTTTGCTTTTTTAGAAAAACCAGTCGATTTTCCGCAATAAAAAACAAATCTTTCTGAAAAATTTTCAAGTTCAAAAGATTTTACACTTTCAAAATTCCAATTTTTAAAACTGAAATGATATTTTCCTTCAGAATAAGAATCACATTTTGCAAGAATTCCCGTTTGCGTGATGAGTGAACTATAATCATTTTTTCCAAAAGCAGTTTCTGTCAAACGAGAATTTAATCTAATCTCTTTATCTTCAATTTTTACAAGTTGCATTATCTTTTTCCATCAGAATTATACAAATATTTAAAATAATCCATGTTTGTACTAAAAGTTGCAGGATAATTTTTTAAATTTTGTTTGTAAGATTCCATACTTTTCCAGAATGTATAAAAATCAGGGTCTTTATTATATGCTTCTGCATAAATTTTTGCGGCTTGTGCATCTGCATTACCTTTTATTTCCTCTGATTTACTATATGCTTCTGAAAGAATTTTACTTTTATCATTTTCAAGTTTTCCGAGCCATTTTGCTTTTCGTGCTTCACCTAAAGAACGATACGCTTGTGCAACTTGATTTCGCTCTTTTATCATTCTGCTATAAACTGAATCTGTAAGTTCATCAGAATATTTTACTTGTCGAGGAACAATATCAATTAATTCAATTCCAAATTCTGAAATTTGTTTTTTTGCTTCTAAAGTCATTTCCTTGCAAAGAGCATTTCTACCTTTTAAAACAATTTCATTTTGAGTGTTTGCATTTACAAGACTATCAATTTCTTTTGTATCTTCATCTTCGTCTAATTCTTCGTTATTTGTTTTAACTGTATTTATGATGTTTGAACTTCTTACAATTTCACTAAGTCTATTTCTTGTAATAACTGTTCTTGTAGAAGAGTCGATAATATCACTTAATTTATTGTATGCATTATCTAAAGTTATAAAGTTCTGATAAAATTTTACTGGATCTGTAATTTTCCATCTTGCTGTAGTATCTACAATTATATATTGATATTCTTTTGTAGGAATTCGTTGTTCATCACCATCTAAAGAAAGAATTAATTTTGGATATTTTGTTATTTTGTCTAAAAATGGAATCTTAAAATAAAGGCCTGCTTCTGTGTGAGAATCTACAATACTTCCAAAACGAGTTACTGCAACTTGTTCGCCTTCATTGATGATGTAAAAAGGTCCTGTAAAAAGAAAAAGTATAAGCAAAATTACAATCGCTGTAAGATAACCGATAAATTTTTTCATTGATTTTGTCATATTTCCCTCACTGATTTAGTCTTTTAAATTTTTTATAGGAACAAGATTTTCAAGTTCGCCATCTATTATAGTAGGTTTTGTCTCTCCACCAAAAATTTCGTCCATTGTTTCTAAGTAAATTCGTTCTTTTGTTACTTTTGGTGATTTTTTATATTCTTCATAAACTGCATTATAACGAGCAACATCACCTTCTGCTCTGTTTACACGTTCTGCAGCATAACCTTCTGCTTGTTGAATTTGTTTATCTGCTTCACCTTGAGCTTTAGGAATTTCTGCATTATATGCTTCTTGTCCTTCATTTATAAAACGATTCATATCTTGTGTTGCTTTATTTACATCTTCATAGGCTTCTTGAACACCTTCTGGCGGAACAATATTTTGTAATTTTACAGCAGTAACATTTATTCCAAGTCCGAGTTGCGTAAAATTTTCATTCATCATTTCAAGACCTAATTCTTCTATTGTAGAACGTTCTTTTCCCATAACATCTAAAATTGCTCTATCTCCAACTAAAGTGTTTATTACCGACCGCGAAATATCACGAATTGTATTTTCTTTTTCATAAACGCCAAATAACCATTGTCTAGGATTTTCTATCTTATACTGAATAATCCATTCAACATTAACAATATTCAAATCTCCAGTAAGCATTGTACTTTCTGAACTGATATTATTTTTATATTCATTATTTCTTCCGGCTTTTACAGTTTTAAAACCAAATTGTTCCATCTGAACTATTTTTACAGGAACATTATAATTTTTCTCAAGACCAAAAGGTAATTTCCAATGAAGTCCTGGACCTGTAGTTGTAATATATTTTCCTAATCTTGTGATAACTGCTTGTTCTGTTTCATCAACAACATAAAAACTTGTAAAACCTGCAATAGCAACAACAACCAAAATAATAATTGTGAGTATTAATTTTGGTCCAACATGGTGTTTTTTTCCTTTTTTTAATTTTTCTTCCGCCATGATAATATTCCCCATAAATTTTAAGATAGTTTAAAAGATATGAATAATAACAAAAAAAAACAAGCAAAATACTCTCATCTAGGTTATAATTTATAGAAGATATGATAAAAAAAAATACAAAAAGAATTCAAACTCCTCAAAAAAAATCTCCAGAAAAAAAACATATTTCTCTTTTTGGAAGAATTCTTATTAGAATAGTAACAATTCTTACAATTGCAATTTGCCTTGTAGTTGTTTTTTATTTTGTCCGACAAAAATATCGAAATCCTGTTTATGAAACAAAATCTGCACTTGTAGAAAAACAACTTTCATTCTGCCAAGAATTAGTTACTTTAAAGTATAGATATAGCGATATTGCAACTATAAAAAAATCAGCAGGATTTTCAAAAAGTTATTCAATTGTAAAATACACAGGAATTATCAGAGCGGGAATTGCGGATATAACTGATATTTCTTACAATCTTTCTGTTGATGGAAATAAAATTTTTCTAGAAATTCCGCCTGCAGAAATTTTAGGAAACGAAATTGTAAAACAAGATGTTTTTGATGAAAATTCGAGTATTTTTGTTCCAATTACAGCAAAAGAAGTTTTAGAAGAAATTAAAAAATCGCAAGATGAAACTTGTGCCGACTTAATTGCAGAAGGCCTTTTAGAAGATGCAAGAAATTATGCAATACAAATCTTAACTCAATTTATGAAATCTGTCGGATTTGAAGAAGTTATAATCTTACAAAAATAAATTTTATCGCAAAAAATCGCTCATCTAAACAAAATATATTACACAATATTATTTTTATTGACTTGCAAAAAAAAAAGGAAATATTTAAATTAAAATTTATGTCTACAGTGAAAAAATTATGTTTAGGTTTGGAGAAAAAATATGTAATAAATGCATGCCTTTCTCCCATTGTTATGATTGGTGAAGTTTTAATGGAAGTTATTATTCCATTTATAATGGCAAAAATCATTGATGTTGGAATTCAAAATTCTAATTTAAATTATGTTGTAAAAACTGGACTTCTAATGGTAGCTCTTGCTTGTGTTTCTTTAACTTGTGGAGTTTTAGGGACCCGTTTTTCAACTTACGCCGCACAAGGTTACGGTTTCAATCTTAGAAAACGTCTTTATGACAAAATTCAAAATTTTTCATTTGCAAATATCGATAAATTCAGTACTGCATCTTTAGTTACACGTCTTACTACCGATGTAAATATGTCTCAAAACGTTTTCAGAATGATAATTCATCTCTGTTTCCGTGGACCAATTATGCTTATTGCAGGTTCAATAATGGCTTTTAAAATCAATAGTGAACTTGCAGTTGTATTCTTAATTGCTATTCCAGTTATTGCGGCAGGAATCATCGTAATTTCATTATGTGCATATCCGCGTTTTGAAAAAATGATGAAAAAAATCGATTTTATGAACAAAACCGTTCAAGAAAATTTAATTGGAATTAGAGTTGTAAAAGCATACGTTCGTACAAATCATGAGGAAGAAAAATTTAGAAAATCTGCTGAAGCGGTAAAAAATGCCCAAGTTCGTGCAGAAAAATTAGTTATTTTTCTTACACCGTTAATGCAACTTGTTATGTACACAACTATTATTGCAGTAATGTGGTTTGGTGGAAATCATGTTATAAATGGAAAAATGCTTTCTGGAGAATTAATCAGCTTTTTTACTTATGTAACTCAAGTTCTTTCTTCGCTTATGATGCTCGGAATGTTCTTTATTTCCTTAGTTATGGTTCAGGCATCAAATCACCGAATTTGCGAAGTTTTAGATGAAGTTCCAGATTTAAAAAATCCAGAATCGCCAATCACAAATGTAAAAGATGGTTCAATCGTTTTTGAAAATGTTAATTTCAGTTATAACAAAAAAGATGATAATTGCGTTTTAACAAATATCAATCTTAAAATTCAAAGTGGTCAAGTTGTTGGAATAATTGGAGGAACAGGTTCTTCAAAATCAACATTGGTTTCGCTCATTCCAAGACTTTATGATGTTTTATCTGGAAGCGTAAAAGTTGGTGGTGAAGATGTTAAAAATTATGATTTAACAACTTTGCGAGATTCTGTTGCCATGGTTTTACAAAAAAATGTTCTTTTTAGCGGAACAATTAAAGAAAATCTAAAATGGGGAAATGAAAACGCCTCTGATGAACAAATTATTCAAGCATGTAAAGCCGCAGATGCAGATTCATTTATTCAATCTTTTCCAAAAGGCTACGAAACAGATTTAGGTCAAGGTGGAGTAAATGTTTCTGGTGGACAAAAACAACGTTTATGTATTGCAAGAGCACTTCTCAAAAATCCAAAAATTTTGATTTTGGACGACTCAACTTCTGCTGTTGATACCGCTACAGAATCGCGAATTAGAGCATCATTAAAAGAACTTGCTCCAGAAACTACAAAAATCATAATTGCACAACGAATTTCTTCTGTAAAAGATGCTGATGTAATTTTTGTTTTGAACGAAGGAACTTTAAGCGGATGCGGAACTCACGAAGAACTTTTACAAAATAACAAAATCTATCGTGAAGTTTACGAAAGCCAACAACAAGGAAGCGGCGACGCAGATTTAGCAGGAGGTGATGAATAATGCCACCAGTAAAAACTAGAGGAACAGCAAAACCAAAAAATGCAAAAAAGACAATTTCAAGATTAATTTCTTATATGAGCAAATTTAAAGCTCTTTGGATTTTAGTTTTTATTTGTGTAATTTTAAATTCTGGTGCTCAAATTATGGGCAGTTTTATGATAAAACCTGCAATTAACAATTATATAATTCCAATGTTTAAAGTTCTTTCAAATGGCGGTTCTTTTTCTGACATCGCCCCTATGATGAAACAATTTGGAATTTTACTTTTTAAAATTGCGAGTTTATTTTTACTTGGAGTTTTAGGTTCTTGGTGTAATCAAAGACTTATGCTCCATATTTCTACAAACCTTTTATTTAATATCCGTTGCGATTTATTTAATCGTCTTGAAAAATTACCTATCAAATTTTATGACTCTCATACTCACGGAGATTTAATGTCGCGTTTTACAAATGATACAGACACTTTACGCGAAATGATGAGTCAGACTATTCCTCAATTACTTTCTTCAGGATTAACGATTATTGGCGTTTTGGTTATGATGATTGTGTTGAGCCCACTTCTCACAATTGTAGTTTTATTAACCGTAGTTTTAATCTTTTTGCTTATCAAAACAATCGGTAAAAAATCTGTAAAAGCATTCCGCGAAAATCAAAAAAGTGTTGGTGCCTTAAACGGATTTATCGAAGAAATGATAGAAGGCCAAAAAGTTATTAAAGTTTTTAATCACGAACCAAAAGCAAAAGCAGAATTTGCAGTTTTAAACGAAAATCTTCGCAAAGCTGGAACTGATGCTATGACTTACGGCGGTGTTATGGGACCTGTAACAAACAATCTTTCTCACGTGCAATATGCAATCATCGCAATTATAAGTTCTGCACTTATGATTTTAGGTTCAAATGGAAAAATCAGTTTAAATTGGTTTATTGGAGCGTTAGATATTGGAACAATTGCAGCTTTTTTACAATACACACGTTCATTTACACAACCAATTGGAATGATGAGCCAACAAGCAAATTCTATTTTAAATGCACTCGCCGGTGCTGAGCGAATTTTTGGAATAATTGACGAAGAAGAAGAAATTGATGAAGGAAAAGTTACTCTTGTAAATGCCTACGATGCAAAAGAAAAAGATGGTTCAACTCGTTTAGTTCAATCTTTTGCAAAAACTGGTGAATGGGCTTGGAAAAATCCTGCCGATAATTCTTTAAGAGAATTAAAAGGCGAAGTTATTTTTGATCATGTAACTTTTGGATATACTCCAGAAAAAACAGTTCTCCACGATATTTGTATTCATGCAAAACCTGGAATGAAAATTGCTCTTGTAGGTTCAACTGGTTCTGGAAAAACAACAACTATCAATCTTTTATCTCGTTTTTATGATGTTTTGGAAGGAAATGGAAAAATCACTTATGATGGAATTCCTCTAAATCATATAAGTAAAGATTCTCTTAGAAAATCGCTTGGAATGGTTCAACAAAATACACATTTATTTACAGGAACAATTCGAGAAAATATCCGTTATGGAAATTTAGACGCATCAGATGCTCAAGTTTACGAAGCGGCAAAACTTGCAAACGCAGATTATTTTATCAAACATTTAGATAAGGGTTATGATACAGTTATCACAGGTGATGGTGCAAGTTTAAGTCAAGGACAACGCCAACTTTTAGCAATTTCAAGAGCCGCAGTTGCAAATCCTCCTGTTTTAATTTTGGACGAAGCAACTTCATCAATTGATACAAGAACAGAAGCCCTTATTGGAAAAGGTATGGATTCTTTAATGGCAGGAAGAACATCTTTTGTAATTGCACATAGACTTTCTACAGTTCGTGATGCTGATGAAATTATTGTTCTGGAGCATGGACACATCATAGAACGTGGAAATCATGAACAACTAATAGAAACAAAAGGACGATATTACTTCCTCTATACAGGAAATAAAATTACATTAGACGAATAATTTTCTTAAAAACTGATGGTTTTAATTAATAAAGCTATCAGTTTTTTTATTTTAAATTGGATTTTTATCGTTTTATTGAGTTTTAATAACCTACTTGCAAAAAGGTAAATAAAATTTTAATATTTAGACAATATGAACAACGAAAATGAATTTATAAAAGAATTCATTAATCAAGAAACTATTAATTCACTTGAAATTTTCTTGAAAAATGAAGAAGATTTTGAAGAATCTGCTGATATAATTGCTAAGGCATTTGGTTTTACTAAAAACTTTTCACAAATGAATGATTCCGACATTCAAAAACTTGTTATTAGTTTTAAGAATAATCTTACACTTCTTATTCAAAAAACTTGGGTAGAAAAATCTGATATTGCTTTAAAAGATCAACTTTTATACAAACTAGAATCTTTTCTCGTTGATGAAAAATCTTCTTTTACAGAAAATTATGAACTTTTCAGAGATATTATAAATCAAGCAGTATTTTTGATGTTTGGACAATCAACAGATTCTCCAGAATTTGCAATTTATACTCTCAGAATTGACCCCGAATTTGGTATTTTTTGGTGGTATATCTCATCTTTACCCAATATAATAACTTGGTCTGAAAAAAAATGTAAAATAGCAATGTTGTTAGGAATGTATTTTTTAGCAAACTATTAAACATAATAAAATTAGCAGGCCGAAACTTCTTAGTTTCGGCTTTTTTTGTATTTAGGAAAAATTATGGATATAAAAAAAATCACAGATTCTTTAAAAAACGCAAGTCAAATTTTAGCATTACAAAATAGTAAGAAAAAAAATAATGCACTAAAATTTGTTGCAGAATCTTTAAATAAAAATCGTGCAGAAATTTTAAATGCTAACAAAAAAGATGTTGAAAAAGGCAAACAAAGCGGAATGTCAGAATCTTTAATAGACAGACTTTTACTTACTGACAAAAGAATTGATGGAATTATCGAAAGCCTTTACAACGTCATTAATCAAATAGACCCGATTGGAGAAGAAATTTCTGGTTGGAAAACGCCAAATGGAATGACAATCCGTTGTGTAAGAGTTCCTCTCGGAGTAATTTCTATAATTTATGAAAGTCGTCCAAATGTTACAGTTGATGCTTTTAGTCTTGCCTACAAAAGTGGAAATTCAATCTTACTTCGAGGTTCATCATCAGCGTATAACTCAAATAAAGAAATTGTAAAAATTATAAAAGATGCACTTTCTCAAGTAGAAAACGGAATTCCATCCGCCATAGAATTAGTTGAAGTTGTTGAACATAATCATTCAGATGTAGAAGAAATCTTAAATGCAGTTGGAATGATTGATGTAGTTCTTCCTCGCGGTGGAAAAAAACTGATTCAAAATGTTGTCTCAAATGCAAAAATTCCTGTAATTGAAACTGGTAGCGGTGTTTGTCATCTTTATGTTGATAATGATGCAGACTTAGAAATGGCTTGTAAAATTGCAGAAAACGCAAAAATTCAACGTCCAAGTGTTTGTAATGCAATTGAATGTATTGTCGTTAATGAAAAGATTTCTCAAAAATTTCTTCCAATGTTAGAAAATACATTTAATGGGCGAGTAAAAATTCACGCTGATGAAAAATCTATCAAATATTTAAAAAATGCAATCTTAGCAAATGAAACTGACTTTGGAAATGAATATTTAGATTATGAATGTTGTATAAAAACCGTTTCTTCAATTGAAGACGCAATTTTCTATATAAATACTCATAATACAAAACACAGTGAATCAATCATTACAGAAAATAGAACAAAAGCACGACTTTTCCAAGAAAAAATAGATGCAAGTTGTGTTTATGTTAATGCTTCTACAAGATTTACTGATGGCGGAGAATTTGGTTTTGGAGCGGAACTCGGAATAAGTACACAAAAACTGCATGCACGCGGTCCAATGGGAATAAAAGCACTTACCACAACAAAATATTTAATTGATGGAGAAGGTCAAATTAGATTATGAATGAAATTCAACAATCCTTAAAAAAGGCAAGAAAACTTGTAATTAAAATTGGTTCAAACACTTTAGCAAAAAGTGATGGAACTCAAAATACAGAATTTATGTCTAGTTTCGCAAAACAATGCAAAAACTTAATAGAACAAGGAAAACAAATTGTTTTAGTTTCTTCTGGAGCTCAAGTTTCTGGTGTTTCAACTTTAAAAGAATGGCCCCGAAAAAAAGATGTTCATTTTAGACAAGCACTTTGTGCAATCGGGCAAGTTGAACTTATGACTCAATGGAGAAAAGCATTTGCAAATGAAAATCTTCATATTGGACAACTTTTACTCACAAAAGAAGATTTTGAAAATGACCATCGTAGTTTAAATATTCGCAACACTTTGTTTACTTTAATTGATGAAGGAGTTGTTCCTATCATAAACGAAAATGATTCAGTTTCTATAGACGAATTTCAAATTGGTGATAATGATAATCTTTCTGCCCTCACCGCAATTCTTTGGTCTGCAGATTTATTAATTCTATTTAGCGATATTGATGGCATTTTTACAGATAATCCAAAATCGAATAAAGATGCAAAACTTATAGAAAAAGTTCATTCCATTTCTGAATTAAGAAAATCAATAAAAATTGGAGAAACAAATTCTTTCGGAACTGGAGGAATTGAAACAAAAATCCAAGCCGCTCAGAAAACAACTTCTTACGGAATAAAAACTCTTGTTGCTAATGGCGGAAAAGAAAATATTCTTGAAAATTTATTTAATGGTTCAGAATCTGGAACTTTATTTTTAGCTGAATAGAGGTAAAATATGAAAATTTGTTGTATTGGAATAGGTTCTTTGGGCGGTGCAATTATGCGTTCTGTTTGTAAAAATTTTAATCCAAAAGAAATAATTGTCGCAAATAGAACATCTGAAAAAGCAAAAAAATTCGCAGAAAATCACGGTTGTAATTTTGCAGAATCAAATATAGATGCTGTAAAAAATTCAAAATATATTTTTATTGCAGTAAAACCTAATTCTTTAGAAGGATTATTTCAAGAAATTGGAAGATACATTCCAAAAGATTCAGTCGTAATTTCAATGGCAGCTGGAGTAAAATTAGAAAAACTTGAACATCTTGCAAATGAATGTCGATTTGTTAGAATTATGCCAAATGTTCCAGCTCAAATTGGGCAAGCAATGACCGCAATTTGTTGTAATGATGATATTGAAGATTATGAACTTAAAGATATTAAGGAAATATTAAAAACTTGCGGAAAAGTTGAACAAGTTCCAGAAAATCTTATGGATTGTGTAACAGCTGTAAGTGGTTCTGGTCCAGCGTTTGTGTTTATGTTTATTGAAGCATTGGCAGATGCAGCCGTTCGTTGCGGAATGCCTCGTTCTCAAGCGTATACTTATGCTGCTCAAACAGTTTACGGTTCTGCAGGAATGGTTTTAGAAACAAAAAATCATCCAGGAGTTTTAAAAGATTCAGTAACTTCGCCAAGTGGAACTACAATTGAAGGTGTTTCTGTTTTAGAAAAAAATAGTTTTAGAAGTACTGTAATAGAAGCCGTTTCTGCCGCATATAAAAAATCTACAGAAATGGGAAAATAATTTTAAGTTTATTTAGTATTTTTTAAAATTATAAAAGTTAAATCATCTGTTTGTTTTCTATTTCCTCTAAATAATTTAATTTCGTTTGCAATTTCTTCTGTTTGTTCTTTTACACTTCCTAAAGCAAATTTTTCTATTGCTTTCATAAAATTTGATAATCCAAAATTTTCATTTTTTTCATTTAAAACATCTGTAACACCATCAGAATAAAGAATAATTTCATCATTTTTTTTAAGAGGAACAAAAATTGAATTATAAAAAACAGGAAAATCAGCAATTCCAATTGCACCCATGCTAGAAGGGTCTTGTATTAAAAGTTCACATTTTCCTGTTTCGTGATGATATAAAATTGGCATTGGATGACCAGCAGAAACTAATTCAAGTTCATCATCTTTTTTAAAACGAATTAAAATTCCTGTAAGATAATTTTGAATATCACCTTTTTCAGAAATTACACATTCATTTATATGACTCATAATTTCCCAAAGTTCAAAATCTTTATGTTCATAAAATTCTTTATTGATAATATTTTTTACAAGCATTGTAACAAGTCCAGAAGAAATTCCATGACCAGAAATATCAAACAAGCCAAAACCATCTAGTTTATTATCTGTTCTATAAAAATCATAAACATCACCAGAAACTCCAGCCATCGGTTTGCTATAACACGAAATTTCTACATTTTTTAGACCAATTAAATCTTGCTTAAAAAAATTCTGCTGAATTATTGCTGCTAAATCAATTTCGTTAGTTAACGCTTGATTTGTATTTCTTAAATCTGTTTCATAATTTTCTACAACATAAGTAAAAATCAAAATCATAAAGAAAATAATACCAACAGAAAGAGAAACATTTATTAATCGTACAACAAAATTAACTAAAGGTGTGATTTCATATTTTGGCTGAATTTGTAAATTTTCAATGATAATAAAAAGAAAACTTGTAAAAAATGCAAAAGGAATTAATAATTTTGATTTATTTTTAAAAACAAGGAATGGAATTAATCCCAGCAATAAAATAAAAAAATGAAAATTTGCATAAGAACCTAAAAAATAATCTGCCAAAATTTGATGAGGAATAACTTCTAAAGATGCCAATGCATACAATTTTATATAATTATTTACTTTTTGAATTCTAATTAGCACTAAAGAAAATAAAAAAATGCTAAAAATATTGTAAAAAATCATAGGATAAACTTCCAGGAAAATAAAAACAAATAATATGAGAATATGATAAATTAACGCACAAGATGTACAAAATGTTGCAACTATTTTTGCTCTATCTTCTGTTAGATTATTATTGATAATTTTTTTTAGAACTTTCAGCATCTTTTCAATTCCAGTATAACTATATTTTATAAAAGTTCTTATATAAAATCAATTTTTATATAACTCATCTACGAAAAAGTTTATAATTATCTAAAATCTTTACAAAAACTGTATTGAAAATACAATTTTAAAAAGCGATAATCGCAATAAGTGAGTAAATAAAATGTTAATATTAGAAACTATCATTCCTATTTTTTTGATGATTGCGTTGGGAAAATTCTTAAAATCAAAAAATATTCTTTCTGATGAAGGAATTCGTTGTTTAAAAAGTCTTTCTACAAATGTTTTTTTGCCAGTTATGGCTTTTGATACTTTAATTCATGGTTCTTTTTCGTCAGATTCTTTACTTTTGATTGCACTTGAACTTTTTGCATTATTTGGAGCTTTTGGAATTGGTTTTATTTTTAAAAGATTTTTTGAAAAAGAAATAAACGGCTATGTTCCTTACGCAATGGCAACTTATGAAGGTGGACTTTTTGGCTGGGCATTAATTTCTCTTGTTGTTGGTCAAAAAAGTGATGCAATGTTTAGCATTGTTTCTATGGATATTTTTAGTGGAGTTTTCTGTTTTACAGTTATGGCAACAGGATTAAAATTTCTTGCTGGACAAAAAATGTCAAAAAAAGAAATAACTGTTTCAATTATAACAAATCCTCTCATAATTGCAGTAATTTTAGGTTTTATAGGAGCATTTTTCCATCTTGGTGATTTAATTGATAATTCAAAAATTGCAAATCTTTACACCAAAACAACAAATTTTTTCATTCAACCTTTATCTCCCATGATTTTAATTTCTATTGGTTCAGGATTAGTTTTTGATTGGAATATTTTAAAAAAAGGATTAAAACTTGCTTTATTCCGCTACGGAATTCAAATAATAATTTGCATTTTAGTTTTGACAATAATTCATTTTACAATAGGACTTTCTCCATCCTTAAAAATTGCTTTATTAATTTATTTTTTCATTCCAACTTCGTTTTTACTCAGCATGTATGCAAACAAAAAAGAATCTATAGAATTTACCTCTGGATATTTAAGTTTACAAATAATAATTTCTCTAATCATTTTTAGTGTGATTAGTATTTATGCATCTAAAATTTTAATGTAATTTTGAATTTAAATATTCTTCTGTTGTCATCATTTTCAAATGAAGTGGGCATAATCCAGACAAAATTAATTTTGTTGCATCTTCTTTTTGTTTGGTTAAACCCGAAATTGCATCTGTTAAATAGATAATATAAATTCCTTCATCAATTAAAGCAAAAATTGTAGAAAGCACGCAACATTCTTCTATCACACCAGAAATTACAACTTGTTTTGCTTTTTTTGCTGATTTTTTTACTTTTCTTATAGAAAGTGATGAATAAACCGATTTTGTATACAACGGGAATTTTTTTAATGGTTCTGAAAATTCCTCTATCATTTTGTTTGCATATTCATCTTTATTTACAGAAGAATATTCTAAATTATAATTTTTCCAAACACCAAAAGGATTTTTTTCATTTGCAATAAATCTTGTAAAAATGACATTTTTAATACCAGATTTTAAAATCTTATTTATATTTTTGGCAGAATTTTCTGTATTTTCACATTCCCATTTTCCACCTTTTTTGTAAACATTTTGCATATCAATTACAAGAAATAAATCATCATTTTTCATTTTTCTGTTCCAAGTTTTTATATTTTGTAATTTCTTTTATTTTTCGTCAATTTGAAAATCTACAAAAAAGATAAGAAATCCAGATTTTTATATTGAATAAAACTATCCTAATCTTATATAATCTTCTTTACGCTTACACTATATCTAGTGTAAAAAATATTTTTGATAGCAAAAAAAACGCTATAAATTGGGTGGAAAAATGAAAATCATAAAACGAAATGGCGAAGAAGCTATTTTTGATGTACAAAAAATCATCTGTGCTATAGAAAAAGCAAATGCTGCTGTTCCAGAAACTGACAGAATTTCTGAAGAATATATAAAAGCTGTTTCTGCAAAAGTAAAAGATGCTTGTTATGCAAGTAAAGTCGAACTAAATGTAGAAGCAATTCAAGATTTAGTTGAAACAGAACTTATGAGAATTGGTGCTTTCCACATTGCACGTGCATATATCACTTATCGCTATCGACATGCTCTTATGCGTAAACAAAATTCCACCGATAAACAAATTCTTTCATTACTAGAATGTGCAAACGAAGAAGTTAAGCAAGAAAATTCTAACAAAAATGCAACTGTAGTTTCTGTCCAAAGAGATTACATGGCTGGAGAAGTTTCTAAAGATATTACAAGAAGATTTTTATTAGATGATGATATTGTTCAAGCTCACAACGAAGGAATTATTCATTTTCACGATGCTGATTATTTTGCTCAACACATGCACAATTGTGATCTCGTAAATTTGGAAGATATGCTTCAAAACGGAACTGTTATTAGCGGAACAAAAATTGATACACCACATTCATTTTCTACAGCTTGTAATATTGCAACACAAATTATTGCACAAGTTGCATCTTCTCAATATGGAGGACAATCAATTTCTTTAACTCATCTTGCTCCTTTTGTTGATGTTAGTCGAAAAAAACTTATAAAAGAATTAAATCTCACGGTTGAAGAAACTGGAGTAACTTTTTCCAAAGAACAATTTGATACAATTGTAGAACGTCGCCTTGCAGATGAAATTACACGCGGAGTTCAAACAATTCAATATCAAGTTGTAACATTAATGACAACAAATGGTCAAAGTCCTTTTGTAACAGTTTTTATGTATCTAAACGAAGCTAGAAATGAACAAGAAAAAGCCGATTTAGCTTTGATTATCGAAGAAGTTTTAAAACAACGTTATAAAGGCGTAAAAAATGAAGCAGGATATTGGGTTACTCCTGCTTTTCCAAAATTAATTTATGTTCTTGAACCTGACAATATTTCTGAAGATGGAAAATATTTTTATCTTACAGAACTTGCTGCTAAATGTACTGCAAAACGTCTTGTACCAGATTATATTTCTGAAAAGAAGATGTTTGAATTAAAAGAAGGAAATTGTTATCCTTGTATGGGATGTCGTTCTTTCCTAACAGTTTATCGTGATGAAACTGGACGACCAAAATTTTACGGAAGATTTAATCAAGGTGTTGTAACTTTAAATTTAGTTGATGTTGCTTGTTCTTCTGGTAGAGATGTTGAAAAATTCTGGAAAATTTTTGATGAACGGCTTGAAATTTGTTACCGTGCTTTATTAGCTCGTCACAAAAGACTTCTTGGAACTCCATCTGATGTTGCACCAATTTTATGGCAAAATGGAGCACTTGCTCGTCTAGAAAAAGGCGAAACTATCGATAAACTTTTATTTAATGGATATTCTACCATTTCTTTAGGATACGCTGGTCTTTGCGAATGTGTTCGATATATGACAGGAAAATCTCATACAGAGCCAGAAGCAACACCTTTTGCATTAGAAATTATGAGAAAATTAAATGCTGCTTGCACAAAATGGCGAGAAAATACATCAATTGCATTCAGTTTGTATGGAACGCCTCTTGAAAGTACAACTTATAAATTTGCAAAATGCTTAAAACGCCGTTTTGGAATAATTCCTGGTGTAACAGATAAAAATTACATCACAAATTCTTATCATGTTCATGTAACAGAACCTGTTGATGCTTTTACAAAACTTAGTTTTGAAAGTCAATTCCAAGAATTAAGTCCTGGTGGAGCAGTAAGTTATGTAGAAGTTCCAAATATGGAAAATAATCTTCCGGCAGTTATTTCAATTTTAAAACATATTTATGAAAATATAATGTATGCTGAATTAAATACAAAATCTGATTGTTGCCAAGTTTGTGGTTATACTGGCGAAATTCAAGTTGTAGAAGATAATGATGGAAAATTGATTTGGAAATGCCCTCAATGTGGAAATACAGATCAAGCAAAAATGAATGTTGCTCGTAGAACTTGCGGATATATTGGAACACAATATTGGAATCAAGGAAGAACTCAAGAAATAAAAGAAAGAGTTTTGCACTTATAAATGTTTTACGGAAATATAAAAAAATTTGATGTCGCTGATGGTTTAGGTGTTCGAGTTTCTCTTTTTGTAAGCGGTTGCCGAAATTGTTGTCCTGGATGTTTTAATGAAGCAACTTGGAATTTTTCTTACGGAAAAGAATTTACTCAAGAAACCGAAAACGAAATTCTTAACGCATTAAAACCTGATTTTATAAAAGGATTTTCTCTTTTAGGTGGAGAACCTTTTGAAGAAGAAAATCAAGAGATTTTAGCACCATTTTTAGAAAAAATAAAAAAAGAATTTCCTTTAAAAGATATTTGGTGTTGGACTGGTTATATTTTTGAAAAGGATTTACAAAAAAATGGTAGAAAATATACAAAATTTACTGACCGAATGTTAAATTGCATTGATATTTTGGTGGATGGACCTTTTATTCTTTCTCAAAAAAATTTAATGTTAGAATTTAGAGGTTCTGAAAATCAAAGGATTTTACATTTAAAAGATGGAAAACTTGTAGAATAGTCTTTTTAATTTTTCGGCTAGGAACACGAAAGGCACGAAGTGGCCACCGCAACGAAGTGAGGAGGCTGGAGCGAAAGCGGAACCTGAAGTACTCCGACCCAACGGGGAGCCGCCAAATGAATAACAAAAAATTAACAGAAAAACTAAATAATGATTTGCGTTTAAAATAAAAATTATCTAAAATGTTTGTGGTTTTTATTTTGAAATAAAAACTTACTTATAAAATAATTATTTTTATAGGAGTGTTAGAAAAATGGCAAATAAATATGCTGGAACAAAAACTGAAAAAAATTTGCAGGCTGCTTTTGCAGGAGAAAGTCAAGCAAGAAACAAATATACTTATTTTGCATCTGTAGCAAAAAAAGAAGGATTTGAACAAATTTCTGAAATTTTCTTAAAAACTGCTGATAATGAAAAAGAACATGCAAAATTGTGGTTTAAAGAATTAGGCGGAATTGGCGATACAAAAGCGAATCTTGAAGCTGCAGCTGATGGCGAAAATTTTGAATGGACTGATATGTACGAAGAATTTGCAAAAACTGCCGAAGAAGAAGGTTTTGCTGGTCTCGCTGCAAAATTTAGAGGCGTTGCTGCAATTGAAAAACGTCATGAAGAGCGTTATCGTGCACTTTTAAATAACGTTGAAATGCAACAAGTTTTTGAAAAAAGTGAAGTAAAAGTTTGGGAATGTAGAAATTGTGGACATATTGTAGTTGGAACAAAAGCTCCTGAAGTTTGTCCAGTTTGTGCTCATCCAAAAAGTTATTTTGAAGTAAGTAAAGATAACTATTAATTTAATGTAATTTGCAAAAATTCATCTCATTAAAAATATTGCTCTTTTTATTCTGAAAAAATAGAAAGAGCAATAAAAATTTTAAAATTTATACTCTGCACTTACAAAAAAGGTTGATAAATTTTTGTATAAACCATAAGTTCCATCAGATTTTAAACCTGGAGAAAAAATATAAGTTCCAAATTTTAATTTTATTTCATCAGAAAGTGAATAATTTGTATTTAAATTTATAACAAAATCAAAATCTGGGAAATTAATTAAAGATGCAAGAGAAAGTTCTAAACTCTCATCATTAAAAAAAGTTTTTGAAATACTAAAACTTGCTCCATGCGTATAATTTTTATTTCTTTGCAAATTTTCTAACGAACCAAAAATATAATCTCCAAAATATTGAGCGGTAATTGTCCACGTAGAAGGCATCCAATCAATTCCACAAAGTGCAATAATTTGATTTTTTTCAACTGAACTTATTTGATTTTTCAAAATGTATTCATAAGAAGTTTGTTGATAACGATTTGGAAAAAATGCGGTTTCTGCTCGTAAAACAATTTCTTTTATTGGAAAAGCTGTATCAAGACCAATCATTGTGAGTTTTTTATATTCTCCAGAAACATTAACTTTTGTTGGAATACTGGAAGATTCTTTTGTTTCTACAATTTTTCCATTTAACATTGGAGTTTTATCCCAACCATAAAATCCATAAAAAGAAATATCACAAATTGGGAAATATCCGCTGATTTTTAATGCGTATTCACTATTTTTTATTTTTAATTCAGGACTTTCGAATTTGCCTAAATTTAATTCAATTGTTTGACTTCCTAAACCAGGAATTTCATATTCTATAGAATTTGGAACAATATATTTTTTTAAAATATTTGATTCTTCTAACGGAAGTTTTGTTGCTTTAAAGAAAGGAATCCAAAATGCATCTATCATAAAAGAATTCCCAAAAAATGATAATCTTAAACCATCAATTCCAAGACTTGAATCTTCTAAAAACAATGATGATGAATTTTCTGGAAAAACTGAATTTGTTATGTTAATTCCATCCGCTTTTCCAAAAGCAATTTTTTGTCTACCAAATCTAAAACCCCAAAATGATGATGCAAAATCTACAAAAGCTTCATTTACATCGAATAGAATTTTTGATTCTGCAAAATTATAACCAATTTTACCTTCAAAAAATGCTGAACTTTTATCAAAATAAGCTTCAAGTCCGCCTGTAAAATTTGTTGTTCCAAAAGAAAAATCACCAGAATTTTGTGTCCAAGGAGCAAAAATTCCATAACTTGTGTTTATATTTCCAGAAAAATTAACTTCTTGAGAAAAAACTAATTTGGAAATAAAAATAAATACTAAAAATAAAAAATTCTTTTTCATAAATCTGAAATCCTAAAAATTAACGAATTCTTCCTTTTTCCAAAGCAGCAACTGTAAACAAAGAATCATCAATATTTTCTTCGTCATAAAAAATTTCATTCATTTCGATTAGCGAATACGAACCTGTTTGAACATTTTCCATTTTCATTTTTGTTGCAGTTTTATAATTTTTGATTGTTTTAAATTCTGAATTTGTTAAAACTCTATGAAGATTATCTTGTCTGTCAAAAAATTCTGCTTTTCGTAAAATAAAATCGTCTTTTCCAATATAAACAATTCTTCTAGGATTTTTTTCTGTTTGAGAAATACTTTTACATTCAACTTTATAACAATTTTCATCATTAAAAATTTCTTCACCAAGCAAAGTATAAGTATCTTTTTTGATAGACCGTTCGCCCATATCTTCGTAAGTAAAATCTGTTCCCATAAAATTTCCTTCAGATTCAGAGCCACTAGAAGCAATTCTACGAGTTTTTTTCATTGCAGGCATATAAAGCCAATTATCAGAATCTTTCTTTGAACCATCTGATTTTTCTTCATAATTAAACATTAAATATCCAACACCAGAAACATCTTTTGGACTTAAAAAAACGATAACTTCTTTTGAAATATCACCAAAATCTTTTGATTTCATTAAAACTTCGCGAATTCGTTCTCCTTTTTTAGAATAAATTTTTAAAGTTGCTTTTACAGATGATGTTTTTGGAGTCAAAACTTCATTTGATTTTTTTATAATTTCGTAACCGTCTAAACCAAAAAGTGAAAATGTAAGAACTAATCCTACAAAAATTGATAATATTTTTTTCATAATTTTTCTCCTATAAAAAAGTTTGATTAGCGTAAGCGAGGCAAACTTTTCTAGTAAAATTTTGCATTAGGCAATGGAACACTGGCGAAGTTTGTTTCAACAAACGAAGCCAAAGACCACAGCCGCATAATTTTGCGGCGAGGACTTAGAGCGTTAGCAAAGTGTGGAACTGCCGACCAAGGAAGTTTATCTTCCTTGGGAATGCCCTATTTATTTTTTTCTTTTCCAAAAGGTTTTGTTATATACATTAAAACTGGAGTTAAAGTGTAATCTGCAATTAATGCACTTCCTAAACCTAAAATCGAAAGATATCCGATTCTAACTAACGCTGACATTGTGCTAAAATTAAAAATAAAGAACATTGCACATAAAATTACGGTTGTCATAATCATTGATTTTCCAATTTCGCGATAAGATTCAAGAATCGCTTGTCTGTAATTTCCGCATTTTTCAAAATGATATTTTATGTGATTTGTAAAATGGATTGTATCATCGACGGCAATTCCTAAAATCATTGGCATAATTAAAGCGGTAATCATATCGAGATTTATTTTTGCGTATCCCATAAATCCACCAATAAGTAAAACTGGAGCAACGTTTGGAATCATTGCAATAAATCCTGTTCTGATTGAGAAAAATGCTAACGAAAGTAAAATAAAAATTATAATCATTGAAGTTCCAATTGATTTTATTGAACCGCGAACCAATTTTCCATTCATAGAGGCATACTGCATAACTTCACCAACAACACCAGAAGCGGTTGTTCCTGGGAAAAGTTCTTTTACCCATTTTTCAACTTTTTCTACATCTGAAACGCATTTTTCTGCATCATAACCAGCAAGTTCTACGTGTAAATACGCTGCATTAAAATCTGTATTTACATAATCGTATAAATCTTCTCCACCAGAAATTTCATACAAAAACATAATTTGACTTACAAAATCTTGATTATCTGGAATTTCATAAAACGAAGAATCATCGTTATTTAAGGTTCTATTCATTTCTTTTACGATTTTTGTAACTGAAGAAACGCGTGGTTTTCCGTTTGAAATTTTTGTCATTTCCAAAGTTCCAATTCGTTCTGCTAAAATATCCATATTTTTTAAAACTTCTGGAGATTTGATTGCGTCTTGCTCTGGATATTCAATTAAAACATCATAACTATATTGGCTTCCAAGTTGAGAACGTGTGATTTCCATAAGCCTTTTGATATAAGGAGTTTTTTCGCCCATCATTTCGGAATAATCCATATTTACTTTTATTTTGAAAATTCCTGGAATACAAGCAACAATGATGGCAACGCTTATTCCAACTGTAATCCATTTTTTATTCAAAATATGTTTTCCCATTCGCTCAATTGTAAAATCAGCTTCTGTAGAACCGTTTGATTCTGCATATTTTGATTCAACTTTTTTATCTTTTCCAAAACTAAATAAACAAGGAAGTAATATCATTGTATAAAGGAAAACCATAAAAACTGAAGCAGCGGTTATTCCACCAACCCAACGCATTGGTCTAATTCCACCTGCAAGAAATGAAAGCATTCCTGCCATTGTTGTAATTACTGTAAAAAATAAAGCCCAGCCAGAATCTCTAACAGCTAAAACAACAGATTCTTTTCTTTTTCCTGAACTTCTAAAATGTAATTTAAAAGCGTTTATATAATGAACTGCATAACCAACTGCTAAAGCCATAGAAAGTAAAACAACGACAATTAACATAACTGTATTTCCTTTTATGCCAAGCCAAGAAGAAGCTCCAAGCGTAGAAGTTATTGCAAAAACAGTTGAAATTGTAGGAACTATTATTCCTCTAAAAGAACGAATAAAAACAATCAAACAAATTATCATTACAACAAAGCCAATAATAATTCTACTTACACATTGACTCATTGAAGCAAGAGATTCTTCATATTCTGAGTAAGAAAGTCCTGCAGGACGAACAATCCAATCATCAGATTTATATTCTTCTTTATTAAAAATTTCCATTGCAGGTGGAACAATTTTATTCATTGCTAACTCTAAAGATTCTGTATAATGCTCAAGATTTACAATCAGCCAAGTTTCTGTGCAATCTTCACTAACAAGATTATTTACAACTGATTCTCTACTCATTATAAAATCTTTTTTTTGTTTTAATTCTTGAGAATCTGTAGGAATTCCGTCGGTGAAAGGACTTGCAATCTCAAAACCATCTTCTGTTCCAATTGGAAGGGAAATTGTTTTCAGTGATGTAATAGAAGATGCATAAGGAACATTATTTAAAAGTTCATCACCTAATTTTTCAATCATTGTTAAGACTTTTGGATTAAAAACTCCATTTTCTAAATCTTTACTCACAGTAATATGAGCTAAAACAGAATCTGTACTTCCAAAAATTTCTTCAAAGTGATCTTGATTTAATTTTACTTCATCATAATTATCAAACCAATCTTCACTTCCCATATCACTTTTAAAACGAAAAAGTCCCAAAGAACATAAAATTGTAAAAATAGAAAGGATGATTATAAAAGTCCACCGATGTTGAACTTCAAAAAATCCAAATTTCTCGAACCAATCATTAATTTTGCTGATTTTCATAAAACCTCCTGTAAAAAGTCAGTGTGATAAATCAATAATTTTGTAATAAAGCGAAAAATTACATTTTAATAAGGAATTTTTGATAAAAAATTTAAAAACTCTATACTAGTTAGTTAAAACTAACAATTTATTCTACTTTTATTTGAATGTTTGTTCAAGTATTTTCGGATTAAAAAAATGAAAAACTAAAATTCAAAAATGATTTTTCCACGTTTGGAAGTTCTTTTACAAAACTAGAAATTCTTTTAAGGATTTTTACCCATTAAAGAAAAAGATTTTTTATTTTAAAATAATCTTATGTATTTAAGTAAAAAAATCTCTTTATCAATTTTTTCCTTATTTTTTATGATGATTTTTTGTTATGGAAAAAATTTAGAAAAAAAATCACAATTGGAGTTTCAAATGGAAGAAATTTACATTAAAAAAGACAACAAAAATATTTATGGAAGACTTTTCAAAACAGAAGAAAAGAAATTTCAAACACAAAATGGAAATCCTCTTGTAATCCTTTCTCATGGTTTTGGATGTTCTTATAAAACTACAGAAGGTTATGCAATAAGTTTTGCAAAAAATGGAATTTCTGCGTTTGTCTTTGATTTTGTTGGTGGTGGAAAAGACAGTAAAAGTGGAAATGATACTTCAAAAATGTCTGTTCTTACCGAAGCAAAAGATTTAGAAGATGTTTTAAGTTTTTTCCAAAATTATGATGGATTTGATAAAAATCGGATATTTTTATTTGGAGAAAGTCAAGGTGGATTTGTTTCTTCTTATGTTGCAGCAAATCATCCTTCAGAAATTGCCGGTTTAGTTGCTCTTTATCCAGCTTATGTTTTACAAGATGATAGTAAAAAACGAAATCCAAATCCGCAAAATTCATCAGATTTTTCTTATGTAATGGGATTAAAAATAGGAAAGATTTACGATATTGACGCTCAATCTTTTGATATTTATGATGCGATAAAAAACTATCCTAAAAAAGTTTTAATCATTCATGGAACTGCAGATTCTATTGTTCCAATTTCTTATTCAGAACGAGCAATTAATTCTTTTCCAAATGCAAATCTTATAAAAATAAATGGTGCAAACCACGGTTTTTACGGTAACGATTTTATAACCGCTTCTACAAAATCAATTGATTTTATAAAAAATCAGTTACAATAATCAGTTTAAAAAAAAGACTTGGAATTTTCAATTTTTATGAAAATTCCAAGTCAAATCTTAAGTCAAAAAACTAACGAACGCTAAACAAAATTTCTCCATAAGAAGGAACTGGCCATAATTCTGATGGAACAAATTCTTCCAAAGAATCAACATCTTTACGAAGTTCTTCCATAAGTTTTAAAATTGTATTTCTGTAATATAAAGCAATTTCTCCAACTTCAGATAATTTTTTTACTTCAATTAAAGATTTTTCCAAATTCTGAACTTTTACAAAAATATCACCTTCTAAAGAACTTGTCTTTTTTAGCAATTCCGCTTCATAAGTTTTTTCCAAATTTTGTACAGCTGAATTTTTTACCAAAATTGTATCAGCTAACATTTTTGAATATTTACTAGCGGTTGGAAGATACATTTTTTTCACCATATCAATCATTGTTAACGCTTCTATGTTTACAATTTTTGAATAGTTATCATTATAAATTTCATATCGAGATTTTATTTCAACATCATTAAAAATGCCTTGTTTTTTAAGAACTTCTGTATTCTTTTTGTCTAAAAGATGTTGCAAAGCTTCTGGTGTTGATTTTAAGTTCATCAATCCACGATTTTCAGCTTCTTGAACCCATTCTTCAGAATATCCATTTCCATTAAAAATAATTCTCTTGTGTTCTTTTATTGTTTTCAAAATTAATGATTGCAAATCTGTTTTAAAATCTTTTGATTTTTCAAGATAATCAGCAAATTCATTTAAAATTTCTGCAACAACAGTATTTAACATAATGTTACAACAAGCAATAGAATCGCTTGAACCAAGCGAACGGAATTCAAATTTATTTCCAGTAAAAGCAAAAGGTGATGTACGGTTTCGGTCAGTAGAATCTTTATTAAAATCTGGAATAACTGAAACACCAATTTCCATTTTTACTTTTTCGTGATGACCATAAGGTTTTCCTTCCAAAAGACAATGTAAAATTTCAGTAAGTTCATCGCCCAAGAAAATAGAAATAATTGCAGGAGGTGCCTCATTTGCTCCAAGACGGAAATCGTTTCCAGCAGACGCAACAGAAATTCGTAACAAATCTTGATATTCATCAACAGCTTTTATAATAGCTGCCAAAAACAGTAAAAATTGAGCATTTTGTTCAGGAGTCTTTCCAGGTTCCAAAAGATTTTTTCCCGTATTTGTAGAAATTGACCAGTTATTGTGTTTTCCAGAACCGTTTACACCAGCAAAAGGTTTTTCATGCAACAAACAAACCATTCCATGTTTTTTTGCAATTTTTTTCATAAATTCCATAGTAATTTGGTTATGGTCGCAAGCGAGATTTGTTGTAGAAAAAATTGGAGCCAATTCATGCTGAGAAGGAGCAACTTCATTGTGTTCAGTTTTTGCAAGAATTCCAAGCTTCCAAAGTTCCTCATTCAAATCTTTCATAAATTCTTGAACACGAGGTTTTATCTGTCCAAAATAATGGTCTTCCAATTCCTGACCTTTTGGAGATTTTGCACCAAAAAGAGTTCTTCCTGTAAAAATTAAATCAGGACGCTTTTCATACATTTTTTCATCAATTAAAAAATATTCTTGTTCAGGTCCAACAGTTGTTTTTACACTTGTAACGTTTTCGTTTCCTTCAAAAAGATGAAGAATTCTTACTGCCTGTTTTGAAATTGCTTGCATAGAACGTAAAAGAGGTGTTTTTTTGTCCAACGCTTCTCCTGTATACGAACAAAAAGCAGTTGGAATACAAAGAATTCCATCTTTTATAAATGCAAAAGATGTAGGATCCCAAGCCGTATAACCACGAGCTTCAAAAGTAGAACGAATTCCTCCAGAAGGAAAAGAAGATGCATCTGGTTCACCTTGAACAAGTTCTTTTCCGCTAAATTCCAAAATCACCCCACCATCTTTAGAAGGTTGAATAAAAGAATCGTGTTTTTCGGCAGTTACACCAGTCAAAGGCTGAAACCAATGAGTAAAATGAGTTGCTCCTTTTTCAATCGCCCAGTCTTTCATAGCGTTTGCTACAACATCTGCAACCGACGATTCCAATTTTTCACCATCTTCAATAGTTTTCATTAATTGTTTAAAAATTTCTTTTGGCAATCTAGCTCGCATTGTCGAAATATTAAAAACATTTTCACCAAAAATAGACGTAATTTTATCCATATTTTCCTCCAAAAATCTTTGTAATAAAAAAAAAGACATCATCTCCTTGTAGAAATGACGCCTTTGCCAAGAATTTAAAATAAAAAACGCCATAGAAAATTCATTCTACGGCGTCATTGTCGTTTGTTGATTTATTTATACAACTTGAAAAAAAATTTGTCAATTATTTTTGATAAATTTTCAAAATTTTAGGAAGGGGAAGTCTCCCCTTACGTCCGCACTTCGTTGCGTCCTATCCTCTCAAACGGGCTCAAACGCCGCCCGTAACGCCCGCTTTTTTACCACGAAAGATTATATGAAATACCAGGTTCAAATCCATGAGAAGTTTGAACGGCACCGACATTCATGCTTATTTTTACATTGCTGTTTCTGTGATAGAAAACAGGACGTACAAATCCGTAAACAACAGAAGCAACACCTATTCCACAACCAGCTATCATCAAACCTGTTATTTTTTTTATCGCTTCAGAATTTGCATCATCATCATCATAAGAATACCACGCATCATTATAATAATCATAATACCCATAATAATAATCATCCTCATCATACTTAGAAGCATAAGCAACGGCTGCAATAATAAGAGAAGCAGACACAATTTTGCTTCCTGTCAAAATAAGTCCATCTCCCCAGTGTCCATTGCAATATGACCCCAAACCAAACAAGAGGTTTGAAAATCCCATTCCAATTCTTTCACCAGTTGTGTAGTCGTTGCTCTGAATTTTTCCACCAGCACTGACAACTGTTTTCTTTGTTAATAAATCTAGTGTCTCGTCGCTTACAACATTAACTCTGTATGTATCTTGAATTGTGGCTGTTGTAACATCAAACGCCTGTATATCTAAAACATACAAGGTTCCAAGCGGTTTAAAAGTTCCAGATATTACAGTCTGTGCGCCGGTTTTAGCTCCAAGCTGCTGCATTGTTTCATCGCTCACCTCGCCAGAAAGCTGAAAGTTCATTTCTTTTTTTATAACATCAAGGTTCGCACGTGTAACCACTTGAAGCTTTCTAAGCTGGACAACATCTGTAGTCAGTTCGCCAAGCATATATTCAGAAAGCTCGCTGTACGACGATGAAATTCCAAGAATAGCAACCGTTGTTTTGTTTTTTAGCGATGACGAAAACTGTTCCGCCGCCTGCTTTAGTGCATTGTCAATTGTAACGCCTTTCGACTGCGAAAAAGAAGATGCGGCAAAAATCAAAGAAAACATCAGTGTAAAAATGATTTTTTTAATTTTCATTTTAGCGAACCTCCGAACTAATAACGCCAACTTTATGTGCAGACTTCTGAATAACACTGTTTATTTCATCAAGTGCGACCTTTTCTTTTTCAGTTTTTGCTTCTACTTTGCCCATTGCAACCGCAAGCTGTTCGTCAAGAATGTCATTATCAATTCCAAACAAAGCATAATATCGGTACTCCTCAACGCCATCAACTTTTTTTCTTACCTGCGTCCAGAATGTAGAAAGCCTTTGAAATCCGTTGATTTTTGACTGCGAGAATGCGCCTGTAACAGCTTTTGCCATACTTGTTTTTGCATCCATTGAATCTTTGTCTCCGCTGGCGACAGTTCCAGCTTCACGTGTAACCGCCTCTTCAATTCTGCTTGTCATCTCTCCAGAAGCGCGGTCTGTTTCAACCCAAATTCTAAGCAAATCTCTGTCTTGTCCGTAGCCTTCAACCGCAATCAAAGTCTTATCTTTTGCTTGAGGCAAATTGCCGAGTTCTCCGTAATTCTGGGAAGAAACATATTCAACCCAATCAGGAACGCCTTTTCCAAATTCAGAGCCTTGCCAATCAAGAAGCTCGGTTCCGCTGACTTGTGCAGCAGTTTCCGGTTTGGCTGAAGTTGAGGCACAGCCAATCACAATAGAGCAAGCAAAAACTGCTCCTACAATCAGAAAAAATTTCTTCATTCTGTCTTCCTCCTGAAAAACCGCAATTCTTTTTTTAGAACAATGAATCAAGCAGGTTTTCCTTTAAATCTTTTTCTATTTCAATACGTGCTTTCGCATACGCATTTTCCAAAGCCTTATGGCCGTATTTTGGATATTGCTTTGAATACGAGCCGAGAATTTCGTTGCTTCCATCCGCAGAAAAAATATTAAGCGAAATTGCAGGACGCACAAAAACGCCCACGTCATTTTCCGACTCTGAAAAGTGAATATTTCCCTCAATCACAAAATTCGGATTTTGACCTCCGCAGACAAATCCTTTCGATTCCAAAAGCTGCCGGATTGTATAAGCCACATTTTTTTGTGTGTCGTTTTTAATTTTTACGCTGAAAGTCAGTTTCGGTTTTTCACGCGACATAACAGCATTAGCACGCTCAGAAAGACTAGCGATTGATTTTAAACTTTCACTTCCACTTTCCGAATCAAGAACGGAAAGACTTTTCGCCGTGTCTTGCAATTCTTCCAGCAAAACAAAAGAAGATTTTGCCATTGAAAAAGCAAGATAAGAATTTTTTAAAATTTCAGATTTTTGAACTTTTTCATTCGCACTTAAAATTCCGGCAGATAAAATTCCTTGAAATTCATTTATTGCATCTTTCTTTTTTATGTATGCGCAAACTGAATATTCATTCCGCGCTGAATTGTAAAAGGAATTTGTAAAAGAAACGGCAGGCAGTTTTGTTTCTGACGCGACATTTGTTTCTGAATAAACTGAACGCTGTTTTTCTAATTTTCCAAACGAATTTTCATTTCCATATAATTTTGCAGAACGCTGAACAGAAATTTTTGACTCAAAATACAAAGCCAGCGTGGAAACCGCAGAATCTTTTGCTCCGTTTTCGCTAAAGCCAGTTCCAACCGCCGATATATATTCAGAATCAGGAAACTGAAAACTTTTATTTTCATACCAAAAAGGAAAATTCTCGCAGAAAAGATTGGAAACAAAAATAAAAAAACTCACAAAAAAAATTCTTTTTTTCATATTTTCTCCGCTTATCATTTTTAATTTCCAAATATCTAACCATTTTTAATCATAAGCGGTCTTAATATAACACTTAAAAACCAAATATTCAACCATATTTTAATAAAAAGTGGCTCGTTAAGATATTTAGATTTTTACATCTTTGTTCAAAATAATGAGTATGAAATCTTCAGACATTCAAAAAAGACTGGCGGAAAACTTAAAAAGAATCAGAAAGCAGCAAAAGCTCACACAGTTTGAACTTGCAGAAAAAGCTGGAATTTCCGACGAAACGATAAAAAACATTGAGCTTTGCAAAACCTGGACAAGCGAAAAAACTCTCTCGCAAATTACAGATTCCCTGCAGGTAGATATTCACACGCTGTTTCTTCCAATCGCTTCAAGTTTTGACAGGCAAATTTCAGAAGACAACAAACAAATCAAAGAAAATATAATAGAAAATCTGCGGAAATTTATTGATGAAAATTTGAAAAAGATGAATTCTTTTGACGAAGATTGTTAAAAGTTTTTTTAGACATTTCTCAAACTCGTAAGATGCAAGTAGTAATCAATTCTACAAGAATATTTTTCTACTTGCATCACAAGTTTTTTCTTCAAAAACTAATATTTTTTATTACTTTGAGAAAGTTTTTGAGATTTTTTATAAAATTAGTTTTTTCCGTATACTTTTTTTATTCTTTCTACGGCTTCTATAGTTTTTTCTTTGTTGCCAAAAGCTGTTAATCGGAAAAAGCCTTCTCCTGCCTTTCCAAAACCACTTCCTGGAGTTCCAACAACATTACATTTATCTAAAAGTTCATCAAAAAATGACCAAGAAGTATATCCTTCTGGAACTTTTAACCAAATATATGGAGAATAAATTCCTCCGTAACATTTAAATCCAGCTTGAGTAAGTCCTTCAAAAATCACTTTTGCATTTTCGCGATAATAATTTAAATTTTCTTGAATTTGTTTTTGACCTTCTTCCGAATAAACTGCTTCTGCTGCACGTTGTGTGATATATGAAACTCCATTAAATTTTGTACTTTGGCGACGATTCCATAAATGATTTAATTCTGTTCCATCAAATATTAAATCGTGAGGAACAACTGTGTAACCGCAACGAACGCCTGTAAATCCTGCAGTTTTAGAAAAAGAACGCATTTCAATTGCACAAGTTCGTGCACCTTCAATTTCATAAATTGATTTTGGAATATCTGAAGTTGTAACAAACGCTTCGTAAGCAGAATCAAACAAAATAATAGAATGATGAGCATTTGCATAATCAACCCATTTTTTTAATTGTTCAAAACTTGCAACCGCTCCTGTTGGATTGTTAGGAAAACAAAGATAAATAATATCTGGAACAGCTTCATTTTCTGAAGGAATTTTTGGCATAAAATCATTTTCTTCTGTACACGGCATGATGATGATATTATTTTTTCTTCCATTCATAATATTTGTATCCATATAAACTGGATAAACTGGATCACAAATTGCAACTTTATTATCAACAGCAAAAATATCACCAATATTTCCACAATCAGATTTTGCACCATCTGAAAGGAAAATTTCATCTTTTTGCATTTTTATTCCACGGTCTAAATAATCATGTTTTAAAATTTTTTCTAGAATAAAATCATAACCTTGTTCTGGAGGATAACCACGAAAACTTTTTTCATCAGCCATTTCATCAACAGCTTTATGCATTGCCTCAATTACTGCAGGACAAAGTGGACGAGTTACATCACCAATTGAAAGTTTTATTACATCAGCATTTGGATGATTTGCTTGATATTCTCGTTGTTTTTTTCCAACTGTAGAAAAAAGATAATTTGCTTCTAAATCTAAAAAATTTTTATTAATTTTCATTTCGCCCTCAAAATTTTATTTGTAAATTCGTAGTTTGATTTTACTAACATTAAAAGTTTTTATCAATGAACAATTAACATAGATATTTGTTATATCAAAATCACACAAAAAATAGGATATAATAAATTATCAAAAAAAAGGATGTGATGAATATGAAATTTAATGATTCAGAAATTGCAAAATACGCGAAAGTTTTTAATTCTTTATGCCAAAAAAATAAAATTACAAGTTTTTGGTGGGATACAAATTTTTTAATAAAACGCGAGACAAATTCTACATTTGAAAATGTCATCAAAGAAATTATGGATTGTTATTCTGAAAAAAAAGAAATTCCTAATTCTAATCATTCTGAATTTGAATCTGCAGAAAATTGTGTAAATAATATGAAAGTTGGATGGAATCTTGGAAATACTTTAGATGCCTACAAATACAAATGCTTTTTTGATGAAAAAACGAATTCGTGGGAAGAAAACATAGAACTTCGCGGACTTTCTACAGAAAATTGCTGGCACATGCCAACTACAACACAAAAAATGATTCATTACGTAAAAGAACTTGGTTTTAATGCAATCAGAATTCCAATAACATGGATTGGACATTTAAATGAAAACAATATTATTGATGATGATTGGAAAAATCGTGTAAAATCTGTTGTAGATTATGTTTTAAATGAAAAAATGTATTGTATTATAAATGTTCATCACGATGGCGGAGCAAACGGTTGGGTAAAAGCGTGCGAAAGTTCATATAATAAATTTTCAAGAAGATTAGAAAGTATTTATTCTCAAATTTCAGAAATTTTTGCAGATTATGATGATAACCTCTTATTTGAAGGCGTAAATGAAATTCTTGATGAAAATTCTTCCTGGGAAGACCCAACTAAAGAAGCATCTTTTTGGGTAGATAAATGGAATCAACTTTTTGTTGATACAGTTAGAAAATCTGGTGGAAAAAACAAAAACAGAAATCTTATTGTTATGGCTCCAGCCGGAAAAGACAGTAAAATTGCGTTAGAACAATTTAATATGCCTTCCGATATTGTAGAAAATCATTTGATTTTTGAATTTCACAATTATGACCCACAAATTTTTTGTTGGCATAAAAAACCTACAGAAGATAGAAAAGAAATTGTTTATTGGAATGAAGAATATACAAAAATTTTGGAAAATGTTTTTAAAACTGTTATGTCTTTTTCAGATAAACTAAAAGTACCTATTATTTGTGGTGAATATGCTGCTTGGCCAAAAATAATTTCAGAATAAGTAGAGTCAAAGTACGCTCCGCTTAAAGCCTGACATCGCAGTTTTTAAGGTTTTATTAAATCTAAAATAAATAGAGATGGTGGATTTTTTGAAACCATCTCTTTTATTTCCACGTTTCCCATATTTTTTGAGAAAGACCAACTGTTGCAATATTTTTTCCATTTCTGCAAATTGGTTGTTTCAATAAAGTTTGATTTTCAAAAAGTTTTTCTTTTTTATCTTCATCATCAAGATATGCAATTTCTGAATAATTTTTTGCATTTTTATCAATCATATTTTCAATTGCTTCAATGCGAGAACTAAAATTTTTAGAAAATGCATCTAAAACGCTTTCAAATTCACCAAAACTCATTTGTTTTTCTTTTAAATCAATAAATTGAAAAGGAATTCTTCTTTCTTTAAACCACATTTGAGCTTTTTTTGTATCAAAATTCTTTGTTGTTCCAAAAATCTGTATCATAAAATGATTATAAAACAAATTTTTTATATTGAAAATAAACTTTTTCTCTCACATAAAAAACACACAAAATATTTATGATTTTATTTATTTTCATCAACACCCAAACCAAAAAGAGCAAAATCCGCTTTTGTTGGATCATTTGGAAAAAAAATCTTCATTTTATTTGTAAGTTCTATAGCAGTTTTTTTTGTTGGTTTTGAATTTTCTGATAAAAGTCCTAATTTTATAGATTCTTGCAAAACATGAACATCAAGCGGAATTATTAAATCTGCAGGAGAATACCAAGTCCAAATTCCTAAATCAACTGGAGAATTTGTTCTAACCATCCACCTTAAAAACATGTGAATTCTTTTATTTGCACTATTTTTTCCTTTTGGTACTATTTTTGATTTTGGAAAACATTGAGAAATTATATCTGCAAGATGAAGATTTTTATTTTTTTCGTAAAGATTCTTTAAATATTCTCCAAAAGTTTCATTTTTTTTCAAAATGTCCGCTAATTCTTGAAAAAAAATATGTAAATCATCATAAGAATAAAATCTATAAAATTTTTTTTGTCCAGTTGGAAAATTTTTTGCATCGCCTAAAATCCAATCTGCAAAATTTCCAGAAGTTTTATCTGCAAGTTGAAAAATCTCTTTTAATTTTGGAATAAATTGTTTTCGATTTCCAAAAGCAAGCATTGCCGCAAGAAAAGATGATGTTTCTATATTTTTTAAATCTTTATATCGAAGCAAAAATTGTGATGGATCTTCGTCGTAAAAAGAAATATTTTCATATTTTTCTGCTAATTCAACTAGATTCATCATATTTTGCTTAAAATTTTAACCTATTAAACTTTTTTGCTTTTTGCTAATCGGTTCACAAGTTAACATCACACCCAATTTTTTAAAGATTTTTCTATCAACTTCACTCAACATAACAGAAGTATGAACTTGGCATCCATTAAATTTTGGAAGCTGTTCTAAAGCTTTTTGACAAAGTTCATTTTCTTTAGAAAGCATTGCCAAAGCAACCAAAACTTCATCTGTATGCAATCTTGGATTATTTCCTTTTAAATAAGAAACTTTCATTTTTTGAATTGGTTCTATCATAGATTTTGGAATAAGTTTTTCTTTATGATCTATTCCTGCAAGATATTTTGTTGCATTTAAAATTAAGGCTGCACTAGTTCCTAACAAATCTGAAGTTGCAGAAGTAATAATTTGTCCATCAGATAATTCAATTGCTGCACAAGGCACTTTTTCTTTTGCGGCACGTTCTTTTGCTGCAAGTGTAACTTTTCTATAATCTGTAGTGATATTTTCTTGATGCATTAAAAGCTCAATTTTATTTATTTCTGCTTCAGATGCATTTCCTTCAACAAAATTATTCAAAGTTGCATAATAACGGCGGATTATTTCTTGACGACTAGCCTCTCTACACGCATCATCATCATAAATACAAAGTCCAGCCATATTTACACCCATATCAGTTGGTGATTTATAAGGATTTGAACCATAAATTCCTTTAAAAATTGCATCTAAAACTGGAAAAATTTCTATATCACGATTGTAATTTACAGTTGTTTTTCCATAAGCTTCAAGATGAAAAGGATCTATCATATTTATATCATTTAAATCTGCTGTTGCGGCTTCATAAGCAAGATTTACCGGATGTTTTAAAGGCAAATTCCAAATTGGAAATGTTTCAAATTTTGCATAACCCGCTTTGATTCCTCTTTTATTTTCGTGATAAAGCTGACTCAAACAAGTTGCCATTTTTCCAGAACCAGGACCAGGAGCAGTAACTACAACTAAAGGTCTTGTTGTTTCTATATAATCATTTTTACCAAAACCATCATCACTAACAATTAAAGGAACATTTGAAGGATAACCTTGAATTGTATAATGATAATACGCTTTTATATTCATTTTTTTTAATTTTGTACGAAACGCTTTTGCTGCAGATTGCCCTGTATAATGAGTTATTACAACTCCACCAACGACTAAACCTCTTTTTTGAAATTCATTTCTAAGTCGTAAAACGTCTTTATCGTAAGTAATGCCTAAATCACCACGAATTTTGTTTTTTTCAATATCAGTTGCACTTATAACGATGATAATTTCTGCTACATCAGAAAGCTGCATTAACATTTGAAGTTTGCTATCAGGATGAAAACCTGGAAGAACTCGAGATGCGTGATAATCATCAAAAAGTTTTCCACCAAATTCTAGATAAAGTTTATCACCAAATTGGGCAATCCGTTTTTTAATATGTTCTGTTTGAATTTTTAGATATTTATCATTATCGAAACCATTTTTCATACAATTTTTTATTGTACATTATTTAGAAAATATTGTGAAGTTTGATTATTTAAGATTTATAAACATAATTTTGAGTTCTGATATTTATACAGAAACAAAAGATAAAGCGTTTGATATTGAAATTCAAACTACAAAATACTAAAAATTAACAAAAATTTTCTGCTATCCATCCGCAAATAGAATTATCATATTTTTCTATATTATTTATTCTTAAATGAGAATGGACTCCTTTTTCAAACCAAATTAATTTTTTAGGTGCATGGCATTTTTCATAAAGTTCTATTGCATTTTCCGGTAATGAAAATTTATCTTGTTTGCTATATAAAAAAAGAATTGGTTTTTCTAAATTTTGAATGCACGTTTTTGGACCTTCTTTAAATGCATTATGTCCTGAATGAATGGTAACTAAAATCATCATAATTTGTACTGTTGGAAATTTTACTTTATGTTGAAAAACCAAATGATTATAAAATGACTCTCTAAAAGTTGTAAACATTCCATCCGCAACTAAACCAATCATATATTTTGGACATTTTGAATCTATAAGTGCATACAAAGCCGTTGTAGAACCAATACAAATTCCATGACATAAAATTGTTTTATTATTTTTTTTATCATGTAAAAATTTTCCCCAAGCGAGAATATCAACATATTCTTTATAACCAACATTATTATATTTCCCATCAGATTCGCCATGAGAACGATTATCTATCACCAAAACGTTAAATCTACTTTTTCTGTATGGTTCTGCAAAATAACAAGAATAAAGACAACTTTCACTTCTCCCAGCAATAATGATTACAGATTTTTCATAACCAAAATCAAAATAAATTCCAACAAGCGTAAATCCATCATTTTTTATTTTTACATTAAAAAGATTTTTTTCATAAGTTTTCAACCATTTTTTTCCATCATCAAACATTTCAACTTGTTCTTTATCTTTTGTCCAACTACATTCTCGCTGCCATTTTGATTTTTTTGTTCTAACAAGAAGAATTCTATAAATGATAAAAGGCGGTAAAAAAAATAAAACCAAAATCAGAGATAAAATAATAAAAACAATTATCATTCCGATTTTCATTTTAAAATCCTATTACATAATTAAAATCTTTCTGTCCAGATTTTATAAAAACAACTTCAATATTCGGAAAAACTTTTTCAAGTGTAGATTTTATTAAATCATTCATTTTTTCGTTTGAATTTAAACCTTCAAAAACAATGCAAGATTCTTTTTCTTCAAGATTTTCAATTTTTTTTACAGAATTTTTTATTACTTCTTCAAAATTTTCTGATGATGAAACAACTTTTTCATTTAAAAGTGCAATAAAATCATCTTTTGTAGCCTCCGAAATAGAAATTACATCCACAGAATTTATTCCTTCTTCCATAGATTTTATTCTATTTTCACAATCATCATTTCCAAGATTTCCTAAAGCCAAAGCATAATATCCTTCTGCAATATTCATACTTTTTAAAATTTTGGTATTTTTATTTTCAGAAAAATCAATTGATTTTTTTAATATTTGATAAATATTTTTATTATTTGGAAGAATAATGATTTTTTCTGCATTCAGATTTTTATATGCATCTAAAAAATCCTGAATTGAAACAGTTGCCGAAAAATCGCTTTCAAGAACAATATCGCAACCCAATTTTTTATATAAATCAGAAAGTTCTTTTCCATTTGAAACAGCAATTATTGCAAGTGATTTTTTCTTTACAGTTTGATTTTTTTCTTGTTTTGAAGAAATTTGCTGATTATGTTGAATTTGCATATTTTCCATTTTAAAAGTAACAAATTCACCAAAATTTTGTGCAAACGAAATAATTGGAGATGGATTTTTTGAATGAATATGAACTTTAACTCTTTTTCCATCTTGAATTGCAACTAAAGAATTTCCTAATTTTTCTAACTCTTTAATAAATGTTTTTAAATCAAAATTCTGATTATATTTTTTATCTTTTAAAAGTTGAAGCAAAAATTCTGTGCAATAGCCATCTTCAAATTTGCTATTTTCATTAAAATTATCATCTTTTATAAAATTCTGCGGATTTTCTGATTGAATTTTTAAATCTTCTTGGAGATTTAATTCTTCTCCGCAAAGAAATTTGTACATTCCATCAAAAATATAAATATATCCAACCGCTCCGCTATCTAAAACATTTGATTCTTTTAAAATCGGAAGAAATTCTGGTGTTTTTTGAAGAGATTTTTGCATTTGAAAAATGTAATTTTGAAAAAGTTCTTCAAAAGATGATATTTGATTTTTCAAATTTACAATTCCCTCTCTTGCAACCGTGAGAATTGTTCCTTCCACAGGATTTATTACAGATTCGTATGCAATTTTATATGAATTTTGCAAAGCTTTTATAAATTCTTGTATTGTTACAATTTTATTTTGTACAAGAAAAATAGACATTCCTGCAAAAAGTTGAGATAAAATAACTCCAGAATTTCCTCTTGCCCCAAGAAGCATTCCTTTTCGTACAGATTCTAAATAAAATCCTAAATTTTTTGTTGAAATTGATGATTTTATTCCATTTTCTAAAGTCAATCGCATATTAGTTCCAGTATCGCCATCTGGAACTGGAAATACATTAATTTCATTGACTTCTTTTTCATGCTTTTGAATGTTTTTTAATCCATTTTTAAGCATTTTTTCAAAATCGAAACCATTTAAACTTATAAAACTCATCCTGTTATTTGTTTTTTTCGATTAATTCCGAAAATAGCGTTTTTTCTACTTCAAGACCTTTTGAAATTGGAGTTCCAGCATAGTATACACTCATAAGTCCTGGACCAACATTAATTCCACATCCACAAAAGACATCACTCATAAGAATTTTTTTAGGATGGAACTTTTCTTCAATCATACTTTTAAAAAGTTGAGCCTGTTTTTCTCTTTGTGAACAACCAATAATGATTGTCTGATTTTTTGCATCTAAAATGCTACTTTCAATATAATCAAGACAGACTCGAAAGGCAAATTTTTCTCCTTTTACATTGCCTAAAATCGTTGTTAGTCCATTATCATCAAATTCACCAATAGGTTTAATCCCAACTAATTGTCCGAAAAACGCTTTTGAATTTGAAATTCGTCCTTTTTTAGCAACAAAACTTAAATCATCAAGCCAACCACACTGATGATAATTGTTAAAATTTTCTTTAAAATACTCGCAAACTTCAGAAAAATTTTTTCCTTGAGAACGCATTTCTGACGCATGAACGCACATCAATCCGTGAGCATGTCCATAACGGCGAGAATCTAAAATCTCTATTTTTGCATTCGGATATTTTTGTAAAATTTGTTTTTTTGCAAGAAGAAAAAAATTATATGTTCCACTGATTGCAGAAGAAATTGTAACACAAAAAAGCTCAATTCCTTTACTTACATAAAATTCAAATTTTTGGCGAATTTCTTCTACATTTGCGGGAGAAGTTTTATAAAAATCAATATCTTTTGAAATTTTGGAATAAAAATCTTGTTTGGTGGAAAAATCCCAATTTAAATTTAATTCGCCTTGATTTCCATCTGAATCGATAAAATGTCCAGGAATAAAATCAATTTCATAAAATTTTCTGATTTCTTCATTCAATTCACAAAAAGAATCTGTCAAAATTGCAAACTTATTCAACATAAAATCCTCCGATAAATTTTTATTATTGATAAGATTAATTTTTTTATAAAATTCTATTCGTGAAGAATATATTCTATATCCTTATCAATAATTTCTATCATTTTGTCTGCAAGTTCAGGATCAAACTGTAGACCTCTATTTCTTAAAATTTCTGCACGAACATCTTTTTGAGCCATAAAAGAACGATAACTTCTGTTGGAAGTCATTGCATCATAAGTGTCTGCAACGGCGATTATTCTTGCAATTAAAGGAATTTCTTCACCTTTTAGTCCATCTGGATAACCATTTCCATCAAAACGTTCGTGATGATTTCTAACTCCCATTGCAATTTCTTTCATAGATGATATTGAACTTAAAATTTGACTTCCAATTACAGGATGTTGTTTGATAATTTCATATTCTTCTGAAGTTAATTTTCCAGGTTTATTAATAATCGAATCTGGAATTCCAATCTTTCCAATATCATGAAGTAACGCTGTATAATAAACAAGTTTTTGTTTTTCTTTTGGAAGTCCAATTAAAAAAGCTAACTTTTTTGAATATTCAGCAACACGATTAGAATGACCTTTTGTATATTTATCTTTTGCATCAATTGTTCCTGTTAATGCTCGAATAATTTCTATAAAAACTTTTTCTGTTCGTAATTGTTCTTTCTTTAAATGAACCATTCTTAAATAAATGATAAGAACAACAATAAAAACTACGATGAAACCTATAGAAACTATAAAACTAGTTCGTTGCCAAAAGAAAGGCTTTTTTTCAATAATAACTTTTTCTAAAATTCCAGTAGAAACTTCATCACCATTTTGAGAACATACATAAAATGTATATTTTCCTGGCTTTAAATTCGTATATGATGATGAGCGAGATGTTTCCCATCCAGAAAATTCCTTATCAAATCCTTCTAGTTTTGTTTTAAAAGTAATTTGTTCCGAAGAAATAAAACTAATTCCTGTATAATTTATAATTAATCTTTTTACTATTGGAGAAATTATAACTTTTCCGTCTTTTATCTCAATATTTTCACCATCTGCGACTACACTTTCAATTTTTACTTTTGGAGCAGAATTTTTTGATGCATTTCGGATAGGATCAAAAATTGTAAAACCATCTATCAAAGTAAACCAAAGTCTACCAAAATTATCTTGCATAGAAAGTGATGTTGCTGTAATTCCACCAGAAATAATTCCATCAAGACGACCAAAATATTTTGGTGTAATCAATGATTTTTTACCATCAATTAAATCATCAATATCTTTTTGTTTTACGTAAAAAATTCCTCTATTTGTTGTTCCCCACATTCTACCAGAAATATCTGGAATAAATTGAAAAACGCCATCTGAAGCAAAACCGTTTGAAGAATCTAAAGAAAAAAATTCTCCATTTTTATAACGACTTATTCCGCTTCCAGTACAAATCCAAATATTATCATCATCAAAATTTTGTATTTTAAAAATTACATTTCCAACAAGACCATCAGATTTTTTTAATGTTTTGATGATTTTTTTATCTTTTAGAATAAAAATGCCTCCACCATCGGTTCCAACCCAAATATTTTTGTCAGAATCTTCGTAAAGACACATAATATAATCGTTATCTAATTCCTTATTTTTTGTAAGATTTGTAATTTCTCCGGTTAAAGAATCTACAATCGAAAGTCCTGTTGTTGTTCCAATATATAAATCACCGTTAGAAACTTTTTCTGCAACTCTAACTCTATTTCCTGCAATTCCAGAATCTTTTGTCCAACCTTCTACACTTCCATCCAAATTAAATTTTAACTGACCAAGTTTTTCATACGTACTTACAAGCAATTCACCAGAATCTGTTACACAAACATGCCTGATTCTAATATTTTTACAATATTTTGTGATTTCATTTTCTATAAAATCATTATTTTTATAACAGTAAAGTCCATCATCACCAGCAAGCCAAACTACATCTCTAAAATTATCTTGAGCAATTACATTTATAGTTGTTGCCATAGAAACGGTTTGAAACTTTCCATAACTGAGTTTTTGAACTCCACCATGATCAGTTGCTATCCAAATATTTTTTTCTTCATCTTCAATAATTTTTGTAATACTATCATCAGAAAGACCATTCTCTTTGTGAAAATAAGAATAAATTCCATCGTGAAGAATTGTAATTCCGTTATCTAAACCAAACCAAACATTTTTAGAAGTATCTTCATAAATTGAAGTAACTATTGTTCCTTTTTGGGAACCATAACCAACATTGTGAAGAGTTTCCTCTCCAGCAACAATTTTTATAGCATAATGAGGAGCAATTCCGAACCAATATGCACCTGTCGAATCTTGAGAAATTGTTGTAACAATTGGATTTTTTACAGAATGAATTCCTTTATAAACGGAAAAATTTCCTTTTTCGTAAAGATAAAGTCCATTTTCACTTCTTGTAACAATCCAAATTCTTCCGGCGGTATCACAATAAAGTTGAACAACAATAAATTTATTATCTAAAGGAATATTTGAAAAACCTTGTAATTGTTCTAGTTCGTAGGATGGATTTATACAATTTATTCCAAAAGCAGTTCCAACCCAAATATTTCCGTCTTTATCTTCACAAAAAGAACGGATTGAATTGTTAGAAAGCCCGTTATCTGTAGAAAAACTTAAAACATCACCATTTGATTTTAAACAATATGCACCTTCATCGTTTGAACCAACCCAAATATTTCCACGAGAATCTTGCATAAGTGAACGTGCTGATAAAAAATCATATTTAGGGTCAAAAAATTTATTGAAATTTAAAAATTTTACACCGTCAAAACGAGTTACTCCGCTATAAGTTCCAAAATAAATGTAACCATCAACAGCCTGAAAAATATCTGTAATTGTATTTCCAGGAATTCCATCTTCTACTGTCCAAATTCGACTTACATAATCTTTAAAAAAAATATCTTTAGAATCTTTTTTTGACTGTGCAAAAATAAATGAAAAAAGAGAAAAAACTAAAATAACTAAAATCTTTTTTTTCATACTCTATAATTCTACGTTTAATCCTGTCTGTTTTGCATCTTCTGCTAATTTTTTTCTAAAAGCCAATAATTTTTCTTTTAATTCCGGATATTTTATTGATAAAATTTGAATTGCAAGATATGCGGCATTTTTAGAACTATTTATTCCTACTGTTGCAACTGGAATTTGTGGAGGCATTTGAACAATAGATAAAAGAGCATCCATTCCACCTAATCCATTTGATTTTTCAGAAACACATTCTAACGGAACACCAATTACTGGCAAAGTTGTACAACCGGCAATCACTCCAGGAAGAGCGGCAGCAAGTCCCGCTCCTGCAATAATAACTTCACAACCATCTTTTTCTACTTGAGAAACAGTTTCGTGAAGTAACGCTCCAGCTCGATGTGCAGAAATAATATATGCTTTATATTCTACACCAAATTCTTTTAAGATATCAGCACTTTTTTTCATAGTGTCTTTATCAGATTTTGAACCAAAAAAAATCGCAACTTTCATATAAAAAAATATTATCACAATTTTTAATGGTAAACAATGAAAAAACTAGAACTTGGTGAATAGAATTCTTAAATTTAACTTAATATAAGCACAAATTTCACGAATATATGAATGAGGAATTTTTATAAAATCAGTTTTTGAACCAATTCCTTTTACATTTGTAAAACCAATTCTTTTTGCTAAACGTTCCGCTCTTCTTAAATGATAATAACTTGTGATTATAACGATTTTGCTATTTAAAATTTCTTCTTCCGATTTCCCTGTAAAATTTTTTAAAACTTCAGTGCTATTTTGAAAATTTTGAATTGTATCTAACGCTTTATCTTCAACTAAAATTTTTTCTTCAGGAATTCCATTTAAAACTAATTGATTTTTTAATTCTGGAGCTTCTGCTACAGGAAGCCATTTTAATGTTCCTCCAGAAACAACACAAATACTTTCCGGATGATTTTTTAAATATTCAGCAGCTTTTTTCACCCGATTTTTTACTGATGTTGGCAAATTTCCGTTTTTATCAATTCCTCCACCAAGTAAAATTACATAATCTGAAGATTCTGAAATTTCTACAGTTTTTGGAGTTAAGATAAAAATAAGATTTATCACAAAAATTAAAAAGCCAAGAGAAACAAAACTTACAAAAGTGATTTTTATCCATCTTTTCCAAATTTTCCAAAATGAATGAGAAGTTTTTAATCTGTAAATTCCAACAAAAATAAAATATGAACCTAAAAAAAGCCAAATATGTGTAAATGAAAATATATTATCCCAAAAAGTTCCAGGACAAAGTGCAATCAAAATAAAATCGTAAGAAGCAATTAAAATTCCAAGAAAAATTAAAATAAACGAAAAAATTTTATTTTTCATAAATTTACGACTCTATTTCTTTTTGCATTTTTGTTAATTTTCGTAAAAATATAATCAAAAAAGGAATGGCAGTTAAAACACTTAAAAAATCTGCTACAAATTGACTTATTTCTACTCCAAAAAGTCCAAAAAAGTATGGAAGAAAAATTACCGCTGGAATAAAGAAAATTCCTTGTCTATTTAAAGAAAGAAAAGTTGCTTGTTTTACGTGCCGTGTAGATTGCATAAGCATATTTGTTCCAACAATCAATGGGTGAAAAGGCATAAAAGCCGCTTGCCATCTTAAAGCGACAGTTCCAACTTGAACGACTAAATCATCATCTCGGAAAAATCTTAAAATTTGAGGAGCAAAAATCACACAACCTAAAGTTAAAACTGACATCAAACAAAAACCGCTTACAACCATAAATGCCCAGGCTTTTTTTACACGATCATAACGTTTTGCACCATAATTGTATCCACTTACAGGAGAAAAACCTTGTCCAATGCCAATCATAATTGATGCAATAAACATACAAATTTTTGTAACGATTGACATTGCGGCAATTCCAGCATCTCCACCATAAGTTCCTGCTGCAGTATTTAAAAGAATACTTGAAATACTTGCCATTCCTTGCCTAGCTAAAGAAGGAATTCCTGTCGCAACAATCTGACCTAAAACTTTTGGAGATTTTGAAAAATATTTTATACTTAAACTACAAATAGCTTTTTTTCTTATGTACCAACTAATCAAAATACAAAAACTAATAAATTGGCTAATCAAAGTTGCAATAGCAGCACCACTAATTCCCCAATCAAATACAAAAATAAAAATTGGGTCTAAAATCATATTTAAAATTCCGCCAGAAGTTAAAGCAACCATAGAAAAAAATGCTTTTCCTTCAGAACGTAAATCATTATTTAAAACAAATGATGCGCACATAAAAGGTGCACCAAAAAAAATGTATCTGGCATAATCTTGTGCATAAGGTAAAACTGCATCAGAAGCACCAACTAATTTCAAAAAAGTTGAAGAAAAAGTATTTCCAAAAATTGTGATTAAAATTCCAAATCCAAGTGCAAAATAAAATGCAGTTGAAGATATTGTAGAAGCATCATCATTTTTACGTTCTCCAAGTTTTATAGAAAGTAAACTTCCAGAACCCATTCCTAAAGTAAATCCACACGCCTGAATAATTGACATTACAGGAAAAACAATTCCAACCGCTGCACTAGCTTCTGTACTAATTTGCGAAACAAAAAAAGTATCCGCCATATTGTAAATTGATGTAATCAACATTGAAATTACAGTTGGAATAGAAAGTTTTGTGATAAGTTTCCAAATTGGAGTATTTACCATTTTATCGTATTGAAAATCTGCTTTTAAGTTTTTTTCCATTTTTCTTCAATAATATTAAATAAAGTTTAGAGTTGTAATTATATCAAATTAAGATAAAATCAAGCAATATCTCCAAAAAAAACATTATTTGTTATATAATACTTTTACCTTTAAAAACGAAAGCATTTTGGAGATTTCATTATGGATAAAAAATACGACATTATTATTATTGGGGCTGGACCAGCTGGATTGTATGCTGCTTACAAATACGTTGCAAAGGGAAAAAAAGGAAAAATTTTGATTATTGATAAAGGACATTCTTTGGAAAAAAGAATTTGTCCAATAACAGAAGGAAAAGTTCCAAGTTGCATAAAATGTAAAACTTGTTCGATTATGTCTGGTGAAGGTGGAGCGGGAGCTTATTCTGATGGAAAATTTAATATCACTAATGAATTTGGCGGAACTTTGTGGGAAAAAATCGGGAAAACTGAAGCAATGGATTTAATGCACGAAGTTGATGAAATTAATGAAAAATTAACTGAAAAAACAGATTCAAATTATCCAAAAATGTTTGTTACAGAACCTGAACTCAAAAAAAATTGTACAAGAAAAGGACTTCATCTTCTTTCTGCAGAAGTTAGACATTTAGGAACAGATTTAAACTACAAAATAATGTCAGTCTTACATGAATATCTTTCTAAAAACGGAATTGAATTTCTATTTGATACAGAAGTTGTTGATGTTCTTGTAGATATGCCTGTTATTTCTCCGCACAAATTTAAAGTTCACACAAATAAAAATGATGAAGTTTTATCTGCAAAAAATATAATTCTTGCGGTTGGACGTTCAGGTGCTCATTGGTTGGAAAATTATTGTAAAGCTCATAATATTTTGACAGAATCAAACAGAGTTGATATTGGAGTACGAGTTGAACTTCCAGCAGAAGTTTTTTCAGACATTACAGATAAAGTTTACGAAAGTAAAATTGTTTATACAACTCAAAAATATCAAGATAATGTCAGAACTTTTTGTATGAATCCTTATGGTTTTGTCGTAAATGAAAACACAAATGGAATTGTAACTGTAAACGGACATTCAAATTCGGAAGATGGTAAAAAAAGTGATAATACAAATTTTGCTCTTCTTGTTAGCCAACACTTTACAGAACCTTTTAATAATTCAAATGAATATGGTGAATCCATCGTAAAATTGTCAAATATGCTTGGTGGCGGAGTAATTGTTCAGCGACTCGGTGATTTAGAAAGAGGTCAAAGAAGCACAGCTGATAGAATTTCAAGAGCAACAGTTCGTCCAACATTAAAAGCTTGTCCTGGAGATTTAAGTTTAGTTCTTCCAAAACGAATTCTTGATGATATTATAGAAATGCTTCACGCATTAGATAAAATTGCTCCTGGAACTGCAAATGATGATACATTACTTTACGGTGTTGAAGTAAAATTTTATAACACAGAAGTAAAAGTTGATAATAATTTAGAAATCACTTCAAAAAAAGGAATGTATATTGTTGGTGATGGTTCTGGAATCACTCATTCTCTTTCACATGCAGCCGCTTCTGGAATTTACGCAATGAATAAAATTTTAGAGAATGATTTTTAGGATTTCAAAATGAAAAAAACTGAAAATACAATTATTATAAATCCTCTTGAAGATTTAAATAAAATCAAAGCAATTGCATCACAACCGCGAATAGAAATGCTTAATCTGCTTAGAGAAAAAACTCTAAACATCAACGAAATTGCAGAAGTTTTAAATCTTCCTCAATCAACAGTTGCAACTCATATTTCCATTTTAGAAGAAGCTGAACTTATCAAAACAGAATCTGTAAAAGCAAAAAAAGGAAATCAAAAACTTTGTAAAACTGCATTCAGAGAACTTTTAATTCAATTTCCAGAAATCGCTGCAAAAAATGATAATTTTATAGAAGTTGAAATGCCTATTGGAATTTTTACAGATTATACAGCATCAGCTCCCTGTGGATTATGTTCTACAGAAAAAATTATTGGAATGTTAGATACTCCAGATTCATTTTTAACGCCAGAACGAATAAAAGCCGGACTTTTGTGGTGCGGTTCAGGAAGTTTTGAATACAAATTCCCAAATAATTCACTTTATAGTCAAAAAAAAATAAAAAAAATGGAAATTAGTTTAGAACTTTCGTCAGAAACTCCTGGAACAAATTCAAATTGGCCTTCAGACATCACAATTTGGATAAACAAAACAGAAATAGGAACTTGGACTTGTCCCGGAGATTTTGGTGATAAACGAGGAAATTTTACGCCTCTCTGGTGGAAACTTGAAGGTTCTCAATATGGACTTTTAAAACATTTTTCTGTTACAGAAGAAGGAAGTTTTGTAGATAATTGCAAAATTTCTGATGTAAAATTATCAGATTTGGAAATACAAAATCATCATTCTATTCGAGTTAGAATTGGCGTAAAAGAAAATGCAGAACATGTTGGCGGAATGAATATTTTTGGAAAAGGTTTTGGAAATTATAATCAGGGAATTATTCTCCGTTCGTATTTTGAATAAATCTTGACATATTTATATTCTCTAGTTAAAGTGTATATATTAAATATACACACTTTGGAGAAAAGAATATGTTTTCGTTTGAAATTGAAAATCTTTCTAAAAAATATCCAACTTTCTGTTTAGACAAAGCAAGTTTTTCGCTGGAAAATGGTTATATCATGGGATTCATTGGGCGAAACGGAGCTGGAAAAACAACAACCTTAAAATCTATGTTGGGATTTGTTCACGCAGATTCGGGAAATGTAAAAATTAACGGTTTAAACCTAAAAACTGATGAACTTGAAATTAAAAAATCTATTGGATTTGTTTCTGGTTTAGATGGATTTTACAATTTAAAAAAAATAAAAACCGTTACAGATGTTACAAAACGTTTTTTTCAAAATTGGAATGAAGAACTTTACAAAGAACTTCTGGAAAAATTCAATCTTGATGAAAACAAACTTATAAAATCACTTTCTGCCGGAATGAAAGTAAAATATCAAATTGCACTTGCGATGAGTCATAATGCAAAACTTTTAATTCTTGATGAACCAACTAGCGGATTAGATCCTGTTTCTCGCGATGAATTAATTTCGCTTTTTCAAGATTATGTTTCTAATGGTGAAAATTCAATTTTATTTTCCACTCACGTAATTTCAGATTTAGAAAAATGTGCAGATTTTATCACTTACATAAAAGATGGAAAAATTTTTGACTCTAGCGATGTTGTGAGTTTTAAAGAAAAATATCTTTTAGTTCAAGGTAAAAATTCTGAACTTACAGAAGAATTAAAATCAAAATTAATTGGAATGCACAGTCATAATTTTGGATTTGAAGGAATGATAAATGCTTCCAATCGAGAATATTTTAAAAATTGCGAAATAACAAAAGCAAGTCTTGAAGAAATTATGATTCACATTGAACGTTAAATACATTATTGAAGAAGGAAAGTTTGAAACGCTTACGCTTATCAAACTTTTTTATAGAACACAGTATTGAAAACGCTCTGGCACGGCTTGCGTTTTCTTATTGCATAGGAGTGTTAGATAAAACCGCTAAAATATCGCAGTTTTATCTAACTAAAGTTTGCGTTGCAAACTTCTTTATCAAAACAACTTCTCATTTCATTGCGAAGTTGTTAAAAAGGTCAAATCGGAAATTGAAATTTCCTCATTGACTTTTTTTATAGGAGAATAAATTATGAAAAATTTTTTATATAAAGAAATTAGACTTTGTCTTTATCCATATAATTATCTTTTTTTAGGTTTTGCTTTAATGCAACTCGTTCCAGATTATCCTCGCTATTGCGGATTTTATTTTATCTGTCTTAGCGTTTTTCGCATTTTTGCTACTTCTGAACTAAATAAAGATATTCAATATTCTATGATTTTACCAATCACAAAAAGAGATATTGTAAAATCGCGATGCATTTTAATTTGTGCTTATGAATTGATTTCTGTCATACTTTCAATTCCATTTGCAATTTTATTTTCAAAAATTATACCTTCGGGAAATAAAGCCGGAATTGATGGAAACGTTGCTTTTTTTGGATTAAATTTTATTTTATTAACAATTTTTCATTTTACATTTTTTAATTTATATTACAAAAAAGCAGAAAAACCTGGTTTTCCATTTTTAATGGCATCATTGTTATTCTGGATTTTTTATTTCATTTTTGAATTTCCTTTTTGGATAAAAGATATTGCTGGAATTGAATATTTTCAAATTTTAGATAAAGTTGATTCAGAAAGTTTAATTAAACAACTTCCTATTTTATTTTGCGGAATTTTAATTTATATTTTAGGATGGATTTTAACTTACAAAACAAGTTCCAAAAAATTTGAAAAAGTTGATTTATAAAATTTTGAAAAATAAATTTTTATGGATATAGTTTTAAATTCAGAAAAAGACGAACCAATTTATGTTCAACTCTATAATCAAATTTCTTCTCAAATCATCAGCGGGAAATTAAAAATTGGCGAAAAACTTCCTGCAATCCGCCAAATTTCTAATGAACTAAAAATCAGCGTAATTCCTGTAAAAATGGCTTGGGAAGAATTAGATAAAAATGGATTTATAAAAACAGTTATTGGAAGTGGAACTTTTGTAAACGAAATTCCTAAAATCGAAATAAATCAAAAACTTCAGGAAAAATCAGAACTTTTAGCAAAAAAAATCTGCGATGAAGCAAAAGAAATTGGACTTTCAAAAGAAAAATTAATTGAATTAATTGAAAAGAATTTTAACTCATAAAAATATCTTAACTAAAATTTAACATCTACTTAACTTATGTTTTATTTTTTTATGGTTAATTTTTTTATATGATAATTTCAAAATTAAAAGAACGTATTTGGGAAATTTTATTTTTATTGGCAGCAGGTTTTTCTATTTTTGCCGTTGTGATGATTTGTCTTTTCTTATTTGCAAACGGAATTCCAGCAATGCATAAAATTGGACTTACAAATTTTCTTTTTGGAACAAAATGGAAACCTGGAAATGAATTATTCGGAATTTTTCCAATGATTGTAGGAAGTCTTTACATAACCGCAGGAGCAATTCTTTTTGGTGTTCCAATCGGATTAATGACAGCAATTTTTCTTTCAAGATTTTGTCCTAAAAAACTTCACAAAATTATAAAACCTGCAATCGATTTATTAGCAGGAATTCCAAGTGTTGTTTACGGATTTTTTGGACTTATGGTGATTGTTCCTTTCGTACGAGATACTTTTGGTGGAACAGGTTCTTCTATCTTAACAGCAAGCCTTTTACTTGGAATGATGATTTTACCAACAATAATTTCCGTTTCAGAAAGTGCTTTGAATGTAGTTCCTCAAAATTATTACGAAGGTTCTCGGGCATTGGGAGCAACTCATGAAAGGGCAGTTTTCAAGACAGTTCTTCCAGCTGCAAAATCCGGAATTTTAGCAGGAATAATTCTTGGCGTAGGACGAGCAATTGGAGAAACAATGGCAGTCATTATGGTTGCAGGAAATCAAGCAAGATTAACAAATTCTGTCTTAAAAGGAATTCGTACCTTAACTGCAAATATCGTAATAGAAATGGGATACGCAACAGATTTACACAGAGAAGCTTTAATTGCAACTGGAGTTGTACTTTTTGTTTTTATTCTGATAATAAATCTCGCGTTTAATTTAGTAAAAAAGAGAAAATAATTTATTTCTCAAAACTAATAAATTCTTACATCATTTTTAATCCATTTTTTATAATTCATTTATCTCTAATATTACTTTGTTTTATTAGAGATAATTTTTTAAACATAAAACCCAATAATACTTTTTAATTAAAAACTTAAAAATTACAATTATTATTTTAACACTTTTACATTTTTATGATAAAATTATATTTCACATAAAGATATTTGGAGCAATAAATGGAACCAATAAAATTAAAACATTTAAAAAACTTTCGTGATTTAGGAGGAATAGAAACTTCGGATGGACGACATATCAAAAAACATGTGTTGATAAGAGGAAAGGCTCTTAGAAAATTAACTTTTATTGATGTTTACAAATTAAAATTTATTTACAATTTAAAAACCATAATTGATTTACGTTGTGATAAAGAAATTAATGAATCTCCAGATGATATTATAGATGGTGTTAATTATTTTAAAATGCCTATAACTGATGAAACAATGCTTGGAATCAGTCACGAAAAAAAAATCCATTCTTTAAAATCTTTATATGAAATGCCTATAATGACAGATTTATATGAAAATCTTGTTTCTGATAAATGTTTAGATAATGTTATAGCGGTTTTGAAAAAAATACTTTTTTTACCAGAAAATCAACTTTCTGTAGTTTTTCACTGTTCTGCAGGAAAAGACAGAACTGGAATTATATCTGCTTTACTTTTATCTTTTTTAGGAGTTCCTACTCAAACAATTACTCAAGAATATATGTATTCAAATAAAATAAATAGAGTAAAAGCATTTTTTGTTTATTTAGGACTTATGCTCATAAGAGGAAAACCTTCATTTGCCAGAAAGATACAACTTTCTCTATTAGCAAAAAAGAAATTTTTAGATTCATCATTCAATAAATTAAAACAAGAATTTGGTGATATGGAAACTTTCTTTGCAAAAGCATTAAACCTTTCTTTAGAAGAAAAAATTGAAATTCAAAATAAATTCTTAGAATAATAAAAAACTTAGAAATAAATATTCTCTTTTTATAAAAACTTCTTCTTTTGAAAGAAGTTTTTTTTTGCATTTTTATTCAAACAAACAGACTTACGAACGATTGTTAGAAAAAAAATAAAAACTAACAAACGTTCGTTTACAATTTTTTTTATTAAGTGTTTCACGTGAAATATTTTTAATAATAAAAAAATGTACAATTCAAAGTTTCACGTGAAACTAAAATTTATATTAAATAATAAAACGTACTTCTCATAAAATAATTTCTATTTTTTTTATAGAATTTTTTACTAATTGTTCCACGTGAAACAATTAGTTTTATCAAACAATTTACATCTAAGAAAAATATTTTTATAAAACTATAAAACAAAATATTTTGATTTTTTAAACAACCATGTTTCACGTGGAACATAACTTATCCACCATTGTGGATTATTTTGTGGATAACTTTTTAATTTTGTGGATAATTCTGTGGATTTTGTGGATATAAAACAAAAGGCTGACCAAAAAATATTGGTCAGCCTTGCCTGATGTATAATCACCCTAGAACTAAAATTAGTTCATACCCTTTTGTATATTTAATTAATTATCAATAAAAGAATCTTTTTTGTCAATAAAAAATATCAACAACTAACAAACGTTAGTTATTCATTTTCTTCTTTTTCTTGAACTTTATCAATTCCAACAAGATAATCTGGTTCTTTTATATTTACAATTTTTACACCAGAAGCTCCTTGTCCTTGTTCTTTTATTTCAGAAGCCTTAAATCTAAGAGTTTTACCTTGACTTGTCATACAAACAACTTCATCAGTTTCTTTTACATTAAGAGCTCCAATTATTTCACCTTTGGCATCTGTATTTCCAAAAATTCTTTGTCCACCAGTTCCTCTTCCATGAACAGAGAAACAATCAAAAGAAATACGTTTTCCAACACCTTTTTCTGTAAGAAGAATAATATTAGAATCTTGTTTAACTTCTACAGCAGCGGCAATTTCATCACCTTCAGAAAGTTTCATTCCTTTTATTCCACAACTTGCTCTTCCCATTAAACGAACTGTTTCTTCTTTTATTCTTAAAGCTTTTCCACGTCGAGAAATTAACATTACTTCAGAATTTCCTGTAGTTTGGATTGCACTTATTAACTTATCACCATCATTAAGTTTTATTCCAATAATTCCTTTTGTTTTTGCATTTTGGAATTCTGAAGAACGAACTTTTTTTACAATTCCATTTGATGTTGTCATAAACAAATAATGATTTTCTGAAAATTCTTTTAAAGAAACAATTGTTGTAATTTCTTCATCAGCGGAAACTTGTAAAAGACCTTTTATATTTGCTCCTCTACTTGTTTTTTCTGATTCTGGAATTTCATGAATTTTTATCCAATAAGCTCTTCCAATATTTGTTATAAACAATAAATATTCTTTTGTAGAGCCTATAAAAAGTTGATTAATATAATCATTTTCCAAGAGAGATGTACTATTTGAGCCAGTTCCTCCCCTACTCTGCTTTTTATATTTGTCAATAGAAACTCGTTTGATATAACCTAATCTCGAAATCATAACAACCATTTCTTCGTCTTTAATCATATCTTCAACATTAATTGCTTCTACTTCATCAGGAATTATATCTGTACGACGTTCATCACCATATTTTTCTGCAAGAGCATTTGTATCATTTTTGATTAATTGAAGAATTTTTTCATGATGTTCAAGTAAATCTGAAAGATAATCTATCAACGCTTGAAGTTCTTTTATTTCTTTTTGCAAATCTTCGACTTGCATGTGAGTAAGTCTTTTCAATTGCATATCTACAATTGCTTGAGCTTGCTCATCATCAAAATTAAAACGTTTTTCAAGACTTAGTTTTGCATCTTCTGTAGTTCTACTGCTTTTTATAATTTTTATAACTTCATCAATATTATTAATTGCAATAATAAGAGCTTCTAAAATATGCATTCTATGTTTTGCAACTTTCAAATCATAAATTGTGCGTCGTGTAATAACTTCATCTCTATGATTTACAAAATGCATAATTAACTGTTTTAAGTTTAAAACTTCTGGCTTTAAATAATTTTGAGGAAGAACTAATCCATATTCTGGTTCGTTATAACGAGGTTCACCTTCCTTTTTTTGAGGAACAAGTGCAAGATTTATAACTCCAAAATTTGATTGTAAATCTGTTTTTGCAAATAACTGATTTAATACTATTTTTGTGATTGCTCCTCTTTTTAATTCAACAACAAGTCTCATTCCTGTTCTATCAGAAGTTTCATCATTTGCATCTACAATTCCATCAATTTGTTTATCTCTATTTAATTCCTTTATTTTTCTAATTATATTTGTTGTATTAACTCCATAAGGAACTTCTGTAAAAACTATAGATTCTTTTCCATTTTTGTGAGTTTCAATTGTAAATTTTGAACGAATTGTGATTTTTCCTCGTCCGGTTGTATAAGCTTTTTTTATTCCAGCAGTTCCATAAATAATTCCACCAGTTGGAAAATCTGGACCTTTTATATGCTGCATTAATTCTTCAATTGAGATTTCTGGATTATCAATATACGCTGCTATAGCAGAAGCAACTTCTCTAAAATTATGAGTTGGCATATTTGCTGCCATTCCAACAGCAATTCCTGTAGTTCCATTACAAAGAAGAAAAGGAAATGCTCCAGGAAGAACAGCTGGTTCTTTTGTTGTATCATCAAAATTTGGAACCATATCAACTGTATTTTTATTTATATCAGCAACCATTTCTTCTGCAATTTTAGACATTTTTGCTTCTGTGTAACGATAAGCCGCCGCTGGATCTCCGGCAATTGTACCAAAGTTTCCTTGAGGAGTTATTGTTGTATAACGTTGTGCAAAATCTTGTCCAAGTCTAACAAGTGCATCATAAACAGAAGAGTCTCCATGAGGGTGATAATGTCCTAAAACTTCACCAACAATTGTTGCACATTTTTTTGTTTTTCCAGCACTTCCAATATGAAGAGTGTCCATTGCATACATAATTCTACGGTGAACTGGTTTTAATCCATCACGAACATCTGGTAATGCTCTTTGAACAATTACAGACATTGAATAATCTATATAGGCTTTTTTTACTTCATCTTCAATTGGAATTTTTATAACTGTTCCACCTTCAGCTGTTTTTATTTGTTCCATTATTTTTATCCTTACTTAATTTTAATAACTACCAAACGTTAGTTAGTTTTTTTTCTAAATATCCAAATTTGCATAACTAGAATTTTTTTCAATAAATTCACGACGAGGTTCAACTTCTTCACCCATACAAACACTAAAAATTTTATCAGCAGCAATTGCATCTGGAATTGTTACAACTCTCATTCTTCTGTGTGCAGGATCCATTGTTGTTTCCCAAAGTTGTTTTCCATCCATTTCACCAAGACCTTTATAACGTTGAACATCAGCTTTACTTCTATTTTCTCCAAGTTCATTTAAAGCAATATCTCTTTCTGCCTCTGAATAACAATAAACAGGTTCTTTTTTTCCAAACTGAACTTTAAAAAGTGGAGGCATTGCAAGATAAATATGTCCATTTTCAATAAGCTGAGGCATATATCTAAAAAAGAAAGTTAAAAGTAAAGTTCTGATATGAGAACCATCAACATCGGCATCTGCCATAATTATAATTTTGTGATAACGTAATTTTGCAATATTAAAATCTTTACCAAATCCTGTTCCCAAAGAAGCAATTACTGGTTCTAGTTTATCATTATTCATTACTTTTTCTGGACGAACCTTTTCTACATTTAACATTTTTCCCCAAAGAGGAAGTATTGCCTGATGTTTAGGATCTCTACCCTTTTTTGCAGAACCACCAGCAGAATCTCCTTCGACAATATAAACTTCACAAGACGCTGGATCATGTTTTTCTGAACAATCGGAAAGTTTTTCAGGAAGACCAAATCCATCTGATGCAAATTTTTTACGCATATTATCTTTTGCTTTTCTTGCAGCAATTCTAGCTTTTGCTTCATCCATTGCTTTTTTACAAATAGCTTCAAGAACTGCTGGATTTTGTTCAAAATAAATAGTTAATTTTTCTGAAACAACTTGATGAACAATTGTTCTTACTTCTGTATTTCCAAGTTTTTCTTTTGTTTGACCTTCAAATTCAGGTTCAGGAACTTTCATAGAAATAACTGCAGTTAAACCAGAACTCATATCTTCATAAGTGAGTTTTTCATCTTTATCTAAAGTTCCAACTGCTTTTTTTAATTTTTCATTTGATTCTAAAGATTTATTAATTACAGAACGTAAAGCACTTTTAAAACCGTCAAGATGAGTTCCACCATCGCGAGTATTAATATCATTTACATAAGTACGAACACTTTCTGAATAAGAATTGTTATAATGCATTGAAACTTCTGTAACAACATCATCTTTTGTTTCGCAAATATAAATTGGATTTTCTGGAATAACAGTTTTTCCTTCATCAATATTTTTTACAAATTCATTAATTCCACCAACAAATTGCAAAATTTCTTCTTTTGGATTTTCAAGACGCTCATCTCTAAAAATAATTTTTATACCAGAATTTAAAAATGCTAATTCTCTAAGACGATTTTTTAAAACATCATAATCATAAGTTGTTGTTTCTGTAAAAATAGTTTTATCTGCCTTCCATCGAATTGTAGTTCCATGTTCTTCTTCTAAACAATCACCTATAATTTCAACTTTTGTTTTTGCAATTCCTCTTTCATATTTTTGACGATAAATATGATTATCTCTTTTTACAGTTGCTTCCATCCAATCTGAAAGTGCATTTACACAAGAAACTCCAACTCCATGCAAACCTCCAGAAACTTTGTAAGAACCTTTATCAAATTTTCCACCAGCATGCAAACGAGTTAAAACAAGTTCAAGAGCAGAAATATGTTCTGTAGGATGAATATCAACTGGAATTCCTCGTCCATTATCTTCAACTCTTACAATATCATCTTTTTCTAAAGCAACAATTATTTTATCACAAAAACCAGCCATTGCTTCATCAATAGAGTTATCAACTGTTTCATAAACAAGATGATGAAGACCTTTTGGACCTGTTGAACCAATATACATTCCAGGTCTTTTCCTAACAGCTTCTAATCCCTTTAAAACCTGAATATTACTTGCACCGTAATTACTAGCAGACATTTTTTCCCTCTACATTTTAAATTGTAACATTTTATTTTAATCTTTAAAGAAGTAAAATTCAATTACACCGTAAACTAACAAATGTTAGTTTTAAAAGTTTTTATTTTATCTTGAAGATTTAATAAAACTTTTAGATAATAAAAATATGTCTGAAAAAATTTATGAAGAAGCATTTAAATATGCTATGGAAGAACTTCACAAAGAATATATTGAAAAAAATAAAGAAAATGAATTTATTTTTAATTTTAATGTGAATTATGTAGAAGATAATATTGATAAAGTAATAGTTTCTGTTGCTTCTCCTTTTATGAAAAATCAAGTTACAATAAAAGGTTCAATTAATGTTATTGAAAATAAATTGAGAGAAATAACAGGTTTAAATAATTTAAAAGTAGAATGTATTATAAAAGCAGAAAATATTTCAGAAAAAGAATCAAAAAAAACTGATGAAGAAAAAGAAATAATCGAAGCAAAAAAAGAAATAAATGAAATTCCTAAAATTCAAAAAAAGAAAAAACATCCTCTTTTAAATGAAAATTATAATTTTGATACATTTATTCCTGGTGAAAATAGTGATTACGCTTACAAAGCAGCTTTAGCTGCAGCAAAAAATCCTGGAAAAAATTACAGTCCAATTCTTTTTTATGGCGGTTCTGGTTTAGGAAAAACTCATCTTATGCAAGCAATTGGAAATTATATTTATCAAAATAATGATGAAAAACTTAAAATTTGTTATTTATCTGCAGAAGATTTTACTAACGATTTTACAAATTCTTTATCTAACAAAAAAGCTAACGAATTTAAAAATAAATATAGAAATCTTGATGTTTTACTTTTAGATGATATTCACTTTTTACAAAATAAAAATGGAATTCAAGAAGAACTTTTTTATACTTTTAATGCTTTAAACGAAAAAAATTCTCAAATGGTTTTTACTTGCGACCGTCCTATAAAAGAAATTAAAAATATGGCAGATAGACTTGTAAGTCGTCTTTCAAACGGATTATGTATAGATTTAACTCCTCCAAATTATGAAACAAGATGTGCAATTCTTCATAAAAAAGTTGAATTAATGGGAAAATCTTTAGATCAAGAAATTATTAATTTTATTGCAAAAAATGTTGAAACAAATGTTAGAGATTTGGAATCTGCTCTTAAAAAAGTATTTGGTCTTGAAGATTTAATGGGTCAAAAAATAACTTTAGATAATGTAAAAACTCAACTTAAAGATTTATTAAGTTCTAACATTTCAGAAAATATTTCTCTTGATATTATCCAAAAAGTTATAGCTGATAACTACAATATTTCAGTTTCAGACTTAAAAAGTAAAAAACGTGATAAAAAATATGTAATTCCAAGACAAATTGCTATTTACATTACAAGACAATTAACAGAACTTTCTTTTTCTGAAATTGGAAGCGAATTTGGTGGAAAAGACCATTCTACAATTATGCATGCAAATGAAAAAATAGAAGAACTTATAAAATTAGACTCTTCTTTTGAGTCAAAAATTCAATTATTTATGAGAGAAATAAAAGAATATAAAAAATAAATATGTTTATAAAATGTTAAAAAATTGTGGATAAAATACATTTATTAAAGTAAAATGTGGAAAAGTGGATAAAAAGTGAATAAATTCATTTTATTTATAAACTTAACTAAATCTTTATAAAATAATGAATTATATTAGTTTTCCACATTATAAACAGACCTTATTATTATTACTACTAAATTTAAAAAAATTTAATAATAAATAAATAATGTGAAAAAGGAGATTTCAATGAAATTTACATTCGATAGAGATGCAATGATAAAAGAAATATCTATTGCACAAGAAATTATTACAAACAAAAGTCCTATTTCAATTCTTTCTAATATTCTTGTAATAGCAGAAAATAATTCACTAACAATAAAAGCTACAGATTCAGCAGTAAAATTTACAACAACTATTCCAGTTGATATTCAAGAAGAAGGAAGAACAATTATTTATTGTGATAAATTTATGAGTATTATATCTTCTCTACCTTCTGGAGAAATTGAATTTGACCAACAAGATATTACTGTAACAATAAGACCAACTACAAAAAAAATAAAATTTCAATTAAAAAGTCAAACATCAGATAAATTTCCAGAAATTGGTTCTTCAGAAAATATTCCTTTCTTTGAAATTTCATCAAAAGATTTTAAAGAAATGATAAAACATACAATTTTTGCAATTTCTGAAGATAAAAATAGATATTTTATGACAGGTGTTTATTTTGTAAAAAATGATGATACTTTAACAATGGTTGCAACTGATGGAAGAAGACTTTCTTGTGTTAATAAAATTGGTTTAAATATTCCAGATTTTCAATCAGCAATTATTCCAATAAAAATTTTGAATTGTGTTTTAAAAAATGCTCCTGATGAAGGAAATTTAAATATTTCTGTAATTGAAAAATCTATTTTTATAAAATTTGCAAATTTTGAATTTTCTTCAAATCTGATTGATGGTCAATTTCCAAATTATAAAAAAGTTATTCCAGAAAATTTAACTAAATACTTTATGGTTAATAAATCAGATTTAGAAGCTGCCTTAAAAAGAACAACAATTATGGTTGATAAATCTGTAAGTAGAATTATTTTCAAAATAAATTCAGGAGTTTTAAAACTTATTTCTCCAGAATCTGATATTGGAAATGCAGATGAAGAAATTCCTTGTCGTTATGATGGTCAAGATATTTCAATGTCTTTAAATTTTAATTATATAATGGAACCTCTAAAAGTAATTGATACAGAAAATGTTGTATTTGAATTTAATGTAAATGAATCTCAAGGTGATGAAGAAGCAAATATTACAAAAGCTGTAATTGTTAGAGGAGAACCAATTGGTGATTATATTCACGTAATAATGCCAATGAATTATTAAAATTTATTTAAAATTAGGAAAATCTAATTTGTTTTTATATCAAAATTTTTATAATTTCCGAAATCTAAAAAATGATAGAATAGACCTTTCTAATAGAGAGGTCTATTTTGTTGGTGAAAATGGTCAAGGAAAAAGTAATATTCTTGAATCTCTTTATTATTCTGCTTACGGAATTAGTTTTAGAACTCATACAGATTCTCAAATCATCAAAAATGGTGAAAAAAATTTTAGTTTAAATTCAATTTATCGTTGTAATGAAAATGATATTCAAAAAATATCAATTATATTTGAAAATAATAAAAAAAGAATTGAAAAAAATGGAAAAAAAATTAACGATAGAAAAGAATTAATAAACACAATTCCTTGTATTTTGTTTTGTCATGATGATTTAAAATTTGCAACTGGAGAACCAGAATATAAACGTTTTTTTATAGACCAATCATTAACAATGTATGATTCAACTTATATTGATGATATGAGAAATTATAAAAAAGTTTTAAAAAGTAGAAATCTTATTTTAAAAAATCATGAATATGAAATGTTAGATGTTTATGATAATCAACTTGCAAAATATGGATTTATAATTCAACAAAAAAGAAAAAAAGCTATTTTTCAATTTAATGAAATATTTGGAAAAATTTTTCAAGAAATAACAGGAATTGAAGGAATTTTTATAAGATACGAACCTTCTTGGAAAGAAAATCAAACTAAAATGGAAAAAAAATTTATTTCTGAAGAAGAAATTTTAGAATATCTAAAAAATCATCGTGATAATGATAAATATTTGGAAACAAGTTTAAGTGGTCCTCATCGTGATAAAATAAATTTTATAAAAGATAATAAATTTTTTATTCAAACAGCTTCAACTGGTCAATGTAGATTAATTTCTTTAATTTTAAGAGTTGCTCAATCAGTTTATTTAGCTCGTTCTACAAATTTAAGACCTGTTTTATTAATGGACGACGTTCTTTTGGAATTAGATCCAGATAAAAGGGCAAAATTAACTTCAATGCTTCCTGAATATGAACAACTTTTCTGTACTTTTTTACCTGGAGAACCTTACGAAAGATATATGCGTGAATCTACAAAAGTTTATAAAATAAAAAATGGTGAATGGCATGAATGATAATAAAATTTTTACAGCAGCAGATATGATGAATTTTGTTACAAATTTAGATTCACTTGGTGGAAATGAACTTCCTAATATTTGGAAAAAAGTTGTATCAAAAATTGGTAAAAAAAATGATGATGATGAAAATTTAAGTTTAGGAGAAAAATTGGCTGCAAATTCTCATGTTGTTGATTTTAAAAATGGAATTCTTCTTGTAGAAGTTAATCATTCTGGTTGGATTCAATATTTAAAATTTAATCAAAAATTTATTTTAAAAGGATTAAATTGGAGTTTACCAGATTTTAAAATAAATTCTTTAGCGTTTAGATTATCAGGAAGTAATGTAAAATTAAGTGAATCTTATGAAGAGCAATTAAAAAAATACAATGAAGAAAGAAATAAAAAAATAAATGAACAAGAAGAAAAAATTTCTAAAATAGAAAAATACTATGAAAAAAAAGAAATAAAATCATCACTTCCTCCAGAATTAGAAAAACGTTTTGAAAACCTAAAAAAGATGATATTGACCAATTCAAATAAATAATGATATATTTTATTACTATTTTTAAATAATTATAATGAAAATATTTTATAAATATATAAGGAGTCCTTTCAATGAAAAGAACATATCAACCAAGTAAAGTAAAAAGAAACAGAAAATTTGGATTTAGAGCAAGAATGGCAACAAAAGGTGGACGAAAGATTTTAGCAAGAAGAAGAGCTAAAGGTCGTTCAAAATTATCAGTTGCTGATGAAAAGAAAAAATACTAATAGAATTTAGGGATGGAAACAGACTTAATAAAAACGGGATTTTTTAAACGTGAAGAGCGAATAAAAAATCCCGCTACTTTTAAAAAGCTATTTAAGAGTGGAAAAAAGATAAGTATTCCAGGAGCTAAATTATATTTTGATAAAAATAATCTTGAAATAAACCGAGTTGGTTTTCCTTTAATTCGTGGATACGGTAACGCAGTTCAAAGGAACTTATCAAAAAGATACAGCCGAGAAGTCTATCGTTTATTAAAATCACATCTGAACACTGGATATGATATGTTAATTTTAATATATCCCGGAAATGACTCGTTCAACTCGCGATGTGAGCAAATTCGTTTATTGTATGAAAAGGCAGGATTAATTAAGAAAGATGATTAAATGGTTAAAAATTTTTTTAACTAAATTTTTCTGTACTTTAATTCGAATATATCAAATTTGTATAGCACCATTGCATGGTCCTTGTTGTAGATTTACGCCAACTTGTTCTGCTTATTCACTAGAAGCTATAAAAAAATATGGACCTTTCAAAGGACTAATTCTTTCAATCAAACGAATTTTAAAATGTAATCCTTTTCATGATGGAGGATATGATCCTGTTCCATAATGAAAATTTTTAACTTGGAGTAAATCTTATGGATAAAAATACAATTTGGGCCATTGTACTTTCTACTTTGGTAATTATTGCTACTTTTGCAGTTTCACCTTTGATTTTTAAAAATAAAAATGCAGAAGAACAAACTTCTATTGAGCAAGTTGCTGAATCTGAAGAAAAAACAGAAGAAAATAAAGAAATTCCTGAAATTTCAGGAGTGATTAAATCTGAAGAAAATGAAACTGAAGATTTAAGCGAAAAAATTGATGAAGAAATTATAACAATCAATACAAATCTTGCAGAAATAAAAATTACAAATAAAGGTGGAGATATTCTTAGTTATAAACTAAAAAATCATATTGATACCGATACAAAAGATGGAATTGAAATTTCAGATAATGTAAGTAATTTTAATAGAACTTGTTCTTTAGCATTAGGTCCTGTTGATACAAAAATATTAAATGATAATTTTAAAGTTACAAAAGAAAATGATTATTCTTATCTTTTCACCAAAAATGTTAATATTGGTGGAAAAAAATATATTTTAGGAAAACGTTATACTTTTAAAGATGATGAATATGTTTTTAAACTTGATATTTTAATTCATTCAGAAAATGGAGAAGGACTTGATAACGAAGGAGTTGCTTATACAATTAGAACTTCACCTCAAATTGGTCCACATTATAATCCTAAACAAGATAGATATGAATATCGTCAGTTTGTAGCATATAATGGTTCTAAATATAAAAAAATAAATCTTGGTTCTGGTCAATCATTAAAAAGATATGATAAAGATTTTATTTGGACTGGAATTGGTGGAAAATATTTTATTGAATTAATTATTCCTTCTCAATCAGAAATTATAAATTCAGGTTTTTATACAACAGTTGTAGATAATAATGATTATTCAAATGCACAAGCGTTAATCGAAAGAAAAGCATTTAAAGAATCTGATGTAAGTGATACTTATTATATGTATTTTGGTCCACGAAATGAAAAAGACCTCAAACGTTATAATGTTTCTGAAAATAATGGTTGGGGTATTGGTGGTAAAAAAATCACTCAATGTTTACAAACAAGCGGATGGTTAAGTTGGCTTGAAAATATATTAAAATGGTGTCTTGAATTATTGCATAAATTTATTAAAAACTGGGGAATTTGTATTATTCTTCTTACAATCCTTTTAAAACTCGCAATGTTCCCGCTTTCAAAGAAACAATCTATGAGTACTTTGAAAATGCAAAAAGTTCAGCCTCAAATTCAGAAAATTCAAGAAAAATATAAAGATGACCAACAAAGAATGCAGCAAGAATTGTCAAAAATTTATCAAGAAGCAGGATACAATCCTATGAGTGGATGTCTTCCAATGATTTTCCAATTCTTAATTCTTTTCGCTATGTATAATCTTTTTAATAATTACTTTGAATTTAGAGGTTCAATGTTTATTCCTCATTGGATAGAAGATTTATCAAAAGGTGATAGCGTTGTAACTTTTGGATTTAATATTCCTTTATTAGGTAATCAGTTAAGAATTTTGCCAATTATTTATGTTGCAACTCAATTACTTTATGGAAAAATTACTCAGTATGGTGGAGCAACTCAAGGAAAAAGTGGAGCTTCTATGAAGTTTATGACTTATGGAATGCCAATTATATTCTTTTTCTTATTTTATAATGCACCTTCTGGATTACTTCTTTATTGGACAGTAAGTAATGCATTTCAGATGATTCAGCAAATTTTCATTAATAAAATGATGGCAAAAAAACAATCAGAAATGAAAAATGATGTTGTTGATTCATCAAAAAAACTTCCACCTAAAGCAAAAGCTAAAATTAAAAAAACAAAAAATATAAATAAAAAAATATAATAATTTTTCAGGAGAATATAAATGACTTACGAATATGAAGGAAAAACAGAAAAAGAAGCTATCGAAAATGCAGCAAATGAATTAGGACTTGAAAAAGACCAATTTGATGTTGAAATTTTGGAAGCACAAAAAAAATCACTTTTTAAGAACGGATATGTAAAAATTAGAGTTCACACTTTTGATGATGATAAAAAATCTTCTTTTGAAGAAAATATTTCTGAAAATCATACAAGAATTGTTTCTAATCCTTTACCACAAGATGAATTTGAACAAAAACTTATAGAATTTATTTCTACTATTATTGAAAAAATGGGTTATGATGTAAAAGTTTCTGTTGCATACAGAGAAGATAAAAAACTTGGAATTAAACTTGAATCATCATATTCTTCAATTTTAATTGGTAGAAAAGGAAAAAATCTTGATGCTTTACAACTTTTAGCAAATATTTATGCAGGAAGACTTGGTCACGAAGAAGTTCGAGTAATTCTTGATACAGAAAATTATAGAATTCGCCATGAAGAATCTTTGGTTAGACTTGCTTATACAACTGCTGATAAAGTTCGTACATCACATAATTCAATTTTGCTTGAACCAATGAATCCATTTGAAAGAAGACTTATTCACACAACCTTAAATGATATTCCAGATGTTGAAACAAAAAGCGAAGGTGAAGGAGTTTATAAACAAGTTCGAGTTTTTTATAAAGGAATCTGTTAATGAAAAAAAATGTAAAATTATTTTTTGTAGGGATTTTTTTATGTTCATCTTTAAGTGTTTGGTCTGTTCCCTTAAAAGTTGAAGATGTTGTAAATTCTAAATATCTAAATGAATTGAAAGAAAAAAAAGTAGTTAGTTCTGTTCATAGTAATGATGGAGATGATTATGTTCTTCTTCCAAATTGTGAATATACTAATCTTTGTAATGATAGAAAAATTTCTAAAACAAAAGGTTCTTTTCCGTTTGTTTTGGAATATCTTTTTTTGATAGATAAAGATGAAGTTCTCTCAAACAATAATTCTTTAAGAAAAGATATTACAATAAATGATATTTCTGAATTAATGCGTTCTGTTTCAAAAATGGAAGGAATGAAATATTATTCGCATACAAACAAAAAATATAAAGTTTTGTACAAAAAAGCATATATGATTGATAATCTTAAAGATAGAAATAAAATTTCAGATAGAAATACAGGTTCTACAAAAAATGAAATTTATTATTTAATTCAAGATGATGCTAGTTTTGGTGAAACAGCTTATTCAGAAGTTATAAATGAATCTGAAAATGCAATTTATTCATATTTAAGTAATGAAGATACTTTAGGATTAGCATTTATGAAAGCTATAAATCCAAAAAATCTTGGAGTTTCAATTATTGCTGTAGATTGTGGAAATGAAATTGTTCTTTATATGAATATGGATGCAAATTGTAAAAAATATCCTAACATTGAAAATATTATGACAGATTCTTTAAGAGCAAGAATTGAAGCTTTAAAAGAATGGATTGTTACAATGTTTTAATTTGAGAGGAAAAAAATGTTCAAATTTTTAAAAAAAAATTTAATGGGACTAGTTTTTGCTGTAGCAATCACATCTGTTGGAGCATGTAGTCCAAAGGGGAATTATATGGAATCATTAAAAGATAAAGAAGGTGTTTTTGCTGTTTTATCTACAGAAAAAGGTGATATTGTTCTTGAACTTTTTTATAAAGAAACACCAATGACAGTTGCAAATTTTGTAGGATTGGCAGAAGGAACTTTAGATGCTGCAAAAGGAAAACCTTTTTATGATGGATTAAAATTTCATCGTGTAATTTCAGATTTTATGATTCAAGGTGGAGATCCTTTAGGAAATGGAACTGGCGGTCCAGGTTATAAATTTCCAGATGAATTTGTACAAGGCTTAATTTTTGATAAACCAGGAAAACTTGCTATGGCAAATTCTGGTTCAAACACCAACGGAAGTCAATTCTTTATTACACATGTTCCAACTGACTGGTTAAATTATAAACATACTATTTTTGGACAAGTTATTTCTGGTCAAGAAATTGTTGATAGCGTTGCTCAAAATGATACAATAAAATCTATCAAAATTATTCGTCAAGGTGATGAAGCTAATAAATTTACTTGTACACAATCAGATTTTGATAAATACGTAAAAGAAAATGAAAAAAAAGTAGAAGAATTTAAAAAAGCTGAAGCAGAACGTAAAGAAAAAGAATTTAAAGATTTAGTAGCAGATTGTACAAAAGACAATAGCGGAGTTTATTTTAAAATTCTTGAAGAAGGAAAAGGTTCTGCAATTGGAAAAAATAAAAATGTTACAGTTGAATATCAAGGTTATTTAACTGATGGAACTTTATTTGATGCTTCTAAAGGTTTTCATCCACAAGGACATGCTCCTCTTGAATTTAAAACTGCTGCTGGAAAAATGATTCTCGGTTTTGATTTAATGGTTCAGCAAATGAAAGTTGGTGAAACAAGAAAAATGGTTATTCCTCCAGAATTGGCTTATGGTGCAATGGGAATTCCACAAGCGGGAATACCTGGAAATGCTTATATCTGTTTTGATGTAAAACTTGTAAAATAGATAAAATTTAAAAATATTTAAAACCGTTAAAAGCGAATTTTTAGATTTGTTTTTAACGGTTTTTTTTATACAATGTGAATTATGAAAAATACTAAAAGAAATGAATTAGCAGTTTGTGGTTTTGCAACTGTAAAAAAACTTGAAAAAAATCATCCGGAAAAAATAAAAAGACTTTATTTTACAGAAGAAGTTGCTCCTAAATTTGGAGGAATTTGTAAAAAATTAGCAAAGAATCATGGAATTTATAATCAAAAACCTGCGAATGAACTAGAAAAATTATGTGGAAGTATTCATCATCAAGGAGTTGTTGCGATGATTGAAACTCCAGAAATTCAACAATTGGATAATAGCATTACAGATTCTTGGATTAAGAATGGTGAAAATGCAATTTTTTTAGATAGAATTGGAAATGCAAATAATTTTGGTGCAATTGTTCGTTCCGCTGCCTTTTTTGGAATAAAAAATATTGTAATTCCGTTGGATGAAGCTCAATCTTCAATAACAACATCATCTTATAGAGTGGCAGAAGGTGGAATGGAATATGTAAATATTTATTATGTTCGTTCAACTTTTGATTTTTTAGATGCGATAAAAGGTAAAATGATAAGAATTGGAACAAGTTTAGAAGCAAAAAAAACTGTTTCTGAATTAAAAGAAATTAGTTCTAAAGGTAAACCAATTTTAATCATTTTAGGAAACGAAGAAAATGGAATTTCTAAAATTGTAAAAGAAAATTGTGATGAATTGATAATTATTCCTTGGGGAAATATGAAAAAAGGAAAGCCTGAAAGCAATGTTGATAGTTTAAACGTTGCTCAGGCTTCCTCAATTATTTTTTATGAAATGTTAAAATAAAAATTAATCATCATAATGTTTTGCAAGTAAAACAGGTTCTTCATCAATTCTGATTTTTGGAAGTTTAGGTAAAACTGTGTAAGAATTGTAAAGCCAATCTCCATCAGATGCTTCGTATGGATTTCCTTCTTCTGGGAAATTCATTCCTGTTTTTGGTGGACAGAAGAATCTTAATTTCATTGTACTTGGAGAATTGATTGAATTTTCAAAAAAGTATGACATTAAATCAACACATTTTGTTCCTGGAGCTTTATAAAACCAGTAGCCATTAAATTCCATCATCAAATTCATTTCTAAAAGTTCGTCTTCAAAATAAACTTCAAAAAATTGTGGAGTTTTATTAAAATGACAATCGATTTCAATTCCTTCAGCATCTTCTGAACTGCCCCATCGTAATTTTGCAGGAAGTTCAATTTTTCCATCATTTTCTATTTTTTGACTAAAAAATGGTTTATGAAGTTCTGAACGATACATTGAAAGCATTGGTTGTTCAATTCCAACTTGATTATTATTTGGGTCTGTGATTTCTAAACCTAAACGACCATCATCACGGAATTGATACATTGTAAAACCAGAAAGCCATTTTTCATCATCTTTTTGAAGGCGTTCCATAAAATGTTTCATCATATTTGATTGTTCAAAAGCACCAGTTACATCGCCATCACCATTAAGTTCAGAAAGTACCATTGGTTTATTTTGTCCAGTAATTTCTTTTAGACGGTGGAAAGTTGCTTTTGATTTTTCATAAACTTCATCAACATCATAGCAAGCATAATTATGAGTTTCTTTTGTTGCAACATCAACAGGCCAACCCCAATGCAAAGAAAGATAATTATCGCCAGACCAAATATCAGCGGCTTTATGAGCTTCGAGGAAAATATCTTCCATTTCGAGTTTTCCAGTATTTTTATCAAACATTCCTGCACATAAAATCATTTTTACGTTTGGAGCATATTGATGCATAACTTTACAAACTAAAACAAAAAAATCTGCCAATTCCTGATAACTTGCACGTTTATTAAAACAAAACCAAGAACCTGTACATTCATGATTTACTCGAAGTAATAAACGACCATAAGGACGTAAATCTTTTGCAAGAATGATTAAATCTTCTTCTGTAAGTTTTGGGTCGATTGTAAGTGTTAAAACAACTTCCATTCCTCGTTGACGAATTTCTTTCATATATTTAAAAGGTTCATCATCGCGAAGTCCTTCTCTTCCTCCACGATATGGAAAATAATCTTCGTAAGGATAATCCCACGCTCCAGAAGGAGTTTCTTGTTTGTGAACGATGCTTGCTCGTCCTGGCCAACCTTCATCATTTGGATAATAAGTATACATTAAACTTATTCCACGATGAACTTTTCTCATTTTTTGCAAAATATAATCTTGACTTACGTAAAGACCGCGTTCACTTCCGTCACCTAAATCTAGTGCACAATCTGCAGGTTTTAAAATAACTTTATCCATTTTGTTTCCTTATAAAAAATAGTGAATTTTATTATAACTAAATTCTACATACTTTTGAATATAACGAATATCTAAAAAAATTGGTAAAAGTGATTTTGTTTTTAATCCCTACTCTTTTTTTCCAGTGAGTGCAAAAATTATCCATTCTGCAATGTTTACGGTGTGATCTCCAATTCGTTCAATGTATTTTGCAATTAGAAGATAATCTAAAATCTTTTCACCTTCGTTTGTTTTTTTGATTTTTTCTATTAAATCTGCTTTTATAGTGTGATAAAGTTTATCAACAATATCATCTTCAATAATTACATTCTTTGCTTTGTTGTAATCGCGTTCAATGTAGGAAGAAACGCTTTCGTGAATCATTTTAAGAATTTGGTCAGACATTTCTTCTAAGATATTTATTTTTTCATATTTAAAATCTGGAATATTTAAAACTAAATCAGCAATATCAACAGCGTGATCACCAATTCTTTCCATATCGGTAATCATTTTTAGAACAGAAGTTACGAGTCTTAAATCGCTGGCGACAGGTTGTTGTTCTAGTAAAAGTTTTAAACATTGAGTTTCAATATCTCTTTCCATATCGTCAATTTCATCATCATTTGAACGAACGACTTTTGCGGCTTCTTTATCTCTTCCCATAAGAGAAAGCATTGAACTTTGAATTGCAAGTTCAATCATTTTTCCCATACTTTGAATGCTTGCATTTAAATTTTCAAGTTGTTTTTCGTATCTATTTCTCATATCAACCAAATCTTCCTGTTATGTAATCTTCTGTTTTCTCTTCTTTTGGCATAGAAAAAATCTGTTCAGTATCGCCAGATTCAATTATTTTTCCAAGTAAAAAGAAAACTGTTCTATCGCTAATTCTAACTGCTTGTTGCATATTGTGAGTTACAATTACGATTGTGTAATTTTTTTTGAGTTCTAAAACACAATCCTCAATTTTTGAAGTTGAAATTGGGTCCAAAGCAGAAGTTGGTTCATCCATCAAAAGAATTTCTGGTTTTACCGCTAACGCTCGTGCAATACAAAGTCGCTGTTGTTGTCCGCCAGAAAGTTCCAAAGCAGATTTTTTTAGATTATCTTTTAATTCTTCCCAAATTGCTGCATTTTTTAGAGATGTTTCAACAATTTCATCAAGTTCACTACGTTTTTTAATTCCGTGTGTTCTTGGACCGTAAGCAATATTATCATAAATGCTCATTGGAAAAGGATTTGGCTTTTGAAAAACCATTCCAACGTTTTTACGAAGAATATTAACATCAGTCTTTTTTTCTAAAATATTAGTTCCGTCAATGTTGATTTTTCCTTCAATTTTGCATCCTTCAATCATATCATTCATACGATTAAGAGATTTTAGCAAAGTTGATTTGCCGCAACCAGACGGACCAATAAAAGCCGTAATTTGATTTTTTGGAATTTCAAGATTTATATCAGAAAGAGCTTGAAAATTTCCATAAAAAAGATTTAAGTTTTCGATTTTAATTTTTGTTTCCATAATCTATGACAAAGTAAACCAATTTTCTGTGAAAGATGAGTTAAACAGATGTTAAAAATTTGTAAAATCAATTTCTAAAGATTTTTATTAAGAAATTTACTAAAAATTTACATATTTTTTCTTGATTTATTTTTCTGTTAATTAGATATTTTTAGTATGATTTATCTTTTGGAAGATGATGACGCCATCAGAAAACTTTTAGAATATACTCTTAAAACTCAAGGATTTGAAACGACAAGTTTTAATTTGCCTTCTCAGTTTTGGAAATCTCTCCGCCAAGAAAAACCTGAACTTTTGCTTTTGGATATTATGTTGCCTGAAGAAGATGGAATTTCTATTTTGAAAAAACTTCGTTCAAACCCAGAAACTTCATCAATTCCTGTGATTATGCTTACTGCAAAAGATACAGAATTTGATATTGTTACAGGTTTAGATTCTGGAGCGGACGATTATGTTACAAAACCTTTTGGAATGATGGCACTTTTGTCGCGAATAAAAGCGGTTTTGCGTCGATATGAAAAACTTGACGCGAAAAATACGGAAACTAAAATTCTTGAACTTGGAAATATAAAACTTGATGTGGGAAAACATAAAGTTTTTATTGGTGAAAAACAGATTTTTCTAACTTTAAAAGAATTTGATTTGCTTGCACTTTTGATTGAAAATAGAGGAAATGTTCTTACGCGAGAAAGACTTTTAGATTCAATTTGGAAAATTGATGCAGATATAGAAAGTCGTACAGTTGATGTTCATATTCGTACCTTAAGACAAAAAATTGGCGATGATGATGGAAAAATAATCGAAACTGTTCGTGGCGTTGGATATAAAGTTGAATAAATTTTGTGTTTGAAATAAAAACACTAAAAGAGGATTTTATGAAAAAAAAATCTCTTACGTTTAGAATTTTTTTTAGTACAGTTGTTGTTGGAATTCTTGTTTATTTTATAAGTTTTTTAATTTTTATCTCCAATTTGTATGGATATTTTGAAAAACAAATTTTTAATGAATTAGAAACTGAATCTACTTTTTTAGAACAATTTATCTTAAATCCTAACAGTGATGAAATAAAAAATCTGCAAACTGTAAAAAATCGAATTACTTTAATACATAATGATGGAACAGTTTTTTTTGATAATACAGTAGATTTTTCTAAAATGGAAAATCATTCTTTACGAGAAGAATTTATTGAAGCAAAGGAAAAAGGAATTTCAAAAATTTCAAGATTTTCTTTTACAACAATGAATAAAACTTTATATTTTGCAAAACTTCTTCCAAATGGTGATGTTTTGAGAATTTCGTGCAATCAACATTCTGTAGTAGTTTTACTTTTTGGTTTTAGTCAGCCACTTTTATGGACGTTAATTTTAGCAATTGTTATTTCTGCGATTTTTGCAAATTGGACAAGTAAAAAAATTGTGGAACCGCTTAATAAAATCAATCTTGAAAATCCTGAAAATTGTGAAGTTTATGAAGAATTAAAACCTTTTACAAAACGAATTGCAATTGAAAATTTTGAAAAATCACAACGAGAAGAATTACGGCAACAATTTAGTGCAAATGTCAGCCATGAATTAAAAACACCACTTACAAGTATTTCTGGATTTGCAGAAATTTTGAAAAATGGCGGAACTGATGAAAAAACTACAAAAGATTTTGCGGAAACTATTTATGAAGAAAGCCAAAGAATGATAATTCTTGTAAATGATATTATAAAATTAAGTAAATTAGATGAAAAATCAATTAGCATGGAAAAAGAACCTTTAAAACTTTTGGAAATTGCAACTGAAGCGGCAAAAGTTTTATCTTCAAGTGCAAAATCAAAAAATGTAAAAATAGAAATTTCTGGAACTGATGGCGATATTTTTGGAGTTCGACCAGTAATTTATGAAATGATTTATAATCTGATTGATAATGGAATAAAATATAATCGTGAAAATGGAAAAGTTTTTGTTGAAGTAAAAGATAAAATTTTGGGAAAAGATGATTATGCTGTCAAAAAAACTTTAATTTCTGTAAAAGATACGGGAATTGGTATTCCAAAAAATGAGCAGGAACGAATTTTCGAAAGATTTTATCGTGTAGACAAAAGTCGTTCAAAAGCACTTGGTGGAACTGGACTTGGACTTTCAATTGTGAAACACGGTGCAAAATATCATGATGCACAAATTTTTTTGGAATCTGAAGAAGGAAAAGGAAGCAAATTTACTATAGAGTTTAACTCAAAATAAAATTTAATTTTAAAATGATAAAAGATTGAAATTATAATTTTTGATTTTCCGATTAAATTATAAAGATAAGACAAAATAACTCAAAATTGAATTATTTTGTCTGTATGTAATTAAAATTTCTATAAATTTGTGTATCCCATTAAGTATTTATCAATTTCTCTAGCACATTCTCGTCCTTCCGCAATTGCCCAAACTACAAGAGACTGTCCTCTGTGCATATCTCCAGCGGTAAAAACTTTTTCAACACTAGTTTTATATCCATTAGGACTAGCAAGTTCAGGTGTTTCTTCTCCTACACTTTCAACTGTATTTCGGGAAGTTAATTTTGTGCCAAAAGCTTGAGCTGTGTAATCTTCACATCCTAAAAATCCTGCAGCAATTAAAACTAAATCTGCTGGTAAATCTTTTTCGGTTCCAGGTTTTTCGCAAAGAGTTCTTTTTCCATCTACGGTTTTAAATTCTACTTGTACGGTTTTTATTCCGTTGACTTTTCCATCCTTTTTGTAAATTTCTTTTATAGTTGTTTCAAAAATGCGTGGGTCGTGTCCGTATTTGAAAATTGACTCTTCTGCACCATAATCGGTTTTTAATGTTTTAGGCCACTGTGGCCATGGATTGTTTTCGCTACGTTCAAGAGGAGGTTTGCTCATCATTTCTATTTGAGTTACACTTTTTGCTCCGAGTCTTATACTTGTTCCTGTGCAATCGTTTCCTGTGTCGCCTCCGCCTAAAACGATTACATTTTTATCTTTAGGGTCAAAGAATTTTTTGTCTTCAAGATTTGAATTTATTAAGCTTTTTGTAACTGATTTTAGAAAATCAACAGCGAACATAACTCCTTTTGCATCTGAACCTTTTGCATTTAGTGGACGAGCGTTTTTTGCACCACAGCAAAGAGCAACAGCATCGTATTCTTCAAGAATTTTTTTAGCTTCAAGTCCGTTTTTATTTCCTACGTCTGCGTTAAGTATGAATTTTACACCTTCAGCTTGCATAAAATTTATTCTACGGTCAATGATTTTTTTATCCAATTTCATATTTGGAATTCCGTACATTAAAAGTCCGCCAGGTCTATCTTCACGTTCGTAAACTGTAACATTATGTCCACGTCGATTTAGTAAATCTGCAACGGCGAGTCCTGCTGGTCCTGAGCCAATTACAGCAACTTTTTTGTCTGAACGCGTTTTTGGAATTTGTGGTTTCATATAACCAGATTCAAATGCCTTTTCTATTATGAATAATTCATTGTCGTGAATTGTTACAGCGTCTTTTATATCTGTAAGGCTTCCACAGTTGCATGCTTTTTCGCAAAGTGCGGGACAAACTCTTCCTGTAAATTCTGGAAAACTAGATGTTTTTAAAAGTCGCCAAGCAGCCATATCATATTGATTTTTATAAAGAGCATCGTTCCATTCTGGAATTAAGTTATGAAGTGGACATCCGGTTACCATTCCTGCTAATTTGATTGCACTTTGGCACATGGGAACTCCGCAATTCATACAACGAGAAGCTTGTTTTTTGCGTTCTTCTGCGTTTAGTGGCACGTGAAATTCGCAAAATCCTTTTAAACGTTCTTCAGGTTTTATTGTTATATTTTCTATTCTATTTGTTTCTAAAAATCCGGTTGCTTTTCCCATATTTTCCTCCATAAAATTTTAAATTATCGTTTTATTTGATGAAAGCTTTGTGATAGATTTTGAAATCTGTCCTAAGCTGTAATTTTTTTGAATGCTTCCAAAACGGCTTCTTCGTGTAAAAGACCACGTTCCTCCGCCTTTGAAATTTCAATCATCATTTTGTGATAATCATTTGGAATAATCTTTTTGAAATGTGGCAAATATGAATCAAAATTATCAATTATTTTTTTTGCAAGTTTAGAATCAGTTTCTTTTGCATGCTTTTGAATTATTGATTTTAAGATATTTGCATCATGACTGTCAGTTATTTCTGACATAGAAACAAGTTGTTTATTAAGTCGCAAATACAAATCATGATTTAAATCTAAAACATAAGCAATTCCACCACTCATTCCAGCTGCAAAATTTCGACCAGTGTGTCCCAAAATTACCGCAGTTCCTCCAGTCATATATTCAAGTCCGTGGTCACCACAACCTTCTACAACGACAGTCGCTCCTGAATTACGAACAGCAAATCTTTCTCCAGCAATTCCATTTATGTATGCTTCGCCACTTGTTGCACCAAACAACGCAACATTTCCAATAATAATATTTTCTTCTGCGTTGAAATTTGCATTTTCTGGAGTTTTTACAACGATTTTTCCACCGCTTAAACCTTTTCCCAAATAATCATTTGAATCGCCAGTTAAACGTAAAGTTAATCCTTTTGGAATAAAAGCACCAAAACTTTGTCCACCGCCACCAGTTGCATTTACAACAAAACTGTCTTCTGCCAAACTGTTTCCGAATTTCTTTTGAATTTCAGAACCAAGAATTGTGCCGACTGTTCTATCAGTTGAAGAAATTTTTATATTGAAATTTCCTTTTTTTGATTTAGCCGATTTTTCGAATTCTTTAAGTAAGATTTTTTCATCAACAGTTTTTTCTAATTTAAAATTGTAAATATTTTCTGGAACAAAATGCTGAATTTGATTTTTTTCTGGACAATAAGCAATGATTCGTGACATATCAAGTAAAGATGCTCTTTTGAAACCTTGTTTTTCTTTAAGTTTAAGCATTTCTGTATGACCAACCATTTCATTTACGCTTCTGAAACCTAAATTTGCCATAATTTCACGAAGTTCTTGTGCAATGAATTTCATAAAATTTTCAACATATTCTGGTTTTCCTTTAAATCTTTTTCTAAGTTCTTCGTTTTGAGTTGCAATTCCAAATGGACAAGTATCTAAATTACAAACTCTCATCATTTCACATCCCATTGTGATTAGAGGAGCAGTTGCAAATCCGAATTCTTCTGCACCAAGTAAACAAGCTATGGCAACATCACGGCCGCTCATAAGTTTTCCGTCAGTTTCAATCATTACTCGTGAGCGAAGTCCGTTTTGAATTAAAGTTTGATGAGTTTCGGCAAGTCCAAGTTCCCAAGGAAGTCCAGCGTGGTGAATTGATGAAATTGGAGCTGCTCCAGTTCCGCCATCGTGTCCTGAAATCAAAATTACTTGTGCTCCAGCTTTTGCAACTCCAGCAGCAATTGTTCCAACTCCAGCTTCGCTTACAAGTTTTACAGAAATTCGTGCATCTCGGTTTGCATTTTTTAAATCGTAAATCAACTGAGCCAAATCTTCTATAGAATAAATGTCGTGATGTGGTGGAGGAGAAATTAGAGAAACTCCAGGAGTTGCGTATCTAGTTTGTGCAATCCAAGGATAAACTTTTTTTCCAGGCAAATGTCCGCCTTCGCCAGGTTTTGCTCCTTGTGCCATTTTAATTTGAATTTCTTTTGCACTAAGAAGATATTCTTCTGTGACTCCAAATCGTCCAGAAGCAACTTGTTTAATTGCAGAATTTGCGTCAGTTCCAAGTCGTTCAGTTTTTTCACCACCTTCACCAGAATTTGATTTTCCATGAAGATGATTCATTGCCAATGCCATACAACGATGAGCTTCTTCAGAAATAGAACCATAACTCATTGCTCCAGTTTTAAATCGTTTTACAATTTCTGAAACAGATTCAACTTCTTCAAGAGGAATTGTTTTTGATTTATCAAAATTAAAATCGACCATTGCACGCAAAGTGTGAGGATGTGCATTATCATCAACTAAAGCGGTATATTCTTTAAATCGGTTATAATCACCATTTTTAGTTGATTCTTGCAATGCAATAATTGTTTCTGGTGAATACAAATGATTTTCTGCCGTTGGTCCACGTCGCATTTTGTGATTTCCGACAGAATCTAAATGTTGATTTACAGTGAGTCCTAACGGATCAAAAGCACGATTATGATTGAAGTTAACATCATCTTCAATTTCTTTAAGTGTAATTCCACCAACCCGGCTGACTGTATTTGTAAAATATTTTTCAATTACAGTTTTATCAATTCCAACTGCTTCAAAAATTTGTGCCGATTGATAAGATTGAATTGTAGAAATTCCCATTTTTGCAGCAATTTTTACAATTCCAGAAAGAATTGCTTTGTTGTAATCATCAATTGCTGTGTGATAATCTTTATCTAAAAGTTTTTGGTCAATCAGTTCTGCAATACATTCGTGTGCAAGATAAGGATTTATTGCACGAGCACCGTAACCTAAAAGCATAGCCGCCTGGTGAACATCTCGCATTTCTGCTGTTTCCAAAATGATTGAAATTGCTGTTCTTTTTTTTGTGCGGATTAAATATTGTTCAACTGCACTTGTTGCTAAGAGAGAAGGAATTGCTACGTGATTTTCATCAACTCCGCGGTCAGAAAGAACGATGATGTTTGAACCATTGTGATAAGCTTTATCTACAGAAACAAAAAGTTCATTGATTGCATTTTCTAGAGAAGTATTTTTGTAATAAAGAAGAGAAACTGTTTCGCAACAAAGTCCATTATTCTTTAAAGCTTTGATTTTCATCATATCAACGCCAGTTAAGATTGGATTTGTAATTTCCAAAACTTTGCAACTTTTACTTTCTGGTTTTAGCATATTTCCATCAGAACCAACGTAAACAGTTGTGTCAGTAATGATTTTTTCTCGCAAAGAATCAATTGGTGGATTTGTAACTTGAGCAAATAATTGTTTAAAATAAGAAAATAATGGAGGATGTTTTTCGGACATCACAGCAAGTGGAGTATCAATTCCCATAGAAGCAATTGGTTCTACCCCATTTTTAGCCATTGGAAGAATCATTTCATTGACATCTTCGTAGTTCCAGCCAAACGCTCTGTACTGAATATCGCGTTCTTCTTGCGTGTAAACAGGAATTTTTTTGTTTGGAATTTGTAAATCTTTAAGTTTTAAAAGATTTTGATTAATCCATTCTCCATAAGGATACGCTTGAGCAAATTGCTTTTTACATTCTTCATCAGAAATAAGACGTTTTTGTTTTGTGTCTACAAGAAGGATTTTTCCAGGTTGAAGTCGTGATTTTAAAACAATATTTTCTTCTGGAATATCTAAAACTCCAACTTCAGAAGATAAAATTAACATTCCATCTTTTGTGATATAATATCTGCTTGGGCGAAGTCCGTTTCTATCGAGAGTTGCTCCTAAAATATCACCATCACTAAATAAAATTGCAGCAGGACCGTCCCAACTTTCCATCATCGTTGCCCAATAATGATAAAAATCTTTTTTTTCTTGAATCATAGAATCATCGTTTTTCCATGGTTCTGGAATACAAATCATAACTGCCAAAGGTAAAGACATTCCGTTCATCAACAAAAATTCCAGCGTATTGTCGAGCATTGCTGAATCTGAACCAGAAGCATCAACCGCAGGTAAAATTTTTCGAATTTCTTGTGAAGAAAATTTTGGAGAAATAAGAGTTTCCTCTCTTGCTAACATTCTATCAACATTTCCGCGAATTGTGTTTATTTCTCCGTTGTGAGCAATAAATCTATTTGGATGAGCTCGTTGCCAACTAGGTTGTGTATTTGTAGAAAATCTAGAATGAACTATTGCAAGTGCTGAAATATAATCAGGAGATTGTAAATCTGAGTAGAAAGTTCTTAATTGATTGACTAAAAACATTCCTTTGTAAACAATTGTACGGCTTGAAAGAGAAACAACATAAGTTTGAAATTGAGTTTGTTCAAATTGACGACGTAAAACATAAAGTTTTCTATCAAAATCAAGACCTTTTTCACAATCTTCAGGCTTTTCAATAAAACATTGCATAATAACTGGCATACAATCTTTTGCTCTTTTTCCGAGAACTTGAGGATTTACAGGAACTTTTCGCCAACCTAAAAATTTAAGACCTTCTTTTGAAGAAAGAAATTCAATCATTTTCATTGCTTGAGCTCGTAAAAAATTATCAGATGGAAAAAAGAACATTCCTATTCCGTAATCGCGTTCATCGCTCAAAGAAATTCCTTCAAGTTGTGCAACTTTTTTAAAAAATTCGTGAGAAATTTGAAGCAAAATTCCAACTCCATCGCCAGTTTCTCCAGTTGCATCTTTTCCGGCACGATGTTCTAGTTTTTCAACAATAGAAAGTGCATTATCAACAATTTGTCTTGAAGCATGACCATCAATATTTACAACCGCTCCAATTCCGCAGTTGTCATGTTCAAAGGATTTTTCATACAAAGTTTTTTGAGTTTCCTGTTTCATTACCGACCTCTCACTTTTCTAAAATAAAAGTAAAAAAAAAGACGCTTGGTAAAAAGAACGACTTTTTTTAAGCATAGTCATTCCGTTAACCAAACGTCTTCGCTTGTAAAAATGAGTATAGAATTTAGATATTTTTTTTGCAAGTAGTTTGAAATAGTTTTAAAAGTGTATATTGCAATGATTACAAAATATTCTATTTCTTCTCAAAATTATCTGCGATTGTGGCTAAAAGTTCTGTTTTTTGCGGAGAAAGTGTTTTGCATTTTAATCAAGTGGAAAAAATAGAAAAACAACTAAATCTGTGTTAAAATATTTTTTTGCAAGGAGGCGAAAAATGGAAAGCATTGCGGTTTTGGTGCCGACAGAAGTTATGTTCGACACAAAGATGAACCTTGAACAGACGACAAAATTTATAAATCAGACAATTGCTGTCGAATATTACAAAAATCATGGGATTTCGCTAGGTTATTGTGCGAAAATCGCGGGAATGACAAAAGAAGATTTCTTAAAATTGCTCGGAACCTACGGAATTTCTGTTTTTCACTTTGACGATAAAAAAGAATTTTTGGAAGAGATGAATAATGCGTAAAGTGATTGTAAATTCAACTCCACTGATTATTTTGAGCAATGCCGGTTATTTGCAAATTTTAAAATTAATCTATGGCGAAATCACGATTCCTCGTGCGGTTTTTTATGAAGTTATAGCTAAAGAAGATTCGGCGTGTTCTCAAATAAAACAAAATTTTGACTGGATTCATATTGAAGATATTAAAAATGAGCTTGGAAAGCGGATGTATCAAGCAAAGCTTCATGCTGGAGAAGTTGAAGTTATGATTCTTGCACAAGAGAAAAAAGCTGACCTTGTGATTATTGACGACAATACAGCAAAGAAAACTGCTAAGTTTCTTGGTCTTGCAGTAACTGGAACTCTTGGAGTTCTATTAAAAGCGAAAAATCTGAAAATTGTGGATTTTGTAAAACCAATTATCGATAAAATCAGAGAAAATGGATTTTTTGTAACTGATGAAATTTATAATTTTGTACTTGAGCAAGCGGAGGAAAAATAATATTCTATTTCTTTTCAAAATTGTCTGCAATTGTGGTTAAAAGTTCTGTTTTTTGCGGAGAAAGTGTTTCGCATTTTTGAATTAGTTTTTTGTATTTTCTAAATAAATGTAAATCTTCTTGTTCTTCTTGAATTGTTTTATTTTTTGAATTTGTTCCGTTTACAAGATATTCCACGCTTACACCAAGAACTTCAGCAATTTTTACGGCTAAATCTGCTTGGGGGCAACTTTTTCGTGAAATTCCTTTAGAAATATAAGATTCTGGAAATCCTGCGTTTGCTCCAAGTTCTTTTCTTTCCATTCCGCGATATTTTAATTCATCGTCTACACGTTCCCAAAATGTCATAAAAAAATCTTATAACCATTTGGTATTTACCACTTTATAAAAGTTCCTTTTGGTATTATTATCTTTAACAAAGTACCTATTGGTATGTTTGAGTAAAATTTAAAACCTTTTGGAAATATTTTTATGGCAAATGAACGGTTTGATAACGCAAAGAAAAACAAAAATGATGAATTTTATACACAACTTTCAGATATAGAAAAAGAACTTTCGCATTATCGTGAGCATTTCAAAGGAAAAACGATTCTATGCAACTGTGATGACCCGCGAGTTTCAAATTTTTTTAAGTATTTTGCATTGAATTTTAACGAGTTTGGGCTGAAGAAAATAATTTCAACTTGTTATAAAAATCAAAATGTGGATTTGTTCACGCAAAATGACTGTGAAAAAGCTGTTTACATTGAATATGAAGGAAATCCGAGCGACCCGACTAGTACAGACTTTTCAACAATTCAAGTGAAAGAACTTAAAGACGATGGCGATTTTAGAAGTTCAGAATGTATTGAACTTTTAAAGCAGGCGGACATTGTGGTAACGAATCCGCCGTTTTCGCTTTTTCGTGAATATGTTGTACAACTGATAAAATATGAAAAAAAATTTATTATTGTTGGACATCAAAACGCAATCTCATACAAAGAAATTTTTTCATTGATAAAAGATAATAAAATTTGGTTAGGATATGGATTTAAAGGAGGTGCAGCACATTTTATAAATTCACATTATAAAGATTATGCAACTGCTGGAAATCACAAAGAAGGAATGATTAGAGTCTCGGGAGTTGTTTGGTTCACAAATCTTGATATAAAAAAGCGTCACGAAGATTTAATTTTGTACAAAACTTATTCGCCGGAAAAATATCAAAAGTATGAAAATTATGATGCGATAAATGTTGATAAAACGTCTGATATTCCAATGGATTGGAACGGCACTATTGGAGTTCCAATTACATTTTTAGATAAATATAGTCCAGAGCAATTTGAAATTATTGGGCTTGGAATTGTGGGGAGTTGCGAATTTTCAAATGAGAGAAAAATGGAAATTCTAGATAAAAACGGATTGCCAACAGGAAAGTTTACTGTAAATGCAAAAGGAACTCTTTACCGAAAGCATCTTTCCACAGATAAGAAGCCAGCCGCATTTAAAGATTGTGAAACAAGAGAACTTTATCAAAGTATTTACGCACGCATTTTAATCAAACGGAAAAAACAATAACGTAATTTCTTTAAATTTATAAGATTTTGCGTTAGTAAAATCTAATCTGTGTGGGAATTTTTGCCCGCCTGCGATGCTTTCACGCGTTAGGGATTGTAGGGGCGCCTGCCTGTCGGCAGACAGGCGGAGCGTTCTTGCGTGGTTGTTGTTTCGACCTTGTTCAATCACTGCCACGCAAGAATGTAGGCAAAAGCCGGAACCCCGAAAAGCCCGACCCAAAGCGTAGCGAAGGGGAACGCCCAGATAAAAATTATAGTGGTTTTGACAGTCACAACCACCGCAATAAAGGAGAATATATTGAAAATCACTTTACACACAATAAAAGTTCGCGATTTGGTTGCAGGATTTGAAGACAACGATGAAAATGGAATTACTGGCTACGGTGGAAAATTGGATATTCGTCCTCCGTATCAACGTGAGTTTGTTTATTCAGATTTGCAGCAGCAAGCGGTTATGGATACTGTTACGAAAGGTTTTCCGCTAAATACGATGTATTGGGTTTGTCGAGATGACTTGTCTGCTGAACAGGTTGGCGTGCGGTTTGAAATTTTGGACGGACAACAGCGAACGCTTTCAATTTGCCATTATGTGAATGGAAATTTTTCCCATAATTTAAGATTTTTTACAAATCTTCAGCCTGATGAAAAAGAACAGATTTTAAATTATGAATTGCAAATTTATTTTTGCGAAGGAGATGAAAGTGAAAAATTATCTTGGTTTAGAACAATCAATATTGCGGGCGAAAAACTGACCGACCAGGAAATCAGAAATGCGGTTTTTGCTGGAAGTTGGACGGCAGAAGCAAAAAAGATTTTTTCTAAATCAAATTGTGTGGCAAAACTTTTGAGTGAAAAATATGTGAACGCAAATCCAATCCGTCAAGAACTTTTGGAAAAAGCACTGAGTTGGTTTGTTGGAAAAGATGACAAGTTGATTTGTGCTTATATGGGAACACATCAGCATGATAAAAATGCAAATGAACTTTGGCTTTATTTTCAAAATGTGATTGCTTGGGTGAAAGCATTGTTTCCGATTTATCGCAAGGAAATGAAAGGAATTGAATGGGGAACAATTTTCAACCAGTACGGAAAAAATTCTTATGAACCAGAACAGCTTGAAAAAGAAATTTGCATGTTGATTGATGATGAAGAAGTTACAAATTATAAAGGAATTTATTATTATCTTTTTGATAGAAAAAAGAGTCACTTAAATCTTCGCGAATTTGATGAAAAAATGAAACGAAAAGCCTTTGAAAAGCAAAAAGGAATCTGTCCTGTTTGTAAAAATAAATTTTCTTTTGAAGAAATGGAAGGCGACCATATAATTCCGTGGAGTCGTGGTGGAAAAACTACAATGGAAAATCTGCAAATGCTTTGTCGTTATTGTAATAATACAAAAAGTGATAAATAAACATTATTTAAAAAATTCTGCAGCAAATTTTGGAATGAAAAAGAATTTTCAGTGATTTTCTTTTAAAATTTTATTTTTTTTATAAAAAAAATCTTGACTTTTTTTTTACAAAAATGTAAAAACAATTCAACAAAGGCAAAGAAGCCAATGGAATATTTTCATTGACTTCTTTGCCTTTTTTTTATTTAAGGTTTAATAAAAACCTTAAAAACGGCGAAGTCAAGGCTTTAAGCGGAGCATGCCTTGACTCGACGTATTTCATTTTTTAAGAGGTTGTCTATGAGCGAAGAACTTTTAAATGCAATTGGTACTGCGGTTGAAAGTGCAAGCAGTACAACATTTAGTGTTTGGTTTCTTGTTGGTGCGGCTTTAGTTTTCTGGATGCAAGCAGGATTTGCAATGGTAGAAGCTGGTTTTACTCGTGCAAAAAATACCGGCAATATTATAATGAAAAATCTTATGGATTTTTGTATCGGAACTGTGATGTGGTTCTTAATTGGTGCATCTTTTATGCTTACGTATACAAATCCAGAAACTGGGGAAGTTAGTAGAGGAATTTGGTCTGTAATAGGAAAACCTGGATTCAGCGTTTTTACACATTATTCAAGTTTTGATTGGTCAAATTTTGTGTTTAACTTAGTTTTCTGTGCAACTACAGCAACTATTGTTTCAGGTGCAATGGCTGAACGTACAAAATTCCTTACATATTGTTTGTATTCTGCAATCATTTCAGGACTTATCTATCCAATCGAAGCACATTGGGTTTGGGGCGGTGGATTTTTAGCACAATGGGGCTTCCACGATTACGCTGGTTCAAACTGTATTCATATGGTTGGTGGAATTTGTGCATTAATTGGAGCAGCAATGTTAGGTCCTCGTCTTGGTAAGTTTGAACGTGATTCAAAAGGAAAAGTTACAAAAGTTCGTGCATTCCCAGGTTCAAACATTGCAATGGGTGCACTTGGTGTATTTATTCTTTGGTTTGGTTGGTACGGATTCAACGGTGCCGCTGCAACAAATGTTTCAACTCTTGGTTCAATCTTCTTAACAACAACAGTTGCTCCAGCCGTTGCTACAGTTACAGCAATGATTTTTACTTGGTTAAAATATGGAAAACCTGATGTTTCAATGTGTCTTAACGCTTCTCTTGCAGGTTTAGTTGCAATCACAGCTTCTTGTGATGTTACAGATTGTGCAGGTGCGGCTGTAATTGGTGTTGTTGCAGGTCTTTTGGTAATATTTGGTGTTTGGTTCTTGGATCACGTAATTCATGTTGATGACCCAGTTGGTGCGGTTGCAGTTCACATGTTCAACGGAATTTGGGGAACAATTGCAGTTGGATTATTTGCTACAAAAAGTGCCCCAGGATTTGAAGTTGCAGGAATTCACGAAGGATTATTCTACGGTGGAGGATTCTTACAACTTGGAAAACAATTTGGTGGTATGTTTACAACAATGGCTTGGACTGTCATTACAATCACTTTAGTCTTCTGGATTTTGAAGAAAACAGTTGGACTTAGAGTTTCTGCTGAAGAAGAAATTGTTGGTCTTGATAAATTAGAACACGGACTTGATTCTTCTTATGCAGGATTTGTAATTCCTTATTCAGAAGAAGAAATTGAAGAAGCTGAAGAAGCTGGATTTAAACTTTCAAATACAGCAGTAAATCCAAAAGTTTCTATGGAAAAAGCTGTTGAAGTTTTGGATGCATCTTCCGCACAAGAATCTGAAAGTGATAAAAAATCTGATGGTTCTCCAAAATTTACAAAAATAGAAATTGTTTGCAAAGAAGAACGACTTGGAATCTTAAAAAATGCAATGACAAAAATTGGAATTACAGGAATGACAGTAAGTCATGTTCTTGGTTGTGGAATTCAAAAAGGTCAGCCTGAATATTATCGTGGTACAGCAATTGAAACAAATCTTTTGCCAAAAGTACAAATTGATATTGTAGTAAGTAAAATTCCTGTTCGAAAAGTTATTGAAGTTGCAAAGAAAACTTTGTACACAGGTCATATTGGAGATGGAAAAATCTTTGTTTATGATGTTGAAAATGTTGTAAAAGTTAGAACTGGTGAAGAAGGTTATGCTGCTTTGCAAGATGTAGAATAATTCTTTCTGATATTTTTTACACGTAGAATGTTTGTTCTTTTTGAGACAAATATTTCTGCGTGTTTTTTTAAATTTTTGATAACATTGACTAAGACTATCTAAAAATTTAAAATACATTGTTTATGGATTTTAATTTTATAAAAGAAGTGATTCCCCAGTATTTTCAAGCAGCAAAACTTACATTAGGTTTGTCTTTTGTGGGAATTCTTTTATCAATCATAGTTGGTTTAATTTGTGCAATCATAAAATATTATAAAATTCCTGTTTTGCGTCAAATTGTTAGTGTTTATATTGAATTTTCTAGAAATACTCCACTTCTAATTCAATTATTTTTTTTATATTTTGCATTTCCTCGAATGGGAATAAAACTTTCATCTGTTCAGTGTGCGATAATCGGATTAACTTTTTTGGGCGGAAGTTATATGGAAGAAACTTTTCGTTCTGCGTTAGATTCTGTCTCAAAAGTTCAAATTGAAAGTGCACAATGTATTGGATTAACAAAACGACAAATCACTCAATATGTAATTTTACCACAAGCAATTTCTGTTTCTATTCCAGGATTTTGTGCAAATATTATGTTTTTAATAAAAGAAACATCAGTTTTTAGTGCCGTTGCTCTTGCAGATTTAATGTTCGTTGCAAAAGATATTATTGGACTTCATTACAAAACTGATGAAGCCTTAACTTTACTTTGTATTTTTTATTTTATTTTGCTTTTACCAATTTCGATTTTAGCTTTTTTTGCAGAAAGGAGATTACGTTATGCACAATTTGGAAATAATTAACGTAATCACCGAAGCATTTAGTGTTCTTGGGAAAGGAACAAATTTTATTCGTCTTTTGGGCGGACTTTGGGTTACAGTTTGGATTGCTTTAGTTTCAGTTGCTTTTTCTATAGTTTTAGGATTTTTATTTGGTATTTTGATGACTAGAAAAAATAAAGTTATCAGAATAATTTGTAAAATCTATCTTGAAATTATGAGAATTATGCCTCAACTTGTTTTATTGTTTGTCGCATATTACGGACTTACAAGAATGTTTAATATTTCTCTTTCTGGAGAAGTTGCTTCAATTTTAGTTTTTACTTTATGGGGAACAGCAGAAATGGGTGATTTAGTTCGAGGAGCGTTAGAATCTGTTCCGCAGCATCAGTATGATAGCGGAAGAGCGATAGGATTAACTGAAAGACAAATTTTTCTCTATATTATAATTCCTCAAACATTACGTTCATTAATTCCTTTAAGTATGAATCTTATCACAAGAATGATAAAAACAACTTCTCTTGTAGTTTTTGTTGGAGTTATTGAAGTTGTAAAAATCGGTCAGCAAATAATAGAAGCAAATCGGCTTACAGTTCCAAGTGCATCAATTGCTGTATATTTTGTAATTTTTATGATGTATTTTTTTGTATGTTGGATTTTAAATCTTATTGCAAAATATATAGAAAAAAAACAGAAAAAATAAAAGGAAAAAATTATGTCTTTATTGGAAATAAAAAATATAAAAAAATCATTTGGAAAAGATGAAATTCTAAAAGGAATTTCTTTAAATGTTGAAAAAGGTGAAGTTATCGTAATTCTTGGACCTTCTGGTTGCGGAAAATCTACACTTTTAAGATGTATAAACGGATTGGAAGAAATTCAAAGCGGAGAAATTTTTTTGGATGGAAAATTGATTTCTAATCAGAAAAAAGAAATGCATCTTGTTCGGCAAAAAATTGGAATGGTTTTTCAAAGTTATGATTTGTTCCCTCATCTTAACGTAATGAAAAATCTTCTTTTAGGTCCAAAACATGCTCATGAATTAAATTTAAATTTGGAAGATGTAAAAAAAGAAGCAGAAATGTGGTTAAATAAAGTTGGACTTTCTGACAAAAAAAATGCGTATCCACGTCAACTTTCTGGTGGACAAAAACAAAGAGTTGCGATTGTAAGAATGCTTTGTTTACATCCCGAAGTTATGCTTTTTGATGAAGTAACTGCTGCTTTAGATCCAGAAATGGTTCGTGAAGTTTTAGATGTTATGATGAATCTTGCAAACGAAGGCAAAACTATGCTGATTGTAACTCATCAAATGGAATTTGCTCGTGCCGTTGCAGATAAAATTATTTTTATGGATGAAGGTGAAATTGTGGAAACTGGAACTCCAGAAGAATTTTGGACAAATCCTAAAACAGAACGAGCAAAAAAATTCTTACATACGTTTGAATTTGAAAAACGAAATTAATTGTTTTGATTTTGATTAATTCCGTTAAAAATTTGTGAAATCAAAATTGCTAAAAACATAATTACACAACCAATAATTTCTCTTGGTGTTAAAATTTCGTGTAAAAGAATTGCTGATGATAAAACTGCAAAAACGGATTCCATACACATAATTAAAGATGCAACAGTTGCTTCGCAATATTTTTGACCAATAATTTGCATCGTATAAGCAAGTCCGCAACACATAATTCCTGAATATAAAAGTGGAATTGCCGCTGTGCGAATAGATTGCCAATTTGGAGATTCAAATATAAACATCAAAATTAAAGAAATTATCCCAGATGTATAAAATTGAACACAAGAAAGTTTTATTCCATCACAAAGAGGAGCAAATTTTTCTATCAATAAAATTTGTCCACAAAAAAATAATGCACAAATTAAAGCTAAAATATCACCTTTGTTAATATTTCCAAAATCATTATTTTGAGGAAAACTTAACAAAAAAAGCCCTAAAAATCCAAAAGCGATGCAAATCCACGTTACAAGAGGAATTTTTTTTCTAAAGAATAAACCAATAATTGGAACAAAAAATATATAAGTTGCTGTAATAAATGCAATTTTTCCGGCAGAAGAATAATTAAATGCAAATTGTTGAAAATTTGTTGCACATCCTAAAAATAAACCTAAAATTATTCCATAAAAAATAGTTTTTTTATTATTTCGTTTAAAATCTGCAAATTGTTTTTTAGTTGTAAATTTTTTTTTGGCTAAATTATCTCTAATCAAAACAATAGGAAGTAAAACCGTTGCTCCCATAAAAGTTCTAATTCCCATAAATGTAAAAGGTTCTACAGATTCTGCTCCAACACTTTGGGAAACAAAAGAAACTCCCCAAATAAAAGCTGTTAAAAGTAAAATTATCACACCTTTTAATGATGTTTTTGCGTTTTTCATAAAGTAAAATATATTGCATAATTAAATTATTAAAAAGATATTTTTATAAACAATTTTTGTGATTTTTTGTTTTTGGCAGACGGATTTTTAAATCAGTTGGATTTTATCATTTTTATAGAATTTCTAAAAATTTGTTTTTTCTGTGTTTAGTACAAATGCTGAGTTTTAAATTATTATAATATAATGATTTAGAATATCTTGTTTTTTAGAGTTCTCTTTATTTATATTTAAAATTATGCTAAATTAAAAAATAATATGGAAACTATAAACGATTTAGGAAAATATACATTCCCTGCTCTTCTTGCGAATTCTGTAAAAAAATTTGCAGACCGAAATGCTTTAACTTTAGTTAATGGAAAACCTGTCACATATAGCGAACTTGGTGAAAAATCTAGTGATGTAGGAAAAATGCTTTTTGGGTTAGGTTTAAAACCAAAAGATAAAGTTGCAATTTACGGAACAGGAAGACCAGAATGGGGAGAAGCGTATTTTGGAATTGTTAATTACGGAATGATTGCAGTTCCACTTTTACCAGATTTTTCTGATACCGAAGTTTCAGCAATTATCGAACATTGTGGTGTAAATGCGATTATTGTGGAATCAAAACTTTATCATAAAATAGAGAAATTAGAAGATAAACTTCCATCAATCATCATAAAACTAGAAGATTTTTCTGTAATAAAACCTCAAAATTTGCAAAAAAATATTTTGGACTACAAAAATGATGATGAACCAAAAATCAATGTTGAAGAAGAAGATACTGCATCAATAATTTATACTTCAGGAACAACTGGACGTTCAAAAGGCGTTGAACTTACTCATAAAAATCTTGTTTGGTGTGCCGTTCAAGGTCAGCATGCACATCGTGTAAATAAGATGGATAGAACTTTATCATTTTTGCCACTTTCTCACGTTTATGAGTTTACAATCAGTTTTACAATGCAAGTTATGAATGGAGCATGTGTTTATTATCTTGGAAAGCCTCCAATTGTAAGTGCACTTTTACCAGCATTTAAAATAGTTCAACCAACAATAGTTTGTTCAGTTCCGCTTGTAATAGAAAAAATCTACAAAAATAAAGTGCTTCCAACTCTTACAAAAAACGATTTTATGAAATTTTTATACAAAATTCATTTTATTCGGGTTTTGCTAAATAGAGTTGCTGGAAAATCTTTGAAAAAAACTTTTGGCGGACATTTGATATTTTTTGGAATTGGTGGAGCAAAAGTTGATCCAAAAGTTGAACAATTTATGAAAGATGCAAAATTTCCTTATGCAATTGGATATGGTTTAACGGAAACTTCGCCTTTGCTTGCTGCAAGTGGTCCAAAAATTACGGTTCCAGGAGCAATAGGAATTCGGGTTCCAGAAGTTGAACTTTTAATCAATAATCCAAATAAAAAAACTGGTGTTGGAGAAGTTGTTGCAAAAGGTCAAAATGTGATGAAAGGATATTATAAAGATTCTGAATTAACAAAATCGGTTTTTACAACAAAAGAAGATTCTGTCGGTGAAGGATATTTTAAAACTGGTGATTTAGGACTTTTTGAAAAACATCACGGAAAAGAATATCTGGTTTTAAAAGGCCGCAATAAAAATATGATTTTAGGACCAAGTGGTGAAAATATTTATCCAGAAGATATTGAATTTGTGTTAAATCAACATCCTTTAATTACAGAATCTTTAGTTGTAGAAGATGATGATGGTCTTGTTGCTTTAGTTCAACTTGATGAAGAAAAAGTAAATCAAGAAGCTGAAAAACGAGTAAACGAAAAAGAAAATGGACTTGGAAATATTATTCAAAAACAGACAAGTGAATTTTTACGAAATGTTGCTTATGAAAAAGAAAGAATCAAAAGTGAAATTCAATATTATGTAAATACTCGTGTAAATAAAAGTTCAAAAATTGGAAAAGTAAAAGAAGTTCCCGAATTTGAAAAAACGGCAACTCAAAAAATAAAACGTTATTTGTATGATTTAAGAACGAAAAACAAGAAAAATTAATTTTTTAAGAATAAATTATTCTTTCATTAAATCTGCAATAGTTATACTGTTAAAAAAATTTTTTATAAGATTATCCAATTTTGACCACATAGGAAGAGTTCTACAATTTGGTTCTCTTGGGCAAGTTTCGGCATTTTTTTCAAGACAAGCTACAGGAGCTAAAGTTCCTTCTGTTATTTCTAAAATTTCTCCTACTTTATATTCAGAAGGCTTTTTTACTAATTTGTATCCGCCACCCTTTCCGTGAACTCCATTTACAATGCCATTTTTAGAAAGTAAAGACATGATTGCTTCTATATATTTTTGTGAAATTTCTTGTCGTTCTGCAATTTCTTTTAATGGAATTCTATCATCATTATTGTGTTCAGCCATATCAATTAAAACCCTTAATGCGTATCTTCCACGTGTAGAAACTATCATTTTTTTACCTCAAAATATGTAATAAATAACAAAAACCTACTAAAAATGTAGGTTTTTGTTATTTAAGGATAAAACATTTTTTTATTGAGGTCAATCTTTATTTTATAATTGTCCGCCTTCAACAACTAATGAGTCTGCATTAGAATCTGGTCCATAAACTTGTCGAAGAGTTGCTTCATAATCTTTATGGAAGAATTGTTCTTTTCCAAGATTTTTGATTTCATCATTCAACCAATTCAAAAGTGAAGTATTTCCTTTTGATACGGCAGGAGCGATTGTGTCAAGACTTCCCAAAGATTCAATTCCAACTGCAAATCCATCATTTTCAAGAGCCCAAGCAAGAACTTCTGTATTATCTGTAGAAAGACCAACTCCGCGACCATCTAACAAAGCATTATATGCTTCACTATATTGGTCAAATTTTAAAAGATTTACATCTGGATAATTTTTTGTGAAATAAGTTTCTGCGGTTGTTCCTTTTGAAATAATTAAAGTTTTTCCATTTAATTGTTCTGGTGAAGTAATAAAATCTTTTTCATTAGAAACAACTCCGAGAGCACATTTCATATAAGGAAGAGCAAAATCAACTTTTTCTGCACGTTCTGGAGTTACTGTGAAATTTGCTAAAACTAAATCTACTTTTCCTGTTTGTAAAACTTCTACGCGGGCAGCAGCTTCTACAGGAACATATTTTACTTTTACACCAAGGTCTTGAGCAATTCTTTCTGCAAAATAAACATCATATCCTTGATATTTTCCGTATTCATCAACATAACCAAAAGGTTTTTTATCACTGAAAACAGCAATTTTGATTGTTCCACTTTTTTTAATTTTATCTAAAGTACGAAATTTTGGTTTTGCACTTACCGAAAAAGCTAAGGTTGAAAATAAAGCGATAGCGATTAAAGCTTTTAAATTTGATTTTTTCATATATGCTCCTTATAAAAAGTCAATGAGGAAATTTCAATTTCCGATTTGACTTTTTTTTACAACTTCGCAATGAAATGAGAAGTTGTTGTTGATACGTCGAGTCAAGGCACGCTCCGCTTAAAGCCTTGACTTCGCCGTTTTTAAGGTTTTTATTAAACCTTAAATAAAAAAGTTTACGACGTAAACTTTAGTTAGATAAAACTGCGACATTTTAGCGGTTTTATCTAACACTCCTTATAAAATTCTATGAGATATTTATAAACTTATTTACCTACTATGTCAATAGGTTGTGTTTTATTTAAATTCTTTTACACTTTTTAAGTCAAGAGTTGCAAAAAGGTCTTTAATAGTTTCTCTTCTACGAATTTCCTTAAAAGAACCGTCTTCACGAAGTAAAATTTCACCACAGCGAAGTTTTCCGTTATAGTTGAATCCCATTGCTCTTCCGTGTGCACCTGCGTCATGAATGATGATGTGATCTCCAATATCAATTTTTGGGAGAGGACGTTGAACGGCAAATTTATCACAATTTTCACAAAGAGAACCAACTACATCATAAATATGGTCTTTAGGATCATTTTCTTTTCCGCTAACCGTAACTTCATGATACGCTCCGTACATTCCAGGTCGCATTAAATCTGCCATGCAAGAATCTAACCCGATATAATCTCTATAAATATGTTTTTCATGAATTGCAGTTGAAACAAGCCATCCGTAAGGTCCTGTGATTGGTCGTCCACATTCCCAATGAATTTCCATAGGGTCAAGATTTGCTGGAATTAAAATTTTATCATAAACTTCGCGAATTTTTTTTGCAATATAATCATAATCTACAGGTTTTTGTTCTGGTTTATATGGAATTCCTATTCCTCCACCTAAATCAACAAATTCTATTCTCACGCCAGTTTTTTCTTTTATTTCAACCGCAAGTTCAAAAATCAGTTTTGCAGTATCAACAAAAAAATCAGGATTTAATTCGTTTGAAGCAACCATCGTGTGTAGTCCAAAATGTTTTACACCTTCATCTTTACAAATTTTATATGCTTGAATGATTTGTTCACGAGTAAGACCGTATTTTGCTTCTTCAGGTTTTCCAATAATAGAATTGCAACCTTGTTTTTCGTTTCCAGGATTATATCTAAAACAAATTGTTTGAGGAAGTTTTCCAAAATTCTTTTTAAGATATTCAATATGAGTTATATCATCTAAATTTATAATATTGTTTCTTTCGTAAGCATATTTATATTCTTCGGCAGGAGTTTCATTTGAAGTAAACATAACCAAATCATTTTTTATTCCTGCAATTTCTGAAAGCATAAGTTCTGGTAAAGATGAACAGTCAGTTCCGCAACCTTCTTCTGCAAGAATTTTTAAAATATAAGGATTTGGACATGCTTTTACGGCAAAATGTTCAACAAATTTTGGAAAAATGCTAAATGCTTTTGTAAATTTTCGCATATTTTCGCGGATTGCTTTTTCATCATATAAATAAAAAGGAGTTGGAAAATCTTTTATAAGATTATTTAATTGTTGTTGTGATAATGGAAAATTTGAACTCATAAAAACCTCTTAAAAAATATTATAAAAATTCAAATATGATGTCAAATCATCTTCATTTAGGAAAAATAAAACATTTATAATTGACTAAATCCCTACTTATATAGTAAATTCTTTTTATTGGGTCAGATGCCCTTCAAGTGTCTTCCGCAAAACCCCGCCAGAGGAGGAATCCAGCAACGGTATGCGGTTAGAGCTGTGCTTGGGATTATCTGACCCTTTTTTTAACGGTTTTTCCTATTCACAAAAAAAGATTATTTGCTTATAGTGAAAATATGATGACTTTATTTAATGACGATTGGCAATTTGCAGAAATGTCAATTCCTTATGATTCAATTCATGACAAAGATGGAAAACCTGTTCTTTTTTCTCCAGAACAATTTTACGAAAAATCATTAAATTTGGAATACAAACCAGTACAAATTCCTCACGATTGGATGATTTGGCATGTAAAAGATTTATATAAAAATAGTGTTGGCTGCTATAAAAAACAATTTTCACTTTCTTCCGAACAAGTAGAAAATCGACGAAATGTTATTCGTTTTGAAGGCGTTTATATGAATTGTGCAATTTGGATAAACGGTAACAAAGCGGGTGAATGGAAATATGGATACGCAACTTTTGAAATAGATTTAACACCTTTTGTAAAAGTTGGCGAAAATGAAATAAAAGTTCTTGCAGTGTATGAAAATTGTAATACGCGCTGGTATTCAGGAGCCGGAATTTTTAGAGATGTAATTTTCATCAACACACAAAAAACTTTTTTACCAATCGACGGTCTTTACATTGCGAATAAGCCAAAATCACAAGATTTATCGGATATTTGGAATACAAAAATTTCTGTAGAAGTTGCCGGAGAAATTGATTCTCATAAAGTTTTAGTAACAATTTCAGATTTAAATGGAAATGTTTTTGCAAAAACAGAAAATCCTTTAGTTCCTGAAAAATTAAGTGATGATGAACAAAAAGAACTTCAACGAGCGGTTCCAATTTTACAGAATACAAAAATTTACAAAGTTTTTGATGAAATTGAGGTAAAATCTCCTCATTTGTGGGATATTGAAGACCCATTTTTTTATATTGCAAAAGTTGAACTTTTAGATAAAAACGGAACTGTTATCGACACAATAAGTCAGCATTGTGGTTATAAAGTTGCAGTTTTTGATGAAAACAAAGGATTTTTCTTAAACGGAAGGCATTTAAAAATTTATGGAGCGTGCCATCACCATGACCATGGTTCTTTGGGAGCAGCTTTTAATAAAAATGCGTTACGTCGTCAGTTTACAAAATTAAAAGAGATGGGCGTAAATTCTGTAAGATGTTCTCATAATCCTCCTCCAAAAGATTGGATGGATTTATGCGATGAAATGGGAATTCTGGTTGATGATGAAGCATTTGATATGTGGGAAAAACCAAAAACAGAATTTGACTATGGAAATTATTTTAACGAATGGTGCGAAAAAGATACAGCTTCTTGGGTTAGAAAAGATAGGAATCATCCTAGTTTGATAATGTGGTCAATTGGAAATGAAATTTATGATACTCATATTGGAAATGGTTATGAAATCACACAAAAATTATATTCCTATGTTGTAAAAAATGATTCTGAAAGAGTTGCTCCAATCACAATTGCTTCAAATTATATGATGACAGATGGCGCTCAAAATTGTGCAACTAAAATTGATACAGTCGGATACAATTATTTGGAAAGACTTTACGATGAACATCATAAAAAATATCCTACTTGGAAAATTTATGGTTCAGAAACAGGTTCTACATTGCAAAGTCGAGGAATTTATCATTTTCCAGAAGGTTTAAAACTTGTTACTTTTAGCGATGGACAATGTTCAACTTTGGGAAATTGTACAACAACTTGGGGATGTGCAAACACACAGACTGTAATTGCAAACGATAGAGATTGTCCTTTTAGTGCCGGTCAATATATTTGGACAGGTTGGGATTATATTGGTGAACCGACTCCATATCATTCAAAGAATTCATTTTTTGGGCAAATTGATACTGCTGGTTTTCCAAAAGATACATTTTATCTTTATAAATCTGAATGGGCTGGTAAAAATACAAAACCTTTTGTTCATCTCCTACCTTACTGGGATTGGAATGAAGGTCAAATAATTGATGTAAAAGCATATTCTAACGCAGATGAAGTTGAATTGTTTGTAAATGATAAATCTTTTGGAAAGCAAAAAATTAATCATAAAGATGGAAAAGAACCTTTTGGAAAATGGCAAGTTGCATATCAAAAAGGAAAAATAAAAGTTGTTGCTTATGATGAAAATGGAAAAGAAATTGCTTTTGAAGAAAAATTTTCATTTGAAGATCCTGCAAAAATCATCTTGAAGCCAGAATTAGAAAATTATGGTGATTTATTTTTTATAGATTTGATGACTGCTGATAAAAATGGAATTTTGGTAGAAAATGCACGAAATTATATTACTGTAAATGTTTCTGGCGATGCTGAACTTGTCGGAATGGATAATGGCGATTCCACCGATTATGATGAATATAAAAGTGCTGATGGAAAAACTCTCAGTCGAAAATTATTTTCAAATCGCTTAGTTGCAATTATAAAAGTAAAAACTCCAAAATCATCGTTTGTTGTAACTGCAGCAAGTAAAAATCTTCCAAATGTTTCTATTAAATATGATGGAAATTCTGAAAATCAAAAATGGAAAGAAATTCTTGCAGATAATTCAATTCACGCTGAAAAAGACTTTATTCCGGCTCGAAAAATCGAAATAACCGCAAAAAAATCTACAAATTTAACAAAAGAAAATAACGAAATTGAAGTTGTCGCAAAACTTCTTCCAGAAAATGCATCAATCAAACAAATTATTTGGCATCCAGTTTTGAAAGAATGTGTAGATTCTGATTATATCGAAGTTTTGAATAAATCTGGAGAAGGAACTGGAATTGAATCTGCAACAATAAAAGCAATTTGCGATGGAGAATGTATTTTACGTTGTACATCAAAAAATGGTTCAGATTTAGATGAAGTTTTAAGCGATTTGAATTTTAATGTTTCAGGAATTGGAAATCCAAAATTAAATCCTTACAAATTAATTGAAGCGTGCCGTTTTAATGATTGGGATAATTCTAAAGAAAAACCTGTCGTAAGTTTAGAAAGTGGAATTTCAAATAGAAATATTGGTCCAATGTGGATAAGTTTTGATAAAGTTGATTTTGGAAAAGAAGGTTCTGATTCTATTCATATTCCAATTTTCAGTTTTGATACAGAACTTCCAGTTGAAATTTGGGATGGAAAACCAGGAAATGGAACTACAAGAAATGGAGGAATTCCTTCTGAAATTGGAGAATGTCTTGGAAAATTTACGTATAAACATTCTTCAATTTATAATACTTATTCAGAAAATGTATTTACTTTAAGCAAAAGACTTTTTGGTGTTCATACAATTTCAATTGTAATTCCTTATGAATTAGTTTTCCACGGTTTTTATTTTGATAAAACCCAAAAAGCTCTTTCAAAATTGCGTGCGTTAGATGCTGATGAATTAGTTGGCGATACTTTTACAAAAACACAAACCGCTGTAGAAGGAATTGGAAATAACGTAAACTTAGATTTTGCAAATATGAATTTTGCAGAAAATAAGGCAACTAAAATTACAATTTGCGGAAAATCAAATACAGACAATAATACAATCAATCTTAAATTCTTTGATTGCGATGGAAATTCCCGAACAGATGTCATAGAATTTTCTCATACAGATGATTATGAAGAAAAAACTTTTGAAATTCCTGCAATTTCTGGAGAGCAAAGAGTAAGTTTTGTATTTTTGCCAGGCTGTAATTTTGATTTTAAATGGTTTAAGTTTGAGTAGAATGTTGAAGGTTTTATGATTTACTAAATAAAAACAAGGAATGATATGGCAAATACAAATTTAGGCAGAGCAAAATCAACAAAAAATGATGAATTTTACACACAATACGCAGATATTCAAAAAGAAGTGAATGCATATCTTGATTATGATAAAGATGTGTTTCGTGGAAAAACAATTTTGTGTCCGTGTGATGATCCAGAATGGTCAAATTTTACAAAATTTTTTGCAGGTAATTTTGATAAATTTGGCTTAAAAAAATTGATTTCAACTTCTTATGCTTACGATTCTAAAAATCCAAAACCAGATTTTCAGTGGCAACCTACTTTGTTTGAGATGGATAATCCTGAATATGATGTTGAAAAATCTCCAAAACAAGGAAAAATTTTTACACTTACAGATAAAGAAGAACCACCTCATAACTTAGACAAATTAAAATGGCATTATCTTGAAGGAGATGGTGATTTTAGAAGTGCAGAAGTTTGCGAACTCTTAAAAGAAGCGGATATTGTTATAACAAATCCTCCGTTTTCGCTTTTTAGAGAATTTATCGCATGGATTTTTGAGCAAAACAAAAAGTTTTTAGTGATTGGAAATAAAAATGCAATTACTTATAAAGAAATTTTTCCTTTAATAAAAGAAAATAAATTATGGATTGGAAGAACTCCTATGTCTGAAGATTTACTTTTTGACGTTCCAAATCAAGAAAACTTTGCAACTTCAAGAAAAATTGGTAGCGGTTATAGAATTGTTGATGGAACAGTTTATGCACGTGCTCAAGCAGTTTGGTTTACAAATCTTGAACATGGACGACGGCATGAAAAACTTATTTGTCGGTCAATGACTGAAATTTTAAGACATCCTGGACACAAAGAAATAAGAGAAAACGGTTTTCCAAAATATGACAATTATGATGCAATTGAAGTTCCTTATACAGATTCAATCCCATCAGATTATGAAGGCGTAATGGGAGTTCCAATTAGTTTTATGGATAAATATAATCCTGAACAATTTGAAATTATAAAATTTAGAAAAGGTGATGATGATAAAGATTTGTCAGTAAATGGAGTATGTCCATATTTTAGAATTTTAATAAGATATAAAGATTTGTAAAAAATAACAAAAGTTTATTTTGAAATTTTGTATTTTTTGAATTCTGAGGTATATATATAGTATAAGAGAGTTTCTTTTAGGGAGTGTTATTAAATGAAAACAGAATTAAAATTTTACACAATCGAAGAAATATGCAAAGGGTTTGTTTACAACGAACTTGAAGGAAAAGGTCTTTTTGGCTTAAATGGTCGTCTTACAATTCAGCCAGAATATCAGCGAAACTATATTTATGCAGACGGAAGAAAAGATGTTGCAGTAATTGATTCAATTTTAAAAGGCTATCCGATTGGTTTAATTTATTTTGTAAAAAATTCAGATGGTCGGCTTGAAATTTTAGACGGTCAGCAACGCATTACATCAATTGGCAGATTTGCTACTTCTAAATTTGCAATAGAAATTAACGACCGTTTTCAATATTTAGATTCACTTCCAAAAGATTTAGCAGAAAGATTTTTGCAAACAAAACTCACGGTTTATGAATGTGAAGGCACAGAAACTGAAATAAAAGAATGGTTTAAAACCATAAATATTGCTGGCGTTCCTCTGAATGAGCAAGAACTTTTAAATGCAATTTATTCAGGACCATTTGTAACAAGAGCAAAAGAATATTTTTCAAATTCAAATAATTTTAAAATAAAAACTTGGGCAGATTATGTTAACGGCTCTGCAAATCGACAAGATTATTTAAAAACTGCACTTGAATGGATTTCTTTTCATCAAAAAATTACCGTTGAGCAATATATGGGGCAACATCGCAATGATGATAATATTGTGGAACTTCAGGGATATTTTGACGAAGTTATAAATTGGATTGATTCCACTTTTAAAAAAATTATTCCTGAGTTACGCGGTCTTGAATGGGGCAGAATTTACGAAACTTATCACAGAAATCCGTATAATGTTGATGAAAGTTGGAATCGCATAGAAGAACTTTTAGACGACGATTTTGTAACAAACAGAAAAGGCATTTTCGAATATGTTTTAGGTGGTGAACAGGACAAAACACTTTTAAATATTCGTATATTTGACGAACGCACAAAAAAATCAGTTTATAAAAAGCAAACTGACGAGGCAGAAAAAGAACACAAATCAAATTGTCCTCTTTGTGCATTAAGCGATACAACAAACAAAACAAAAATTTGGAAAATTTCTGAAATGGATGCAGATCACGTTACTGCATGGAGCAAAGGAGGTTCAACTGATATTACAAACTGCCAAATGCTCTGCAAAACGCACAATCGAGCAAAAGGAAATAAATAAAATTTATTTTTTTAACAAAGCGGCAAAAGGATTGTAAGTTTCGCTATCATCATTTGATGTTGAAAGATAAGTTTTTGCGGATTCTTCTTGTTCTGCAGATTCTGCGGTTTTTAAAGAAATTCTTTTTTGTTCAGCATCAATTTTTTCAACTACAACGTTTATTTCTTGTCCAATTTTATAAATTTTTCTTAAATTGGTGTTTGCATTTACATTTTCTAATTCGCTGATATGAAGAAGTCCATCAATTCCTTTTGCAATATTGATAAACAATCCAAAATCGGTAATTCTTACAATTTTTCCTGTAATTTTTTCTCCGACAGAAACCAAATTTTCTACATTTTCCCAAGGATTTTTTTCCAATGCTTTTAGGCTTACAGAAACTTTTTCATTTTTCCAATCGGCATTTAAAACTTTTACTTTTATCTTTTCACCAACTTTTACGATTTTGCCTGCATCATCAATTTTATCAAAACTTAATTCACTAATTGGAAGTAACGCTCTAAAACCTTGAATATTTACAAAAGCACCAAATTTTTCGATACTTTCAACGGTTGCTTCTACAATCGAACCTTCAGAAATTTGTTTAGAAAGACGAATAATTTCTTGATTGTATTCACTTTCGCCAACTTTTCTGTTTGAAACTAAAATATTTCGTCCATCATTTTTAAATTCTGTTATGATAAATGTAAGATTTTTTCCAACATAATAAGATGATTCTTCCTTTTTTCTAAATCCCATTTGAGAATAAGGACAAAATGCTTTTGTTGTTCCAATTTTTATTTCATAGCCACCTTTTATTTCTGATTCAACATGACCTTCAACTGGAATTCCGTTTTTATAAGCATTTTCAATAAGAGTTTTATCAGCATTTTCACCAGAAATTTTAGTTGTAAAACGCATTTCTCCTTGAGATTCACCAATAAAATAAACTTTAATTGTGTCGCCTTCTTTTACAGAAACGTTTCCATTCTCATCATTTAATTCGCTTCGGTCAAGAACGCCTTCACTTTTTGCATTTAAATCTAAAAAAACTGTAGTATTTGTGATTGCCACAATTTTTGTTTCAAAAGGTTCACCAATTTCAAATCTATTCTTCATAAAAAATCCTTCAAATAATTTATAAAATGATTATAACGGTTTTATTTTTCTTTGAGAACAGAATCTACTAAGGATTTAAAATCTTTATCAATTGTAACTTGACTGTATTCTAAATTTTGAGATATTTGAAATATTCCATTTTGATTTTTTACAACTGATTGATTTTGTTTTTTTTCTTTTAAAGTAATTTCATTAAAAGCAGATGCAATTGCTAAAAGACCAGATTTTTTTGTTTTATTTTTATCATTTTGTTCTATCATACTAGGTAACTCATACACAGAAAAAATAGGATATTCTGTTAATTCTTTGTTCGAAAGATATTCTACTCCAAAATTCAATTCTTCTGCAAAAAGATTTTCTGTTGTTGGAAAATAATCACTACGAATAAAAGAGTCGTTTGATTCTGAATATTCTAAAGATTTTAAAGTTGGAATCCCAATTTGAGAATCATCAATTTTGAAATCATTTGTAACATCTTCGGTAGAATCAATTTCATCGTCTAAAGAGTCAAGTTCTTCAATATCATCAATGTTTTCATCACTGACTTCTTCTGCGTCTTCAATAATTTCATCATCCAATTCTTCAAGATTTTCTACTTCTTCATCTAAAGAATCAAGGTCTTCTATCTCTTCCATATTTTTATTTTGAGTATTATTTTCTATTTTTTCAGATGTATTTGCAATATTAATATTGAAATTTGTTTCTTTTATTACTTGTTCCAACATATTTCTAAGTTGTTCGATAGTAATTTCTGAAGTTTTTGGAGTGGATTTTTGAGAATTTTTTTCGGTTTTTGTTTCAATAAAATCAAAAAGTTCAGACCATTCTTTTTCCATAAAATCTTCGAGATGTTTTTTTTGTTTTTTAGAATGAATTCTGAGTGCTGAAAAAATATCAGTTTTTAGTTCATCTTTACGAGATTTTAGTTGTTCTACAACAGAATTCCACTGAATTTCGTCTTTATTATCTAAAAATTCTTTAACAAGATTATATTGAATTGCTTTTAACTTCTTTTTTAAAACTAATTCTGAATTTTGCTTAAAACTAAATATTAAAAAAATAATTAAAAATATGGTGATTGAAATACAAACATAAATTACATAAATTAATTCTTTAGAAAGTTTAAAAATATCACTTTTATAAATTCCAGAAACGATGATTTTTTCACAAGAATCTGTAGAAAGTAAAACCCAAAAATTATCATCATCAATTTGCAAAATTTTTTCAGGTTTATTATATGAATGAGAAATTCGCAATTTTTCGATAATTGGTTTTTCAAAATCTGATTGCACAATGTTTGGAAGTCCGACTAAAACTCCGCCAGAAAGATTTTCCGAAAAAAGTTTTATATTTTCACCAAGAGAAATTATATTTTTATCAATAAATTCGTGTTCAATATTATTAAAATTTAAATAACAAATTAGAGTTGCAGCGTAATTTTCTTGAATCCAGTAGAATGGAACTGAAAGAATAATTCTATTTTTTTTGCTATCAACAAAAATTTCATGATTTTGTTCGATTTCATTTATTCGAATTTGTCCAAAATCTATTTCATCAGATTCTTTTACAATTTCTGGATAATTTTTATAAGTTTTTAAATTTCCATTCACTCGTAAAATATCATCTTCAAAAGAACTGTAATGCACAGATTTTCCGTTTTTATCGACAATACGAATTCCCAAAATAGACGGATTATCTTCAAAAAGTTGTGCAGTAAGATTTCTTCTCTTTACGATTAATGCTTCTGAAGGATTTTGGTTCATATAACTGCGAACAGATTCTTGATTTATGAAAGCATTTTCGCCATCTTCTAATTGAGAAAGGATATTCTTTATATAAGAATCTAAATTTTCTGCAATTTTATTAAGTTCATTATTTTTTTCTGTAATTATCGTTTGTGAATAGTAAGTGTCGTCCAAAATTTTAAAAAGATTTGTTGAACGAGCGGTTAAAATAAACGCAACAACGAGAATGATTGTTATTAAAAAACTAAATGCAATTTTTTGTGATGATGACATAATCCTACTATTCAAATATCGGCAAATTATTACAAAAAAGATAGTTTTTTTCCACTAGTTGTGTGATATAATATTTTTATGATTGAAGTAGAAAAAGAAGAAAATAAAAAACTTAGAGCATTATTAGTTGGTGAACCAGGAAATGATTTACAAGAATTAAAAGGTTTAGTTATCACTCTGGGAATGGATATTGTTCAACGTCTTACTTTAAATAGATTAGAAATTCAGCCAAAATTTGGAATGGGAACAGGAAAAGCTCAAGAAATAAATGAACTTGCACATTCTGTTGAAGCTGATTGCATTATTTTTGATTTTAATCTTGAACCTAGAAAACAACGAAATTGGGAAGAACTAACAGGATTATCTTGTTTTGATAGACAAGAAGTTATTATCCGAATTTTTGCAGATAGAGCTCAAACAAAAGAAGCTTCTCTTCAAGTTGAACTTGCACGACTTCAGTATTCCCTTCCAAGACTTTCTCATTTGCAAAATGATTTTAATCGTCAGCGAGGTGGTGCATTTGGTGCAAAAGGTTCGGGAGAAACTCAACTTGAATTAGACCAACGCCAAATTCGAGAAAAAATTTCAAATATAAAACATGAACTTGCCGAAGTTGAATTAAATCGAAAAACTCAGCGAAAGCAAAGAGGAAAACTTCCAACTTGTGCTTTAGTTGGTTATACAAATGCTGGAAAATCTTCACTTTTGAATGCATTAACAGGAGCAGATGCCTTTGTTGAAAATAAATTATTTGCAACTCTAGATCCTCTTACCAGAAAAATGCCTTTAAATGACAGAGCGGGCGTCCTTCTCACAGATACAGTTGGATTTATTAGCAATTTGCCACATCACTTAATAGATGCTTTTAAATCTACTTTGGAAGAAGCGTGTGATTCAGATTTACTTTTATTAGTTTTAGATGCATCTGATGAAAATGCAGAATTTCAATATGAAACAGTTTGTGATGTTCTTGACGAAATTGGAGCATCTTCAAATCCAAGACTTATTTTATTAAATAAAATTGATAAAGGTGATGAAAAAGGAACTTTAACTGCATTGCGTCATAAATTTCCAGATGCAATTTGTATTAGTGCAAAAGAGCAAACTGGTTTTCTTGAATTAAAAGATAAAATTTATGAATTAATTTATGGTGAAATTGCAAATTATATTTTACCTTCAAATCAATCAGTTTTAATAAATGAATTGCGAAAAGCAGGATGCATTCAATCTGAAGAATGGCTTGATGATGGAGTTCATATTACAGCAAGAGCAACTGGTCGTCTTTTAGCGTTAATTTCTCCATTTATTCAAGAAGAATAGGATTTTTATGAAACTAACTTTAAATAAAATTCTTATTGTAATAATTGCAATTTTAATTTTGATTTTAATTTCTGGAACAACTGTTGGAATTATAAATAAACATTCTCAAAAACCAGAAGTTTTAATTGCAAAAGGAAAAGCAGTCAATTTAAATGAGCCTTTAGATACAGAACAAATTTCTTTTTTTGATTTAGGAACAATTCGTTTAATTACAAAACCAGATTCTAAAATCAAAGATAATCAAGGTTCAGCAATGGTTTTAACACCATGGATTGCGTATACAAAAGGTGATACAGTTTTTTTTGAAGAGATAAGTAGAAAATCTGGAATAATAAAAAGTGTTTTTCAAAAATTTTTTACAGAACATACACAAAATGAAATTCTTTCACTTGGAGAAGAAACTTTTAAAGTTGAAATAATGCAAGAAATTAATGAAATTTTAAGTCTTGGAAAAATCACAGATATTTATTTTACAGACTTTATTTTTTTGTAAGAAATTGTTAATTTTACAGAAAATTACGCATTAACTAAAAAAATAGTTTAGTGTATTCTATAGCATATTGGTTTAATAGGTATGAAAAATATTGCTGTTTTAATAAATAGTTTTGCAGTTGAATATTCATTGGAAATTTTATCTGGAATTTCAGATTTTTTTGAAGATAAAGATGTAAGACTTGTAATTTCTCAAACAAGTATTCCAAAATATTCGTTAGGTCTTTATGAATATCAAAACTGGGTTGGAAAATGTTTAACAAGTTCAAAAGAAATAGATGCTATAATCATTGTTTCTGGTTCGTATGCGACTCAATTTCCTGCAGAAGAACTTCCAACTATTTTAAAAAATCTTAACGACAAACCAATTATTTCTATAGGAATAGATTTAAATTTTCCAAATTGTTTTTATACAAAGACAGAAACTTTTTCTACGTATAAAAATATAATCGAACATTTAAAAAATAAACATAATTGTAAGCGAATTGCATTTATGTCTGCAAATTCAACAAAATCACAAGAAGCGTTAGAAAGATTTGATTCTTACAAAAAAGCTTTAAAAGAAAATCAAATGGATTTTTTTGAAGAAGATATTTTTGATGGTGGATTTGTTTCAGGAAACGCTTATTCAGCCATAGAAGAGAAATTTCAGAAAAAAGAAGATGTGAAATTTGATGCAATTTTGTGTGCAAATGATTTAATGGCTTTTGGAACGATAGATGCTTTAAAAAATCTGGGTTTAAATGTTCCTGATGATATAAAAGTTATCGGTTTTGATGATATTGTTATTGCAGATTATCATAGTCCACGATTATCAACAATAAATCAAGAAATGTTTATTCAAGGCGTAAAAGGTGCTGAACTTGCTTGGAAAAAAGTAAACGGAATAGAAATCCCAAAAGAAACAAAAATTCCTGTTTCTCCAATTTATAGACAAACTTGTGGTTGCGTTTCTATGAAAAGTCGGGAAGATATTTCTTTTAAGCAAAATGGAGAAATTTTTTATACTAGAAAAAATTTTCAAAATAGAGCGATTAGAGATGCAAGTTATTTGAATTTTCTTTATCAAATTGAAAATTTTGGAATGCTTTTTGATTTAGTAAAAAATGAAAACACAATGCAAAAACTTTTCTACGATATGCCATATCTTATGGAAAAAGCAGAAATGGATTCGTTAGAAGTTTTTCTTTACACAGAACCAATTCACATTGACAGAAAAGATGATTTTATCCTTCCAGAAAGTGCAAAAGAAGTTATGTTCATAGATAAAGTAAATGGTGTTGAAATTTATGAACCTAATATTTTTATTTCGCCAAAAGAAACTTTAAATTTAGAAAATAATTTTCATGGAAAATCTGGGAATTTCATTGTTCAACCAATTTATTCTGGAAAAAATAATTATGGTTTTATGGTTGGTCATCTTTTAAGTAAAAAATTTTCAGCATATACAATTTATTTAAAAATTTTGAATAACGTAATCACTCAAGCGTATGAATATACTCATGAAGTTCTAAAAAATGAAGAATTAATTCAAAAAAACGAAAGATTAGGACTTCAAAATAAAACTGATGAACTTACAAAAATTTTAAATCGGCGAGGATTTATGGATTTAGGACAACGTTCAATTGATATGGCGTTAGAAATGAATTCTACAGGTTTAATCTTTTTTGTAGATATGGACGGCTTAAAAAAAATAAATGATGTTTATGGGCATGCAATGGGTGATAAAGCAATAAAAGCAATGGCATCTGTTCTTGCAAAATCTTTACGCGGAAATGACGTGGTTGGTCGTCTTAGTGGTGATGAATTTGCTGCGGTTGTAACTGGAATGTCTATCACCCAGGAACAACTTGTCCGCAACAAAATAGAAAAATTCTGTAAATCTGAAACAGAATTAAAGAAATTTCCGTTTGAACTTTCTTGTAGTTTAGGTTCTGTGGAATTTAATAAAGAACATAATTCTTTAAAAAATCTTTTAAAAATAGCGGATGAAAGACTTTATATAGAAAAACGAAAAAAATATCAAAAAAAATAAAAGGATAAAAATATGAACAAAATACCAAATCGTAATGAAGTTCCTGCAAAAGACAAGTGGGATTTATCATCAATTTTTAAATCATCAGAAGAATGGGAAAAAGCTTTAAAAGAAATTCCTTCTTTTACAAAAAAAGTTACAGATTTTAAAGGTCTTCTTGGCGAAAAATCTGAAAATTTGTTGAATGCGTTAAAAGCGTTGGAAAAAGCTGAATTAAAAATGGAAACAGTTTATCATTATGCTTCTTTAATGCACGAAGCTGATGAAGATGATTCAGTTGCAACAGAGATGGAAGGTCGAGCAATGATTGCTTATACAAATATGTCTTCCGAATTAAGTTTTTTTGATTCTGAAATTCAAGAAATTGATGAAGAAAAGTTAAATTCTTGGATAGAAAAACCCGAATTTTCAGATTATAAAATTTACATAAAAAAACTTTTACATTTTAAACCATATATTTTAAGTGAAAAAGAAGAAAGAATCCTCTCATTACAATCTCAATCGGCACAAACTCCATACTCAGCATTTAGTGTTTTGACAAATGTTGATATGAATAAAACTTTTGGAACAGTAAATGTAAATGGAGAAGAAAAACCTCTTACTGAAACAACTTTTTCTATTTTTATGCATTCTCAAGATAGAAAAGTTCGTGAAGAAGCGTATAAAAAATTCTACGCAAAATATGAAGAACATCAAAATACAATTGCAGCTCTTTTTGCAGGAAATGTAAATCAAGATATTTTTGAAATGCGTGCTAGAGGATACAATTCTAGTTTAGAAAAATTTCTCTATGGAAATAAAGTTCCTACATCCGTTTATCACAATTTAATAGAATGTATTCATAAAAATTTACCAACTCTTCATAAATATTATTCAATTAGAAAAAAAGCACTCGGTTTGGAAGAATTGCGTCATTATGATGTTTATGTTCCTCTAGTAAAATCTGTAGAAACTCATACAACTTATGATGAAGCTGTTGAAATTGTTCGGAATGCACTTGCTCCACTTGGAAAAGAATATACTGATAGACTTTGTGATGGACTTTTAAATGGTTGGGCAGATAAATATGAAAATGTAGGAAAACGTTCTGGAGCATTTAGTTCTGGCTGTTATATTGGAAATCCTTATATTCTTTTAAATTATAATGAAGAAAATATTCGTGATGTTTTTACAGTTGCACATGAAGGCGGACATTCAATGCATAGCTGGTATTCTGTTCATAATAATCCTTTTATGTGTTATGATTATACAATTTTTGAAGCGGAAGTTGCCTCAACTTTTAATGAAGAATTAGTTTTTGAATATCTTTTGAAAAATGCAAAATCTGAAGAAATGAAAAAATATCTTCTTGCAATGCGTGCTGATGACATTCTTGCAACACTTCATCGTCAAACAATGTTTGCTGAATTTGAATTAAAAGCACATGAACTTGTTGAACAAGGAACTCCCCTCACCCCAGAACTTTTACGAAAAATTTACAGAGAACTTTTAGAGCTTTATTTCGGTCCAGAAATGAAATTTGAATCAAATTCCGATATGGAAGGATTGAGAATTCCTCATTTTTACAGTTCATTCTATGTTTATAAATATGCAACTGGAATTAGTGCTGCTTTAGCATTGGCGAATCGTGTTGTAAATGGCGGGGAAAAAGAACGAGAAGATTATTTTAAATTCCTAAAAAGTGGCGGTTCAAGATATCCAATTGAAAGTTTGAAAATTGCCGGCGTTGATATGGAAAGCACAGAACCAGTTCAATCAGCTTGTGATGAATTTAAAAAAATTGTTGAGCAGTTAGAAAAATTACTTTAATAGAATTAAAAAATCTAAAAGGAAATATTTATGACAATTTATGAAAATATTTTACGTCTTGTTTCGTATGCAAAAATGAATTCTTTAATTACAAAGGAAGATGTAATTTATACAGAAAATAAACTTTTGGAACTTTTTCATTTAGACGGATTTGAAACTCCAGTTGCACCAGAACTTCCAACTGTAAAAACTGAAGATTTAGAAAATATCTTAACTGAAATGTTAAATTATGCTTCAGAAAAAAAACTTTTTGAAGATTCAGGAATTGTCTCTCGAGATCTTTTTGATACAAAAATTATGGGGCAACTTGTTCCTCCTCCAAGCGATGTAATTGAAATTTTTAATACATTAAAAGATGATGTAAATTCAAAAGCAGCAACAGATTGGTATTATAAATTTAGTTGCGACACAGATTATATTCGTCGTTATCGTGTTTGTAAGGATTTAAAATGGAAAACTCCTACAGAATACGGTGATTTAGATATAACAATCAATCTTTCAAAGCCAGAAAAGGATCCAAAAGCAATTGCTGCAGCAAGGAATGCAAAACAATCAGATTATCCTGCGTGTCTTTTGTGTAAAGAAAATGAAGGTTACGCTGGAAGATTAAATCACGCGGCAAGACAAAATCACCGGATTATTCCAATCAAATTAAATAATGAAGATTGGTATATGCAATATTCTCCTTACGTTTATTATAATGAACATTGTATTGTGTTTGATTCAAAACATGAACCGATGAAAATTTCAAAAGAAACATTTTCTCGACTTTTAGATTTTATAAAACAATTTCCTCATTACACTTTAGGTTCAAATGCAGATATTCCAATTGTTGGCGGTTCAATCTTAACTCATAATCATTTTCAAGGTGGAAATTATGAATTCCCGATGGCAAAAGCAAAAATTGAAAGAAAATTTACCCTAAAAGATTTTCCAAAAATAAATGCAGGAATTGTAAAATGGCCGATGAGTGTGATTAGAATTTCTTCAAAAAATGATAAAGAATTAATTCTTGCAGCAGATTATATTTTAAATAAATGGAAAACTTATTCTGATGAAGAAGCTTTTATTTTTGCACAAACAGATGGTGAACAACATAATACAATCACACCAATTGCACGAAAACGAAATGATAATTTTGAATTAGATTTAGTTTTAAGAAATAATATTACAACTCAAGAGCATCCTTTAGGAGTTTTTCATCCACACGCAAATCTTCATCACATAAAAAAGGAAAATATTGGTCTTATAGAAGTTATGGGACTTGCAGTTTTGCCTAGTAGATTGAAAAAAGAACTTGCAGATTTAGAAAATGCAATTTCACAAGGAAAAGATTTACGAAAAGATGAAATTCTTTCAAAACATGCTGATTGGATTGATGAAATAAAACAAAATCATAAAGTTTTGGATGAAGAAACTTTAAAGCAAGAAGTTGGAATTGTTTTTAGTAAAGTTTTAGAAGATGCTGGAGTTTACAAAAGAACTTTAGAAGGTCAAAATTCTTTCCAAAAGTTTATAAATACTTTGTGGTAAAAAAGAATAGACTAATTATCTGGTGATTTTTCGCATTTTTTTGCAAACATAACCACCAGATTTTTTTAGCAATCCTTTTCGTTTTTTATTTCATCAATTCACGATATTTTTGTGCAAGTCGTTTTGATTTTTTAGCTGCTAAACCGCAATAATTTGCTGGATGTTCAAAGAATGCTGCAGGATTTTCAACACCAAGTTTTTCAAGTTGAGCTGTAATATCTGCAAATTCTTTTTCGTGAGTTTTTAAAACTTCAAAGAAAGTTTTTCCAGATTTTTCTGCTTCAAGCGTAATTTTTCTAATAACTTCGTGTCCATCATTATAACCTGCTTCTCCAAGTAAAATGTAAGCAGGCTCTGCAAGAACTCCACCAAGAACTTTTCCGCCAGCATTTTCAAGATTTTTCATCATATTTTCGCTGTCTGCTTGTAATCCTTTTACAACAGAATTCATTCTTGCAACAGCCATTGTAAATCCAGAAACATAATCAGCAATAAAACGTTGGCTTGCTGAATTTGTTAAATCTCGTTGATGTTCTGAAATTTGATCCATGTAAAAAGTAATAACGCGAGGACACATTGCTTTCCATAAAGATTTTACATGTTCAGAATTCCAAGGATTTCTTTTTTGAGGCATTGTTGAAGAACCAACTTGAGTAGAAGCAAAATATTCAAAAACTTCACCAATTTCAGAACGTTGTAAATTTCGTAAATCATCTGCCAAATTTGCAATAATTCCAAAAGCAACATTCATTTCAAGCAAAAGTCGTAAAACGTGTTCTGGTTCTACAAGCTGATTTGAATATTCAGAAGGTTTTAATCCTAAGAATTCAACATAAATTTTTTCAAGTTCTTCAGGATTTTTTACAATCATAGAAGGTCCGTTATAACTTCCTACAGGACCAGCTAATTTTCCAACTAAATCGTTAGAAAGTTCTTCTATTTTTAAGATGGATTTTCCAAGACGAGCAACAAATTCTGCAATTTCCCAACCAAAAGTGATTGGAACGGCGTGCTGACCATGAGTTCTTCCAACTTGAGGAGTTGCACATTCTCTTTCAGCAATATCACAAAGATAATTTTCTAATTTTTTCAGTTCAGGAAGAACTACTTTTTGAGTAACATCTCTCATTCGGCAACTTAAACCTGTGTCCAAAATATCTACAGAAGTTGCACCAAGGTGAATGAGTGGTCCAATTTTAGAATCAACTTTAGTTTTCATTACGTTTACAAGTGCACGAATATTGTGTTTAGTTTTTTCTTCTTCTTTGTAAACTTCTTCTGGGTCAATATTTTGAGCGACTTCATCAAGTTTGTTTGCAATTTCATCTGTAAGTTCACCGCGAAGTTTTAGATGAGCTTTTACTAAAGCGGCTTCACATTTTGCATGAGAACGAACTGAAGCTTCTTCAGAAATATATTTAGAAAGGGCTTCAAAAACATCAGCTTCCGACAAAGAGTATCTGTGGTCGATACAAGAAATATTTTCAAAAATGTTACGTGTTTCCATAACAAAATTATAGCAAAATAGACACGAAACTTCTATTATATTTGCTAAAAATTATACTGACACTTAAGATTTTAGTTTATATAATCACTTTATGCAAAATAAACTTCCAAACAAAAAATTAAATGTAAAACTCATTGCTTTAGATTTAGATGATACACTTTTAAATGATAATCGTGAAATTCTAGAAAATACAATTTCAGCTCTTAGAAAATGTGCAGAAAAAGGAATTTATGTAGTTTTGTGTTCTGGTCGTGCAGAAGATGGAATTTTGCCTTTTGTTAGAAAATTAGAAATTGCGGGAACTCAAGCTGGAAAATTTTTAATTGCAATAAATGGATGTTCAGTTTTTGATTTACATTCAAGAACGCAAATTTACAAAAAAAATGTTCCAACAGAAGTTTTACTTCATTGTGATGATGAAGCAGAAAAAATGGGATTAGATTCAGAAATTTATACTCCAGATACAATTTTTTATGCAAAAGAAACAAAATGGACTCGACTTGATGTTGATTTATGCCATTTAAAAGGTGAAGTCGCTAAAGATTACAAAAAATTGCTCGAAAAAGGTTCTTGCAAAATGCTTATTCCAGGCGAGCCAGAAAAATTAATTATTCTTCAGGAAAAACTTAAAAAAGATTTAGGTGAAAAAGCCGTGATTTTTACAAGCAAGCCTTATTTTTTGGAGATTTTGCCTCCGAATTGTGGAAAAGGAGAAGCAATTTCATGGCTTGCAAATCATATTGGAATTGATATAAAAAATTGTATGGGATTTGGCGACAGTATGAATGATGAAAGTATGATTAAACTTTGTGGATACGGAATTGCAATGGAAAACGGATTAGATTATATAAAAAATATCGCCGATTTTGTAACAGAAAAAGACAATAATCATGGTGGAGTTGGCGATTTTATAGAAAAATACGTTTTAAGTTAATTTAAAAGAGTCAAAGGATTTATAGTTTTTCCATTTTTATAAACTGTAAAATGAAGATGAGGTCCAGTACTTAATCCTGTGCTTCCAACATAACCTATTATGGTATTTGTATAAACAAAATTTCCTTTTTTGCACGCAGTTTCTTTCATGTGCCCGTAAAGAGTTTTATAACCAGAATGATGAGTTATAATTACATAATTTCCGTAAGTTGCATTATAACCAACTGCTGTTACTCGTCCATCTAAAGCAGCGTAAATTGGAGTTCCCGCTGTAGATGCCATATCAATTCCGCTATGAAAAGAACGTTTACTTGAATCAAAAGGAGAATTTCGCCATCCGTAATATGATGATAACCAATATCGTCTTTTTAAAGGTGTATGGAATAAATCACCATTGATTTCTTGTCTAGTTACCCAATCTAATTCTGCATCAGGAACAAAAAGAGAAGTTCCAGCTTTTAATTCTGTATCAAGAGAAATTGAATTCACCAAAGCAGTTTTATCTGCATCAACTTTATATTTTGTTGCAATTGTAGTTGGAGTTTCTCCAGATTCTTTAACGGTATAAATAATTCCTGGCATAGAAGGGATTTTTAAATATTGTCCAATTTGAAGAAGTCTTGTTTGACGAATATTATTTACGCTGATTAATGTATCTTGAGTTACGTTAAATTCATCAGCAATAAAACCAATCATATCACCAGATTTTACACGATAAGTTTGATAAGTAATTAAAGAGTCATCATTTGTTGGCAGAGAAATAGAAGATTCAGAAATATTGTCTTCTGTTTGGATAGATTCAAAAAGCGGTTCTAATTTTTCTGTAAATTCAGGACCTTTCTCAGTTTCAAATCCACCGACAGCATTATGAGTTGAAATTTCATTTTTTAGAGAGATAACAGACCAAGTAATGCCAATTCCAAACGAAAATCCTAACACCGAAAGGCAAATAATTTTGGTCATTTTAAATTTACCAATCATCATAAATTTATCAGTTATAGTATTGATTATACTATTGATTTTTTTTAATTTAAAATTATTTTTCATTTTTTATTAATTCCAATTAAATAAGTTTCAAAACTTTCTGCACGACATGCTTGGGGTTTAAAACCTTTCGCCGAAGAAAAAACTTCTCTCATCGTTTTTAATATTTTTTGCTGATCACCGTTTTGAAAGATTTTTACAGCAAAATTTCCACCTTGTTTTAGCATCGTCTGTGCATACCAAACTGCCATTTCTACAAGTTGTTCGGAACTTGCAGTATCAACAATTCTATTTCCTGTTGTTTTTGGTGCGGCATCACAAACGACTAAATCATAAGGTCCATTTTCTTTAATTTGTTTACGAATTTCAGGAGCGTTTAAATCACCCTGAATAAAAATAAGATTTTCACCTTTTACAGATTTTGAAAGAGGATTTAAATCACAAGAAACGACTTTTCCAGTTCCTTGCATTTTTCTTAAAAGAAAAGTTGTCCAACTTCCAGGAGCAGAACCTAAGTCGAGAACAGAAAAATTTTTCTTAATCATTCCAAATTTTTCATCAATCTCTTTTAATTTATAAACAGAACGTGCAGGATAACCTTCTGAGAATGCTTTTTGAGACCAAAAATCCGGTTTTTCATAACTATTTGCAGGCATATAATGATTTTCGGCAAAAAAATGAAATAAATTATAAATTATTTTACTTTGAGGAATGAGTTTTTCAAAAAATAAATCTCATTGAATGTCAAAAATAAATCTTTTATAATAAATTTATTATGTTCGGGAAAGACATAATCATTTTTTTTGTTTAAATGCTTCCTCTTGTGGAACTCAGAGGTGAAATTATGAAAAATTTTTTTAAACAGATTTTAATCTTTTTTTGTTTGTTAAATCTTTTTATTTTTGCAAGTTGCAAATCTGTGAATTCAAAATCACAAAATCTTTTGGCAACTGATTCTGCTGTAAAACAAGGTTTATTGGAAAACGGAATGAAATATTATATCCGAAAAAATGGTGAACCAAAAAACCGAATTGTTTTGCGTCTTGTAGTGAGAGCCGGCTCAAATATGGAAGAAGAAAATCAAAAAGGAGTTGCTCATTTTATAGAACATTTAGCATTTAATGGAACAGAACATTTTGAAAAATCAGAAATTGTAAATTATTTTGAAAAAATTGGAATGGATTTTGGTTCAGATTTAAATGCTTACACAAATTTTGATGAAACGGTTTATAAATTAGAAATTCCAGCGGATAATCCTGAATTTCTGGAGAATGCACTTTTAATTTTACACGATTGGGCTTGTGCAATCAGCTTTGAACAAGCGGAAATCGATAAAGAACGAGGCGTAATTACGGAAGAATGGCGATTGCGTCAAGGTTTACAAGGTCGTTTTACAAATGAAATTGTTCCTTTTTTGTTAAAAAATTCCAGATATGAAGAAAGACTACCGATTGGTAGTATGGAAATTATTAAAAATATTTCTAGAGAAGAAATTTTGGATTTTTATAAAAAATGGTATCGTCCAGAATTTATGTCAATTGTTGCAGTTGGTGACCTTAATCAAGATATTTTAGAAAAAGCAATAATTTCTACAATGTCAAAAATTCCTGCAAGTAGCGAAAATCTAAAATTGCCAAATTTTGAAGTTCCAGTGCAATCAGAAAAGCAAATTAAATTCTTTTTTGATGAAGAACAAAAATATACGGTTATAAATATTTTTAGAAGAAATGAAGATTTTAAACCAATCACAACGGAAAATGAATTTCGTGAAAATTTTATTCAAAATATTTGCAGGCAAATTTTTAATCAACGTTTACAAGAAATTTCTACAAGTCAAAATTCTCCTTGGTTGCAAGCGGCTATTGATGATTTACCTTACACCAAAAATTGCGATTTTTCATATTTTGCAATTGTTCCAAAAGAAGACCAGTTTGAATCTGCTTTAAAAAGTTTTTTAGATGAATGTGATAGAATTTTAGATTTTGGCGTTACAGAAAATGAATTTTTACGAATAAAAAAAGCATTTTCGTTAATCGTTGAACAAAATTATAAAAATCGAGAAAAGACACAATCATCAGTTTTTGTAGATGGACTTGTGGATTTTGATTTAACAGGAAATATTTTTACTTCTGCGGAAGATGATTACAATCTTTACAAACAAATTTTAGAAAATCTCACAGTGGAAAATCTTAATTTGGAATTGCAAAAATTATTTGAAGACAGAGGAAATTTAATGTTTATACAAGCTCCTTCTTCTGCAAAAAATATTCCTTCTGAAAATATGATTATGAAAATTTGGACAGAATATAAAAATCAAACAGAACTTTCTGCTTATAAAGATGATATTGATGATGATATTTTGATGGAAAGACCTAAATCAAAAGGAAAAATTTCTTCTAAGAATAAAATTTCTGAACTTGATGTAAATGAATATTTTTTGAACAACGGAATTAGAATTTTAACTAAAAAAACAGATTTTATAAAAAATCAAATACAACTTTATGCAATCAGTAAGGGCGGACTTTTTTTAGTTCCTGAAAATGAAATTCCTTCTGCAAAAGTTTCTGTAAATTATATGACTTTGTCTGGAATGAATGGATTGAATTATAATCAGTTTTTGAAAAAAATTAGTACAAAAAATATAAATTTTGATATTGGAATTGAAAATTCGACAGAATATATTTCTGGTGTAAGTACAAACGAAGATTTAGAAAGTCTTTTGCAAATTATTTATTTGATATTTGAAAATCCACAATTTTCTGATGAAGCTTGGGAAGTTTTGATGAATGATTTTACTGAATCTGCAAAAAATTATGGAAATCAGCCGCAAGAAGTTTTTATAGAACAAGTTAAAAAAATTATTTATGGCGAAAATAATCCTTATTTTGCCCCTTATGATTTAGAATTTGTTTCAAAATTAAATAAAAATACGGCAGAAAAAATTTTTAAAGAACGTTTTGAAAATCCTGCAGATTTTACTTTTGTTTTTGTTGGCGATTTTGATGAAAAATCACTTTTGGAATTTGCGAATATTTATTTAGGTTCAATGCAAACTTCAAAAAAATACGAAAACTTTGGAGAAAAAATATTTCCTTTTCCTAAAAAAATTACAAATCAAACTGTTTATAAAGGTTTAGACAAACAAGGACAAGTTTTTTTAGGTTTTGGTGGTGAAATTTCTCCAGAAAAAGATATTGAAAAAAAATATTATGAAAGATTTCTCGCAAATGAATTTGTTTCTCTTTTGAATATTCGTTTAAGAGAATCTATTCGCGAAGAAAAAAGCGGTTCTTACGGAGTTGGTGCTTTTGGTAGAATAGATGGATATTCTAAAAGAAATTACTTTTTTGAAATAAATTTTGGTTGTGAACCTGAACGCGAAGAAGAACTTACAAACGAAGTTTTATCACAAATAAAATTTTTACAAGAAAATCTGATTTCGCAAGATTATATAGAAAAAATTCAAGAAAGTTTGCGTCGGTCTAGAGAAACTAATTTGCGAAATAATAATTGGTGGATTTCTAGAATTACAAATGAACTTGTTTTTGAAAATGAACCAATTTGGGTTTCTTCAGATATTGAAAAAGTTGTAAATTGGATTTCTCCAGAAGTTATGATGGAACAAGCAAAAAAATATCTGAACACAGAAAATTATATTTGTGTATTTTTAAAACCAGAAAAATAAAATGTCAGTAATTAGAAATTCCGGACATGCAGATTTGCCTCTTCATACAGGAACTGTTCCTCGTTGGCTTAGTGATAGGATGATGGTTTTAGGAACTTTAATTACCGAATCTTTAGTAGAAAATTTTGGAGTTGATGAAGTTCTTGTTCGCTTAAGTGATCCGCTTTGGTTTCAAAGTTTTGGTGCAGTTTTAGGAATGGATTGGCATAGTTCTGGAATTACAACTTCTGTGATGTATGCCTTAAAACGCGGATTAAATTCTCGTTCAAAAGATTTAGGAATTTATATTTGTGGTGGACGTGGAAAATATTCTAGAATGACGCCGAATGAGCTTTTGGAAATTGGTGATAAAACTGGTTTAAATGGCGAAGAATTTGTTAAAAATAGCAAACTTGTCGCAAAAGTTGATAACAATGCAATTCAAGATGGATTTCAATTATATCAGCATAATTTTATCTTAACAAAAAATGGAAATTGGGCTGTCGTACAACAAGGAATGAATGTTTTAGAAAAAAAAGCACGTCGTTATCATTGGTGTTCGGCAGATTTACGTTCTTTTGTAGAAGAGCCACATACAGGAATTGTTGGCGATAACAGAGGAAAAATTTTAAATCTAACCGATTTTCAAGCAAAAAATACAAGAAATTCAATTTTGGAAATGGCACTTGAATCTCCAGAAAAGATTTTAAAAGAAATCACCCAAATAAAAAATCCTTCTAACGAAATTATTTTATTTAATGGCGGAAAAGTTTCTTCTATAAATAAATCATCTAAATCAGCGGGTTTTGAAAATCACGAAAAGAAATTACAAAATGAACTTTTTCCGGAGTATGAACAAATCGCAGAAAATGAAAAATCAAATAAATTTGTTTTTGAAACAGAAGGTCGTTCGCTCATAATGCCAAGTCATCACGAAGTTTTAAAAGAAGATGTAGATTTAAAGCGACTTGGTGGAGTTTTAGCGACTGCTTATGAAAATCAACCTAAAAATTTTGAAAGTTTAATGCTTACTCCGGGGCTTGGTCCTAGAACTTTGCAATCTTTAGCTTTGGTTAGCGAAGTGATTTATGGAACTCCAAGTAGATTTAATGATCCTGCCAGATTTAGTTTTGCTCATGGCGGAAAAGATGGTCATCCGTTTCCTGTTCCTTTAAAGATTTATGATGAATCTATTCGTGTATTGCGAGAAAGTATTGAAAAGTCTAAACTAGGCTATAACGAAAAATCAGATTGCATAAAACGACTTCATACAACTGCTATGAATATTGAGCAAAATTGTTCTCCAGAAGTTGATTTTGATGCAGTTATAAAATTTGAAAGACAACATTCAAAAGAATGGGATGGAAAAACTGTATGAACAAAAGTAAGGCATTTTTAGAAGGAGTGAGAGACGGTTTTCCTATTGGTTTAGGATATTTTGCGGTTGCATTTTCTTTGGGGATTGTCGCTAGAAACGCAGGATTAACTCCAGTGCAAGGTTTTATTGCAAGTTTTTTAAATATGGCTTCGGCTGGTGAAAATGCACTTTTTACTTCAATTCAAGAAAAAGCTTCATTTTTAGAAATTGCATTAATTACTTTGGTTGTAAATGCACGTTATTTTTTGATGAGTTGTTCTTTAAGTCAAAAATTTGACCCTAAAACAAAATTAATTCATCGTTTTTTAGTTGGTTTTGGCGTTACTGATGAAATTTTTGGAATCACAATTGCTAGAAAAGATTTTATAAATCCTTTTTATAATTATGGTGCAATGGCAATTGCAGTTCCTCTTTGGAGTATTGGAACTTCTTTAGGAATTATTGCTGGAAATTTTTTACCAAGTAGAGTTGTCAGTGCTTTATCGGTTGCACTTTATGGAATGTTTTTGGCAATTATAATTCCTCCTGCAAAAAAGAATTTTATCATCGCAATTGCAGTTATAGTAAGTTTTGTTTCTAGTTATATTTGTTCGATTGCTCCTTATGTAAAAAATTTACCGAGCGGAACAAGAACAATTATTCTAACTATTGTAATTTCTTCTGTAGTAGCAATTATCAAACCAATTGAAGACGAAAATGATTTTTCAAAAACTGAGAATAAATCAACAAAGGAAGATAAAAAATGTTAAATACTTATATTTCAATTTTTACAGCGTTTATAGTTTCTTACTTGATAAGAGTTTTGCCTTTAACTTTAATTAGAAAACCAATAACAAAAAAATTTATAAAATCATTTTTATATTATGTTCCTTATGTAACTTTATCGGTTATGACTTTTCCTGCAATTGTACAAGCAACAAATTCTCCGATTGCAGGAATTGTTGCTCTCGTGATTGGAATTATCCTTTCGTTTTTTGGAGCAGGACTTTTTCCAGTTGCATGCGTTTGTTGTGCTGTGGTTTTTGTGATGGAACTTTTTATAAAATAAATTTTATCATCAGTAAAAATGCAAAATTTAGATTAATCGGTTTGTTCTTTACTTTTTTTATCTACACTTATTAAGCGTGATGCAGCAACTTTTCCCATTGTAACCGCTGTTGGAATTCCTCCAGGATAACGAAGCCAATGGCTAGCAAGAAAAACGTTTCTTAAGTTTTTAATATCACAAGGAATAAATGCTCCTCTGCTTGTAAAAGTTGTGATAAAACGCATATACGCACCTTTGTAGCAATTATTTCTATGAAAATAAGTATAAGGCGTCCAAATATCCAAAATATTAATTTTTCCTTTATATTTTGGAAAATGAGTTTCTATTCTTTCTAGAACTTTATCAGCAATATTTTTTTTGGTGATTTCATATAAATCTGTGTTTAAAGTGTGCATTTTCTTCCAATAGTCAAAATCATCAGATTTTTGAACAATGCTAACTTGAATGACGGTTTTTCCTTTTGGTGCAATAAAATCTCCGTAAACACGATAGTTTTTTACACAAATTCTATTAATTTCTTTCATTCCAACTAAAAAAGGTTTACATTCAAAAGTAAGCTGATCAACTTCTGGCATTTCTTCTTCAACTGAAAATGCAACTTGAAAAGAACTATATAAAGGAAATTTTTTTTCTTTTCTATAAATATGGCGAAGTTGTTTTGGCATAAAATTTCTTTTTAAAAGATTAGCAAAAGTGAAATTTAAATCACAAGCACAAATAATATAATCTGCTTGAACAAAAGAATTATCTGCTAATGTAATTCCATCTGCCCGTTTATCTATAACTTTTGCAATCCTATAGAAATTTATACTTTTTAAATCAAATATTTTTTTCATGCTAGAATAATGTTTTTTATTTATATTGATTTTTTTTACCGGTTTTCCAAGATAAAGTTTTCCACCAGCGGCTTCAAAAGTTTTTACCATGTTGCGAACAACGCCCATTGAGCCACCGTCAGGTAATTCGCCATCACCAGATGCAAAAATAGAATACGATAAAGGAAGCCAATATGATTCATAATCGCTGTTCATAAAATCACTGATAAGAACTTGCAAAAGAGGATGCTTAAAACGTTTACTCAATTCTTCTAAATTTATGTTAACGTATTCAAACATAGTTTTTATTAAAGCAGAATAGTCAAGAGAAAGGTTTTTATTATTAAAAGCATTTTCTTCATCCCAAGGAATGTCTTTTGGGAATTGAACTTTCATTCCTAATTTTGTTGCATTTATAAATCGGTTGATTTCTTTTTCATCTTCCGGAGAAATTTCTATCAATTCTTTACGAGTTCTTTCAATATCACGCCAAAGAGTTGCAGTTTTTCCATCATATTCAGAAGAATAAAATGCATCTCTTTTAATAAGTTTCATATCATCACTTAAAGCACCAACTTCTTTCCATAAATCATATTGAGGTGTGTTTTTTAAAGTTCCACTCATCCAATGAATACAATTATCAATTTCGTAATCTCCACGTCGCCAACCAGAACAACAACCACCAGGAATTAAATTTTTTTCATAAATAACAGTTTCATAACCATTTCGGGCACAAATAATTCCAGCTCCCAAACCTGCGATGCCACCACCAATAATTACAACTTTTTTCATAACGATTTCCCAATTTTCTTAAAAATTTGTTTAGAAAAGTGATTTTTTATAGACTTTATATTATTTTCTTCCAAAAAACAATATTTTTAAACATGTAAAAAATCCTAGAGTTTTATAAATTTTTATACTATCAGCAATTGGTCTAAAATGTGTTGAATGATTTCTTTCAGAATCATAAATTGTTTCGATTGGAACTTCTGTAATTTGAATATTTTTTTCTAAAGCTAAAGTTAACATTTCCATTTCAAATTCAAAACGATTTCCTTCAAGTTGAGTGCATAATTTCATAAAATCTGAAGGTAAACCTCTTAATCCAGTTTGTGTGTCAGTTAGATTTTTTCCATAAATTTTATTGATAATTTTGTTTGTAAGAAGATTTCCGATTATGCTTTTTTTAGGAATTCCAGATTTATGAAAGTCCCTAACTCCCATTATTAAATTCTGAGGATTGTTGATTAAAGCTAAAATACAATTATTGATTGAACTTGGAGAATGTTGTCCATCAGAATCTGCAGTAATGCATCCGCCTAAATTTTTAATATTTTTTATGCAATAATCAAAAGCCGTTTTTAAAGCCGCACCTTTCCCCAAATTTTCTTGATGATATAAAATTTCAACATTAGAATTATTTTTTGCAATTTCAAAAATAAAATTGAACTTTGGAGAACTTCCATCATTTACTAAAATAATTTTAGTAAATCCATAAGATTTTAAATCTCTCAAAAGGTCTAAAAGACGAATATCAGGTTCGTAAGAAGGAATAATTATAGGAATTTGTTTGAAATCTTTTACAGTTTTCTCGTTCAAAATAACCCTCTCTCTAAAATATTTTTGGAAAACTTTTAAAATAAAATTTTATTAATATTCTATCACAAAAAAACTATAACGTCAAAATTTAAATAGGGCAAACGTATTATAGATTTTGCAAGCATAAAGCAGACATTTTTCGTTTTTTGAGCAGAGAGTCTGCTTGTTGCAGTAGACAATCGCATCATACCAGCTAAGGTAAAAAAGCCTGCAACAGCCGCAGACAGCCTCGGAGCGAATTTCCCCAAGGCTGACTGCACTTTACAAGTTCAGTTCAATTAAATTTCTACGCAGTTACAGAAAGCTTTGCGGAAAATATGCATTTTTCATAGCGTTCGCTGCCTGGCTTTGTTGCGAGTTTCACTTCATAAGCGCCTGCTGCTGTTCCAGAAGGGATATACGCTTCAACAACGCTTGTGCCGATTCTGTTATAGCTTGCAACACGAATCTCGGTTTTGTCAGAAGCAACAAGGAAAATTCCCTGAGCCTCGTCATCCGCATCAAAAGAAACATTCTTTCCTTTAATTCTGAGCATTGAGCCGGAATCAAATTCCAGAACATCACTTTCCTTGCCGTTATTCAGAATTGAATACATCTCTTTGATTACAGGAATCTGAACATAGCCGCTGCCCGCCTGTCTGTAGGCCGCATTTTTAATCATCTCATCCGCCGCCTCGTCCTTGAATTTAAAGACTGTTGTTATGCGGTGGTTAGAGCTTCCTGCCACAAAACCATCGTTCAGCCTTGCAACAGTGCCATTTGCCTTATTAAACATCCAGCCGAACGGAAGCTCCACTTTGTAGCCAAGATTTACGAAATGCTTAACCCTGTCATTCAAAACAGAAAGAACCGCCCGGGCATCCGCTTCTGTAATCGTTGAATTGTAGCTGATAATTTCCTTTATAAGCTGCTCATTGTCCATAGTCTGGTCAACGACACTTCTAAAGCAATACTTGTCTTTGCCCTCATTCACTTTGAGGGAATTCTGATAGGTATAAATCTGAACCATAATTAAAATCCTTCTTCTGCTATTTTCCTGCGGCAGAAGGCGCGCGTTTGCAATTCCGGCTTTGCGGAAATCCATAAATTGACAAAAGAAGAAGGATAAACTATAATTCTAACATTGTATTTCGAGAATTGGCTTATCCAACTTCTTGACCAAAGCCGCTTTTAGTTTTACCAGAACTTAAGTGGCTTCTTTTTTTCCGGCTGCATTCACAGCCACAAGAACCATCATAGGCGTACCTCCTTATCGTTTGTTTATTTACGATTCAAAATTGCATTAATTTCTTCAAGCTGCCCGTCGCTAAGACTTGCGGCTTTTCCCGCAAAATTCAGCACAACCTCTTTTGCAAGCCGGTTGGCATTGATTTTTTCCATATCAATCTGCACAAGCTTTCTGTCTTCGTTCAGCTCCGCCTCATGCAGCTTTTTACATTCCTCATCGCTCAAGGCGTATTTTGAGCAAATCAGTTCCGTTAAGTTCGGCGGAATGTCGCGGTTTCCGCTTTCTATGGCAGAAAGATATGAAGATTTTATGCCAAGCTTATCCGCCATATTCTTAAGCATTTCCCTTTTATCAATCCTAAGATGCTTCAAGAACTCGCCGTACTCGCTAATCCGTCTTTCGTCTGCCATAAGAACTCCTTTTCCCCTCCGTTCTTATCTATCTAGGATAATATTAACACATTTGTATTAAATTATCAAGTTGTTAATAACTTAATACAGACAAAACTTTTTGTCAAGCAAAAAATTTTTTTAATTATGCCAAATCTTTTTATGGTGATAATCCACCGTTTTATTTTCGGGTATTTTCAGACTGCACTTTTATTATAACCGTTCATCCATTATTCAACTCCTAGAGCCTTAAACACCGTATCCTCAGCCGAACTATAGAAAATCAACTGAAATTTACTAATAAGCTCCGGTGGTACAGTCGGCAAATCAGAAGCAGAAACCATTGGAATCAAAACCTTCTTTGCACCGGCACTTACTGCGACCTGCAATGAATCAGCAAGACTTTCAACTTTAATCATTGTACCGCCAATACTCAAATCCCCAAGAATAACACAACTGGAAATCACAGGTTTATTCAAAGCTGCAGAACACATCGCAATTAAAGTTTGAATTGTAAGTTGTGTTGTAATTCCAATTCCATTCAAGTCTTGAATATCAACTAAATAATCTTTTTCAGTTACGCCAATTGAAGCGCTGATATTTTTATAGTTAGCCTGTAAATATTTATAAGCAGTATCCATGGCTTCTTTTGCTTCGCGATTAGTTCCAACCCCAGTTTTTGTAAACTTACCAGATCCATGGCTAACCTGAGTTTCAAGCTTATATGTTCCAAGCATTCCAGTTGCACCTTTCCCGACAGTATAAAGATGCCCGGGTTTTCCAATACCTTCTAGAATCAAAGTTCCGCCACCTTGCTCTGGTACAGAAACAAATTCTTCACGGAATGTTTCATTATCAATGTAAGAAAAGTTTACATCAAAGAATTCCATACCACCAATTTTCTTGAGCTGCTCTTTTACACGGCGGCGCATTTCAAGTGCAAATCGCAAAATTTGTTCAATCTGCTCTTTATTGTAATTACCATCAGGATAAAGAAGCTTTGCCATACCAGAAACAGTTTTCTTTACAGCAATAACATCTCGCTGATTCAAATTGTTTCCCAGCTTAAAGTATTTGTCGATAGCATCTGCAAAAGATACTTTACGAAGCTCTCTAAGAACCTCTGCAAAGTAATCTGTTATGAATCCATAATCATTTGTAAAAAACTCAGGTCTATATTTTGGAATCTCCCAGCCAGGAACATAACAATGCATTCTGTCAAAGAAAGCGGAGTCATTTGCCATAACAGATGGGAACGGTTCAAATAAGTGTGAAGTTTTCAAAATTGTTTCAACACTCTGATTTATGTTTCCAACAAAAACCATAGATGCCGAAGCATTTTTTTCTTCTTTACCACGTGCAAAAGAACCGGATGCCATATAGTCCTTCATAATCTGAACTCCATCCTGGTCTTTGAATTTAATTCCAGCAACTTCGTCAAAAGCAACACAATCCCAAAGTCCAACAAAACCAATAGTTCTAGATCCCATATTGTAAAAAAGATTTGCAACAGTTGTCTGACCACCAGAAACCAAAATACTGTTAGGACTGATTTCTTTATAAATATGAGACTTGCCAGTTCCACGTGGCCCAAGTTCACAAAGATTATAATTGTTTTCTACAAGAGGAATCAAACGTGCAAGATGCAGCCACTTAACTCTTTCATCAAACTGTGTCGGCTCCATTCCAGTGCTTCTAAGAATTAAAGAAATCCATTCTTCATCTGTAAACTTAGATCGGGCATTTTTTACAACATAAAAATCAATGCTTGGCATCTGAATCGGCGTAAGCCTTTTAATAAGGAACGGACTTTTTGAGCGGTCATTTTCATCGTAAAAATAATCCATCTGAACAATACACCATATACCGCCACAAACAAGTCTGTCGTATTTTTCAACATCATCGCTGGAAACAGTAACTTCTTTAATTCCAAGATTAGAGAATTCTGCCTGGTATTCATCCTCTTTGATATTCAGCTTAACTGTAATTCTATCAATTACAGTATAAGAGCCATGCTCACGGATTTTAGAAATAATCTTTTGAGCCTCATCTGGACGAACAAAGTTATCTGCCAAAATCTGTTTTACATTTTTAATTCCTTCGTTAATCTCATCTTCATTTGTACTTGAACAGTACATTCCTAAAAGATATTCCAAAACATAAACAGGAACATTTGCTCCTTCCTTAATACGTTTTGTCAAATCCTTTCGTACAATCTTTCCAGGAAATGCTTCATAGATTTTCTGTGCTAATTCGTCCATTTTTTTCTCCTGATGTTTTCCTAAAATCCAAATCCAAAATCATCTGCAAACGGAATATCAATTACATATTCGTAATGAGAAATTTCAATTCCAGTTTCATTATCACTAATGCGCATAAAGTATTTATCTTTTGGACTGTACTTTCGGCTTGCAAAAATAAACTTCTCCTGATATTTTCGTTCATCAGGATTTGTATTTGTTCTGTCTGCCACAATAATGTTTTCATTAGAAACTTTATTTCCGTTTGCGTCCTCAAACCAAACTCGAATTGTTCTTGGGCGCAGAGTATCACTTACAGGTTCTTTCTGAATAAAGTCAATGTAAGTATTCAGATTTGAAATTGTTCGGAATACACTTGCTAAATCAATATTAACTTCCTGAGTCTGATGCTTGCCGCGTGAAGTTTCCACCGTAACAAGTGGAATAACAATCTCCTGTAAAGCAGCTCCACCATGAACAAAGTTTTGTCCGCCCTGAGCCTTAAAAATATCAACACCACAAGGAACAACAACTTCTGTATCAGCCATACTTTCACCCAGATAGCCCATACTATATCTTAAAGTATCATCAATAATTGTTTTATTCTGAGTAAGAACAAAACGTCTTTTCTTAATGTCTTCAGCATGAATATGACCGGTAGAAAGTTTATCAGACTCCTGAATCTTATCTCTCTTGTAGATAAATCCATGATCAGCAGTAACAATATACTTACCGATTGAACAGCCGTTTGTAAGCTGCGCAATCAATTTTACAATATCATCAATAGCTTCCTGACAGGCATCAAAAACCTGATTTTCAGTATTCATATCATCGCCAGTAGTATCAACTTTATCATGATAAATATAAATCAAATCCTTACCGGCAAAAAGTTGTCTAACTGCATCACGAGGCTTCTTAAATACAGCATCAAACCTAATGCAAAGACCGTTAGGCTGATTCTCCGGCAAAGTTAAAATTGTATTACGGGCGTCAGCTCCAGCAGTAGATTTACTATCAAGAGAAACATAAGTTTTGGAATCAATCTTAAAATTTTTGTTTGGCAATAATGCCGCCATTCCAAGCTGAGTATAAGAAGGTAATGTCGAAATCATATAATCATTTTCAACTTTATAGCCGGCAGTTTTCTTTAATTTTGTTGCAAGCTGCTTACCGCATTCATAACGGAAGGCATCAGAAATGATAACAACAGTACGTTCATTTCGTGCAGAAGATTTTGCTACCTTTTCATAGAACTGCCATTGCTTTCTTCCTGGCAATTCTTTGTAATCAGAAATTGCAAGCATCTTGCTTCGCCAGATAAGATAAAGACTGCTCAAATACTTATTTGTATATGAATTTTCAACAAGAACTCTAAGTTTTTCCAAAACAGAGTCCAGTTTATCATGGTCACTTGAATTATCTAATGCATAATAGAACTGTCGGTAATAACGGTCAATGCTACACCAGCTTCCTGTGTATTTATTAATCACATCATCAATCGTATAAGCGCCAGGAAGTTCTACTTCAAAAGTTTTAATAGCATTTAATAAATGACTTGCACGGTCTATCGTTTTGTATATAAGTTTATAGTTTTCAAAATGAGTTTTCTTAATTCTAGAAATAAGCACACTCATATACTGGTGATTCAAACCGTCTGCTTCATTTATAATTTTATTTATAAGATATTCAGAAATTTTATAGTCAATAACTTCAAAAGTAAAACAGTCAGTAAGATTATCGATATTCAGTTTAGAAATCAAATCAGGAATCTTAAATCCATCTTCAACTTTTCGGGCTAGCAGCGAATAGGTTGAAGCACTGTTCATATCATTCATAATGCTGGAAACAAGCAGAACAACATTCGGCATCTTAGAAAGAATATATGGCTTATAACTAGCAGCAAAATCTTCATCAATCTGACTCTTACAGTGAGTAATGAACAAAGATGCAATCAATTTATCAAAAGCTTTTACGTCTTTATTAAATCCATATTCTTCTGCACAATACTGCCAGAATAATTCATCAAGTCCAAATTTTACAAGATTATTATAGATTCTCTGTTTTCCATCAACAAAGTCAGATGTAATCAGAATCTTAACCATCTGATTAAAATCGGCAGTTTCTGTTTTTACAACCGAAGCAAGTATTATAAGACCAAGCTGTTTTTCTGTTAAATGACTCAGGTCTGCTACTGATATAAGTTCTTTAAATCTCTTTTCGTTGCTTTCAATCCAGAAGTGCGGAAATTTCTTGAGGAATGGTAAGAATACTGTAGAAATTTTACAGTCTTCACAAATGGCACTTTCCCTGTCAGTAACAAAATGTCTTGAATAAAGATACATGTCAAACAAATGATCTTCGGCAACTGTCGGTTTATCAAATGCAGCATAAATTAAATAGTTAGATTCAGTGTCTTCGTGCTCAATAAAATATTTTGTAGATAGAGAATTTGTTTTTGTCAGTTTCTGTAATTTTGCGTGAGAAAGATTTATGCTGTCAATTTCATCAGCATACTGACCATCTTTGTCATACCAGAAGATGATTTTTCGGGAAGATGATTTGTTGTAATCTGCAAAACGTGCGTTTAATTCTGTTTCTATTTGTTTTAGGCTCATCTTTTACTTACTCCATAAAAACTGTACTTTTTTATTGACAGATCCAGAATTCCGGATTATATTATCATTAGAGTGATTCATCTACCTAGTGTAGAAGGAATTAAGGGGTCGAACAACAATCGATGCCCTTTTTTTTGCCCTAGCAAACTTTTTCTCCTTTTTTGCACAATTCTTCATAATGCCTAACATTACTATCAAACACATAAAAAGACGTTACAATAAAGAACTTTTTTTTATGTGTTTCTACACATTTAAGAATTACAAGGAATTTTCCGTTCTTGTACCAAAGATAATACTTCTCCAGTTCTTTACCGGCATTTTTATCAAATTCTTTTGATTTCCAACAGGTGATTTCTTCATCTCTAAAGTTCTGAATTATTGGTTTTATCCAACAAAGGCGTTTAGCTCTCTCATAGTCTATTCCGCGAGTATTATTGCTTTTACTGCCTTTTTGTTCCTGCTTAGAAATAATATGCCAGAATATTTCTGGATATACTTCTCCTGCTCGTGGACGTGAAATAATAACCAGGTAAGCCATAAAATATGTAACGCTATCTATAAAATCCCGCTTAAAAATCTTAAAAAGTTCTGGTACTTGAAAAATCGCATCATCAGGGATTTTTACTAATTCAGGTAAGTTAAGCATTATGACTCCCTTTTGAAACTTGGAATAAAGTGAAAAAGATTAAACTTAGTTTTCCAAGGCTCATTAGATACTCCAAGATTGCTGCCTGCTTTTGATTCAATATATGAAACAATTTCTTTTTTTGCTTCACTAGAATCAAGCTTACGACTTTTATACATTACAGCTCCTAATAAAAAGTCATCCAATTGAAGAGGATTACTTTCATTTGAACGGATTATTTGAAATTTAGGTAATGTATATTCTTTATAATCATGCATGTAAGAAGCAAGAACTTGTTTTAATTGTTTTATTTTATAAGAACCATGGGTGTCTTTTATATCAAAATAAATATTAAAAATATCTCCACTGCGTCTATGGTCAATAATATTTCTTAGAAGATAATAATACATCTTGTAGTAAAATGCATCATGACTTTCCATATTAAAAGTTTCATGGTCTAATGATTTTTTATTCTCCACAACCAAAGCCCTGAATGATATAGCTTTTGTTTCAAAAAAATAATCCACAAGAGACTTATAAAAACTTATATTTTTAGGAGAAACTTTTGTCCATTTTAATTCTTGGGTACAATTGAATTGCTGTTTCAAAGATTTCAGTTTTAAAGAGATTTCTCTTGATTTCTCTTTTGGAATACATACGCAACCAAATCCCATTACATTAAAAGAGTCATTTTGAAGATAACAGCTTTCATCACAGTAAATATTATATTCCGCCATAGTTTCAACTCCTATTGTATTTTATCTCCAGAAAATTTTACACATCTTACTTCAATTACTATATAATCTTTATTTGAACATTGTTCATTTACAATTTCAATTCTCATAAAATTGTTTTCATCCTTGGTTTTTACAGAAATAATTTTTTCGGTTGAATTAATACGTCGAAATTCATCTACATCATAAACTTTTATTTTAGAACTAAAAGCCTCATGTTCAATAAACTCCGCTTTTAGCACATATTCATTTTGCTCTGTAGAAAAAATCAATTTCTGCGAATAATCTTTATTACACAAGTCCGCATAACATCTAGCATAATCAGTTTGTGAATTATCAATATTTGAAACAACAAAGTTTTCACAATTACGAAATTGAAGCATATTAAGTTTAAAGATAATATTGTCGTCAAAAATTGTAATAACTTGCTGGTCGATTATTCTTCTATCTAAATAGTCACAATATAAAACACAAATATTTGGTGTCAAAGGTAGAATTATAGATTTTCTATTGATTGAAATATTATTCTGTACAGGAAACGTCAGGATTCCTTCAATAATATTTTTTGACATATCTTCAAATACAACAGGGTTATCACTTGTTATGAAAGGCGTATTTGATGTGTTATAAAGAAAATAAAAAGACTCTTTATAAAATTTCGAAGCATTTACAATATCAGCTGTTTTTAATATTTGAATTTTGGCTGCATCTTCATATCCATTAAAGTACTCTTTTGTGTATTCATTATTTTGAGAAGAATCAAATTGCTCAAACATATCGTGAATCTTTTTGATTGTTCCTTGAAATTGATTCATATTTTTAGGAATTCTATGCATTAATGAAACAATAAACATTAACAGATATTTGAAATTTTCATCTGTCAGGGATTTATATTCTTGCAATTGCTTTATTACAATTCCCATTCCAGTTTCAATAGTACCTAAATATTTTTCGACAGTTTGAATCTGTTCTGAAATTACATCAAAATCATAAATTCCATTTAAAGTAAAAATACTTTTCTTACCAAACCCTTTTTGTTTCCAATCGTTAAAGTTTTCTTTAAACGCTAAAAGAGTTGAATTAGTGTTCTTAGGATGTACAGTATCCTTATATGAGAAATAATGTAAATAAAATTCTGGTATAATATGAGAATATTTTACTCTATCATTTCCCATTACCCTTACCCTCTCTTCCCCAGCAAATCTATCTTTATTGCTTTCTGTCCCTCTCGGGCAACCTGCACGCCCTGGAACTTTTCGTAGTTTACGTTTACACCGTCGTCCAGATCTATGTCGATGTACTGGCTTGAAACGTGGCCGAGTGCCTGGTCGTAAAGCCTTGTTTCTTCCAGCTGCTTGGTGATTTTGGCGATGCGTTTTAGGGCAAGGGCTTTGTCACGGGCAGCTGTTGCCGGGTTTTCTGCAATCTGAGAACATTGTACCAATGCGGCATCGTACATTTTCTGCAGTTTGTGCAGGTAGTCCGTGCGTACACGGGCTGGTGTCTGGCTGTCGTAGCGGTGCATATAGATGAGAGCCTTAAAGCCGTTTTCTTTGCCGGAGTCAAAGAGCCAGTAGATTGGACGCTTCTGATAGGTTTTGCAGTGGTCCTTGTAAAAGTCGTTCAAGAAATATGAGCGGATAACTTCTTTTGGAGTGTCTCCCCGAGTTTCCAAAGCTTCTGCTATAAAAGCAAGATTTTCCTGCAAAGTGTCCTCTCCATAAACCTGACGTACAAACTCCACAAAGCGTGCAACAATGTCATCATCAAAGTATTCTTCGTCGGTAACAGGAATTACATTGTCGGCATCCGGAGTAAAAGCACAGCCTTCTGGCCAGAAGTCATGGTATGATTCGCTCATGTCACCTCCAGCATAAGCAAGCCCTTCCTTGTATAATGAATAGCGGCCGAACATACAGCCAACGGCATAGCTTATGAGGGATTTTATCTCCCTCTGCAAGTCCGCACGGCGCACCGTAACATCCTTTTCAGCTACTTCTGGCGAAAGTTCGTCCTGCAAGCCGTAGATTTCAATAAAGATACGGTTTAATTCCTCTTCATTTGTTTTTAGCTGATTAAAACGGTCATAACATTCTTTTTGCCATGCAGCGAATTTATCTTTTATAAACATTCCCATAATTATTGCTCCTTGTTCTCCAATTTTTTTGCATCTTTCAAGAATAAGTCAAAATCGCTTTCAAACAATCTGTCCTGAATAACTCGGTACTTTTCAAATTCACTTTCTGCGAAAGATTTTGCAATTTCAGCAGAAACTTGTCCTTTATCCTGTAAAATCTCCATCTCATTGAAGTCTAAGAATTTGTTCAGCCGGGTTGCCCAGTCTTCCATAGTCATAGGAATCCGCTTTTTTGCTTGAAATTCCGCATAATCAAGATACATAGTTACAAAGCGTTCAAGTTTTTCAAGCTCCTCTTTTGACAGGTAATTTTTTGCTATGCTGACATCGGACTTTTCAATCTTGCCGTCTGGTGCCTTGCGCCAGTTGGTAAGCCCCATGTGAGGCTTTTGTGCATCGGCTCGCTCTACAATCAGCTCTGCGGCAGTATGCTTGTGAATTGCCCAATGAAGTTTGTTCTGTACGTTTGCAAAGAAATCCTTGGTCGTTTTTGCATCCTTGCTATAATCCACGCTTGTGGCATAAATATCTGTAATTTTTTGATAGAACTTGCGTTCCGACATCCTGATTTCGCGGATTTCTTCCAGCAAGTGCTCAAAATATTCTTCATCAAAAATCTGTCCGTTTTCCAGCCTGTTTTTGTCAAGAACATAGCCCTGAACGGCGAATGTTCTGAGCACTTTTGTTGCCCACTGTCTGAACTGTGTGGCTCGCAGGGAGTTTACACGGTAGCCGACAGAGATAATAGCATCAAGATTATAGAATTTAGTATTGTAGGTTTTTCCGTCTGAGGCAGTTAGTCGGAATTTCCGACATACTGAATCTTCGGAGAGTTCATTCGATGCAAAAATTTCTGTCAGATGCTCGGTGATTGTAGAACGTCCTTTGTCAAACAACTTTGCTATTCCGTCCTGGGTAAGCCAGACATTTTCGTCCTGCACGCGCACTTCTATTGAATCTTGAGAATTCTGCTTTGTAAAGACCAGAAAATCAATGGTGCTGTTTCTTATTTGCATTTTCTTTTCCATTAATTATTGCTCCTAATAATATACTTTGACAAACAGCCCTTTTTGTATTATATTAAAGATGAATCTGAGCCCTGACTAATCAGGAGGTAGGATTCCCCCGGGCTGATACTACATCAGCCCTATTTTTTTATCCAAACACGCCCATATTGGTCACTTGGAGAGGCCGCTTTTAGCAAAATCTTATCAAGCCGTGTAAAATAGTTGGCTGCTCCCTGTTTCTTTACATATTTATTAGGCTGAATAAACTGTAAAGAAAAATAAGAGACTACATCTATCATCTGCGTAAAATACGATTCGGCTGAGTCTTTGAAAAACGGATCTTCAATAACAAAATGGATTGGAATATTGCGCTGACCACAGAACTTGCTTGGAATATAGTTTATGCGTCTCATTTTACGTTCAATCTTTTTTACAGCATCGCCATTTGTATTGTCTGGAACAATAACACCGCGCTCATCTGTATTATTATCCCTGTTTGTATGTTCCAAAAAGTTTTCAAAACGTTGTATCAAGTTTTTCCATGCAAACTCAAACACTTCTTCCGCTGATGAAAAATTAGTTTTATCTACTACAACCGAAATTATGCGGATTCTGTCGTTGGATGCAAGCCAGTCCAAAACCGTGCGCAATATCATAAACCGGTCATTCTTTTGGATGTTATGATTGTCCGCTAATCTACCGTTAATCATAGCTCCTGCATGGATTTCTGCACGAACAGGAAGCTTGTATTTTTGAAACTGCTTGCGGCGAAGTTCAATAAAGTCATTAAAAAGACGTAGCCAATCTTTTTCCTGCACAATAAGCCCAGAAAGAACAAAATAATTTGAGATTGAAGATTTAATACCCGGGTCACCGCTTTCATCTATATACATAAAATACATACACTTTACTCCTATTATATCAACGGGTGCTTTTTGAAGTCCCAGCTTGTTTCAAAGGAATCCCAGTCGGATTTGGAGATGGAGATGTTTTGTTCTACGAGGGAATTGATACTTGATAATAGTGTATCATCTTTAGAATGAATCACCGGTAACTTCGCAACAGAGCTTTGTGTATAATGCATTGTAGGACATAAATACTTATACAATTCATTTGTACATTTTGAATTTAATAGCCCCAATAAAAACGACTTATTGATAATTGTTCCATTAGGGAAAAACATAGGTCCACAAGAATCAAAAACAAAACCATATCCGTAATATCTTACGCCAAAATCTCCTGTAGATACATCTGAATAAGATAATCCTTCATCAAAATAATTTTCAGGATTTCTTATTACTGATTTCTTAAAACCTATCAATTCATTTCCATCTTTTTCCCAATTGATTGTATATTCACGGTTGCCAAACCATTTTCTATATGCTCCGCCTTTACAATAAGGAAACCATTTTTTTCCAGAATTTTTTGAATCTTCAATCGATATTGAATTTAGCTTTGTTTTATTAATATCATTTTCATACCAAAATCTTAAAAATCTATTATTATCAGCAGTTGCGAGGCCTTGTTTTGGATATACAATTTTGCCTAATTGATACCCCTTGTCAAAAACAGCAACCATATTTTTTGACATCCAATATGCAACAGGCATTCCCGGTATCTTTGCAAAGTTCTCCTGCTGTGCATAATAGGTGTTTTTCTCATCGGCAAATGCGGCCTCTTTTTCAGCTTCACCTGCAAAATCAACAAGTCTCTTATAAGTTCCTTTATAATTTTCAATGCAGCTGTTCAGTGTTACAAAGGCAGTTGTCTGCACGACTTCGCCGCCAATCTCATCAAAAGCGCGCGCCCCAAGATGCGCCATATTCAAAGTTGTCCGGGCATTTAGTTTTGCGCGGAGCTTTTCATAACTTGAAAGAAACATCCATGCGTGCTGGGTTATCATAGAAATAAAGCCTGTTTTCTTTGCATATCCGGAACATTTTTCTATAAACACTGCAAACAAATCGCTCTTTGAGTCCTCATAATTCTTCTTTACAAAATTGCTCAGACGCTCTCCCATTCCGCTTGCGCCCATATAAGGCGGGTTCGTAACAACAACATCGTATTTTGCGCTCATCACTTTTGCAATTTCAATCAAAGGCAAAAGAGCATCCACATCAGTTTCTATAAGTCCATTTTCAAGTGTTGCTTCGTGGTTCTGCTTCCATGCGATAAGTGTATTTTTAAGAGAATCGTAATCAAGGGCTGGCACATCAATAATTGAGCCGAATTCTTTTGCGTCGCAGAAGGTTTGGACAAGGGATTTTGCAATGGTCATTTCGACAGGCTCAATGGCCGAAACTGTTTGCTCAATGACCGAAGATGTTTGGTCATTGACTGTAGATATTGCTTTTTCACTAATCCCGTTTGACTCCTGGATTGCATAAGTGTTCGGCTCTATATTTCTTTCAAAGAATCGCCGGTCGTACTGGCGTCCTTTCATCATCAGCGCAAAATATGTAAACTGGGCAGCACGGTCATCAATATCAAGTCCAAAGATATTGTTCTGCATAATCTTTTGGGCTGCGTCACGCTCGTTGTATCCGGCATTTTTGTACATCTGAATAAGAACATCAAATGCATAAACAAGAATGTGTCCGCTTCCCATACAAGGGTCTAAAACCTTTATAGTTTCAAGATTAAATCCGCCAGTTGCCATCTGCTTACTGCGTATTTCATCAAGTTTCTTCTGAACTTCTTCTGTCTGTTCTGCCTGAGGCAGGTAATATTTCCAGTCCATAAGTTTTGCAGTCTGTTCTTCGGTACTTCGACTACGCTCAGCAACCGAAGAAGAATTTTCGATATACAAACGGCCAAGCGAGTTTTCCACCATGTAGCGTACAATCCAGTCCGGTGTAAAAAGCTGTGTTGCGGCAGGAATACGCTCTTTTGTGATTTTTACATTCTTTTTGAGTTTGGCAAAAGTATCCTCTTTTAGCTCTGTATTGTAATACTGATACATCCAGCCGATTATCTGCACCTGGTCTTTGAAATCTTCTTCATCAATTTCCAAAAGCCGCGCAACAACTCCGTCGCTCTGGATAAAACTTAAAGAGAAAAGCAGTTCTGTATAATCAAGTTCACCGCTGCTTGTTCTTTCAAAAAGCTTCGGCAATATTTTGTTCAGCTCGTTGCACTGTTTAATAAACAAAAGCTGGAATGCTTCATCCATCTTCTGCTTTGATTTAAGTTCGCGTATCTGCTGTTTTTCTGCTTCGGTAAAGTTCAAGTCAACATTATCAGGAGCCTGTGTAATAATGTCCGGCTCCTTTTTGCCAGCTGTTTCACTTGAAAGGACTCGTACTCGAGTAGGAAGATAGTCATTTACTTCCATGTAGCGGATAGCAATAATTCTGTTGAACCAGGTATAAGCGGCTGCTTCCATTACATTTTCAAAGCCATCTTTTTTTATTCGCTTAACAAGGTTTTCACGCTGTTTTATTTCAGCTCCTGTAATTGTATGTTCAGTTCCGGCAAGTGTTTTATATATCTCAAAATCTGCGCCTTTTTGAACAGGAGAATCTATTTTGTCCCTTGCAATACCAACAAGTCCAGCGTTATCAACTGCCATCTGAATAAGCCGCGCACGAGCATCAATCGCAAAGTTCTTTATTAAGGTTTTATTCATTTTAGTATCTCCATACCCTCAAATTATCATTTATAGCCGAACAATTTTTATAACAGTACCGTAATTCCACCGGCATTGTTTTTTAGCTGGTCTTTTAATCCTGCTGCAATCTGTGCTGTAAACTGGTTAATGTCCTCTTCAGAATTAATCTGCACAACTTTATTTGCGATTACTGTATTAAAATGAACAGTCTTAGAAAGTTTTGGAGCAGCCCCAGTCTCTGCGGGAGTTGCTTTTACAAGACTCTGCGCAATCTGCGCTACAAGTCCAGATTTTACAGTTGCGCTTTCCGAAGAGAATGATTTTACTTTTGCAATATCATTCGAAGCTTCAAGTCTGTTTAAGATATCATCATATTTAGTTTGAACTCCAAAGGAGTCAGTGCAGTTATTTTGCCTTAAGTATTCCAGTACACTTTCTAAATCTACTTGAATTGTATTCTTTTCTTCTGTCTTTGCTTTAGCCAAAAGTTTTGAATACTCGGTTTCAAAAGTGGTATTTGCCATTTTGAGCATTGGAATAGAAGACCATGGGTTTATCTGTTGCAAAATGTTTTCCATTACAGAAATCTGATTTGCCAGTGAATCATTTACAATGTAATTTTTACTGTTGGCATACAACACTTTTAATTCAAGAGTTTTTTTGAAGATTGTTTTCTGTTCTCCCTTATGGAAGTCAAAAATATTTTTGCTGTCTTCGGCATAATCCATTAAATCATTAAAATGACTTTCCAGATAAACATAAAGCTGAGTATAGATTGTGAATGTGCAGATTTTTTCCATAAAGTCTTTGCCTTTTTCAAGCAAATTCTTTCCTGGCAGTTCCGGATTATAATCATAATCCCTTAAATATGATTTTATATCTTCAAGAGCTCTTGCAGCTTCTTCTCTAAAATCTGCCGCCGATTTTTCATCATCATCAGTATTTACAGATTTACCAAAAAGCTCATTCATCAAATCTTTTAATATTTTCAACTGCTTATCGGAAATATGTTTTTTACTTTCTATAATCAGTCTGTCCTGATACTCACGCTTTGTCAGATAATTGGTAAGTTCATCTGCGCTTGCATCTAAAACAGAAATTGCCTTATTTGCAATTGAGAAAGCAATTTTATTATTCTTAAATAAAGTTCCTACAAGCCAGCCTATATCTAATTCAGTAAAACCATAAGGAGCTGATGTATACTGCCCAATGATACTCTTAAATGTCATTCTCGTACTTGTTGCTGAAGGATTATATCTAATAAACTGTTCCAAATCATCCAGAGCAAGCTTATTTGTTCCGTCAGAACCACCTGTAAGACCAAGTGTATTCTTATTTGTAAAAATAGAAGTTATTGAAGACTTGTTTGGTTCAGTCTCCATATAACTTAATTTATAGTAAGTTGTTTCGACCTGCTTCTTAAGAACTTCGTTAAGTCTTTGTTCCGCATCCTGCGCTTTGCAAAGATAATCATTGCCATTAATAAATACATCAGCTTCACCAATTGCTTTTTCCACAAAGGTAACAACTCTACGGCTCTTTTCAGAAAGTTCAGCAGCTTTGGCATCGTGCACCGCTCTGTGGGAATTCAAAAGTTCACTTGCATTTTTTGTCATATAACGCTGGAGTTTGATAAACTCTCGAATTTCATCAAGGAAAGTAACATCTTCAGGAAGTCTTATAATTGCATCAATTCCGCCTAAAGAAAGCTGTCTCATAGCAGAATCATCTTTTTTATCACTATAGTAAGGTGTAATAAGTTTTAATCCAATTGATTCACCATCGTGTCTGTTGATACTATCGACTTTCTGATTAAACGGGAAGAAGTAACGTCCAGAAGCTTTTCCTGTGTAAGAATATCGTGCAGATTTTATGATGCTTGAAAAAACAATATTGCTTGTATGCACAATTACTTCGCTAACATCAACAACTTCATTATTAATTGCACGGTTAATTTCCTGTTCCTCGTTTGTAAGGAAGACATATTCATCGCCATTTTTCTGTACAAGAGTTTCTGTTACAAGCCGCTGCAAAGAATCTTCAACTTGCTTTCTAAGTTCTACGCGGTCCTGGTCAATGTGAGAAACAAGAAGTGTTGTAAGGTTTTCAACATTGCTCTTGATAGTGCGTACATATTTAATCATAAACAGAACTTTTAATAAGTCTGTATCAAACGGATTTTCAAGATGTTTATTTTCCAAAGCATGATTAATCACAATGCTGTTTGAATGATCAATAAATTTTGCAAGCGCGTCATAGAATTTATTGAATGGAATCAATACACCTTCAGTTTTTTCTTCATAAGCCATTGCTGACTCTTTGAACAGAGCAATCATCGAACGTTCACCTTCTGCAAGATGCTTTCCGCTTGAACTGTGTTCACGAATCGAAGTAAGTACATCTCCAAGCAAATTAAACTGATATGGAATAAATGGATAAACAGCTGCAAACTCACTGGCATCTTCATAAAGCTTTTTATAAACTGGGTCTGCAAAGGTAATAAGGTTTTTAATGATAGATTCTTTTGAATTGTATAATCCTTCGAGCAAAGCTTTTGCTTCCGGATTTTTTTCAAGAATACGCTTACGGATAACTTCATCAACATTTGAACTTGAAAGATTAAGACGAGTATCAAAGCGTCCCTGAATCTTAGAAAAATCCTGGCCTTCAACATGAATTACACTATCAATATCCTGCTGACTTGTTACAACAATCCAGGCACGGCCTCCGCAGGCAGTTCCTAAATCTTCAGTAACAGTTTGCATGTTTGTCATAAGTTTTGTATTATCAGCAATAAACTGACCAACTTCATCAACTAAGAAAACAACATGGTGGTTCTTTCCTTTTTTGTCACAGTATTCCTGCACCAATCTTCCAAAATCGTCAATGCTGATATGATAATCTTTAGACTGTTCGTTATACCAGGTTCGTGTATCTTCCTCAGACATTATATTGAGTTTGTCAAGAGCAAAGGCAATATGCTTAAGAACAAAAGCTCCGCCTTGCCGTTCATCAACCCATTCTTTACCAGAGCTTTCCTTAAAAATCTGCTTAAACTGATCATAAAGCCCTGCGTCTGTTAAGCGTCTTTCAAGGTCTGCAATGTATGGACGAGAACCACAGAAGCCCTGCATTTCATTAAACACTTTTAAGAATACGCGGACAATTGCATCTGGAAGAGTTTTAGAGTTTGAATCACTTTTTGAATCTATGTTAAAAAGAATAACATCTGCTGGAACAGTTCCTGCCAGCTTCATGTCGGCAATAATCATTGGGTCAGCAATTTTCTTACCGTCTGTAAAATATTCAATAGCTTTTTTGCCTTTTACTTCTTTGTTCTGCAAAAGGTAGGAAAGAATCTTTAACAAGTGTGATTTACCGCTTCCAAAGAAACCTGTAATCCATACACCCATTTTATCTGTATGTTTGTTAATTCCATTTTTATAACTTGAGAAAAAATCTCTGAAATGTTTTGTAAGTTCATTTGTAACAACATATTCTTCGAGTTCCTGATAAACATTTTCTTCATTCGACTGACCAACTTTAATTACACCCTGAATGTCACGGTCAATTGATTTTTCAAACATATTCTTAATATTCATAGGTTCTTCTCCAAGCACTTATTTTATTTGCAAAGCGGAAATGCTCTGTAATAGTTATCATCAGTAATTGCATTAAAAAGTCTAAGTTTTTGACCTGTGTATTCGCCAGGAAAAAACATTACAACTGGAACTTTATAAAGTTTCTGGTGCAGATTATTCAATATTGTATGTGAACGAACCAGAGGATAAACCTTACCAACTCCAGTAACAAACACAATTGAATTATCAGGTGTGTTATTTTCAATATAATCGATAATACGGTTAGATTCTCCGTCTTCAGTAAGTCCAAGAGTTGGCTGCAATTCATTTATAACTGTTTCCAATCCTTCTTCTTCCATAGCAAAAACATCTTCAAGAGAATAATTCTCTTTTAAGAAATCCATCACAATTTCATATAAATCAAATTCAACAACGTTTGATAATTGCTTCTTTAGTAATTTAATATGCTCACGAACTTCAAGTTCTCTTTCAGGAGCATAATCAAATATGTAATATCCAACTTCATTTCCAAGCCCTTTGTTTTTCAAAAAATCAGGATTAGAAATCTCGTCCTTAATACGATTTAATCTTGCTGCAAAACTATCATCACTCATAATCAATTCCTGTTAGCGTAGAAAGGTATGCGCCATATCCACTTTGTTTCAAAGTATCTTGTAATCTATAATCAATGTAAGGAATAAGAATCTTCTTTGTCTGTGCGTTTTCTACAAGTCCAGCTTCAATCAAAAACTTTACGTAAGTTTGTTTAAGTTTATAAATTGCACTTGTAGAAAAGTTAGAAACTTCTTCACTCTGCGCAATTTTCTCATCAAAGAAGTTCTTAATATCAGCATCATCAATATTTTTTTTACCAAGCTGCACAGTCTTTTTAAAACAAAGATTCATAAACTCAAAGAAAAGAAGATCAGATTTCATAATAGAAATAAGATGAATAATATGAGCAGTATTAATATCTGAATCACGGAGTTCTGCAATAAGTTCAGGAGTAAGAGTATCAAGTCTTTTATAAACGACCCCTGTAATTCTTTTGCATCTATCTTGAGCGCGAACCTGATAAAGATTCTGTTCCACAGCAATCTTTCTCATATCGCTAACCGAAGTCTTATCTAAATAATATGGAATTGTGTTAAGCGTCTCATTAAACCAGAAAAGACAACTTACCATACCAGCGCTGTATTCCATTCTTAATTCCTTTCGTTTTTTATTTTATCGCATATATGTGTCAATTAATGACACTTCCCTTATTTTTCTTCAAACGTTACTATATCCCCAATATCACAGCTAAGTGCTTTACAAATCTTAGCAAGACTTTCCATAGATACAAATTCGCCCTTGTTAAGCTTTGCCAGAATATTTGTAGAGATTCCTGCAAGAGGGATTAAATCCGTTTTGTTCTTAATGCCTTTTTCAATCAGGCGTATCCATAATTTTCTATAATCTACCTGCATAATTTTATATTATAGCACAATTTTTGGAATAAATGTTAAAAAATATCACGATTTATTAAAATAAAGTTGCAAATTGATAATCTCTATATTATTCTTCAATTGTGGATAGTCCATTCCTCTATACCACAAATTTATGCACTTATAATAAAACCCTCGCATTTTTCCACCACTTCCCGCAAATTCCATGCTATAATATTCCCATGAACAGTTTGTCAGCAATAAAAGAAGCTCCTGAACAGCCGGAGCAGCTTGAATTCACATTTGAAGGTTACGATGAAGAGCCGCTCCCGGAAAAGTCCTTTGCAACGGCGGAAACTCTTACGCTCAATGCAATAACCAGCGCAAGCGATTTTACAGACCTTTTTGAAGACGCGCGATGCATAAGCCGGATTTATGGCAATAATGAAGAAAATACAGGGCTTTATTATATCTTTCATGCCCACGATGCTGTAACCGGGCGCAACATAGCTGTAAAAGCCACAAACCCTTCTTTATGCCAGCAGCACCCACAGCTAGAAGACTGCCTGAAATGGGAAAGCAAAGTTCTGCAAATATTAAAGGGCAAGCACCGCATGCAGCAGATTTTAACACCGCACAAAACCATTCAGACCAATATCCAGCTGGAAGGAAAAAGTTATATTGTGCCGGTTTCATTTTTTTCTTCTATATATATGGATATAGATGTGCGGAAATCATTTTTTGACGAGGCAAACGACCGCCTTAAAACCTGCGCAAACAGGCTCAAGCTTTTCTGCTCCATGATTTCTGCAGTCCAAAGACTGCACCGCGAAGGATTCTGCCACAGGGATTTAAAGCCTTCAAATATAATGGGCGTGCGTAAAGACGGAAAATGCACAGCTGTCCTCATAGATTTAGGGCTTTCGCTTGCAGCACCGGAAATAGAAAGAGAAATAAAACTGTTTTCACCGGATGCACAAGATTTGCCTATGATGTACTGCTCCCCGGAACTGTACTCAGGCTTTGAAGACAACCTGGAGCTTGCAAAAAGCGCGGATATCTACGCTCTTGGGTGCATGCTTTTTGAGCTTTTAGACAAGCGGAGTTTTTACACAACACTGAATGAAACAAACGGCTCAACTTTCTGGGAAGCCGCAAACAATATCAGAGTCGGAAAAGAAGAATTCAACGGCAACGAAAACAAACGACTTGCCCTTTTCAACGAGCTTCTTTCAGAATTTGCCCCTTCTATAATAATTCCGCGCATTTCGGAAGATTCAATTATTCCAAGATATGCGCGGAACGAACTTCATAAAATAATCAGCTCCATGTGTGCTTTTGACTACAGAAAACGCACTAAAGAAAGTGAACTTGACGGCATTAAAGAAAAGCTGCATCTTATTGTCCGCATTCTGGAGAATGAACACCTAAGGGAGCTTTACAAAAAGCGCAGGGAAATCCACCGTGCAAAAAAGTTACTCAGAGGATATAGCAATGCTTGATTACAAGGAAGTTGAACAGGAAAACACACAAAGCTCAGTTCTCTGCGGAAAATCCGAAAAAATCATCATGGATATTTCTTCCCAGGATTTGACAGTTGATTTTAACTTTGCCGAATATGAAAAAGCGGCAGACAAACAAAAAACTGAACCTGCTAAAAACGAAGCCGCTGACATTTCAAAATATCTTCTTGTGCATGAAGGGAGCCTTGCTTTAAAAGAACAGGAAAACACAGTCAAAAAAGAGCTTGCAGTTTTTAAAAATGAAAATTCCGACCTTGCAGATGACAAACGCTTTTCTGACACATACTATTTCCGCCTTGCCCTGTTTTATGCGCTCTTAAAAGACTATGAAAAAGAAGCCGAATGTCTTTCAAAAATTCAGAATAAAGAAAACCCTGCCTATGCTTCAAGAATTGCACAGAACAAAATTGCAAGAACCGAGCACACCCAAGAAAATCTGAACTGACCCCAAATTTTAGGACAGTTTAAGCGGACATCTCGCCTGGAGTTTTC